>Ga0172362_10002562_pt1 | contig 15739 bp, 16 predicted proteins | sample LakKivs1_kivu2a2_FD_114534 | JGI IMG/M metagenome (GOLD analysis project Ga0172362, IMG submission 114534) | Sediment microbial communities from Lake Kivu, Rwanda - Sediment s1_kivu2a2 | ecosystem: Environmental > Aquatic > Freshwater > Lake > Sediment | place: Rwanda: Western Province, Lake...
GAAGAAGCAGGTTGGCAGTTCAACGATGTCTCATAAGCGTAACCCTGAGCTCTGCGAAAGAGTTTGTGGACTAGCAAAGGTCGTGCGGGGCTTGGTGGTTCCTGCTTTGGAGAACGTTCCAACTTGGCAAGAAAGAGATTTGACTCAATCGTCTTCTGAGAGGTTCATAATTCCTGAGGCATGCATCCTTGTTGACTACATGTTGCATCTGATGATTGACGTTCTCTCCGATTTAGAGGTCGATGAGGACAGAATGAAGAAGAACCTCGGCTTAACTGAAGGACGGGCAATGTCGGAGGCAGTGATGATGGCGTTGGTGGGAAATGGGATGAACAGGCAAGAAGCTCATGAACTCATGCGCCAACTGGCTATTAAGAGTGAAGTCGAGAAAGTGCCCTTCAAGAAGGTTCTTTTACGTGAAAAGGTCATAAAAAGCCTTCTTGACGAAAAAGAGATTGAAGCAGCGCTTGACCCTAAAAACTATCTAGGAACCTCGGTTAAACAAGTCGAGTTAGCCATTGAAAAAACAATGAAAGAGAGACAGATTAGAGGACTGAAATAGTTAAGTCATCTAAACAGTCTAGATAACCCAAAATTACGATTCATCTTGCATTGTTGAATTTTTACTGATAGAAATTGCATTTCACGAATTAATTACAAAAAAGATAGTGGGATACTAAGGGAAGCCCTTAGCATCTTAAGATTTTTCGTCTATGTTATGATTTTTATTCTGTTTCTCTTCTTCTCATTGTGCCTACGCTGAACGTGAAGCCGCAGTTTTCGCATCCAAGCGTGTAGCTGCCAGTTGGCTTTAATTTTCGTTCACGGCATTTAGGACATGTTAACTGCGAAGCTAGTGCTGGGGTTGCTTCTTGTGGTGCATAGAAGATGTTTGGAGATTTAAAGGACCTCTTAGCAATATACAGGATTATTGCCACTGCGAAGACAGCGAAGATTATTATCGAGCCGACGATTGTTCCGGCGTCCACGACATTTCCCTCCATAAAACCTCATTAATGTTTGTTTTAGAACCCAAAAAATCCTTTCTTTTTTGGTTCGGGCTTTTTAGCGACTTCGGATTCAAGCGCTGGACCTGTGGGTTGTGCGAAAGCTGTTGGTTGAGTAGCTGCTTCAAGGAATGGGCTTTGCACGCCTGCCAGAACTATTGTCGCTCGCATGGTGCCTTCCATCTTGCTGTTTACTCTTGCGCCCCAAGAGACCCTTGCGTTCGGCGAGATTCTGCTTAAGACGATTTCGCCAGCTTTGGTGACATTTTCCAGTGTCATGTCGTCGCCGCCTTCTAGGTGAACCAGTCCGCCTTCGCTTCTCTTAATGTCGCCGATGTCAAGTAGCTGCGAATTAAGTGCTTTTTCAACAGCGTCTTCCACCTTGGTGTCTCCTTGTCCTTCACCGATTCCCACGGCGCAGATTCTGGCTCCTGCCATGATTGTTTTCAGGTCAGCAAAATCCAGGTTTACAAGGCTTGGAATCGCTATGGTTTCGGATATGTTCTTGATGAAGTTGGCTATCAGCTCGTTCGCAACGGCGAACGCTTCTGACAATGGCAGTGCTCCTGCCATCTTTCTCAGTCTAGCATTGTCCATCACGACCACGGCGTCGCACTGTTCCACCAGCCTCGTTAGTCCTTCCTTGGCTTTCTCCATTCGGGATCTTTCAACCTGAAACGGAATAGTGACCACTCCTATGGTTAAGGCTCCAAGGTCTCTAGCCATGTTCGCGATAACTGGCGATGCGCCTGTTCCTGTTCCTCCTCCAAGTCCTGCTGTTATGAAGACCAGGCCTGAACCAGCTATTATTCTCTCGATTTCTCTTGAACTTTCCTCGGCGGCTTTGGCGCCTTGCTCTGAGAACCCGCCTGTTCCAATTCCTCCGCACGTCTGGTACCCTATGAGGATTCTGCTGTCAGCTCTGGTTACGCCTAAATGTTTAGCGTCTGTATTTAGGGCGTAGATTCTTGCGCCTGCGACTCCTTTCTCCTTCATCCATGAAACTATGTTGCATCCGGCGCCTCCAACGCCCATTACGCATATTTGGGGGATTGATTCTCTGGCTATTTCTTCTATTGTTTTTTCGGATACTCTGCTTACGGTCTTTGTTACGGTTTCCATTTTTTACATCTCCGTTCTCTTTCATGTAAATTCGATAAGCTGGATTTTAGTTAACTTATGGTGCATATAAGGTTTTCCAAAAAAGTTAATGTGGGCATATGTAACTGCAACTCTCTCGTTGTTTAAGAGTGTACAAATATTATTATTTCTGTAAACTTTAATATAACTAAAAAGCTACTTCAGAAGAAAATGAGACAAAACACTCAATCTCCACTACGCTGAAAAAATTTAATAATTTTAAGTGCACCTTGCAGAATTTTTTCATTATATAATATCTATCAACACGTCGTCATTTTATGATGTCTCACATTAGTCTGATTTGTGTATCAACCGTTTTTCAATTTTTGAATAACAAATAATTATCCGTGAAGAACCTAAGAGGAGGGGGCTATATATAGGCGAGGTCAGATTCTTTGACCATCCACTCAGCTGTTTCAGAGCGCAAAGGCATGTTTATTCTTGTTCTGTGAGTGTTGAGAAATTTTTTTCTATATATAGTGTCTATCATCGAATCATCGATTCTTTTCGCTTCTGTGATTACGCAAAATATTTTCTTTATATAGGCTGGCGCATTCGTGGCGCAATTTCAATGCAATGTGAGGCTTGGAAATCTTTCGGTTTGTCTTGTTTACTGGCAAAAATCGGTAAACTTTAGGTTATGTCTATGTGGATTTGTTCGTCGCCTTTGATGTTGACTCCTTTTAGTGTTGAGACCATGCCGAGGACCGTTTTTTGTATGATTTCTGCGACGAAAGGCTGAATCGGAACCTCGGTTTCTTTTACTTCTAAAGTTGTCTTAAGTTGTGGTTTAGCTTTTAAGAGGATACATTCGTCAAGTCCCGCTTCTCCTTTGTATATGGCTTCAGCCAGCTCCCAACACGTTGTTTTTCCACATTTACGGCAGTCTAAGCCCGCTAATTGATTGAGTGTTTCGAGGATTTTCCTGTTTTTCTCGATGAAGGCTGCTGCTTTTTCCACAATGACGGGGAGACCCTTTCTTGTGTTCAAAACTTTTTTATCTATGGAATGAATGGAACAGTAAGCCAGAACCTCTCCTTTAGCGTTTTTCTTATATTCACCGTATTCGTCTTGGTTTCTGACACAGATTATCTTAGCGACGCTTTTGTCCTTGAGGACTATGGACGAAAATCCTTCAAGCACCATGACGTTTGCACCATTTTCCTCAGCAGTTTTCGACAATGTAACAAGCGAAACCGTTTTTACTCCGTCCTTGATTTTTATAACTGTCTCTTTGTCTGAGACCATCGTAACCGGGTTAGCTCCTGCCACGGAATGTCTCCACGTGTCCTTGCCTTCGGTGTCCATCGTGAAGCCCTTTTGGAGAACGTGCTTAGCCGTGGCAACCTTGAACCCTTTTTTCACGAGTTCAGACACGAGACCCTCAACTACTGTCGTTTTCCCAGAATGCTTGTGACCTATCACCGCCAAGACTGGAACGTGAACGGGCAAACAGCAACACCTCTAACTCTTATCAGCAGTCTAAGGATAAAACCTTTGACAAACAAAAACGAGGAAAAAGACTCAACAGATGGACAAAAAAAATTTAATTGCCGTTAATCATCTTGGTCCGAAGTGGAAACCTTTTCCTCCTTGAGCGCCGTGAACTTTTGGACCTATGTACCTCCAGAGCCAGTTAACGAATTCCATGGGATTCTTTGTCTGCACGTAGATTTCACCTGGTCCAGTTATTTCTGTTATGAGTCCTTCACCTCCTAAAAGCGTGGATTTCAACCCGCCGAACATTCGAACCTGATACTGACACGTAGTGCTTAAGGCAGCCAAGTGATAGTTGTCCACAATCAGTTTTTCGCCGGGACCAAGGTCGTGCTTGTCTATGGCTCCAAAAGTGTTAACGAAGATGTCGCCCACGCCTAGGGTCTTAATCATGAACAGGTTCTGACCAAACAACCCCTTCGTGAAACCTTGCCACTGAGTGTCCAACTTAACGTTCGGCGTAGAGGCAATGTACGCTGAGCTTTGAATGATGTATCCTTTGTCCTGATTAACCTCTAGACGAGTTATGTCGCCAAGCGGGGCTGAAACAAACCCAACCTTGGCTTCTCCGCCCCTCGCAAAATAATCGTTGATAAACAACGTCTCGCCGCCGAGCACCGAAACCTTAAGCGTGCCTAAAATACCCGACTGCTCAACCCTCGTGTGGGTCTTCACCTCAACGTTGCTGCTCATGTAAATCATGGCACCAGCCTCAGCAGTTATGAAGCCGTCGCTAGGCAGCTTAACCTCGAGAAGAGAATATGAAGGCCGATACTTTATCTCATACATCAGGGGCGGTGTTTCCGTTTGAACTTGAGTTTGAGTTGCTCCACATTTCGGACAAAACTTTGCGTTTGAATCGATTGCCGCTCCACAACTATTACAAAATGCCAAACAATTCACCAATTCACCATTAACGAACAATTATTTATATGATTTGCTAAGAACGACAATGCCTAGTCATCGGCTTAAAAGGTTTCATGATGGACAATTTCTTCCAAAGGTCGTTTGTATGAAGTTTTCGGTTTCTCCGCTGGTCTCCCAACTGGAACTATCGCTACTGGTCTGAAGCCTTCGGGAACTTTTATGACAGCGCTGACCATGTCTTCTTGGAAGGCTCCTACCCAACATGCACCTAAGCCTAAGGCAACAGCAGCCAGTAACATGTTCTGAATAGCTGCTGCAGTGTCTTGAATGCAGTAAAGGTTTGCTCCTCTGCTTCCATACCTCTGTTTTGACCTGTTCAGGTCAGCAAGAATAATAACGACGACGGGAGCCTTCTCTATGAAAAACTGATTCAACGCAGCCTCAGCCAGCCTTCTTTTTGTATCATGGTCTCGAACAACGACGAAGCTCCACGGCTGAATGTTACCTGCTGAAGGAGCCAACCTTGCGGCTTCAAGAAGCTCTTTTATTTCATGTTCAGAAACTTCCTCTTCAGTAAACGCTCGCACGCTTCTTCTATGTCTAATGGCTTCGAAAAGCTCCAATCTAAATCCCTCTTAAGACTCAACCACAATCATGTAAAGAGCGAGATTTATTTTAACCCAACTGTAAAAGAGACCAGAGTAAACGGTATAAGTCTCAACGAGCGAATGAATGCCCAAACAACAATACCACTGGGGTTCGTGGAAAAAATGAAGGCGCAAAATAAGCCCATAGTATTGATTCCGTCGCCGCCACCGAAAGACCGACCGTCAGTCTTCGAAACAAGCCTAAGCGACATAGCGGATGTCTATTACGTGCCGTCAAGCAACAAGGAAGAGTTTGAAAAAACACTGAAAGAAGCAGAAGCCATGGTCGTCTGGGGAATAACGGGCGAAGAACTGCTCAGCAAAGCTCCAAAACTGAAGGTTGTCTCACGAACCGGAGTCGGCTACGACTCAATCGATGTCGAAGCGTGCACAAGACACGGAGTCTACGCCACTATTACGCCTGGAGTGGTCTCGAACGCCGTTGCAGAACTCACAATCGCATTAATGCTTAGCCTTTCAAGAAAGATTATTTTGTGCGACAAATTTGCCAGAACAGAATGGGCTAAACCTAACATGCGTATGCCACCTATGGGCACAGACCTTGCAGGCAAAACCCTAGGCATAATAGGCTTAGGACGCATCGGATACGAGGTTGCAGCAAGGGCGAAGGCTTTCAAGATGAACCTAATATATTATGACAAGGTTAGAAATGTAAAAGTCGAGAAAGAACTCGGCATCCAGCATACGGATTTTGAAAGCCTTTTAGCAACCTCAGATTTCGTCACAGTCCACGTTCCACTAACACACAAGACCACGCACATGATAGGCGAAAAAGAGCTGAAGCTCATGAAGAAAACAGCGTACCTCATAAACACCTCCCGCGGCTCAGTGATTGACGAAAAAGCCCTCTGCAAAGCCCTAGAAGAAGGCTGGATAGCAGGCGCAGGACTAGATGTATACGAAAAGGAACCGTTGCCGCTTGAAAGCCCACTTACCAGAAGCGAAAACACCGTCTTAACGCCTCACACTGCGACCAACACAAACGAAACCAGACATCAAATGGCGTTATCCGTTGCTGAAAGCATCCGAGAAGTCTTAACAGGAAAAGCACCATCAAACACCGTGCCAGAACAAAGAGGAAAAGTCTTCAAGAAATGACGACAATGCGCTAAGTTGATGACAAATGCTTTAAACCGTGTATGTAGGCTTCCATTACACTTCTGTAACCTTCAGACTTCGCCTTGTTTTTTGTGAAGCCATCCATTTTAGCTAATTCACCGATGGCTTTGTGCACTCCCGAGCTGTACTGGAAAGCCTTTTTAGGTCTAAGGGCTGCTTGCGGGGGCACACCGACGTTCAACGCCACATCTCTGAGAACGTGCTTTCTCACCTCGTCGTCGGAGCCTTTAATTTTATAATTTAACGGAATCTGCATGGCGAAGTCCACAAACTCCTCAGACATAAAGGGGCACATGTAATCGATGCTGAACAACTGCGCAAGCTTGTCCATCTCGGCTTTGTCTTTCTTTGCTACTTCGACAAGGTTCCTCATCAGACCTTTCATCAAGGCTTCGTCGCCATAACGGGTTTTGTAGACTGAGTATCCACAGAACAGTTCGTCTAGCCCGTTTGCAGAAATCACAGTTTTCAGTCCTTGCCTTGAAGCCAACCTGAAGACATAGTAGAAGCAGACGCAGTTTTCGAAACTAACCATCCTGTCAAACTTTGTCTTCGCCAGCACAGTTCTGAGACCATCCTCCAACTCTTCTAAAGGCACAAAGTTATAACATAGACGAAGACCCAACATGCCAGCGACTTCAGTTGAGACTTCAATGTCTTTTCGATTTACAAATCCAACTGTAAGCAACGTTGTGTTTATGCTCGCATCTTTACATAGTTTAGCTAACAGTGAGCTGTCGACGCCTCCGGAGAAGGCAACTCCAATATCGTTCAGTTTCATCTCTTCTATGGCTTGCGTAAGCTTTTGTCTCAGTTGTTCAGCCACATCTGAATTCGACATCTCAGATTCCTCGCGTAATAGCCTTCAGGTTTCTTGTTTGCTATATGAATTACGGAATGCCTTTTCCCATAATAAACAATTCAAATAACCTAAAATATTTGGATTGGCAATAATATTTTTGTCGGATTGACATGACTAGTGTCATTGAGGTTAATTCAGGTAATTGGGAAAAGGAAATTTCAAAAGCTGACGGTTTAGTCGTAGTCGATTTCTGGCATGAACAGTGCCCATGGTGCAAAATGCTAGCTCCCATATATGAAGAGGTTGCTGAGGAATACAAAGACAAAGCCAAATTTACAGCCCTAAACGTTTTCGCAAGCCACGAAAACCAGCATATCACACTTCACTTCGGCATCATGAGCACCCCGACGCTTGTATTTTTCTGCCAAGGGAGACCTATTATGACTGCTGTTAATTTCCTGACGAAAGACCGCCTAAAACAAATTGTTGAAGACATTCTGCAAAACTACAAAGAATGCGTCAAGAAAAGTACAGAACTCAAGATCACATAAAAGTCCTGCAAGAACAAAGATCTTTATTCAGCTTTCTACTCCTGTCTGTTTTTTGCACGAAAGTCTTATTAACTGTCCACCACTGTTTTACTCAACGGCGGGTGAGTGAGACACCTCCACCCGTTCCGCCCTAACAAACCCCGGAGTAGGAGGTGAACAATGAATGGACGTTAAAACCGTTAGCCTAGCCACTGTTTTCGCAAGCCTTTACGCTGTTCTAGTCATTTTTCTGGCACCCATCTCATCAGGACCAATCCAGCTCAGAGTAGCGGACTGTTTACTACCATTGGCAGCATTGTTCGGTTGGCCTGTAATCATAGGAGCGACGCTTGGATGTCTAGTTGGAAATGCCGTAAGTGGTATAATGTTAGGATCATTAATTCCGTTCGATGTTGTCTTCGGTTCCATCGTCAACTTCATAGCAACCCTAATAATTTTTGCCTTTAGGAAAAGGAAGCTTCTGGGTTGTGTACTTGCATCATTAATCATAGGGGTCATCGTCGGTGGGTACATGTCGATTTTTGTTCCATTTGTTCCTCAGCCTGATATTTTCGGATTGTCATTTCAGCCTTGGACTGCATGGGTAATCAGTGTAACCTTAAGTACCTTAGTCGTTGTTGCTGTGTTCGGATACATTCTTCTCTTAGCCCTTAGCCAGCCAAATGTTATTGAACCAATGAAATCTCGAGGACTGAAGGTCTACCTATAAAGGCTTCGTTGAAACCATTCGTGGAAAGGCAATTTACTTATTCGTTGTGAATGGGTTTACCGATAAGCTTAAGTATTACTATTACATTTTACATAATACAAATTACATAATACAAATAGGAGCCTTGAAACATGAGCGAAGAAAAATATGAAGAAAAAAGCGAAGAAAACGATGAGGAAGATTGCGGTGTAATGTGTTGCCACGATGGAGACCACGTTCATACAGAGGTCATTAGTACATCGCCGAGAATGATCAGCGCCTTTTGCTTTAAAGGCAGAGGCAATGTTGTGATGACAAGATTGAACGACGACGACCTATCGAAAATAGACGCGCTGGTTGAGGTGGAAGTCTTCAAAAGCAGATCCGAAGCCACAGCATTTTTCATCAAAGAAGGCATAAACGCACGCAAAGACCTTTTCGATAAAGTCATGAAAACAGTTGACAAAATAAAAGAACTCAAGGAACAAGCAAAAGAATCGGTAGGCAAGACTCAAGAAACCTAAACAATCTTTAAAAGACGCTGTCTATCAATGTTTTCGGATTTTTATGGGATTCTTATTCCTATGCACAGGTACGCCAGCGGGTCAACCTCGTCGGGTTCGAAACCGTGTCCTTCTCCAGACTCAAAGACTAAAACGTCGCCTCTGACTACCTTGATTTCGCCTTTGTCTGTCGCAACCGTTCCTTTTCCCTGAAAACAAACGTACACTTCAATGTGGTCGTCGTGGCTGTGAACTCCCTCGTCTTCTCCTGGCTTGAAGTACCGAACATTGGCATATAATATACCCAAGAAATCTTCATCTTTTATGACCTGTTCCAAGGGATGAGCATTGTCGTAAATCGAAAAAACCTTCAACCGCATTTCCTCCTTTAACATTCCGAAACTATGATAAACCGTTATCTCCATTTTAGCATTTCGCGATATTCAGGATGAGGCTTAAACTTTCTCGCAACCTTGTCGATAGGAACTCCGATAACCTCAATCCCACTTAAGTCCGCAACGCCTACGCCCCATTCGTTTAGATAATGTAAGTAGCCAATGTCATGTGGGTTGAATCCCATCACAACGTTCATCACTGCGTCGAGGGACACTGGAAAAGTACTGGCAGCCGCAACTCTCAAGTCAACAGGGTCGCCTCCAACAGGACCCCTTCCCTCCATGCCCTGAAAACCGTCTACCACGCCGAGGTGAGGCATTACTTTCATCGCCAGCGCTGCTAAAAAATGGTTCATAGCCATAAATCCTCGATGAATTTTCCATTTTTCGTTCATGCCTGCACGTTGTACTAGGCTGCCTACGACCATGTTCTTAATTGTCATAGTCGTAATGACGAAGTCGTGGGTTTTTGGCATGGCAACCGATATTCTGTAGTCGCTGTCAACAACGGTTTTCGACACACGAAACTTCGACGGCAGTCGTTGAGGACCCGTAACCTCAATTTCCACGCTGTCACCTTCGTTTAGATCCACGAAGTCCACGTTGTAATGTTTTTGAAGCTTAAGATAATCGAAGTTGACCAAACCTTCTCTCAAGCTCGCAAATGAAGGTCCTTCTCCAACCACTATTTTCCCAGAATAGTACTTGCTAATAATATCCAGAACAGCCCGCACAGCGTCGACATGGGTAGCTGCTAACTGCCTCCGCACCGAAACAAAGTTAGGCTTAATCAGAACCCTCTTTTTCCCTTTCAAGCCTTCCTCAATCTGCGTTTCGATGAGTTTCAGGGCTTCGAATACACCGTCATAATGGCTTCTGGACTCAGCTAAGGCTACGACTGGCTTCATGAAATGTAAGCCTCTAAAAAAGACCACTATTCAACCTGTGCTCCTTGAGCCTTCTTTTCTTTCAACCAGTTCTGGTAGTCCTGTTCTATCTGCTTCACCCATTTCGTGTCGATTTCGCCCGGAGTGTACCGCCCTTCCATCAGCCGCTGTTTCCCGAAAGCGTCTCGCATTCGTGTGTCCTCTGACCTTTCAACCACTTTCTGCGCTAGATGAGGCGGAATGAAAACAACGCCTGTAACGGTTCCCAAAACAACATCGCCAGGTAACACTGTGGCTTGCCCAATCCGAATTGGCATGTTAATGCCAAGTAAGGTTGTTTCCCAGATTGCTGTGGGGTCTATTCCGCGGCAAAAAATCACGATGTCCTGCAGCTTAAGTATTCCTTGAAAGTCCCGTACTCCTCCGTCAATGACTGCGCCTGCTTTTGTGTGAGCGCGTAGTGAGGTTGACAAATTGTCTCCAACGAACGTTCCGTCCTTAACCTTGCCAAACATGTCGACAACCATAACGTCGCCAGGTAAAATTGTGTCAATGACCCACGAGTTTTGGCCTCCTTTCCGACCCTCTGCTTTCCCTGTTTCCTCAACAAGGTCGTTCAAATCAGGCCTTTTTGGAACCATCATAGCTGTGACTGCCCTTCCAACCAGTGTACGGTCTGGATGGGAACGGAACCAGTTTCCCTCGAACTGATTGAAGTAGCCGTTTTCACGCAGTACGCCCCAAGCCTGCTCTGTGGTAACGTACTTCATGCGTTCAACAATATCGTCGGGAACATGTGGCCTTCCGTCTGGAAAACGGTCAAAGGGATTCAGCCGAGTTAGCTCGATTATTGATTCACGCGAATTGACGATTTGCACAAAACTTCCTCCAAGACCTAAATGCACCATCACTAAACGATTCTGCTATATAAAAAGAACGACAAATCCACCACATAAAGCTCATGTTGAGCCGCCTAAAGACCACGTACACCTAAAAGCCATCCCACTTGAAGAACCAACACAAGTAGTGAACTAAGCAAAACTATGCATGGTTCTTGCAGTCATTGGCTTTTTGTTGCTGAGATGTGAGAAGTAGACATATTCTGGGAATCATATGCCAGAGTAAACACCCAAAAATTATTTAAATAATAAATTCTAAATGGTCATAATCGGGTGAGTGTTTTGCCTCTTTTTGGGTTGTCACAATCAGATGTTGAAAAGATGGAAGCCAAACGCGATGTCAAGGGTTTGATCAAAGCCTTAACATACAAAGACCCACTTGTACGCCATAAGGCGGCGTTTGCTTTAGGGAGGATTGGTGATGCTCAAGCAGTGGATGCGTTAGTTGCCGCTCTCAACGACTCAGATGCGAATGTGCGTTTGACAGTAGCACTAGCTTTAGCGGCAATTAATACTGAAAACAAACTACAAGACGCAAAGATGTGGTACAAAATTGGCATCATCCTAAGGAAGTTGGGTTGCTTTGCTGATTCCATAAAATGTTACGATAAAGCTTTGAAAATAGACCCACAAGACGCGATGACTTGGAACGACAAAGGAAATAGTTTCGCAGATTTGGGTCATCTTGCTGAATCCGTAGAATGCTACAATGAAGCTTTGAAAATAGCCCCACAAGATGCAATGATCTGGTACAACAAGGGAATCAGCCTCGGCAGTCTGAGTCGGTTTCCAGAATCCATAGAATGCTTTAATAAAGCTTTGAATATCAACCCCCAATATGCAAAGGCATGGTACAACAAGGGCGTTAGTCTCGCCAGTTTGTGTCGTTTTGCTGAAGCACTAAAGTGCTATGATAAGACTTTGGAAATAAACCCAAAACATGTAAAAGCCTATTACAACAAAGCGGGCATTCTTGATGCCCTCGGTCAGCGAACAACCGCAGCAGTATATTACCGAAAATGCATTGAAATGGCATCGCCCCAGTATGCTGACCTCATTAAGGATGCCCGACAACGGTTGCGGGAATTGGAAGGCAGTTAAAAGTCTATGGTTTCGCGGGGTTTGTCCATTCAGCAGGAGAACGAACGACAATTCACATGAACTGCTCAAGCCGTGTTAGCCCAATTATCTTGTCAAATTCTAAGCCTAACGCGTCTAAAATTTGGTCAAAAGTGGACTGCAAAATAGCTATGTATTTATCGGTGTCTATCTCCCGGTCAAGCGCCAGTTCAACAGGCTTAACGTGTGGGTCTCTCGCGACTTTAACGAACCTTATGAGGTCGCCAGCGTTGATTTCGATGCCTGTATCTTTAAGCTGCACAGCTGCTTTAACGTGCTGAGGCGTTGTCTTGGTGTAGGCTTTAGGAATCTTGCCGAGAACAACCTCGAAGGCTAAGTCGTCCAAATTGTCCCATTCCCGCCGCTTTATCGTGTTGTAGCATTCCCTGATTATCTTTTCCATGTCAGCCTTTGCCTCTTCGAAATCGGCTGGCGTCTTAACTTGGCTGAGGCGGTTTTCCATCTCGTCGAAGTATTTTTTAATCAGGTGAGGAATGTGCCGTTTCTTGCCTGTTAAGCCTTTGACGTCTACGCTTCCGTCTTCGAAGATGCCGAGGTAATTCTTCTTTCGAGAACTTAAAACAGCGTAACGGTAAAACTTGTCTACTTCTATCTCCATGTCCAAGGTTTTCTCAGACCAATCAGCCAAGGTCCTTATTTGCTCAGAAGAAGGATTCTTTAAGAAAATACTGTCTGTGTCTCCATAGAGCACTTGAATTCCGAGCTCACGGGCTTTATCGATTGTTTGCGTGATGATGCTTCTCCCAATTGCAGCGGTCGCTTCAGCCACAGGAGGGCAGTAAAGGTCAAAGGTGTCAGCCCCAAAAACCCCGTACGAAGCGTTAAGAATCACCTTCAAAGCGCTCTGGGTGACATTGTACCAGTTTCTTTGAGCCTTCGTAAGAGACCTGTCTTTAGCCTTAGGCTTGTACCAGTTTACCCTCAAGTCTCTGAGTGAACCTATTAGTGCGCTTTCTAAGGCTCTGTGCTTCTTGCATACCCAGTGAGGCGTTCCGGGAACCTTGTTGTCCTTGCATTCCTCATGTGGGCATCGGACTGTCTGGTAACCTAGGTTGTGGACCTTGATTATGGACGGGTACAGGCTTTGGAAGTCCATCACGGCGACATTGAAGTGAACTCCGGGAACGGGTTGAACGACGATGGCGCCCATGTACTTCTTGCCCTTAATTATGGCTTTTGTGACAGTTGTGCCCTTAGCGGTTAGGATGTCGTCTGAGTTCGGAATCAACATGCCGTTCTTGCGGTGTTCGTACTGCATGAAACTTCTAATCCACCGCGACACGCCTTGACGGCTGACATCCTCCATGGGCATACGGCTTATCCTTGTTAAGACCAGAATGAGCTTCATGCCTAAATCGTCGTCGTATTTGGTTAAATCTAAAGTCAGTTCAGCATCGTTGAAGCAGTATTTTGCCAGCTCATCGTACGTAAATTCGCTGATGGGCTTTGTGAAATGCAGTTTGGACCGTCCTAGAATGGCTTGGGAAACCTCGTCTAGGGTTACATTGCGGTATTTTTGGTTAAAAGCGTAAATCTGAATTGAACGGTTGAAGAAGAACTTGTAGAGGTCTATGTGAACGCCTCGTTTGAGAAGGTAGATTTTCCGCCCAGCCTCTATAGGAATATCTTCTCTCCTAATCCCGGTTTTTTCCGCTCTGTGATACAAATATTGAAGGTCAAAATCATCCCCGTTGAAGGTTACGATAAACGGGTAATCTTCAATAGCTTTGAACACGGCGGAGTAAAGTTCACGTTCAGAATTGTAAAACTCCACGTTGACGTTGGGCGGAAGCTTAACCTCACCTTCCTCGTCTCTCTTTTCGTCTCGTCTCAAAAGAAGAACCCTGTTATTGCCGTCTGAACCAGCTAAAGATACGCAGATGACCGGATATGGTGTCTGCTCAGCGTCTGGAACCCTTGTGGCAATAGGTGAAAACACTTCGATGTCAAGCGCTGCTCTTCTCATCTCGGGCGCAGGATATTCAAGAAGTCTTGTCCAAGATTCCAAGTAGGGCATGAAGTCTTCTAATTCTGTTTTGAAGTGTGTGTCCAGAATCTCTTTGATTGTTTTTTCAGCTTGCTTGTTTACGACAGGAACAAGCTCACCATTTTCGATGCTGTACACCATGCCTGGCGAAATTTCCTCGTCGTTAATGTAGCATTGATAATACTTTATCGCAGCCTCCCAAACTTTGGGCTGTTTTTCCAACCCAAAAATCCGCGGATACTCTTCTGGGATTATGTCCCTGATGCAACCAGTTGGGCGTCCACCGATCGCTAGAGGATCTTTGGCGATAACTTTCGTAACTGTAACCTTATCGTCAACGAGGGCGTCGTACTTAGCCTCGGTTTCAAACCTGTCGAAGCCTGGATGATTGACAAGATGACTGATTTTCCCCAATTCTTCAGGCGGTATGTTCGAGAAACAGTACGGCTGATGTCCCCTTGTGTCGTACCAAAGATATATGCGCTGAGAACGAGGCTCATAAAGTTTCAGGCAAGCTTTCCTTGCGTCGCCGTCGTACGTTGCTGAAACAAAGAAAGACGGTGGAAGATTGTGTGGAACAAGTTCATCAACAAAATCAAGTTCTTCTTTACTCTTAGTTTGTTCCAGCCCTTGTGAGCCTAACGAGCTGTCTGACGGCTTCTCCAATGTGCCTTCTTGAGCTTCTACAGTATTTTTTTCTTTTTTCGGTTTCTCTAAATAGTTATCTAAGAGCTGTAATGCCATCTGATCCAACCGCTCGACAAATTCGACTAATAATACGTACCTGCAGATTTAAGATTTCTTTTCCTTTTAAGGCATCTTCTTAGCTAGTTTTTTAAGACGCTTAAACTTAAGACAAGCTCAATCGAGGCGTTCACAGAAGGTTAAACATTGCCGTTTAACATCGATGTCCAACAGGGCTTAGAATGGCTTAAGCAGTTTGACCAGTGGCTTAAGGATGTCGCCCAATCGTACGGATACTTCGGCGTCTTCTTAGTAAGCCTCATCGGTTCCTCGTCCATCATCATCCCTATACCATACACAATCTTCATCTTCTACATGGGTATGCAACAACAAGACCTTTTCGCCCCCTTTCTCCTAGCCATCTCCGGAGGAACAGGCTCAGCCATAGGCGAGTTCATCGGATATTTCTTAGGATACTTTGGCAGAACCGCCATTAGCGAGAAACAGCAGAAAAAAATGAACTACATCGTAAAGTTGTTCAGCAGGTACGGCGCAGTCACGATCTTCCTTTTTGCGTTAACCCCGCTTCCCGACGACCTTCTGTTCATCCCGCTTGGCATCATGCGATACAGCTTCGTCAAGGCTTTCATTCCATGCATCATAGGAAAGACGCTCATGTGTCTCCTCATGGCTTACGGAGGCTACTTTGGCATTGGTATTTTTAAAACCCTTTTTGGCGGAGAAGGAGGAGACCCTTTGATGATTACTTTTGCTTCAATAGTCCTCTTAATAATTGTGATAGTAGCCATGTTTAAAATCGATTGGGAAAAATATTTTCCGCTTGAAGAGAAAGCTGAGAAAGGACAGAAAAAAGTCCAAAGTTCCAAGATTTAAAGATGAATGGA
>Ga0172362_10002567_pt1 | contig 15717 bp, 15 predicted proteins | sample LakKivs1_kivu2a2_FD_114534 | JGI IMG/M metagenome (GOLD analysis project Ga0172362, IMG submission 114534) | Sediment microbial communities from Lake Kivu, Rwanda - Sediment s1_kivu2a2 | ecosystem: Environmental > Aquatic > Freshwater > Lake > Sediment | place: Rwanda: Western Province, Lake...
AAACTGTCCCCCGTGCTCGGAAAAAGCCCCGTCAACCCCCACAGTCAAGCGCGCTGCGCGAACGCGGTCGAGGTCGCCATGCTGCGGCCCGGCAAGGTTCTCCGACGCTCAAAAAAAACCTTCGATTCGCCTATGGACGGCGAAGTCGAGCAGGGAAATCCCCGCTTCCATCACGGATCGCACCTCGCTGCTGGCCCAACCATGCGGGCATTATCGCCGCCAAATTGCCAAGTCTCGAGCAGGGTCGGGGTCGTGCGGGGAGCGGCGTGCGAAGGACCAGCGCGTGAAAGCAGACGGGGCGGTAGGGACAAACGCCGTTGCCCGCGCTTTGCCCGCTGCCTACAATGCGGGTGCTTGTCCCGGAACGCGATCCTCGCTTCTGTCGTGGCCCTTCTCGGGCCGTGCATAATGTCGGTGGGCAGGGCAGCGGATATTGTTGCTTGGCCGGAGGCAGGGGCAGGTTCGCTGTGCCGGCGCCTGTTCTCCGAGTCGAGGATGGAGCCGCGTTGGTTGCGTCTGGAGCACCAGGTGCTGCGCTTCTGGGAATTCTGGCCGACCGAGACCACGCCGGGCGGCAGTTCGCCGGCACCGGTCGTATTCGTGCACGGATATCACGGCGACCTGTGCGACTTCGGACCGTTGCTTGTGGCAATCGCCCGGAAGCACCACGTGATGGCCTTCGACCTCCCGGGATTCGGCCAGTCAGTGAGCGAGAGCAAGGACGAATCCATCGAATCGTACGTGCGCTTGGTGGGGAACCTGGTTGGCCGGATGAGGCTCGGCCGCGTGCACCTCGTCTGTCATTCGATGGGAGGACAGGTGTGCATCGGGGTTGGTCTGACCTCGCCGTCGTTTCTCCAGAGCCTGACCCTGATCGACGCGGCCGGCGTCTACGAACCCTCGACGTTTCTCGACGGTCTCGGCAAACGCATGGCGCACGTGAGTGTGGGTACCATGCTGGCGGTCAAGGGACGCAGCGCCATCGACCTCGTCGACGGCAACCGCGTCATGCTCCGCCACCTGTCGGCGGAGAACCCGGCGATGTGGACGGCGATCAGCAGCTTCCAGTCGAACTTCCGATCGGAAGTACGCAAGCTGGCCTTGCCGGTGTTGGTGATCTGGGGGCTCGCGGATCCCATCTTTCCCATCGACAGCGCCTGCCTGCTCAAGGAAGAGATTGCGGGCGCGACCCTGCACGTGATCCCGGGCGCGGGGCATTCGCCGCAACGGAGTCATCCCGCCGAGACCGCGACCTTCATCGAACGATTCTACGCGCGCATCGCCAAGCCCACTTCTGTCCCGGCACCGCCGCACTCTGTAGCGCCGCCTGCGCAACCCTCCGTCGCGCCAATACCCGCGCCGCCCGTCGCGCCAACCCCAGAGGAACCCGTCGCGCCAATTCTACCGGAGCCCGCCCCGCCATGAGACACCTTGCCCTGATCGAGACGATCCTGTTTTGCACTCTGATGTCCGCGGCAGCGCAAGCCAACCCAGCGGCGCGGCCGGAGACGGTGGAGGTAAACCAGGAAGACACGCTCGCCTATCAAGAGCCCTCCTTCGACGCGGCCGTCCTCCGTCGTCTGTATCGGGGCGAGCTTCCCTTGAAAACCTCGCCTTCCGCCAGCCGCTCGCCACCCTGCGCCGATCTTCTTCGCGCCCTCGCCTCCGCCTGACCGACCGCGCTTTCTGGCTTGTCCTGTCTCGCATCTGGTCCCGCTCGGCCGATGCCCTCGTCATCGTCGAGGCCGACACCGTGGTCCGCTGGCATCGCGCGGGCTTCCGTCTCTTCATGGACGGTGGCGTGTGCAGCGCTGAGTTCGATGCTGGAACCGTAGTCACCCTGACTGCGACCCCAGACTGCGGCCTTCTGCTGCACGGCTACGACGAAAGCAAGTCGGCGCCGTGGGCGAACAAGACCACGGGCCTCTCGTCCGATGTGTGGGGCGAGGGCCTCGGCTGGTACGCCATCCTCATCGCCGACGTCTTCGACTGGCTGCCGGCCGACCACCCCTCCAGGCCGACGCTCATGGGGATCTTGCAGAAGATCGTCGCGGGCCTCAAAGCGAACCAGGACGCCAAGACCGGGCGCTGGTGCCAAGTGGTCGACAAGTGCAGCGAGCCGGGCAACTGGAACGAATCGTCGGGCACCGGCATGTTCCTCTATCTCATCAAGCGAGCCATCGACAAGGGCTACATCGATGCGGCCGAATACTGCCCGGTGGTCGAGCGCGCCTACAAGGGGCTCGTCGAAACCGCACGGGACAACAACGGCAGGGTGAGCATCTCCCCGTGCAGCAGCATTTCCATCCTGAACAACACCCAGGCCTACTACAACAGCGCCAAGGAGAACAGCCCGCCGTCTTGCCTGAGCTCGCTGCTCGCCGGCACCTGGAGCGTCGAGCAGCCCGGGCCGGTGTCTGCGCCCTAGCCCGCCTATCTAGGCACCGCCACGCGATCGCCGAAGACCTGCTCGAGCTTGGCGAGTAGCTCGTCGGAGGCCTCGACGTTGAATTCCTCGCCGAGGTCGAACACGGTCTCGCTTCGTTGCGGGATCTCGAAGCGCAGACGGGTGCGGCAATTGCCGGGGAACTGGCGCAAGAGCTTGTGCAACGAGGCGAGCTGCTCGGCGTTGAGAAGATCCGCGTTCAGGCGCACGTCCATCATGCTGCTGCGTTCGGCGCGAATCGAGGTGAGCAGCTTGGCGTCGACGAAGCGCAGGCGCTCGCGCGGGTTCTCGCTGTCGCCGAAGGGAACGTCGACGGTGCCGGTCACCAGCAGCGGGTCGCCCTTGGTCAAGACGTCGCGGTATTCCTCCAGCTTGGACGAGGACACGTGGAACTCGATCTGTCCGTGCTGATATTCCATTCGGAGTTCACGATCGACAACGCCTGCATCTACACAAACGACCTCTGCTTCTTCCTTGCCGGAGGTGATCGCTACCTTCTGGCGGCCGTTCTGAACTCAGCCGTCGCTTGGTGGTACCTGGCGCGCACGGCGATTCACGGGAAAGACGAAGCAGTCCGTCTCAAGACCGACCGCATGGAGGTCGTCCCTATCCACGACCCAGACGAGACAACCCGAAGGAGCATTCGAGCTAGCGCCAAGGGAATCCAAGAGGTGATCAAACAAAGGAATGCAGAGAGAGGTAGGCTTCTTGGGCTGGTCGATGACGTGATGGGGACCAGAGCAAGGGGTGGAAGGCTGGATGACTGCTGCTCGCTCTCCGAACCGGACTTCATCGCCGCGCCGGGGGACTGCGTGCGGAAGAGCGGGGGCCGGCCGCTTGCGCCTGCGGTCCAGGCGAAGCTGTGCAGGCGTGGCGGAAGAGTCGCGCCGAAATGCGGCGGTTCACGCACGAGATCTGCACCCTCGAGATCGACCTTCACCATCGGGTCTTCGATCTCTATGGCCTGACACCTGACGAGGTCCGCCTTCTCCGCGAGACCGCTCCGCCCCGCTGCCCCCTCAAGCTGGCCGAAGATGAGCTCGCGAGGTTGGATGGCGATCGCGACCCAGGCTGACGTGGGCTTCGGCTCGCGCATCCGGTCTGTGGTACGGTAGCGCTATGTCGAGGCCCACCGAGATCGAGTATCAGGGACGCACGCTCCAGGGCCGCGCCATGGCTTTCCAGCCGGTCAAGGAGGACTGGAACATCTATCGCCTGGAGGACGGCACTCTGGTCAAGGTGCGCGTGGTCCCGAGCGATTTCGTCGTTACAGAGGGGAAGAACGCCATGGGCGATCCCTTGATCTTGGTCAAGGCCTCGACCATTCGTCGCCTACGAGCCCAAGAAGCCGGAGAAGCGAGATACAAGCCGTTCTCGACGCAAGTGACTCGTCCGAATGGATCGTCGCCAACTCGGGCGAGGGTACCGATTGCGGCCGTGTCGTAGCCGGCGAGCGCTCGCGCAGCGTGAGAAGGAGGGTCAGGAGCAGGGCGAGCCTGGCTGGATAATGCATGATGGCAGGTGTTGCCCCCCATGCCTACGAATTCGCGCCGCCACCGACGGAAAACCAAGATCCCGGGCGCAGGGCTGGCGCAGGCCAGGTTCCCACGTCGAGCGACGAACACGCAGACGGTGTTCCGCCGGAGCCCGCGCAGCCGATTCCTACGGCTTGGCCGCTGCCGGGGCCGGCTTCAAATCCGGAAGGTCCACTTCGATGTCGGCCACATAGTAAAGGCCGGTGTAGGCCGTAGGCCGCTCGTGCACCTCGACGCGGGCGACCCCCTCGTACCGGGCGCTGGCCTCGCTTGCCGCCTTGGTCACGGATTCGAGGTCGCGGGATCGCACGCGCGCGCGACAGGGCTCCCCCTTGCCCTCGCACACGGTGAAAGACAACTCCGTGCCGGGATTGCGCTCGACGATGGCGCTCATCTCCTTCCGCATCGCGACCTCATCGGGTCGTGGCGGCGGCGGTGGCGTCGGCGGTCGCGGGGCTTCCAGGATACCGAGCACTCGTGCAGGTACCGGAGTGGTGACCATGGCCGGCTCTTGCGCGCGTCCCAAACCCCGCGCGAGATACGATGTTGGAGGCTTCTCCAATGGGGCGACCGCTTCGGGGTGATCCAGCTTCGGAGTGGCAAACCCCGGGCTTGAACCCGAGGAAGACGATGGCGGTCCCGACGGCACGCGCGGCGGCGGCCGAAATGCCGGCCGCGGTAGATCCACACCCGAAGGATTCTCATGTTCCGCCCAAGCCACCTCGGCGCTCCGACCCTCTGCCGATGGGCCAGAGGGTCGGAGGAATACGTGCCACGTCACGAGGGCGACGGCCGCACCCACCAGCGCGCCTAGAACGGTGACAAACCCGATGAAACGACGGGCGGCAGGTGTCATGGCTTCCGAGGTAATGGGAGACTAACCCTTGAAGAGCACCATGTTCATCAAGAACAGAATCAGCTTCTGGCGGGTGGTGTTCGACGCGTTGTTGAACGCATTGAAGGAGTTAATGGCATCGTTGTCGGCTCCGCCGCTGCCATGCTCCAGAATGGCGCCGGTCAGGGTTTCCGACCGCCCATCGTGCATGTAGGGCGGGGTCGACCCCACGCCCCACAGATTCGCGGTCAAGAAGACGCTGGCGCCGGAGCCCACCTCGTCGATCTGCTCCGCCATCGACGAACCCATGGCATGCCGCTTGAGGTCTCCGTACAGGCGCACGATGGCGTGTCCGGCGCCGTCGTCCTCGAAGTTGCCGAAGCCGCGCCCATTGGGCAGGACGATGTCGACGTTCTCCTGAATCTGGGTGAGGATGTTGACCTTGACCGGCACGATCAAATCGACACCGAGGCTTGCGAAAGTCTGACCACCCGGGGTGATGCCGTTCTCGCGGAAGGCCGCCAGTCGGCTCGGCTCTTGCCAAACCGGGTTGTTGATTTTGAGTTGGGGGACGTGACACTTGTTGCAGCCCATGTTGTTGAACGCGGTGGCACCCGCCGAGATGGCGGCGGCATCGGGTGGGGGCTGCCCGTCGCTGCACGGGTTGGTCGAGCAATCGAGCAGGCCGAGGCTGACCAGCTCCTGCCGGGTGGTTGGACGCGGCTGGTGGGCGGCGTAGGTGGTAAGCGCGGTGATGTCACCGACGGTGAGCTCGTTGCCGACCCAGTCGCCGTCGTGATCGGAAACCGTATCGACATCGGCGTTGGGATAGAATTCGTTGGCCTGCATACCGAGCTCGTTGTGGCCGGCATCGCGAGAGAAGTCGCGCAGGTGGGCGACCGCGCCCTTCCACTGGAATGGTCGCACCACGAGATCCTTGGCCACGCCCTGGACGCCGGAGGTGTTGTAGGTGCATGCCTGGTTGGCCGAACGGCTCACGACGATGGTGCCGAAGTTGATTCCCTTGGTCGTCAAGGTCACGGTCTTCGGCGAACAATAGGGCCCGCTCGCGTTCTGGCAATTGCAGGCCGCGTTGCGTAGGTTCTGCAGATCCGTGGTCATCTCCTCCGCCAGGAGCTGGCGGGCAGCGCCGCCGAACAGATGCGGAGTGTTGCGTTGGATCATCTTGGTGAGGCTCGCCGAGTGGAGCGGGTCGCGGATGGCGTTGGCCACCACGCTGCCGGCCCCGTCGCTGAAGGGCTGAATGTGGCAGCCTTCGCAGGTTACTTCGTTGGGACCGGTCGCGCGCGACGGCGTGTGGGTCGCCCACTGGCCGCCGCCCGTACGGTCGGCGCGTGGCACGCGCGTGAAGCGCTGGTTGCCGTCCACGTTGCCGCCGACCCCGTCGGCCTCGTTGAACCTGATGGCGAACAAACGATCGCCGGCCTCGAAAAGCTCGATCATTCCATCGAGCGGATCAGCCTGCAGCGCGGCGCGTGCTGCGAATTGGCTGACGTGGGCGCCCGGATCCTTATAGAACGGGGGCCCCCCGGTGTTAGCCAGGTTGCCACCCTCGACCGTCCGCACCATGTTGGCGTTCTGTATCTGAATCGCAGCCAAGGCTGTGAGTGCTCCTCCAACGCATGCTGCGGCAACGAACCCCCATCTCAGGGGTCGACCGTGACACCTTACCCATCGGGTCGTAGCTTGGAATCGCTGCATCGCTGTTGCCTCCTTGGAACGTTGACCCCGAGACCAGGCAGAACAATCTGATCCGCATGGAAGATCAGGGAATCAAGAACGCCAGCAATTCCCGTACCAGGAGACTACGACGGACAACCGCCAGGTTGCAGGCCAAGACAGGCCGTCAAAGGCCCTTCGGATACGTATCCAGATACGTATCCTTCTGCCTCGGCGGGTTGTCACAACCGAAGAGGGCTTCAGGCCTCTGCCTGCAGGCTTAGGACCCGCGAGAAGATAGATGTGTGAATTTGGGCGGTCGAGGCGCCCGGCTGGCAAGGCGCGAGGAGGAGGAATACTCGACGTATTGCGACGACGAGCAACGAAGCCAGCCGGGATGGATCGGCCGTCCAAATTCGCACAGGTATCTTCGAGCGGGTCCTTAAGCTTGATCGGCTGAAAACGGCAATCAGCTTCTCCACTGCGCGAAGGGCGTCAGCGTGGTGCACCTTGAGGGGATCACGACTTGTGCCCCAGCACTTCAGCCTGGTGCCTGGTGCCTGGAATCCCATGACGCGGCTGCTGAAAGAAGCTTCGCGTGCGGCGAAGAAATCGCACGGTAGCAGATCAGGGCGGACGGCTGCCTCTCGGACCCCTGCACAGACCTGCGGTCTGCTACGACGCCTGCACCTCGGCCTCGAGATCCTCGCTCTCGGCCGACCAGCCGCACCCGTCGGCCATGCAGCGCAGACGCGTCCCCGAGCGCAGCACCTTCTGCACCACGAAGGCCGCCCCGCAGCTCGGACACGGCTTCGGTATCGGCCGATCCCACGACACGAAATCGCACTTCGACTTGGTGTAGTTCGAGCACCCGTAGAAGACCTTGCCTCGCCGCGAGCGCTTCTCCGACAGGTAACCCCCGCACCCCGGGCGCGGGCACGCGACCCCGAGCGAGATCGGGCTCGTGGTCTTGCACTCCGGGTAGCGCGAGCACGCCAGGAACTCCCCGTAGGGCCCCCGCCTCACCACCATCGCCGACCCGCACGTCGGGCAGCTCTGGTCCGACGGCCGCGTCGCCGGAAGCACGGTCAGGCTGCCGTCCGGGTTGCGCGTGTATTCCTTCGTGTTGCGACACTCTGGATACCCCGAGCAGGCCAGGAAATAGCCATTGCGCCCCCACTTGATGACCATGGGCTTGTCGCACTTGTCGCACACCTCTTCCGTCGGCTCTTCCTCGCGCCGGAGGTCCCGCATCTCCACCTTGGCCCGCTCGAGGTCGCGCTCGAACGGCTCGTAGAAGTCGCGCAGAAGCTTGATCCAGTCCGCCGCGCCCTCCTCCACCTCATCGAGCCGCTCTTCCATCTGCGCCGTGAAATCCGTGTTGAGTATGTCCGGGAAGCTCTTGATGAGAAGGCCGTTCACCACCACCCCCAGCTCCGTCGGCAGAAGGCGTCCCTCCCGCTTCTGCGCGTAGCCGCGATCCTGAATCGTCGACAGAATCGCGGCGTAGGTCGACGGCCGGCCGATGCCCTTCTCTTCCAGCTCGCGCACCAGGCTCGCCTCCGAGTAGCGCGGCGGTGGCTGCGTGAAGTGCTGCTCCGGCTTCTCACCCAAAAGCCGCAACACCTCGCCTTCCTCCACCGCGGGCAAGCTGCCCCCGCTCTCTTCGTCTGCGGCCGCGTCTTCCTGGGTCTCGGCATAGATGTCGAGGAATCCCGCGAAACGCATCACCTGCCCGCTCGCACGCAACGTCGCCCGCCCTGCCTCGATCTCGACCGTGGTCTGGTCGAACACGGCCGGCGCCATCTGACAGGCCAAGAAGCGGTTCCAGATGAGGGCATAGAGCTTGACCAAATCCTGGGTCTCGCGTGCGTCGCGGCCGCCGCCGTTCTCGCTCAGCAGGGCCCGCACCCGCTCCGGGTCGCGGTCGAGCAAGGTCGGCCGAATCGCCTCGTGCGCGTCCTGGGCCCCCTTCTTCGACTTGTAGACGTTGGGCTCGCTCGGCAGGTGCGCCGGGCCGAAGCGGCTGGAGATCTGGGCCCGCACTTCCTTGATGGCCTCGTCAGAGATGCGGGTCGAATCGGTGCGCATGTAGGTGATAAGCCCGGTCGGCCCCTCGGCCCCGAGCTCGAGCCCTTCATAGAGACGCTGCGCCAGCGCCATGGTGCGCTTGGGCGAGAAGCGCAGCTTGTTCGACGCCTCCTGCTGCAGGCGCGAGGTGATGAAGGGCGGCGGCGGGTTCTTGCGCCGCTCCTTGCACTCGACCGAGGCGACCCGCAGCGGGGCCTGGCGAATCAGCTCCAGGGCCGCTTGCGCCTGGCCTTCGTGGACCATCTCCGGCTTCTTGCCGTCCACGGCAACCAGGCGCGCCGCAAAGGGCGGCGGGTTCTTCCCCTCAAGCTCCACCTCGACGGTCCAATACTCCTGGCCCCGGAAGGCCTTGATCTCATCCTCCCGCTCGACGAGCAGGCGCACCGCCACCGACTGAACCCGGCCCGCCGAAAGCCCGCGCCGAACCTTGGCCCACAGAACCGGGCTAATCTGATAGCCCACCAGCCGGTCGAGCACCCGCCGCGCCTGCTGCGACTCGTATTTCTTGGGGTCGAGCTCGGCCGGGTGCGCGATGGCCTCCAGCACCGCCTTCTCTGTGATTTCGTTGAAGAGCACGCGATGGATGTTGGGATTGGAGGGCCGGATCTCGTCCGCGATGTGCCAGGCGATGGCCTCGCCCTCGCGGTCCGGGTCGGGCGCGAGCAGCACCTCGGCCGCGCGTTTCGCCGCCGTCTTGATTCCCGCGATCACCTTCTTCTTGGCTTCGAGGACCACGTACTCGGGCTGAAAGTCGTGCTCGATGTCGATCCCGAAGGAGGCCTTGGGCAGATCCTTGACGTGACCCACCGAGGCCTTCACCTCGAAGCCCGGCCCCAGGTATTTCTTGATGGTGCTGGCCTTGGCCGGCGACTCGACGATGACCAGGGTCCCGCTGCCCCGCCTGGGCGCAGCATCTCTCTTGTTTTTCGGCTTGGCACGGGCACCCGCGGGTGCGGCCTTGCGGCGAGGTTTGTTTTCAGCAGGCACGTCCGATGACCTCGTAGGTGTTGCTAGGGGTGCGTTTCACAAGGCCTTCCACTTCCGCTTCGGCCAGAATCGATAGGACTCTCGGCAGGGCCATGCCCAACCGTTCACATAGTTCCGCCGGGGTGTCGCTCCCAGGCGCGATGGCGTCGAGGATCTCGCCGAGCGGGCCCGTCGTCGGCAGGGCCGACCCGGCCGGCACGGGGTCGCCCTTCGGCACAGAGAGGACGTCCTCGGCCGAGGTCGCGGGCCAGGCGTGACCCGCCCGCAGCAAAGCGTCGGTGCCAGGGCTGCCGGGAACAGCCAGCAGCGGGCGGTTCATCTTGCGCGCCAGGCCGGCCGTGATAAGAGCCCCGGAGCGCAAGGCAGCCTCCGCCACCACCACGGCCTCGGCCGACCCGGCGATGAGGCGATTGCGGGCCGGAAAGTGACAAGCCCGCGGCCGGGTGCCGGGTGGGTACTCGGAAAACAGGCCGCCCGCGGCGGCGATGCGCGCGAACAGCCCGGCATGGCGGTCGGGGTAGACGACGTCGACCCCACAGCCGAGCACGGCATAGGTCGAGGCCCCGGCGGCCAAGGCCCCCTCGTGGGCGGCGGCATCGACCCCGAAGGCGCCGCCCGAAATCACTGCCGCACCGTGGCGCCCGAGGCCCGCGGCGATCGCGTGCGCCCGCTCGCACCCCGCCCCGGTGGCCTTGCGCGCGCCCACCACGGCATAGAGCGGCTCCCCCTCCTGGGGCAGGCGGCCGCGGAACCACAAGCGCTTGGGGGGGGACGGGACGGAGCGCAGGCGTTCTGGGAAGACGCCATCCCCGGGCGCGGTCGTGCGCGCCTCCGGAACAAGGGAACTGCGCCCTTCTGCCGTCGAAAAAGTCATCTCTGACTTTATCGGCAAAATCCCGCTAAAGTTTCCTGGCCGATGCATTGAATGCGCAAGCTGATAGCGCCTGACCCGAAGAAGATCAAGAAGTTGTGAGGAAATAGGCGTGATCCAAAGGACTTGCGCGAGAAGCGCGGTGCTTCTTGGGGGGGGGCTCTAGTAGCCCTTGCGCATCTCGGTGATCTCTCCGACCCGCAGTTCCTTGTTGCTGCGCGCTATCCAGGCCACGGACGCGTTGTCGCGCACGTCCACGACCCAGACCTCCCCCACGACCTCGCGGGGCGAGTCCGGATCGTGCACCTCCCAGCTTCCCATGATGCCGCGGTATCCATCCCCGCGTCGGACCACGAAGGTGCGGTTGCCGACCTCCACGCCGTCCCGCTTGCCACGGTTGATGACCACGAAATTGCCGGCGCCGAGCAGGGTGTTGGGCGCGAAGGTGGCAATCACGCGCGCTTCCAAGTCGACTTTGCTGGGCTGGGGCTCGATACGCTTGAATTGGTGGACGAACGCGCTGGCGCGCGCGCCCCGCTCGATGGGATCCACGGTGTCGACCAGAGCCCCGCGCGCGACGTCGTTTTCGGCGATCTGGTTGATGACGACATCACCCAGGATTCTGACCAGGTAGCCGTACTTCTTGCCCGTCGCGATATCGACCACCGGATGTTCCATGTCGGTGGTGAACACGGAATAGCGATCGCCCGCACGCAGAGGAGTTCGCTTCGGGTAGCGCAAGTAGACCAGGTCACCGGTCGAAAGGATGATCTTCTCCTCGCGCGAGCCGGTGATGACGGCAGCCTCTTCGAGATCCCTGGCTTCGATGAACCCCATCTCGCGCAAGAGAACCGCGTTGCCTTGATCCATGCCGATCCGGTTCACCGAGATCATGCCGCGGGGCGCTGTGGGAACGGCCGCGGCAGGAGGTGGAGGCAGAGCGGCGGGCTCGCCGAGACGGATGACGTCGCCCGGGAAGATCCAGTGGGGATTGGTGATGATGGGGTTTTGGGCCCACAAACGCGGCCAGCGCCACGGGTCGCCGAAGTACCTCGAGCACAGGGACCACAAGGTGTCGCCCTTCTGCACCACGTGCAGCTCGGGGACGGCTCCTGCCGGCGTAGCTGCGGCGGTCTTGTCGGCCGTCTCCGGAGAGAACGAGCTCGATTCGGGGCCGATGAGGCTACCCGGAGCGCGTAGGCCCGCGGCCGTGTTTTCGATGCGTCTCGATCCGGCATCGGTACCGCTGTCTCCGATAGCCTTGGACATGGCTGGCTTCCCGCCCGGCGTGGGGCGCGGCCCATCGAAGGGATCCGATTCGAGAGCGCCGAGGCCGGCGGCCTGCGCCCTTGCCAGCCCGGGCGCGAGCGGGACGAGCATGATTCCAAACAGCAAGGGGATGCTTCTTGGTCTCATGGGGCCTCCACAGGGGCGCGCACAGCCTTGGCGGTGGGCGCCGCAGACGACGGGTCATGGCCAAGAGCCGGCGAAGGGGTTGATCGATCCAGCTCCGCCAGGCGGGTTCCGGCCAACACTGCCGCTTCATGCCGCGGGTACGAGCGCTGCAGTTGGGCCAGGGTCTGGCGGCCGGCCTCCATGCTGCCCAAGGCCAGGTAGCTGTAGCCGACCTTGAGCAAGGCATCGGGGACTTTGTTGCCGTTCGGGTAGCGTTCGATGACGCGACGGAATTCCCGCACCGCCGAGGTGTAGTCCTTGTGGTCGTAGTAGCATTCGCCTAGCCAATACTGGGCGTTGTCGGCCAGATCATGGCTGGGAAAGGCGCGCAAGAAGTCCCTGAATCCTTGCACGGCATTGTCGTGCTTGCCCTTGCGCAACGCTTCAGAAGACCTGTGGTAGAGCACCACTGCTTGCGGACTGTCTTCTTTGCCCGACCTCGACCCGCCTTCGCGCACGACGTGCAGGGTGAGGGGTTGGCTGGACGGCTCGCGTGGGATCGACACCTCGGCCGCGTCGCCGTGCAAGCGTAGAAGCGGGCGGCGGGCGGACGACTTCAGGGCCTCGCCCGCGTACTCGACCTCGGGCTCGACCGCGGTTTCGGTACCGGAGGGGGCCGCGGCCACGGGCGGCGGCACCGGCAGGGTCGGGTGCAAGGTCACGGTAGGCAGAACCGGCGTCTCGACCCTTTGCTCATTCACCTTGCGGCTTTCCAAGCGGTCGCCAAGGATGAAGACGCGATTCTCCAGTTCTTCTACCTGCTTGGCATAGGCCCGGTTCTGCACCCGCAGGGCCTCGATGGACCGGTTGAGCTGGTCGATCTCGGCCTGATTCGCCGGACGGTGGCCGCAGGCCGCGGCCAACCCGATGCAGGGAATCCCGATGATGCGCAAGAACGACCGCATGGTACCTCAGGTTGGATCATAGGCTTCTTCGGCAGGAAAGCGCAAAAACTGAGGTTTTCGTCGACGCGACGCAAATGATTGATTTCACGACGGGAGTCAACCCGTTCGATGCTCTAACCGCACTCGGCGAGGATGGACCCGGCGCCGCGGCAAAGGAGGGTCTCGGCCAGGCCGCGGCCTACCTCTTCGGCATCTGCAACTCGGCCGAAGGCTTGGTCCGCAAGGACCTGGGTTCCGTCAGGCCGTCCCACCAGCCCGCGCAGGACGAGGTCTTCCCCGCAAAGCCACGCATGGCCTGCCACGGGGGTTCGGCAGGTGGCGCCGAGGCGGGCGAGGAAGCTGCGCTCGGCCAGGACCGCGACCGCGGTTTCGCGATGGTCGAGGGCCTGGCAGAAGGCACGCGTGCGTTGGTCGTCGGCACGTATCTCGACTGCCAGCGCACCTTGCCCGACGGCCGGCAACATGCGTTCGATGGGCAGACGCTCGCTGATGCGCCCTGCGAAACCCAGCCGGTCGAGGCCCGCGCAGGCCAGGATGGCCGCGTCGACCGCGCCGTCGGCCACCTTGCGCAGGCGGGTGTCGAGGTTGCCGCGCAGGATTTCCACCTGGAAATCCGGCCGCAATGCCTTGAGCTGACAGGCCCGGCGCAGGCTGGCGGTGCCCACCCGCGCCGAGGTGGGCAAGCCCACAAGGCCCGAGCCCTCGCGGCTCACCACCGCGTCGCGCGCATCCGCGCGCTCGGGGATCGCGACCAACGTCAGCCCAGGCGCCAGCTCGCCCGGCACGTCCTTCATGCTGTGCACGGCCACGTCGACCTCGCCCGCCAGCAACGCAACTTCGATCTCCTTGACCCACACGGCCTTGCCGCCCGCATTCCACAGAGCCGCGTCGGCAGAGGGCGGGCTTCGCCCGGCGTCCCCCAACCGCGCCGGATTGGAGGAACCCACCCAGGCTTCTTTCCCGGAAGACCCGGCCGACAGTCGGTCACCCTCGGTGACGATGATCTTCTCTTCGATTTCGAGACCGGGATGGGCGACGCGCAGGGTTCGGGCGACAAAGCCCGCCTGCCAGCGCGCGAGCAGGCTGCCCCGGGTACCGACGACGATGCGATCCATGGCAGAGAACTCGGTCGCGAGCCCGGGCGCGCGAAACCGTCAACCACCAGCCTGGATCATGGCGTCCACCAAGGCCCTTCGCGTGCAGGCCGGGTCCATCGGACAAGCCACGAAGCCGGCCTCGACGTCGTAGGCGGTTTCCCCGAGCAGCACCGAGCTCATGTAGGCCTCGGCCCCGAGGGCCGCAATCTCGGTGGAGGTCTTGACCCGGCCGAGCAAGCCATGCCCGTCGCCCGTGTCCCCCGAAACGCGGGCGAAGAAAAAGCCCGGAGTCATGCGCAACGAGAGGGGTGACCCGAGAAAAGTCAGCACCTCGCCCGATAACTCGACCTGGTCCGCGCCGACCCACCTGTCGATGTGTTCCTGGGGGATGAAAACCTTGATGGACATGTCCTGGCCGACCTTCTCGGACGACAGGCTAGCATCGCCCGGCCGAGGGCACAAACCCGGTTGTTCCGTGTTAGAACCCCCCGCATGGCCAGCCCGAATACGTTCGAGATCACGGACGCCAACTTCCAAACCGAGGTCGCGAAATCCGCCCTGCCCGTGCTGGTGGATTTCTGGGCCGTCTGGTGCGGTCCCTGTCGCGCCATCGCTCCCCACGTCGAGGCTCTGGCAGAAGCCTATGCGGGCAAGATCCGGGTGGGAAAATGCGACATCGATCACAACCCCATGGTTCCGACCCAGTTCGAGATCCGCGCGGTTCCCACCCTGCTTCTGTTCAAGAACGGTCAAGTCGTAGGTCAGCTCGTGGGCGCGGTGCCCCGCGCGCGCATCGAGGATCTGATCACGAAGGCTCTGGCGTAGGCGAGCGGAGCAGGACCGACCCTGCCCAAAGGCTGTTGCCGAGGTACACCACCACACAGGTGATGTTGTCGTCGCCGCCGCGCTCGTTGGCGATCTCGACCAGGGCGCGGCCGGCCTCGCTGTAGAACTGCGACGAAAGGATGCGGCCGATTTCCTCGGTCGAGAAGTAGTTGGAAAGCCCGTCCGAGCAGAGGAGGAAACAATCACCCGTTTCCACCGGCATGGTCACGAGGTCGGGAAGCACGCTGGGCTCGAAGCCGACCGAACGGGTGATGATGTTGCGAAAGCGGGAAGCCAGGGCATCGCCGGGCGCAACCAGCCCGGCGCGTACCTGCTCCTGAATCCAGGAGTGGTCCTCGGTGAGCTGGCGGGCACGGCCGTCGCGAAGCAGGTAGGCGCGCGAGTCGCCCACGTGGCACAAGGTGAGGCTTGAGCCGCGAAACAGGAGCCCGGTCAAGGTCGTGCCCATGCCGGCAAGCTCCGGGATCTTTTGGGCGCTCTCGTAGATGGCTTGCGAGGCCAGACTGGCGGCGTCGCCCAAGGCTTGCTCGAGGGCCAGGGGATCGGCCGCGTCCGACGGGGCCGGGAGTCTCGCTTTCGTCTCTTTCTCGAACACCTCGACCGCGATGCGGCTGGCGCGCTCGCCGCCCAAATGCCCGCCCATGCCGTCGGCCACGGCGTAGAGCCCCAGTTCGTCGTTGCATAGGAAGCTGTCTTCGTTGTGATCGCGCTTGCGACCGACGTCGCTTGAGCACCAACCGTGGGGCTTCATCGCGCACACGCTAGCCCGCATTATTCACGACGATTGGTTTGCCGACGAAGCACATTGAACAATCCGTGGTCACCTGCGTGAAGGATGGCGGGCTTGCTTCATTGTGATGGAAACCCTGGGAGGGTTTCCAAACCTTCCCGCGCTCTGGCTCCGCCGGGCAAAGCCCGGCTGCGCCAACGCGAATAGCCCGCACGATGCTATGTACTGAAAGCGTTGTC
>Ga0172362_10002570_pt1 | contig 15714 bp, 27 predicted proteins | sample LakKivs1_kivu2a2_FD_114534 | JGI IMG/M metagenome (GOLD analysis project Ga0172362, IMG submission 114534) | Sediment microbial communities from Lake Kivu, Rwanda - Sediment s1_kivu2a2 | ecosystem: Environmental > Aquatic > Freshwater > Lake > Sediment | place: Rwanda: Western Province, Lake...
ATGGATTCTTAAAATATTTTGCTGCTCTAGAGTTTATGGATAAAGAGAATATAGACAGGCTTATACTTTTAGGAGCCGATGTTATAACTGTAGGATCTTTTGATAAAGCATTACAAGAATCAGAATATGATATACTGACTAGCAACGATATCGGAAGTTCTTATATTATGCCATTAAACCCAGATGTTCAAGTGTTATTTGGTAAAAAGTTTTTAGAAGAGTGCAAGAGAATTTACATGGAGCAAACTATAAACTATACTCTTTCTGAATATCATCTTTTAGACTATCAAGAGATGGGTATATTAAACTATGTTTGCAATAATAATTTAGTTAAACATAAACCTCTTCACGAAGTCTATAACAGTCATGATCAATGCTTCAACAAGAATGTAAGATCGGGTGTATCTTTTCATTTCGACGAACAAGATAATAAAGTGAAGACATCAGACAATTTAGAAGTTGTGTCAATACACATACAAACAGGCTTAGGTACATTTGATAGAGACTTGTTTCATCAAAAATTATTTGATTGCATTAGATCAAGCACGGCCTTCAGTGATCCTAATGTCAAATCATTTGTAGAAAAGATAACAAAAGACACTATATAAATGGATAATAAATTTGTAATAATAACTCCATCGTTTAATAATTCTAGTTGGGTAGAATATAATTTAGCTAGTATATTAAACCAGACTTATAATAATTACGAAGTACTTTATATAGACGATGCATCAACAGATCAAACTTATGAAAGAGCAAAATCATTAATAGGTCAAGATGACAGGTTTACTATAGTAAAAAGGCAAGAGAGTAAAAAAGCCACATACAACTATTTTTATGAACTAGAAGATTATTTAACAGATGATCAAGATATAGTTGTACATTTAGACGGTGACGATTGGTTTTTTGATAATACTGTTTTAGAAAAGCTGAATAACTTTTATAATGAAAAAGATGTGTGGATGACATACGGTATTTTTTATTGTTATGATGGAACAGATGAAGTTAAAATAGGATATCCTCAAAATACCGAATACCCAGACTTTATTAAGAAGTATAAGCTGTTTAGAAACGATCTTTGGAGAGCCAGTCATTTAAGAACATACAGAACTTTCTTATATAATAAACTTGATAAAAATGATTTAATATCTAACATAGATAATAAATTGTATTGGCATGCATCAGACCTAGCATTTCAATTTCCTTTTATGGAAATGTGCCCTAAAGACAAAGTAGGAATAGTGGATTTTCCTACATACATTTATAATCAATCAAAACAAAACCAAGTTAGAACAAGAGAAAGAGAGTCCACCAATAATTCTATCTATGAAATAGAAATTAGGAATAAAAAGAAATACAAAGAAGGATTAACAGGAGAAAAATTACCTCAAGTAAATGTTTACTATGATTACTTGGAGTCTATGAGTGTACCTACAAAATTTAGTTATTGTTATAAACAAGAACAAGGTGAATACGATATGGTTTTGATAGGAGATTGGGAGATACCCAACTATGTATCTGGTAAGATAAAGGTTAAACAAGACGTTCCTATTGTTGCTAGACTATTAGAACATAGATCATATTTTAAAGATGAAATTTATAATTGTATATTAGAGAACTATGAAAAGTTTGATGTAATATTAACTCACGATAAAAACCTTTTAGAGAAACTTCCTAATACTCAATTTGTACCTGGCTGTGAGGTTATAATGTTTAATAGGCTTCCTAGTCCTAATACAAATACGATGCCCCCATTCAAACCAGACGAGTTTGAAAATTTCGATATGCCAGATGATGTATTTCAAATTTATAAAAAGATTAAGTTAGTCTCAACTGTTGCATCAAATAAAACATTTTTACCAGGACATGTTAGAAGACTTGAAATGTTAAACACTGTTAAAAACAGAATAGACGTTTATGGAACGTGCCAAAAAGCTTTATTTGGGTTCGAAACTAGAGACTCTAGTAAAGGTAAATTTAATGCTCTAAAAGATTATGCATTCAGTATTGCTATAGAAAACTTAAGTCATGAAGTCGACGATTACTATTTTACAGAAAAGATAGTAGATTGTTTTGTAACAGGCACTGTTCCTATTTACTATGGTTGTCCAAACATACATAAGTTCTTTGATCAAAAAGGAATACTAATTTTTACAAATGAACAAGAACTTAGTGATATATTGGATAGTTTAAGTATTGATCTATATTATTCTATGATGGATTCTATAAAATATAACTTCGAAAAGAGTTTAAAATATAATCTAACTAATGATTATATCTATGAAAACTTTTACAAAGATATTCTTTTTGATTTTGATAACTGCTTAAAAACCAAAAAATTATTTTAATATGAAAACTATCTTAGTTACAGGTTCTGGTGGATTAATTGGTAGAGAGGCGTGTGAATTTTTCTTAAGTCAAGGTTATAAAGTTATTGGAATAGATAACAATAAAAGAAAATATTTTTTTGGAGAAGACGGATCTGTCTTAAACAATATTCAAGAAATCTCTAAAATAAATAATTATACCCACTACGAAGTAGATATAAGATCTTATACAGATCTAGAAAATATATTCTCTGATTATTCAACCGATATAGATTGCATAATTCATTGTGCTGCACAACCATCTCATGACTGGGCTGCCAAGGAACCTTTTACAGATTTTCATATAAATGCAACTGCTACTATAAACTTATTAGAGCTAACTAAAAAGTACTGCTCAAATGCTGTGTTTATATTCATGTCGACAAATAAAGTATACGGAGATAATCCTAATAATCTAAACTTAATAGAGCTAGAAACCAGGTTTGAACTACCAGATCAAGATAAGTACTATCCAGGATTAGATGAGAACTTCTCAATAGATAATACTAAGCACAGTTTATTTGGATGCTCTAAACTATCAGCAGACGTATATGTACAAGAATATGCTAAATACTTTGGATTAAAGACTACAACCTTTAGAGGTGGATGCTTAACAGGGTCTAAACATAAAGGAGCGGAGTTACATGGGTTCTTAAACTATTTAGTTAAATGTAACTTAGAGAATAGAGTATATAATTTGTTTGGGTATAAAGGAAAGCAAGTTAGAGATAATATACATTCATCAGATTTAGTTAATGCATTCTGGCACGTCTATAGCAATCCTAGAATAGGTGAAGTTTATAATATAGGTGGTGGTAGATTTTCAAACTGTTCTATATTAGAAGCTGTAAATATTATAGAAGGTAAAACCAATAATAAAATGCTTCTAAATTATGTAGAACAAAATAGAAGCGGAGATCATATCTGGTGGATATCAGATATATCTAAATTCAAAAGTCACTATCCTGAATGGGATCTTAAGTATAACGTAGATCAAATTATATCTGAGATAGTAACAAATTTAAATAAATAGACGAATATTTAAAAAAGCATAATTTAATATGACTAAAGTAGTTTACGTAACAGGTTGTTTTGGCTTCATAGGATCTTATGTAACCAGAGCATGTTTAGAAAAGGGCTGGTATGTTAGAGGTATAGACAAGTGTACTTACGCATCTAATGAAGACCTACTATTTGAGTTTGTAGAAAACTATGAAGGTAGATTCTCATTTGAACGTAAAGACATTAATGACATTGACTTCTTATACGAGTGCGATTATGTGATCAATACAGCAGCTGAAACTCACGTAGGTAATTCTATAGCATCAGCCGATGCATTTGTACATTCTAATATTGATGGTGTGCATAACCTTCTTGAGTTGATCAAGAACTATAGGCAAGAATCTTCTAAGAAGCCAACACTACTTCACTTCTCAACTGATGAAGTATACGGTGATATTGAATCAGGAGCACATGTAGAAACAGACTTACTTAAACCATCTAACCCATACTCAGCAACTAAAGCTGCAGCAGATATGTTGGTCTTAGCTTGGGCAAGAACTTATAACCTTCCTTATGTTATTGTTAGACCAACTAATAACTATGGTATAGGTCAATACGTAGAGAAGCTTATACCTAAAGCTTGCAAGTTCTTGCACCTTGGTAAGAAGATACCTCTACATAACGACGGCACTCCTGTTCGTAACTGGCTTCATGCTAAAGATACTGCTAGTGCGATTATCACTATCATAGAATCAGGAGTTACTAATGAGATCTATAATATAGCCGGAGGATTTGAACAATCTAACTACGACACAGTTAAGAAGGTAATATCAGAATACACTGGTAGAGAAGCTGACAAGTTCGATATGGACCAATACCTTGATCTATCTTATTCTAGAAAAGGCCAAGATGTACGCTATGCTTTAGATGACTCTAAGTTAAGAGAGCTTGGTTGGAAGCCTAAGGCTGTATTTGATCAAGAGCTACCAGCAATTGTTAACTACTATAAGCAAAACTTTATTTGGTAATGGGACTATTTAGAATAGAACATAATGACTTTGAGCAGAGGTTCTCTATGAAGGACTTCGATACTGAACATGCAAACGAATGGGAAGATGCGGGTCGACTTCAAGAAGAAGCTTGGCAAAGAAGATATGAATATGAAGCATCGTTGATCCAGTCAGTATTGAATAACAATCCTCATATCAAGACAGTATTAGAATTAGGATCTGGCCCAGGTATATTATCTCAGAAGATATTAGACACGAACCCACAATTAGAATACGACTTGGTTGATAAACCATTTGCAGAGAAGTATTTTAAACAGAATAACTTTAAAGGCAGGTTCTTTGTAAAAGATCTATCTAGTAGCTTTGATACAATAGGACTTAAAGAGAAATACGATTTAGTTATCACTAATGACTTTATTGAGCATGTTTATAATCCACATATTATATTAAAGACAGTTCATGAGTTAACAACTCCTGATTCTGTTTTCTTTATATCTAATCCTAATTGGAGAATGGCACATCAGTATGTTTATAGAGGTTTGTTTGACTTTGATAACTTTATCTACTTACTTTATACACATATGTTCGACATAGAAGGATTCTACGGATCTGAACTTAAAACACCAGCGTATCCTAGGATTAGTAGCGAGACATTACTTCCAGAAGAAAACTTAACAGACTGGAATCACTATCTTATATTTAAACATAGAAAATGAAAGAGCTTAAAAAGAGATTAGTTGAAATAGCTTACAAGAATAAGCTAGGACATTTAGGAAGTTACTTCTCTAGTTTACAGATTATAGACGACATATATTCTAAGATGGATGAAGATGATATTTTTATCTTATCATCAGGCCATGCTGCATTAGCATTATATGTTGTATTGGAAAAATACAAAGGAGTTGATGCTGAGATGTTATTTGCTAAACATGGTGGGCATCCTCACCGAGATGAAGAGAATCATATCTATTGTTCTACTGGTAGTTTAGGTTTAGGCATCTGTGTTGCGTTAGGGAGAGCCGTAGCAAAACCAAATAGAAAAGTGTGGGTATTGATTAGTGATGGTGAATCTGCTGAAGGATCTATCTGGGAAAGTCTAAAGACTATTCAAGAAGAGAAGATCGGCAATATAGAAGTCTATGTTAATGTGAATGGGTATGCTGCTTACAAAGAAGTGGATTCAAACTATTTGATCAATAGACTAAAAGCATTCCTTCCTACAATAAACATTGTACATACAACCGTTGAACACTTTCCATTTTTGAAAGGGTTGAATGCGCACTACCACATAATGACAGAAGAAAACTATAACGAAGCTTTAAACATACTTAAATGAGAAGAGACTTTGCACAATTGCTATTCAATGAAATGGCAAACAATAAAGACATCTACTTTATAACAGGAGACCTTGGTTATGGTCTATGGGATCAAGTTAGAGATACATATCCAGATAGATTCTATAATGTAGGATCTTCTGAGATGGCCATGTTAGGAATGGGAGTAGGTCTTGCTATGGAAAATAAGATACCTTTTGTCTATTCTATAACTCCATTTGCTATATATAGACCGTTTGAAATGATTCGTAACTATTTAGATCATGAGAATATCTGTGTTAATATTATTGGTGGAGGAAGAGATCGTGACTATGGCTACTTAGGATTTTCTCACTGGTCAGAAGATGATATTAGAATCATGTCAAGCTTTGATAATGTCAAGACATTTAAGCCTGTTGATCAAGATGAGTTAGTGAATGCGTTTAACTATAGTTTGACAAAACAATCCGCAGCTTACATTAATTTAAAAAGATGAAGATACTAATCACAGGAAAGTCTGGCTACGTTGCCAAGTCATTATACAATGCTTTGAAAGACAAGTATGAGATCACTATGGTAGGTAGATCTGACTTTGATCTAACTAGTTCTATAGAAACCAGGATCTTCTTGAGTGATAAACACTTCAATGTTGTTATCCATACAGCAGTATCTGGTGGTAGTAGACTTAGAAAAGATACATCTAAGGACATGGATCTTAATCTACGTATGTACTACAATCTACTTGAGAATAGATTGGCCTACGATAAACTAATTCATTTTGGTTCAGGAGCTGAACTATATATGCCTAATGAACCTTATGGATTCAGTAAGCAAGTAATAGCTAGATCTATCGAAGGAACAGACGGATTCTATAACCTACGTATCTATGCAGTCTTTGATGAGAATGAACTAAACACAAGATTCATTAAGAGTTGTGTTCAAAGATATATAGACAAAGAAGATATACAGATCCATCAATACAAAAAGATGGACTTCTTTTATATGCAAGACTTGATATCCATCGTTGACTATTATGTAAACAATACTAATCTACCTAAAGTATTTGATTGTGTTTATGAAGAAAAGAAAACACTTCTTGATATTGCTAGAATAGTAAATAGCCTATCAGATTATAAAGTGGCCATATCATCTAATAATAATATAGTCACTAATTACATCGGTGAATACAAATCAATTGGAATTAACTATATTGGTTTAGAAGAAGGCATTAGACAAGTATACAACAAACTGAAATGAAACAAATAAGCTTTTTGATTAACACATCGATAAACACATTAGACCATGTCAAATTATTACTCAGGTCTTTAAGAGAGAATTTATATTCTCCTAATCACGAGATATTGATATTTGTAGACTCAGACAATGAAGGTACTATTGACTATCTAAAACAGCAGAAAGAGTACTTCAAAGACTTAAAGATCATAACACACAAACTTAAACCTTGTGTCGGATATTCAAGGAACAATAATTTAATGGTTGAACTTGCTAAGTATGATATTTGTTCTTACTTACAATCTGATATGGTTATAAGTAAACATTATGATCTAAATATATTAGAAGAGCTTGAAGATAATTGTATCTTAAGTGCTACTAGAATTGAACCACCTTTGCATAATGAATCAGAGACTACTATTACCAAAGACTTTGGTGTAGATCCTAATGAGTTTAATTGGAATGAGTTTATACCATTTGCTGAGCTAAGTAAACAAAACAAGACATTAGAATACTTCTTTGCTCCATTTACTTTCTATAAGAATGTATGGTTAGAGATTGGAGGTTATGACACTTTGTTTAGAAGGTCTAGAGAAGATTCTGATCTTCTGCAAAGGTTTATACATAAAGGAGTCAAGATTAAACAAACCTTTAAGGCAAATGTATATCACTTTAGTTGTGTAACGTCTAGAGGAAAGAACTGGTTCGATAAACAAAATCAAGAAGCACAAAGACGTGTAGAATTACAGAAGATAGCTGATGGTATAGAACTAAGAAGATTTATCCAAAAGTGGGGTAATTTTAATCATGGCCAGAATAAGCTAGTCAAACTAGATATGGACCTTGTAATTACAGAAGACCGTAAGCTACATCCGATGTTCTTGGTCCAGTTAGAACCATACTTCTCAAGAGTGTGGTTAAGATCACAAGAAGAAAGAGATGGTCTAATAAGCATATTCTCTAACGAGCACGACCCAGCTAATGAGTTATTAGGGTTCTCTTTAGACGACTGGGGCACTAATAAGAAGTTCTATAGACATACTGACTTCGAATCGATCTATAAAGTGGGTAATCCAGAAAACTGGAATATAAAGATTGAAGTAGAATTCTCCAAGCATTCAGGAACCCAAGACGAGTTCTTACAAAACCTGACGCGCCTGTCCATGATTCTGGCATCTGATTATGAGCCAGGAATATATGAACTAGGCCTTGCCAAGATACACATAAACAATGTGGTACAAACAAGCCAGGATCAAATCAAGGTGCAGAACCCACCTTTTGATATGTCATTATTAACTATAGAGTAAGATATTTATTTTAAAACAAGATGGCTCAGGCAATTAATCCATTATTCAATATCACCGTAGCTGGCAAGAAGTACAGACTCCAGTTTGACGTTAACGACAACCCAACCAAGAAAGGAGTTAAACTCCAGTTCATTCTAGACCAAGAGTTCCAAGATCCAAGAGACAAGCAGGCTTTGGCAAACGAGATCGCTATAGCATTGCAGAAAAGATACTCAGCTTCTGGAATAGTACTTGGTGTGGACGATAGAAATCCATATAAAAATGTTATAGCATTTATAGTTCCTCTTAATTCTGTAGCTAAGATGTTGATTCAAGCATTAAAAGGTGGAGCTTAAGAAGACATACATATACGTTAAGCAGAGTCCTAAAGGGTTGTTATATCTGGGTAAGACAGTTCAAGATCCTTACAAATATGAAGGTAGTGGACTGAGATGGAAAAGACACCTTAATCTGCATAACCTCAAGAATACAGACTTACAAACTTGGATACTTCATGAAACAATTAATGAAGATGAAGTAAAAGAGTTAGGATTGTATTATTCTAACTTATTCAATGTAGTTAAGTCAGATAACTGGGCTAACATGAAAGAGGAAATGGGAGACGGGGGATTTGGAAGTAAAGAAGCTCACCCTTGGTTTGGTAGAAAGAAGACGTTGGAGCATAGACAAAAGTTATCTATTACTTCCAGAGGTAACAAATCTGGTTTAGGAAAAATAAAGTCAGAGGAAACTAAACTAAAGATGAATTTAGCTCAAAAAGGAAAAAAATATGAGAAGGTAGAATGTCCACATTGTCATAAAATGGTTGCTATTATAAAAGCAAAACAATGGCACTTTGACAATTGCCCTACTTATACAGGAGTCAAAAATAAACAACCGGACTATTTATCTTTGAAAGGAGAGAATCACCCATTCTATGGCAAGAAAAGACCTGAGCATTCAGAATTCATGAGGTTGAATAATCCTAATGCTAAGTAATAACCTTAATTTAGTTATGCGTAAACCTGTCAGAGCTTTATTCGACAACTTAGATCAACTAACGTCAGAACAGATATCTAAGTCTGATATATTAAAACAATTAGTTAAGAAGCATGCGCCTCTTGCTATTGAAGAAGCTATCGTAGATAAAAAGATCTACGCATCACTATTTGAAATAAACGATTCAGGCCAGTATATAGAGGTACATAAGAACCACTGGGTTCAGGCATTAGAAACTTGTTTAGTCTGGTATGTTGAAGACGAAGACTACGAGATGTGTACTCATATAAAGAACCTAATTCAGTCGATACAAGATAAAAATAAACCAAGCAAACTGGTAATCAATAAAAGGAAAACTAGTGGAAAAAGAATATAAACAAGTTCAGTTCGGTATAGATGATATACTAGGAACTAAAACCTTGATAAGAAGGAAGAAGAAGTCTGCTTCAGACAAGAAGCGTGAACTATTCTTTAATACTATAACTAGCTTAGAAGAGTTAATCGTAAGACAGAACCTTGTTTATGCAGATCTTGACCTAGACTTCTCTAACTATGATGAGAAGTTCTTTAATGTTATAGACATGTTGATATTCACGAACTTTGGTAAACAAGGCATGGAACTAATTGGTTTTTATTTATACGATAGATTGAATGGTGATGGTACACAGAACCCTGTAATAGTGAATGACACAGAGGAAGTTTTTTTAAACAATCCATACGATCTATGGAACTTAATTTGTAAGATAAACCCGAAGATAGATGAGTAAGCAATATAACTTTACAAAAGAGAATATGGCCAGAGGCGTAAGGCCTGAACACTGGTGGAATCGTGGACTACAACTATCACCAGAGAAGATTAGAGAAGCTATGGCCAATACTAGAAGTAATAAAGAAGCCGCTAGATGGTTAGGTATCACTGACGTTACGTATAAGAAGTATTCTAAAAGACATATTGACGAAGCTACAGGCAAAAGCCTGTTTGAACTACACAAGAATCAAGCAGGCAAAGGCATGCCTAAAAACTGGGTAGGTGGACAGTGGAAAAAGAATCTCGATGAGATGCTTGTAGAGAATCAACCTATCAATACTAAGAAGATAATAAGGTTGAAAGAGATGCTCATGAAAGACGGTAGACTAGGGTATCAATGTGCTACATGTAAATTCAGTGAGAAGAGATTAACTGACATGAAAGCACCACTACTACTTAACTTTGTTAACGGTAAACGTAGTGACTGGAGAATAGAGAACTTAAGATGGCTTTGCTATAACTGTTACTTTTTATTCATAGAAGATCCATTCTCAAACAAAATGCTACAACGCCTTGAAGCTATGCCTTTAGATGTAGCAGAGATAAAAGAAGATGCACAAGAGATGTTTCAACTCGATGACTTCTATTTTGAACACTTAAAGAAGCTTGGACTAGACGACCGTGGGGACGTATTATTTAAAGAACATACGGACACTCCCGTGGATGACGATGGACTATCGGACCTGATAGACTTCAAGAAGTGAGTCACTTATACATATTAATTTTCCTATATACATAACTAATTGATTATCAACAGTCCTAACTGATTGGTTATCAATCACTTGCATAACTTGTTGATTTTCAATCGACAATTTTTAAAATAGTTGCTAAAATATTTTTTTGTGTCAAAAGTTTGTAGTATATTTACAGTGTTAGATTGATTAAAGGACACCTAAAATAAAAGTTATGAATATGGATCAATTAGTATTAGACGGTAGAAACCGAGTTATCGCTGAGCTAGAAAGCGACTTCCCTGTATTAAACATTTGTGATGTCCACGATTGGCTTAACAGTACGTTAGGCATCGACACACTGTATATGGATTGGACCGAGCAGTCCAAGCATATTCTGAAGTTCTGTGAGAACTTTCAGGTGTATCTGTACGAGGTACCAGGTGAGGACTTTAGCGAGTACGAAGGTATTCAAAAGGCTCAGACACTTGGGTACAAAGGTGTGGTATTAAGTTCTTTAAGCTAATTAAAATAAAAGTTATGACATACACAAAAAGACAACTAGAAAGTCTCGATACAATCGAGCAAGCTTGGGACGGAGACGAACTCAAGATTTGGAAAGACGATGTGAAGGTGTGGCTTACACTACCTGAGAATCGTAAGTACAACGGCGACTACACGATCGAAAGACTTGTAGACGGTAAGTGGGAACAAGAGAATTGTATGTTTGAATAATATTAAAAAAATAAAAGTCATGATAAAACAAACAGCAGTAGAATGGTTGATCAGTCAAATTAAAGACGATCAAGTAAACAAAGCAAAGTCTGAAGCAGAATGGCAAAAGGTATTCAAACAGGCTTTAAAGATGGAGAAAAGTCAGATACTAGACATGATAGACTCACAAGTCGATCCACTAGAAGACGATGACTTCGATACGAGAGATGCATTTAGTTATTAATTATAAAAATTGTGTGTTATGAAAAGTGTTAAAGAAAATTTAGAGAGGCTAATTAGCCTAAACAAAAATGAGTACGATGTTACCATTAAGACAATCAATCCTAAAGTGACTGATGAAGATCTTAAGCCGATGTTTCCACGTGGTTGGAATAGTGATAGTCGTTGGTATGAAAGTACTGAGACTAACGCTGAGCGTTGGGCTAAGTGGCAGCCTCATCAACTGCGTATTGACGATGAGTTAGAACGTATGGTAGGTTGCTACGATACAGATTATGAACCAAAAATGAATTATGAGTAAAGATAAGAAAGTCAAGACTATTGACGAACAGTGGTTGAAAGAGACCCTAGAGCGTGATCAACTAATGAGATCACTTAATGAAAAGCATCGTGTTGCTTCATACATAAAACGTATTGCTAAGCAAGACCCGATTAAACAATTACAAAAACAATTAAAATAAAACAGTTATGAAAACGTTGTTAGAAAGAGCCAAGCCTGAGCTTAAGAAGGCTATTGCATGTTACAAAGTAGATTATCCAAACACGGCTAATCGTGTTGAAGAGACTCTAAGTACAAACGTTATTTTGTCAGAAGTATCTTATGCCGTAATAAGTGATATTGGTTCAATTTGTAGAGCATCAAACATTAAGTTTGACATTGGTTTTCCATGGGCTCAATTTGAAGAGATTAAATAATTTAAACTAAACTAAATAAAGGTTATATGAAAAAGACAACTAAGAGTATATCAGGAACCAGCTTCCATGACAGTACAGTAATTGCGAGTGTAGATCAGTTAACCCATGTGTTAGGTGAGCCTGCCTGTGATTCAAATACAGGTGAAGACAAAGTTAACTTCGAGTGGGAAATGGAGTTAGAGTCTGGTGAAGTGTTCACTGTGTATGACTATAAAGAATACCGTATGATCGCTAGAGACGAAATGATCGAGTGGCACATAGGTGGGTTTGATAAAGCAACTACTGATGAAGCTACTAGACAAATCTGTGAAGCTATGTTGTTATCTAGAGATAATAGTCCACTTGAATTGACTGAAGCACAAATTGATCAGTTAGCTACAGAGATCGTAGGTGACGGTAAAAGTCCTAACAAGTTCTTTGTAAGTGTTAGCCCTTACTTTACTGTTGATAATAATGAGTTTGGTCATCCAGCTAACATGGAGTTTGAAACAGAGTTGTTAGATGGTTATACAGACAAAGACAGACAGATTCGTTTCTTTGATACGTTTGAACAAGCCAACGAGTATTACAATTCAGTGGATCTTGATCCTGATTATGGAGTCGGTACTGTTATGATTGAAGATCGTAAGACAGGTACTATCAAGCAAAAAGAGTTGACTAAGGTAGTTCGTGTAGATTATTCTTATAACGAGTACGATGATTCAAAACAATTTGGTTATATTAAATAAAAACTATATGAGTAATATTAAAATTAAGAGTACGGTTTATCCTGAGAAAGTTAGTCAACAAGAGTGGATGAATACGTTTGAAGTAGGTTCTGCTTGCAGAAACGTTCAGCCTCAAGTACACAATCTTCATAGTGACTATGACTTCGGGAAACTAAAACCTAGAACTAATGGGTTTGATTTTTCTAAGGTCTGGGATTTGTTTAAATTTAAACCCCTATGATAATAATCCACAGCTTTCAATATCCTTTTCCTACTCAAGACGAGAAAGGTACATACGTGCCAGTTGACGGTAGAAGGATCGATGTTCCAAGTGGAACTACGGAAGCTGACATTATGTGGTTCCGTAAGCCTTACTTAGGAGGAAAGAACGAGGCATTCAAGACTGATCTTGATTGGGATGTGGATGGTTCTGGTGGTCGTTCTTACAAGGTTAGACTGTACGATGAAGATTGGTCATGTAATTGCCACGCCTTTAAATTCAGTGGAAATAAACGAGCCTGTAAACACGTGGCGCAAATCCAGGAGCAATATTTATCATAGGATTCTTTGACCTTTAAAAAGACATTCTATGAATAAGAAAGCAAAAGAATTCGTAAAGTACGTTAAACAAGAGTGCAAGAAGTATGGGATCAAGTGTGATCTCAGACGTACAAAGTATGTCAGACTCCCAGGCAAGTTACAATGCTCAGGGTATTTTGACGAGTATAATAAGGAGCTGGTATGCTCTATGAATAGACAAGACTCGATAGAGATCTTAGCCCATGAGTTTGCCCACTTAACCCAATGGGTGGATCAGATAGACTTGTGGAAGAAGGCAGATGTATCGATCCCTAAAGTGGACGATTGGTTGATGGGTGAAGACGTTCGTGATATCAAGAAGCATCTAGCCGTGTCTAGAGACCTAGAACTAGACAATGAGAAGAGGACAGTCAAGATCATAAAGAAGTTCGGTTTAGATATAGACATTGATCAATACATAAAGAAGGCAAATTGTTACATTCATTTTTACAATAGAATGTTGGCCACCAGGAAATGGTGTACCTCTAACAATAGCCCGTATTCAAACAAGAGGTTAGTTAAAATGATGCCTAACCACTTTAGAATGAACTATAATAAGTTACCCAAGAAGATCGAACAGGTCTTCATTGAAGAACAAATCTAGTTATGGACAAACAACCTAAGCTTACCAAAAGACATGCCAACATGATCTTTGATTGGTGTATTGCAAAATATGGTAAGTCTAAATACAACCGAGACCTTCCTTACATAGAATTTAAGAAAGGTGACTACTATACCGAAGAGTGTATGGCATTCTATGATGAGATAGAATCTACTATATTCATAGATAAGACTAAGCATGATACCTTATATGACCTGGCTTGTAGTATCATACACGAGTATACACATTATAAGCAGAACATGAGGCATTACCAGATTCTGAGCATGTATCTCCCAGACAGTAAACACCCGATGGAGATAGAAGCCTATAAGATTGAGAAGAGAGATGCCAAAAAATGTGTCAAAGAACTCTTTGGAAAATAATCCTTAAAGTAAAACTAATATTTATTGTTATGTTATATTATGACGTCTTAGACGACATTGCAGACGGATCAGGTATACCAAATGAGGTTCACCCTTATTACCATGTTAATCCTAGGTACATGTGGGTAGAGATGATGATAGACATGATTGAAAGTGGGATCATAGACGAGAAGCGTGAAGACCTTTATGAATATGCAAAGTTTTGGGAATACATGTTATATAAAAAGATTAGCGCACTAAACTAACACAGAGAGATGTATTTACTTCAAGCTGTTTCAACCCTGAGCACGAAAGATTATTTGTTGCAATACGGAGTACTTGGACTTGTTGCTTTTATTCTAGGATATTTTGCATGGGTTCAATATCAGAGATTAGTAAAGAAAAATGATGAGTTAGAACAGAAGGTAGACAAGCTACAAGAAGAAATGATGCTGTTACTTATAGAAGAGCGCGATCGTCTGTCACAACTAATCAGAGAGAATACTCAGGCTTTAGCAGACCTACAGAAAACAATTGTCAAATATATAGTAAAGGCTAACAAAGACTGATGAAGTTCTCAAGCTTTTCCATATCAAAGATGGGTGATAAACTTGTCCAAGCTATGGAAGCTAAAGAGAAGTTTGACAATAGAACAGAGAAGCCTAAAGAAGATCCTTACATTCAAAAAGTAAAGATACTTAAAGAGACTCTAACTAAAGAGTTCAAATTCTGTACAGAGAATAAAGACCTTCATAAGCAGTACGCGTTTAAGCTTATTACTATAAACAAACACATAGACTACGTCAAGAAGATACACGGGCAAAAGACGTTCAATAAGATTGATCGTGAGTTGGTAGATAAGCTAATGGAAAAGTACGGGATTGATAATCAATAGGTTAGGTTAACTGATTGACAATCAACCACTTATAACTAATTGACTATCAATAACTTGCACAACTGATTGATTATCAATCGACAATTTTTAAAATAGTTGACTAAAAATTTTTTTGGTAAGCAAAATTGTTGTATATTTACATAGATTCTAAGTCCATTTTAGGCTAGTCCAAATGGCACAGTATATTAATAACCAAAAAACAATAATAGTTATGAACAACAAACAAGTTATG
>Ga0172362_10002572_pt1 | contig 15707 bp, 12 predicted proteins | sample LakKivs1_kivu2a2_FD_114534 | JGI IMG/M metagenome (GOLD analysis project Ga0172362, IMG submission 114534) | Sediment microbial communities from Lake Kivu, Rwanda - Sediment s1_kivu2a2 | ecosystem: Environmental > Aquatic > Freshwater > Lake > Sediment | place: Rwanda: Western Province, Lake...
CCAGCCATAGCCTGGAAGAAATTGGTGGGCATCTGGGCGGCAGAGACCACACAACGGTAATGCACGCTTGCAGCAAAATAGCCGAAGCCAAAGAGTCCGACCCAAAAATGAAGGCGCTGCTTGAAGAGTTGGCCAGGCAGATCACCCTCATACGTGCCTAAAACCGCATTTTCGTTGGCAAGAACGCGGTTTGAGCCTGAACTGCGATGAAGATTGTGAAGAAATTCCTCAGTTATAAGATAACTCTCTTGATTTTTTGCACTTGGGGGGTAAAATTATAGCATCATCCGGGTTTACGAGGTCGATAATTTAATTGGCATTTTGGGAGGCATTCCGGTTGATAACAAGGCGAGAATGGAGGATTGTTCCTGTACTTCCAATAACAATGCGCGAAAGCATTGTGTGCTATCGTCATTGTTATTTGATCATTTTGAGGGAGGACTATTATGTGTAGACGAATGAATCTCCTAATTCCTGTTTTCTTTGTGCTCGGACTAGCAGCGAACGCGTCCGCCCAGATTCCGGGCTGGTGGAACCAGGACATCGGGACCAGCACCGGTGGTAGCGCTTCCATGACTGCCGGCGTGTTTACCGTTACCGGCGATGGCGCCGATATTTGGGGAGGCACTGACGCATTCTACTACGTTTACAAAAAACTGTCCGGCGACGGCGAGATCATCGCCCGAGTCGTCAGCATAGGCGGACCAAGTACAAGCGGGTGGAGAAAGGCCGGTGTGATGATTCGCAACACACTGGACGCCACGTCCTTTCACGCGTTTATGGCCGTGACACCCACGCCCAGCCATGGTTTGGCGTTCCAATATCGGGACGTAGTCGGAGACTCGGATAGTGAGCACGGCATCGACAACGCGACCGCACCTTACTGGGTCAAGTTGGTGCGCCAAGGCAACCAGTTCACTGCCTATCATTCGCCCGATGGTATTACCTGGACTATAAAGAGCGCGGCCGGTGATGAGGCTGATGGGATGAACCCGGTTACCATTTTAATGAACACAGACGTTTATATCGGTCTGGCCGTGACATCGGTCACGTCCAATGTGCTGTGCACTTGTGAGTTTGACAATGTGGCGCTGTCGGGCAATATTACCGACAAGCCGCCTCAGTTAAAGGCTTGGGGACCTAGCCCCGCTAACGCTGCCACCGGAGTAGTCACGGGGTTGCTTCAGTGGAGCGCTGGTGAAACGGCTGCGTTCCACGATGTGTACTTTGGGACCAACGCGACGCCGGGACCGGCTGAGTATAAAGGGCGACAGACCTGGCTCATGTATTGGATTGGGTCTCTTGCGCCAGGGACCACTTATTACTGGCGTATTGACGAGGTGGAGGCCAACCGCACGACCATACATACCGGCGATGTATGGAGATTTTCGTCAACACCTTTGACGGCCTGGGACCCCACGCCGGCTGATGGCGCTACGAATGTGATGCCCGCAGTAGACCTTAAATGGAGAGCAGGTATGGGTGCCACTAAGCACCGTCTGTATTTCGGCGACAGTCTGACCGATGTGGATAGCGGCACCGGTGGTACGGATAAGGGCGAGCTCGCTGTGGCAGAGACTACTTACCATACCGGGCCTCTCTATCCAGAGACAACCTACTACTGGCGCGTGGACGAGTACGATGGCACCACCTGGCGTAAAGGTAATATCTGGAGCTTTGCTACTTCGGCGGCCGGTACAGGTATCACGCGTGAGTGGTGGACCGGTATTACTGGGACCGCTATAAACGCTTTGACGAGCGATCCACGCTATCCGGATAGTCCTACCGGTCGGGAGGTTCGGGACATGTTCGAAGGACCTGTAAATTGGGCGGACAATTATGGGAGTCGGCTGTATGGCTGGCTCATGCCACCCGAATCGGCTGACTACACCTTCTGGATTGCCAGCGACGACCAGAGCCAACTGTGGCTGAGCACCGATGCTGACCCGGCCAATAAGCAGTTGATTGCCAGCATCTCTGGCTGGGTGGCCTCACGCGACTTCGACGGTACCACCGGAGTTCCTGGTGCAAATCAGAAATCGGCCGCCAAGAGTCTGGTAGCAGGTCAGAAGTATTACATCGAGGCATTGATGAAGGAAGGCAGCGGCGGCGACAATATAGCTGTCGCTTGGCAAGGCGGACCGATCACCGCCCGGCAGATCATCTTTGGCGATTACGTCGGTTTAGCTCCGTTTGCTCCGCTGCGGGCGTATGGTCCGACTCCGGCCAATCTCGCTACCAACGTTACCTACACTCCCACCCTTAGCTGGAGACCTGGACAGACCGCTGTATTCCACGATGTGTATTTCGGCACCAACCCGACGCTAGGACCCGCTGAGTTCAAGACTCGACAGATCTGTACCATCTACTCGCCTGGCGCTCTTATACTGGGAGCTACCTACTACTGGCGAATAGATGAGATTGAAGCTGACGGAACAACCATCCATGAGGGCGACATCTGGAATTTCACAGTGGCTGACTATATCGTGGTCGATGATTTTGAGAGCTACACCGATTACTCACCCAATAGAATCTTCCAGACCTGGAAGGATGGCTGGGGTTACTCCCAACCGCCGCCGGGATATCCTGGCAATGGCACCGGCTCGACTGTGGGCAACAGTGCGCCTCCGTATGCTGAGAGAACCTTCGTTCACGGCGGCATGCAGTCCATGCCGCTGAGCTACGATAACAGCGGGACTGGCGGCAAAGCGTGCTACTCAGAGACTTTCCGTGAGTTGACCACGCCGCAAGATTGGACCATAGGCACCGTCCAGTGGTTGACCCTGTGTTTCCACGGCGCCCCGGCCAACGCCGCTGAACCGCTCTATGTGGCGCTGGAAGATAATGCCGGTCACATCAAGGTTGTGACCCATTTTCTTCCAGACGCTGTCCGGGAAGCCGCCTGGCAGCAGTGGGGGATCGGGCTAAAAGGATTGAGCGCTGCCGGCGTGAATGTGGCTGCGGTGAAGAAGATCTATATCGGTCTTGGCAACCGGACCAGTCCTACGCCTGGTGGTACAGGCAAGATATACATCGACGATATCGGAGTATGTCCCACGCCTCCATCGCTTGCTAGGGATTCAGATGACGTACTTAGTTCCATTGAGGATGCAGCTCCTAACGCTGGTGATGGAAACAGCGATGGAATTCTCGATAGTCTGCAGGACAACGTAGCATCTCTTCCTAATGCTGTTGACGGAGGATACGTAACGATCGTTTCGCCGGAAGGGACGTCACTGCTAAGTGTGAGTGCCGGCGATAATCCATCGCCTGGGGATGCACCAGCCGGCGTGGAATTCCCTGTTGGTTTCTTTCAGTTTACGGTCTCTGGGTTGACGCTTGGTGGCAGCACAACGGTAACACTGTTGCTACCGGCAGGGCACACGTTTGGAACGTACTACCAATACGGCCGGACATTAGATAATCCGACACCGCACTGGTACGAATTTCTGTGGGATGCTACAACACAGACCGGGGCGGAAATCTTATCGGACCGGATTATCTTGCACTTTGTGGATGGCCTAAGAGGAGATGACGACTTAACGGTAAACGGGCAAATTGTTGACCCTGGTGCTCCGGCAGTCAGGCTTATCCAGCCGGTAACGATCGACATTTACCCCAACCAGACGCCGAATAGGGTGTACCTCAGCAAGAATTACACTATCTCCGTTGTGGTTTTCGGCAGCGCCAGTTTCAATGTAACGAGCCTGAATTGGTCAACGGTGCGATTTGGACGGACCGGAACTGAGGCCGCACCTGTGCGGGCGCCGACTATTCGAGATATGAATGCTGACGGATTTCCTGATGCCATGTATGGATTCCTTACGTTTAAATGCGGATTCCAGCTCGGTGATACCGAGGGCATCCTAACTGGAAGCACCACGAGCGGAATTAAGATTGAAGGACGCGATTCTGTATTGGTTTCGCCTTGACAGGAGACACTAATTACTGTATAATTATATTTTAAGAACAATTTTAGCAAACAATTGAATATCGGAGGAGGTTTTATGAAGAGTAGCAAATTCATCCCAATTCTTCTGGGTGCGGTATTGTGTCTGTGCCCGGCGGCACAGAGTAACATCACCAACGGAGGTTTTGAAACCGGCGACCTTACAGGCTGGACCGACACGGGAAAGGTATCTGCTGTCACATATGAATATGCGCGTGACACTCTGCTTTGGGGTTTGCAGCCACCATGGGATGGATTCTGGTACCCCACCGAAGGAAGTTATTTTGCCTCACTCTGGAGCACGGACACCGCAGGGACGGATGCTTCAAACCTGAGCCGCAGCTTCACAGCCAATGCCGGGCTGGTTTTGCAGTTCGACTATTTCTTTGATTTCGGAGACTATGCCCCCTATTACGATACGGCTGTGGGAACCTTGATTTGGTCAACAGGCAGCGCAACACTCTTTGAGTATAATACTCCGGGCCATGAACTTGCTGACGATGAGAATGTGGACTGGACGACGATTTCGTATGTACTGCCCATCACCGGTACGTACACGCTTGATTTTACGACTGCCGATGGAGCAGTACCAGGTTCGTTTGAGTCGATTCTCGGCATCGACAAATGTGCAGGTTATTCCTGCACCGGCTGCTATTGTGCTGGGGACTGTTGGTATAGGTCTTGTCGGTTTACTTCGCAGACGTCGGGTGCTGTAAATTGCGAGCCACCAGTAATAGAAAGGCGACTACACGGATAAGACCCCGCAGTAAACTGCGGGGCTAAATATTGTTAAACCTTGCCTACGACCAGGCAGGAATTATGGCCGCCGAAGCCAAAAGAGTTGCTCATTGCAACATTAACTTTGGCCTCGCGGACGTGCAGCGGCACAAAATCCATCCTCAGGTCGCAGCGCTCATCCTGATGTTCCAGGTTGATAGTAGGGGGGATGAGCGATTCATTTATCGCTTTGACACATATAATCAGCTCTACTGCGGCGCTGGCGCCGAGCTGATGGCCAAGACTGCTTTTTGTCGAGCTGACCGGTATTTTGTACGCACACTGGCCAAAAACAGACCTGATGGCTGCGCTTTCAGCTATATCGTTTAACTCCGTGCCGGTCCCGTGGGCATTGATATAATCAACTTTCTCTTTTTCTATGCCCGCATCCTTTAAGGCTAACTCCATGGTCATAGCTGCACCGTTACCATCCGGCAGGGGAGCGGTGATGTGATAGCCGTCATCGGTTGCGCTATAGCCAAGAAGCTCAGCGTACATATTTGCTCCGCGTTTCTTGGCGTGCTCATATTCCTCTAAAATCACGATACCTGCGCCCTCAGCCAGAACAAATCCATCTCTATCTCTATCGAATGGCCTGGAAGCGGCTGCCGGGTCGTCGTTTCGCGTGCTCAGCGACCTGGCTGCGCAGAAGGAAGCTAATCCCATAGGTGTAAGGGCAGCTTCGGTGCCGCCGGTGACTACGATGTCACTGCGCCCGGAAAGAATATTGCAGAACGCCTCACCAATTGCGTGATTGGCCGAGGCACAGGCACTGGAGACACAGAAATTGGGACCCTTCAGTCCGTAGTGGATAGCGATGGTGCCGCTGGCAGCATTAGCCATAAGCCTTGGGACGCAGAAGGGCGAAACCTTCCTTGGCCCTCTTTCCCGAAGCGTTATGTGTTGCTCTTCGATCTCTTTGATGCCGCCGATACCTGTTGCCACAATGACGCCTACCCGCCAAGGGTCTTCTCTGGAGAAATCAAGACCGCTATCGTTGACGGCCTGGATAGCGGCAGCCATAGCAAACTGCGTAAAGCGGTCCATTCGCTTGCTTTCCCGCTGATCAAGGTACTTGCTTGCCTGGAAATTTTTTATCTCGCCGCCGAACCTTACGGGAAATGCGCTTGCATCAAAAGATTCTATCAGGGAAACGCCGCTCCTGCTGGCGCACAATGCAGCAAAAAGTTCGCTGGGAGACTCAGCTAAGGCCGTGACACAGCCTGAGCCTGTAATAACAACTCGCCGCCTATTCATGCCAAAGCTATTCGCTATTCTCGCTTTTTCGACTGGGCTGCGTTAATGATGTAGTCGATCGCAGCACCGACTGTCTGGATTTTCTCGGCTTCTTCGTCCGGAATGCTCATATCAAATTCGTCCTCAAACTCCATAACCAGCTCAACTGTATCCAGAGAGTCGGCATTTAGATCGTTGATAAACGATGTTTCACGTGTTATTTCAGACTTGTCAACGCCCATTTGCTCACTGATTATCTCAATGACTTTCTGTTCAATTGCCTGAGCATCTACCTCATCAATACTCACTTGTTTAACCTCCCTAACGCAAAAGCAATTTCTTTTGTACCCTTACAGTTGGCTCCCCGTCATCGCAAATGTCGCCAACATTTGGCCGGCTGCTTCAACACGTTGGCGGGTATATTACCTGCTAACTTGGCCCTGTACAAATATTTTTTTCTTTTTTTGTACCCTCTTACATAGCCATTCCACCGTCCACGCAAAGAACTTGGCCGGTAATATAGCCGGCCTCGTCACTGGCAAGAAACGCCACCGCTTTAGCAACATCCTCGACGCTGCCCAGCCTGTGCATCGGTATCAACTCCTTTGCCGCCTCTATGACCGGTTCGGGCAGCTTTCTACTCATCTGGGTATCTATAAAACCGGGGGCAACACAATTTGCGGTAATGTTCTTCTTAGCCAGTTCGCGGGCAACCGTTTTGGTTATTCCGATAAGTCCTGCCTTGCTGGCCGAGTAATTGGCCTGGCCGGCGTTGCCAATAACGCCCGAAACAGAACTGATATTGATTATTCTTCCGAATTTATTTCTCATCATATATCTTGCAGCAACTCGCATTGCGACAAAAGCCGCCCGCAGGTTCACTTCCAGCACATTGTCAAACTCCTCATCGCTCATCCGAATAAGCAGGTTATCGCGCGTAATCCCGGCATTGTTCACTAATATACCTATCCCCCCGTTCTCGGCGGCAAGCGACTCCAACGTCTGGGTGAATTCCTCTGTCTTGGTTATATCAACACACTTAGTAATAATCGTAAAGCCTGCTTCTCTGACAAGGTTGTCAAGCTCGCTCAACTGCTCGGCGTTTATGTCCAGCCCGGCGACGATCCTGCCTTGCTTGAGCAATTCAAAAGCAATTGCCCGGCCTATTCCTCTGGCAGCTCCTGTTATAATAGCAAGCCTCTTTTCCGCCATTTCCTTTGTCTCCAAACAACTGTGTTTAGCCCCACAATTTTATTGTGGGGTTATCTTGCCCAATTCTTTTACCGCAACAATCCCTGCAAGGCAACAAAATTTTAGACATGGTTTTTAAAGCTTTTATTCGATGGATTTTAAGGCCACAAAGGTCACATAGAAGCACAGGATGAAAGAATATACATTTCATTTTTTCACTATCTATCACCAATTGGACTGACATTCTCTACGCCGCCGAAGATGCATCAGGATAACACGCGATTAACGGTGGCTATACACCACCTTGTCGCACAAACCTTTTATCGGTTCACAGCGGCGTTTGCGATCAGGAGGAGGTCGTTCCATATTTTCTACACAAGTGATGTTAGATGTCATCAATGCCTTTGTGGATTACTGAAGTGGACTTTCGCACTTTTTCAGGGGTGTTAATCTGGGGAAAATAAGTTTGTAGGCTTTTTCACAACAATAGACACCAAATGAAGGCACATAAATGCTTTCTAAATAAAGCATTACGTAATCGGGGTGACTGGACTTGAACCAGCGACCTCCTGCTCCCAAAGCAGGCGCTCTAGCCAAACTGAGCTACACCCCGGTGCTTTTGGCATCATTGCCGGCCTCTATTGCCCGGCGTATCTTCTATAGAACATATTTTACACCAATAGTGACGATATTCCAATATAATCATATATATGAAGCGCGAAATGCGAAGTCTGCGGGTTGTCGATTGTGGAGTTGCCAACTATTGTGAGGTTCTGCAGAAGCAGCACGAGTTGCATGAAAAAAGACGCCGGGGCGAAACACCAAATACGGTTCTAATTGTAGAACATCCGCCTGTTATTACGCTCGGCGCCCGGCAAAGTGCAAACAAACTGCTGGTCAGCCGAGAAGAGTTAGCGGCACGACAGATCGATGTTGTGGACATCCGTAGAGGCGGCGGAGCTACCGCCCACAATCCAGGCCAACTGGTTTTTTACCCAATCCTGCATTTGCAAGAGCTTGGGCTTGGAATCATCGACTACATCCGGGAGCTTGAAGCCATAGGCATAGAACTGATACATAGACTAAGTATTGACACTCAGAGACGTGCGGGCTTTCCAGGTTTATGGGTCGGAACGAAAAAAATCGCCTCTATTGGCGTGCGCGTATCCAAAGGCGTCACATATCACGGCATGGCGATAAACATTCAAAACGACCTAAGCATTTTCGATTTACTTGTACCCTGCGGCCTGAATGGCGTGCAGATGACATCGGTGCTCAAAGAAACGGGCGTAAGACACAAAATGAGTTGTATGAAAGATAGGCTGAAGAAGCTACTTGTGGCGCACTTATCGTGAAATATCAAAAAAGCAAATATCAAAATTACAGGGCAAAATGCAAAAAACGTTATAATGAACTTTTTGGATTTTTATTTGTCATTTTGCTTTTTACACTTTGATTTTTGATTTGAGGATAATTGATGCAGAGCACACAACCGGGAGAACGCAAGCTGCCAGCGTGGCTTCGTCGGCCCTTACCGGCTGACCCGACTTACAAAGAAGTTGAGAGGGTATTGAGCTCGCTAGGTCTTGAGACGATATGCAATAATGCGAATTGCCCGAACCGTGGGCAGTGCTGGTCAAGAGGCACAGCGACGGTTCTGATTTTAGGCAACATTTGCACGCGAAACTGCGGATTCTGTTCGGTAGCCAGAGGTAAACCTTCGCCGCCCGACTCCACCGAGCCAGAGCGCGTAGCCGAGATGGCGCAGCAACTAAACTTGAAATACTTGGTGCTGACCAGCGTCAACCGCGATGATTTGCCGGATGGCGGCGCATCGCATTTTTGTCGGTGCATTCAGAAGGTAAGGCAGCAGTGCCCCGATATGAAATTTGAGATACTGACGCCTGACTTTCGCAACTGCCAGGAGCAAGCCCTGCGGATTTTGCAGGCAGCGCTGCCTTTTGTATTCGCTCATAATGTCGAGACAGTTCCGTCTTTGTACTCGGTTGCCAGAGCCGGTGGAGATTATCAACGGTCGCTAAACCTGCTCAGAATGGCAAAGGAGTACTACGGTGAAGTCTTTACCAAATCGTCGATTATGCTTGGCCTGGGCGAAACTGATGCTGAGGTGGAGGAAGTTTTAACAGACCTCCGCAGCGTAGATTGCGACAGAGTCACCATAGGACAATATCTTAAACCCTCAAAAAACTCGCTCGAAGTAGTCGAATACATAACACCTGCAAAATTTGACCTCTGGAGACAAAAGGCGATTGAATTAGGTTTTAGTTGGGTTATTTCCTCGCCTTTTGCCCGTAGTTCGTATTTTGCAGAGCAAGTTTTGCTTCAGCACTAAACATTTCCTATACTTTAGTTGGTATATAGAAGTCGCTGAAGCACCGTCAAACTGGGGGGTTTTTCGGCGGTTAGAAAATGACATCCATAAAAAAGCTCGTCTACCGGAAGCGGCTGGGCGTTGCGCTTGTGCTATCAATGATATTCATTGTCGTGTTCTCGGCCTTAGCTGTCAGCATGGCAACCATGTCCGGTGCGAACGTCCAACTTGCATCAAATCAGCACAAGGTCAACTCCGCTTATTCAGCAGCGCTTTCCGGCCTGGATTGCAGCAAATATCTCATCGCACAAACATTACCTTATCTACCAAGCACAAACACTAACTCCGTCTCTACCGCCGAGGCAGATACCGTATGGGCAATACTTTGCACCAAGATTCAAGCTACAGCCATCAGCGGAAAATTTCCTGCAGCAAGCCGATTACCCGACAACAGCGGTGACCAGATAACGATACCGTTCATATCCTACAGCAGCGGTAACACCGAAGGATTTACTATCAGGTTTTATCGATATGACAGCGACCCACGGACAATCAGGATTCAATGCACAGGAAGTGATGGCCAGGTTTCCAAAAACGTCGGCATTGAAACAAAAATTACCAAAAGCGCCGATGTCCTCAACTATGCTATTGCCACCAGGAGCAGGATGTGGATAACCGGCGACAGCACGATACACGGAGATATATTCAGCGCCTGGAATCTATCAAAGTCCCAACTGGCTACTCTTGCTACTAACCCAAGCGCTCTGGCGACGATGACGGCCCCGAACATTTCGCCATTCAATCTGACCAGCGATTCCGAAGTGCTGGGAACGATAAACACCTGCTGGTCCAAGGAACAGATAAAGAACAAAACCTGGCAGCTTGAGACGCTGGATGCGCAGGGCGAACCAATGTACGACGAGAACGGCAATAAGATTATCAGTCCTGAAGATGAGATACAGGGATACAACGAGGGCATTAACTACGGTGTGCCGCCACAGAATATGTCCGGGATGTCAATCTCTGACTATGATACGACCATTTACTATAATATGACCAGGACTGCAAACGGCGGCAGCGGAGACATCTATTACAGCAGCTCAGCTACTAACTACACCGGAAACCTTGATAGTTTGGGCGCTACTTGCGGGACAAAATATCGCTATGAATATTTCCCTCACGCTGCGGACAGTTACACGACAAACCGTCCTGGCGGCGGAGGTATCCAACTGAAGAGGTATATCTATAAGAATCAGACGTTCAACAACGTCACTCTACCCAAGGATAAGAATGCCCTATTTATAAACTGCACCTTTGAAGGCGTGCTGTATGTAGATTCCGGCAAGACGACAAGCAACTACAATAATGTGCGATTCGATAACTGCACGTTTAATGGTACAGTAGTGACAAGCACTCCGCAAACATTTAACTGGCAGAAAAACTGCCTGTACTATACCGGCAGCGCAACGTTTCAAAACAATACAACCGCCGAGGCGACAATCCTTGCGCCTCACTTCAACGTTAACCTCGGCAATACCAATCCTGTGGCCGGCACTGATAACGTTCTCTACGGAGCCATTATCGGAGGAATAGTGGACGTAAGAGGCAATGCCGAGGTATTTGGAACCATCATTTCGATGGCCGATACGAGTACGTATACCAGCGGCTATGTGACCAACATCGGTGCTACACTCAACGACGGCGGCAGCGAGACAGTCGCCATCGGCGATGTCGGCGTTATTAATATTACGCCCGACCCAGATAAGTTGCTGCCGAGTGGAATCACAAGCCCTATCATCATCAAACCTCTGCAAAACACGTACTGCGAAGGATAACTAAGTAAATGATAGAGAATAGATTAGAAGAACAGTTTTGCCAACATCTCCAACAACTCTAAGAGGAATATAAAATGAAAAAGTTAATGAAGATTATGATGCTTGCTTTCGTTTTTACAGTGCTATCGACAATCATTCTGAACGCAAGCGGCACAGGCCGGCTTGCTAATGACCAGGCCACCTACTTGGACGATGATCCTAATGAGCCGGAGTTCGCAAGTGTACTAACCGGTAGCCTATTTAGCAGCCTTGACGACGATCCTAACGATCCCGGCCCTGAATTTGTGCGCGCCAATTAGATAGCTGGTTCGCTCGGCCAAGATCACAACGACTGTTAGTCCTGCGGATTTATACAGGTGAGGAATTAGCGGAAGGATATAACCTAAGCCAGCCAAGCGGATCGTTGGCAAGAACGACCGAGTGCTGATGTGTCCTTCCAGGACAAGGTGACTCGCTTATTGCAGGTTCCATACAAACAGCAGATGTGCTTATATGAGCCTGCGATTCGGCTGATCCACACCCCAAATTGGTCATCGCGGCGAAGGCCAATTATGCCCGTAAGACCTTTCAGCAGTGTTTGCTGGGCAACATCCTCGGTGTCATAGCTATTGCCAAGCATAGCAATGACGAATGACAAACCGAATGCCGACAGTTTTTTCCCCAGGCATTGCACATGACTTGCTCGCTGAGCTTGTTCCGGCGTAGAGGTTTTTGGCTTCAGTTTCTAAGGCCAATTGTATATCATTTAAGTCAGAACAAGAACCGGCCGAGTAAGATATAAATGACAGATATCTCTAAAAACCTGGTATTTGTGCACTCCAGCAGGCCCATAGAAATGATAGCTGAAGACCCAACAACCGGCGAGCCCAGCACAGGCAAGGGCGAAAAAGCAGACTCACGCAACAATAATCAGGAATTGAAGCTGCCGGAGGTAATTGGCATCCTGCCGATTCGAAATGTAGTGGCCTATCCCGGCACGGTCACGCCGCTATCCATTGGTCGAGAGGCAAGCAAAGCCTTGCTCGCCGAAATCCAGCCCAACGAGTCGATAATAGGTCTGCTGACACAACGTAATCCTCAAACCGAGCAGCCAGGTTTTGATGACCTGTACTCGGTCGGAACTAGTGCCGCGGTGCTGAAAGTAATCAAGATGCCGCAGGGGTCAATCAACATATTTGTGCATGGAATAGCCCGCTTCAAAATAATAGAGCCGGTGGCCAAAGAACCGTATCTAAAGGCAAAAATACAGACTCTGAACATCACGGCCACTTTGACAAAGAGACTCCAGGCACTTATCGTCAGCGTCCGCCAGACGGCCAACCGGGTCATAGCCTTAAGTCCCAATGTGCCTGAAGAGGCATCGGTCCTGCTCGAAAACATCGAGGACCCTTCGGCGCTGGCTGATTTCCTGGCGGCCAACCTCAACCTGGAAGTCACCAAGAAACAAGAATTGCTGGAGGAGCTCGACCCAGCAAAACGTCTGGAAAAAATATCGCTGGTGCTGGCAAATCAATTGGAAGTTCTGGAGCTCAGCCACAAAATCCAGGGCCGGGTCAGAGAATCGATAGACAAAAATCAGCGGGAGTATTTCCTCCAGGAACAGCTAAAAGCCATTCAGTCCGAGCTTGGGCAAAAAGACCTGCGAACAGAAGAGCTCAAACAGCTTGCCGACAATATCTCAAAGGCAAAAATGCCTCAAAACGTCGAACAGGAAGCGCTGCGAGAGCTGGATAGATTAAGCAAGATTCCCGCTGCTTCGCCGGAATATTCTGTTATCCGCACGTATCTGGACTGGGTCTGCGAACTGCCCTGGTCGATTGAAACAGAAGACCAACTGGATATCAATAAAGCTGAGCGAATCCTCAATCACGACCACTATGATCTTACAAAGGTAAAAAAACGCATCCTGGAGTTTCTGGCTGTCCGCAAGCTAAACCCGACCGGCAAAAGCCCGATACTCTGCTTTGTCGGCCCTCCGGGCGTGGGCAAGACCTCACTGGGTAAATCTATCGCCGGTGCCATGGAAAGAAAATTCGTCCGTATATCGCTCGGTGGAATGAGAGACGAGGCTGACATTCGGGGACATCGAAGAACATATATCGGGGCGCTACCAGGTAGAATACTGCAGGAACTGAGAAAGTGCCGAAGCAGAAACCCGGTATTTATGCTCGATGAATTAGACAAAATCGGAGCAGATTTCAGAGGTGACCCCGCCGCGGCTCTTTTGGAGGTGCTCGACCCCGAACAAAACTTCAGCTTCTCCGACCATTATCTCGACCAGCCTTTTGATTTATCCAAAGTGATGTTCATTGGCACCGCGAATTATACTGAGCCGGTTCCGCCGGCACTACGTGACAGGATGGAGGTCATTGAACTACCCGGTTATACCGAAGCTGAAAAATTGGCCATCGCAAAAAAATATCTCGTTCCCCGGCAGCTCAATGAGCACGGCCTAAAGACGGCGCAACTGGCCATAAAGGACGAGGCTCTGCTGGCAATAATTCGTAGCTACACACGCGAAGCGGGCGTGCGAAACCTCGAAAGGAATATCGCATCGATTTGCAGAGCTGTCGCCACCGAAATAGCAAAGGACAAAAAAAGCCGGGCAACTATCGACAAAAAGTACCTCGCCAAAATCCTGGGCCCGGCACAATTCGAATCCGAACTGGCACTGCGAACCGGCATACCCGGCGTCGCCACCGCACTGGCCTACACACCTATCGGCGGAGAGCTGCTTTTTATTGAGTCGGCATCGATGCCCGGCAAAGGAAATCTCCTTCTCACCGGGCATATCGGCGATGTGATGAAGGAAAGCGCTCAGGCGGCGTTTTCTATAGTAAAAGCAAATGCGAAAAGTCTGAAAATAGACCCGGACCAATTCAGCAAATCCGACTATCACATTCACGTGCCCGCCGGAGCTATTCCCAAAGATGGCCCAAGCGCCGGCGTGGCAATGTTCACATCGCTGGTTAGCCTGCTGCTACAGAAACCGACGCGACCCGATGTGGCTATGACCGGCGAAATAACGTTGCGGGGCCTCGTTTTGCCTATTGGCGGCCTGAAGGAAAAAATTCTCGCCGCCAAGCAAGCCGGCATAAAAATGGTCATTCTGCCTGCCCGAAACAGAAAAGACCTGCCGGAAGTACCCAAAGAAGCCAAAAAAGGTCTGAAATTCGAGTTCGTCAAAAACACCGACGAGGCACTCAAAATTGCTCTCAATCCCAACTAAGGCGTAATAGCACTCCTACCTAATAAGAGAGTTCCTTTGACATTATTGTCTCAGAAGGGTATTTGCCACCTTTACCACGTCGAGCATCTCTGCAATATCGTGGACTCGGACTATTGAAACACCAGCCGATACGCACAATGCCACCGCTGCTGCCGTTCCAAATATCCGATCAGCTGGATTTTCTTTGCCAGTTATCTTGCCGATAAAACTTTTGCGGCTTGGCCCAACAAGAACCCGATAGCCTGTCTGAACAAATTTGCTGATATTCTGCAAAATCAAGAGATTGTGCTCTAACGTCTTGCCGAAGCCGATGCCGGGATCTATAAAAATCCTCTCCTTTAATATGCCGAATTGCTGCGCACGTTTGGCCTGGTTCAGCAAGAAATCCCGCACCTCGCCAACTACATCATCGTACTTTGGTTCGACTTGCATCGTTGCTGGTGTTCCTTGCATATGCATCAGTACAACCGGCAATTGCTGCATAGCTGTGAGTTCGCCGATGTGTTCATCGCTCAAAGCGGTTATATCGTTGATGATTGCCGCCCCTGCCTGCAGCGCAGCTTCAGCAACTTTATAGTCGTATGTGTCAATACTAATCGGCACACTAACTTTTTTGTGAAGCCCTTCTATCACCGGCACTACCCGCTTAATCTGCTCAGCGGTCGAGACTGGCACAGAGACGGGCCTTGTGGATTCCCCGCCAACATCAATAATTGCAGCACCCTGGGCGGCCATTTCTATCCCATGCTCGATTGCCCTATCGGTCGCAAAGAATTGGCCGCCGTCACTGAAGGAGTCCGGCGTGACATTCAATACGCCCATAATAATACAGCCGGCTGAGAAATCTAATCTGCCGCGCGGCCACTCAAGGATGTCTTTTTCGCTACTTTTGCTCATCTGCCACTTTGAACCCGATTCCCACCAGCTTTCGTGCAAGCGATTTGTATGGCACATCCAACACTACAGACGTATTTTGGAATTCCCGCCGGACGGGATAATTCTTGCGCAGGCTGTCAAAAAATTCGCCCCTTTCGTCCGGTGCACGACTGGCAATCTGCCTCAGACTGTGGTCATCCTGACTGATTCCATAAATCTTCTGCACAACGCATTGCAATACTTCCTGCTCCTCACAGCCCTGCGGATTTATCCTCATCTCGC
>Ga0172362_10002573_pt1 | contig 15702 bp, 15 predicted proteins | sample LakKivs1_kivu2a2_FD_114534 | JGI IMG/M metagenome (GOLD analysis project Ga0172362, IMG submission 114534) | Sediment microbial communities from Lake Kivu, Rwanda - Sediment s1_kivu2a2 | ecosystem: Environmental > Aquatic > Freshwater > Lake > Sediment | place: Rwanda: Western Province, Lake...
CCATTTTTCTTCAATTTTTAAGCCAAAACCTCAATTTTTCTTTGTAAGTTAAATCCCGACAAAAATAAAAACAGCAGGAATCTACTGAGATGATAGATACCTGCTTTTTAGATAAAATAGTTATAACTTATTGAAGTCAATCCCTCTCCATATGTCTGTTTTCTGATTCCACTGATATAGCTTTATCACTTCTACCATTTTGATTGGAGAATATTGGATTTCTTTATAAGTCCCACGGTTAGTTCGACGAGAATAATGATACTTTATTCTTTCTACCTTTGGTTTAACCAATCTTTCTAATCGCATTTTACCTTTTGAAGTAAAGAATATTATTGTTTTTCTTTCTCCTTTTACATTTTTTGTTATTTCTACTTCTTCTGCAAATTCCTTTTCAATCTTAAATCTATCCTTTATCATCTCGCATAATCTTTCCCAACGAAACTCTCGCATTTCCCCACACCTCTCTCTCGTAAATTTTTTAATGAACCTTTGAAGAAAAAATTAAAATGACTTTTCATTATTTATTGTTTTTATAAATAAATCTTCTTGCCAATTTTTCTTGAAGTGAATATTTTTACTTGGAATAAATTTATCTAAAAATAAAATATAATCTGAATGTTGGATAGCCCTTTTTGATTTGGGAAATAAAGCAATGGTTATTGGATTTCCGCCTTCCCGTATAACCTTTTCTTTAAGAAAATCGAGAGTATTACTTGAATAAGACCTATCAATGATTGCAACGTTTTTATTTTTAAGTTTTTTATTAAAAATTCTTAGCTCTTTAGTTTGATCTAGGCTTAAATGACATTCCCATAACATTATTTGTTCGTCACTACCTATTTCTTCAATAAAACCAATGGCATATTTTAAGCCTGATTTTGGAACAAAAATAAAAATATCGTTTTTGGGTAAATTCTTCCAAAAGCCACATACAATTCTATTAGGGATGTTAACTCTTTCAAAAATAGAGTATTTCTTAATTAACCTATTATAAAAATTTCTAGTTTTTAAATTAGCTTTAGCTATTTCCTTACTTTTAATATTAAGTTTCCTAGTTTTTATAATGTTTTTTGATTCCCTTAACGTAGCTTTCCACAAATTGGTTCTTTTTAACATTTGGTACAAAGAATTTGGAATATCGTGCACCCTTTTATCAAAGCCAACAATTCTTATTTCGACATCGGAAGCCACTCCTTCAAGAAGAAATACTTCGAGATTCTTAAAATGTAAGGTTGATGTAAACTTGTTTAGGAATTTTGAGATATTTATAGATTTTAAAATTCGGGAAAGAACGAATATTTCTATAGGATTTACTGTAGGATTTGAATAAATTTCACTCAAATCACATAAAACTGTTTCTGGGGCTTGAAGGATAAATTTATACTTACCAGGATAGATAGACCAACCCAGCTTTAGACGATCTCTTATTTCATTTATATCTGTTGTTATACAAATGAGATTATTTTTAAAATGTGGTTTATTATAAACCAATAAACCGGACTTAAGTTCTCGTAAGGGTTTAAGCGTATTATACGTCTCTTCTAATAATTCTTTTTTACTAATCATAGATTATATACTTCATTGGCGATGCTTGAACGGGAACTTACGGAACAACAATAGGGTTTAAAGCCGTATTCCCTATAAACTTCTACAAGTTTCTTAGTGAAATATAAAATATCATCGGCTAGAGGAACCCTTTTATTGGCCCATACGGAACCCGGTCTCGGGAAAAATATAGAATAATCCGAGACAATACCTTCCTTGGCTAATTGTATTACTCCATCAATTAATCCGTTGAGGGGCTCCGAGCCTAGCACAAAGTTTGTTCTTACTTTTCCTTTTCCGAAAATGTTTACGCTATATTTTAATGCTTCGATTATTTTTTCATAACCGTAAATTCTTTCTTTTCCAGGACAAACATTTTTAAAAATTTGTTTATTGAAACATTCTAAATTAAAACACATGTGTCGAAATCCATATTTTAATGCTTTCTCTATTTTTTTAAGATTGATGGGGGGCATCAAGTTAAAGTAGCTATCAATTTTAGAAAAATCTATCTTATCTTTAATTGCATCAATTAAATCAAATACCATTTCCCACTCAAAGTCTAAATCTGAAAGATTCCCTGATATAATTGTAAAGTGAAAATGAGGTTTTATTTCGTCTTTCAGTAAAGCTTCAAAACCCTTGGATACGTTTTCACACATATAAGCTCGATAACGATTCCACCAAGCTTGATAATTCCCATTAAATTTATTATTTATTTCAAAAACATTGGGTTTGATTCCTATAAATCCCATTCTTTCTGGGTTAGCTCCACAAAATTGACACTCTTCCTTATATACCCAATTTTCGCAACCATCATATGGAATTATAGAAACTTTATCTAAACCTACTACACTTACAAATTCATCTAGCAAAACCCCCTTATACTCCTTTTTGGCATAGTTATATAAAGGAACTGGTTTTATGCTAATTGGGAATTTTTCTTTAGTCTTTTTATCTGATATCACAAATTCCTTGTTCTCTATAGAAAATATAAAAGGAGAATTTTCTTTATAATATACTTTTACTACGGATTTATCGTTTTCTTTTTCTAATATTAATTCATCAGGAATAAAATCTCTTTTAGCGCTTTTTACAGAAAGAAAATGCCGATCGGAAACTCTAATTTTATTAACTTTATAATTAGATTTTATCTTTGGATAGGTTTTCTTAATAGCTTTAAAATCGAAATCTACCCCTTGCGTCAAGAAAAGAAGTTTAGCGTTTAATACATCTGACGAAGTGGGTATTTTAAAATATTTATCAAAAATTAGCATTTTTAGTTTTGACTTTTTTAGAAGTAAAGATTATATTTTCATCTTTAATACCTTCTTTTTTTGAAAATTCTCTCCATAAATCCCAATAAGTACCAGTTATTTTATCTTTGAAATCAAATCCTAAAGTTTTCACCATTTCTTTAATCACTTTTTCTTCACCCTCAATTTCTATAAACATACCCATTGGTAATCTATCTATAACAATTTCTTTATCATCTGATCGCCATTTTTCACGATACTTTTCCATTATAAGAATTTTAGTAAAACCTAAGTTTTCTAAAATCATCCTCATTTTTTCTGGATTTGAAATCTCTAACTCAATTTCTTCTCTTTCTTTAAATTTCTTATTCTCAATTTTTCGTTTAAAGGTTATTACATTTTTAAAACCAGTTCGGACTCTTAAAAATTGACCTCTTTGTTCAAGATTTTTATCAGTGGTATCAAAACGGAACGTTTTTTCAAAAGCTTTTCCAATAAATTGCGCCCCTTGCTTTTTGAGGATTTTTCGGATAAAACTAGAATTAATAATTTTGAATTTTATCTCAACTTCATGATTATTAGTAACCATATATAAAAATTACCATAATTTGGATTTTTTTCAACTCCTTAAAATAAAAACAGAGGTCTAAAACAACCTCTGTTTATTTTGCTTTACTTAAGATAGTAAGGGGTTTAATTTCTGAGATTAAAAATACTTTTGTACCACCTGGGAGTTTAACCGTCATTCTTTCACCAACTGATTTTCCGAGTAAAGACTTAGCAAATGGAGTTTTACAAGAAAGAAACCTATATTTCTTCGAATTGGGATTATAGACCACATCAAGCGATCCTACAACACTATATTCAGTACTTTTTTTTGTAACAATATCCTTTATTTCAATGCTTTTACCAACCGTTACCTTATCTTTATCACACAAAAAATACATATCTTCAATAAAACTTACATCTTTTAGAGCATCGACAAGCGAATAAAGTTCTTGATTTAACATTTGCTGTTCTCTTAATGCTTCTTGCCAAGGAGCATTATCATGCCAATAACCATCACTATCATATGTTTCTCGTAGTATCTTGGGTATTTCATTAGTCAACTTTTCTCTAATTACCGCTATTCTCTTTTTGATAGCTTTATAAGTCGATTTTAATATGAAATTTCGTTTCTTTTCGTTCATATTATTCTCCTCCTGAAGATTTCTGCCTTAATTTTTTTTAAAGACTCTTTCTCGCTTTCGTCGACAGTATCGATGAAAATAAACTCTTTTCTTTGCCAAAAATAGTTTATATACCGCTCTCTGAAACATTTATCTTCTTTAATTATATCGTACCTTGTTTTTTTCTGCCTTTGCTCAATTCTCTCACGTCGTTCTTTTTCATTTGAGACGAAAATGAAAAAAGAAATATCAGGTTGTTCAAGCATCATCAAATTTATATCGACAGCGATTTTGAGTCCTAAGAGTTTGTGAATTGAAATAGTCGAATGGATATAACGGTCACAAACTACAATTTTTGATTTTCGCATCTTTTTTACCCTATCAGATACATATAGATTACCGAGAAGGTAATAAAAAAAACGAGTTTGCAAGCTCACTTTCTCATCCATTATTTTTCTAATCCTATCAGTCTCCAATAATGAAGGTGGTGTTGCAATATAGAACCCCCCTAAATCAGAAGCCAACATCTTAGCTAAAGTTGTTTTACCAGCCCCATCTAACCCCTCAAACACTATAAAAGGATACATCCTCTTTTTCCCCCTTTCTTTCTCAGATTATTTTATTGTTAAAACTGAGACATAAAATTTCTCAGTAACTATATTAATTATGTCACCTTTTCTTCTAAAAGTCAAGAAAAAAACAGCGGTCGAGTTGCTGTTAATTTTTCTTCAATTTTCAAGCCAAAACCTCAATTTTTCTTTGTAAGTTAAATCCCGACAAAAACAAAAAATAACTATACAAAATAGTTATTTTTTAAATCTCGCTAATCCAGAAGGGGTTTTTAGTTTTGAGCCATTTTAAAATAGTTTTAGTTAAAATTTCAGGCAAAACTTTTTCTCTTGAGAGTTCTTTTTTAGTTTTTAAGAAAAATTCAAGATGATCTTCTTTGCTTTTAAATTTTAATTTACTAACTTTAACATCAAAAACTAAATTGATTTCGTGACGCTTTTTGCCGTCTTCAACGAATAAATGTTCCGAGCCGCCGATAAATGAACATTTTTTCATTTTCAAATCCAATTCCTCTTTGAGTTCCCTAACCAAGGCTTTCTTTGCGTTTTCGCCAAATTCTATATGGCCTCCGGGAAAGAAATAATACTTTTTCTCTATTTTCTTACAAACCAAAATTTTATCCTTGCTTTGAATAATCGCCCTTACTAATACTTCAATTTCTTTCTTCATATATATTTATATTTCGTATTTTACCTTAACTTTATTTTTGATTCAATTTTTGATATAATAAATGCATGATTGCACCCATAATAGAATTAGAATTAAGAAAGTTGGGTTTGACTGAAAAAGAGGTCAAAGTATATTTGGCTGGTTTGGAATTGGGACCGAGTTCGGTTCAGAATATAGCCAAAATTGCCGAATTAGCCAGACCGACTGCTTACGAGATTATAAAAAAATTAGAAAAAAAACGGCTTTTTGTTGAAGCCAAACAAAAAGGGAAAAAAGTTTTTATTGCCCAATCACCGGAAACCATTTTAGGAATTTTAAGAACCCAAAAGCGAGAAATTGAAGAAAAAGAAAGAGAGTTTATCCGCATTATAGCCGCTCTGGAAGCCAGATATTCAAAAGAAGAAGGCATCAGGGTTTTTAAAGGAAAGGAGGGTTTAAAAGGATTGGAAGAAATTATTTCTTTCAGCTCAGTTCCGGAAATTGTTATTATTAACCCTAAAAACATTCCGCTCAGCTTCAAATCATTAAAGAAAATTTATCAGGAGATTAAAAAAAGATTGGGCAGAATTGAGGTAAAAGAATTAAATATTACAAAATTCAAAGGGGCTTTAATCGCTTTTGATAAGATTGTTTATTTTCCCTCCCGAGCGGAGCGAGGGGGAAGAAGAAACGAAGTTTCTTTGCCCTCCCGAGCGACAGCGAAGGGGAAAGAAGAAGATTTATCTTCTTCGACCTCAGCCAAATTGGAAGCTTTTTTAATTGGTTGATAATTGAACAGCTAGCAAAAAAAAATCCCGCGGCGGAGCCGCGGGGCAAAAAATAAATTTTTTGATTAATATTCTTCTCCCATTGGCGGCATTCCGCCAATTTCTTTTCTCTTCTCCGGTTTTTCAACCACTACTGCCTCGGTGGTTAAAAGCATTGAAGCGGCTGAGGCAGCATTCTGCAAAGCACTTCTGACTACCTTGGTCGGGTCAACAATGCCTGTTTGCATCAAATCCTGATATTTCATTGTCTGAGCGTTGAAACCGAATCCTTCTTGCCCTTCTTTTACTTTTTGAACAACTACGGCGCCGTCTATGCCGGCGTTTTGGCTTATCTGGCGAATGGGAGATTCAAGAACCCTTCTCAAAATATTAAGTCCGGTCAACTCATCTCCTTCTAATTTTAATTCGTTTAAGGTTAATATGGCTCTTATTAAAGCCACTCCGCCGCCGGGCACGATACCCTCTTCCACTGCCGCCCGGGTAGCATTCATGGCGTCTTCGGTTTTATGCTGTTTAATTTTTTGTTCAACTTCGGTGGCTGCTCCCACTTTAATTACGGCCACTCCGCCAACCAATTTTGCCAGTCTTTCCTGCAATTTCTCCTTGTCAAAGTCTGATTCGGTAGCTCCTAATTCTTTTTTAATCTGTCTGATTCTGGCGTCAATTTTTTCTTTTTCTCCCCGCCCCTCAACAACGGTGGTATTTTCTTTGGTGGCTACCACTCGGCGGGCCTGACCCAATTGTTTTAATTCAATATTTTCTAATTTTAATCCAACTTCTTCGGAAATCACTTCGGCTCCGGTCACCACCGCAATGTCCTGCAGCATTTCTTTTTTTCTGTCGCCAAAGCCGGGGGTCTTGACTGCCAGGGTGTTAAATATTCCCCGAAGTTTATTGACTACCAAAGTTGCCAAAGCCTCTCCTTCAACTTCATCCGCCAATATAACCAGTTCTTTTTTGCCGGTTTGCGCTAACTTTTCCAAAACTGGCAAAATTTCCTGGATGGAAGAAATTTTTTTATCGGTAACTAAAATATAAGGGTCTTCAAAAACCGATTCCATTCTTTCAGCATCAGTAACCATATAAGGAGAAATATACCCTCTGTCAAACTGAAGACCCCTGACAATCTCTTTTTGAATGCCAAAAGCCTTTGATTCCTCAACCGTAATCACGCCGTCTTTGCCAACTTCCTGCATTACTTCAGCAATTAAATCGCCAATTTCTTTATCTTCGGCAGAAATGGTGGCAACCTGAGCCATCTCTTCTTTGGTGCTAATTTTCTTTGAGATTTTCTTTAAAAATTCAACAACTTTATCTACCCCTTTTTCAATTCCTGTTCTTAAAGCCAGGGGGTTGGCGCCGGCCGTCACATTTTTAAGGCCTTCGGCAATTATTGACTGGGCCAAAACTACGGCCGTGGTCGTGCCATCTCCGGCCACATCATTGGTTTTTTCAGCCACTTCTTTAACGATTTCTGCTCCCAAATTTTCTGTTTTGTCCTCCAGTTCAATTTCTTTAGCAATGGTCACGCCATCGTTGGTAATGGTAGGAGCACCAAAACCTTTATCCAGAACAACGTTCCTTCCTTTGGGACCTAAAGTCACCTTAACGGCATCGGCTAATTTATCAACGCCTGTTTTTAATTTTTTTCTGGCTTCTTCTGAATATTTGATTTGTTTTGCCATAATTGTAGATTGCCGAACAATTATTCAAGTATCGCCAAGATGTCTTCTTCTCTGGCGATTAAATATTCCTTATCATCGACCTTGATTTCGCTTGGACCGTATTTTGTAAATAAAACTTTATTTCCCGGCTTTATTTCCAAAGGAATCAATCTGCCGGTTTTGTCTTTTTTGCCGGGTCCCACAGCAATTACTTTGCCTTGCTCCGGCCTTTCTTTTTCGGCGGTGTCTGGAAGTAAAATTCCGGTTTTAGTTTTTTCCTCTTCTTTGATTGGTTCAATTAGAATATGGTCTGAAATTGGTTTAATTTTCATATTTTGTTTAAATTAATGATTATAACCTTTGACCCTTCGACGGGCTCAGGGTCAACCCTGAGTAGCAATCGAATGGGTTGAGTGCTAATTTCTACTTTTAAATATTAATTTGAGCCAAAGCTTTTGTCAAGTCTCAAAGAGACTGGAGCGTACTTAATGGTACGCTCCAAGAGTTTGGCCGGCGCTGCTTCTTTCTTTTTCTTGGCCCCTTGGCTCCCAGTGGTTGATTGCTTCTTGAACTATCTTTCTTGCTTTCTCGTCAGGCGTACCCCAGGGAATAGCTATTAAGCATCTATTCCTTTTTCGCAGTTTTTCCTCCAGCTTCTGGTTCCAGCGGTTTTTGACTTCGCCAAGTAGCTCACCATTTTGGAACTCTACTTTGAGATCTATGCTCTTTCTATCCTCCTCACTATAGTGGATGGTAGGAGTAATCTTGGTGATTACTCCCTTTGGGTAGAATTCTTCTTTCTTCCGCTGGAAGTATTCAAGAGCTCGAAGAGCTTTTTCCTCGGCGATCAAGCCTTTCGACTCAGCGAAAGAAGTAGGAACCCTGAGTATCCATAAGCCTCTTCTCACCCCTGCCTCTTCCTGAAGTGCTCTCATCAGTGTCTTTTTTACCCGGTGATGTTTCCTGGAAGCTTTGGCCTTTCTCGCTCTTTTTTTCACTTTTATCACCTCTCTTTTTTATTTTTCGTGAACGAACTGATTTTATCTTAACACGCTTTTCAAATATTGTCCAGTGTAACTTTTTTTATTCTTTGTAATTTCAAATGGGGTCCCTTGGGCAACAATATATCCTCCCTTATCCCCTCCCTCAGGACCTAAATCTATTACAAAATCTGCGTTCTTGATACAGTCAAAATTATGTTCAATCATGACAACTGTATTTCCTTTATTAACTAAACTTCTTAAAACCCAAACTAATTTTTTAATATCGTGAGGATGTAACCCGGTGGTCGGCTCATCTAAAATATACAAAGTTTTGCCGGTGGCTTTTTTGGAAAGCTCATTTGCCAATTTCACTCTCTGAGCCTCTCCCCCGGATAAAGAGGGAGCTGGCTGGCCCAACTGAATATATCCCAAACCAACATCGTTTAGGGTTTTTAATTTTTCATAAAGACCAAGGATATTTTTGAAAAATTCAAGGGCTTCCTCGACCGTCATTTCCAAAATTTGGGCAATGTTTTTCCCTCGATATTCTACTGCTAAGGTTTCCTGGTTAAATCTTTTCCCTTTACACTCTGAACACTGGACATAAACATCGGGCAAAAAATACATTTCTATTTTTTTCTGACCCTGGCCTTCGCAAGCTTCGCACCTCCCTCCTTTGACATTAAAAGAAAAACGTCCCGGCAAATAACCCCGAATTCTGGCTTCCTTTGTTTTGGAAAAAAGATCTCTGATATAGGTAAAAGCTCCGGTATAAGTAACCGGATTTGACCTCGGAGTTCTGCCAATTGGCGATTGGTCAACCAGAGCCACCTTATTTAAATGCTGCCAACCCAAAATAGCTTCGTGTTTCCCTGGCTCCTCTTTTGATTTATAAAATTTCCTCATTAAGGCCTTAGCCAAAATATCATTCATTAAAGATGATTTTCCCGAGCCCGAAACTCCGGTAATACAAACAAATTTTCCCAGCGGAATCTCAACATCAATATTTTTAAGATTGTGCTCTTGAGCACCTTTGATAAAAATACAGGGGGTCGCCCCCGGTAAATCTACCGGGGGTCGCCCCCTGTAAACTTCCACTTTTTTTCGTCCGGCTAGGTAATCTCCGGTAAGAGTTTTTGATTTTAGTAATTCTTTTGGCGTCCCCTCAAAGGTTATTCGGCCGCCGCGCTTCCCCGCTCCCGGCCCAATATCAATTACCCAATCGGCTCCTTGACGAATAGTTTGATAATCATGCTCAACCACCACCACTGTATTTCCCAAGTTCCTTAATTTCTTTAGGGTTTCAATTAACCTTTTTTGGTCCCGGGCATGAAGGCCAACCGAAGGTTCGTCTAAAATATATAAAACTCCGGTCAGTTTTGAACCAATCTGAGTGGCCAATCTAATTCTCTGTTCTTCTCCCCCGGCTAAGGTCTCGGCTTTTCTATCTAAAGTCAGATAATCCAAGCCAACATCAATCAAAAACTGTAATCTATTGATGATTCCTTTTATTATGGGTGAGGCAATCTTGAGTTCATTGTCGTTTAAAGTTTTGTGTCGGTGGGGTGCATCGTTTCGTGCTGGTTTGGCAATTAATTCTTCGAAAAACTTTTTTAGTTCTGTTATGCTCATCTCAACTATTTGGTCAATTGATAGGGCGGTGGGTGGGTGGCGTCCAGCCACTGTTACTGCCAGAACTTCGGGCTTCAATCTTTTTCCCTGGCATTGTTCACATTTCTTTTCAACCATATATTGCTCTATTTCTTTTCTTGTGTAATCTGAATCGGTTTGATGATAACGCCTCTCAAGGTTCGGAATAACTCCCTCAAACGAGCCCCAACCGTACAAAATAATATCAAGAATTTCCTTCGGTAAATTTTTAACGGGTTCGTCTAAAGAAAAATGATGTTTTTCAGCCAATGCCTGTAATTGCCACCAGAAATAACCCTGTCGGCCAATTTTGTGAGAAGCATGGGCCCAGGGGAAAATTGCGCCTTCTTGAATTGTTAGATTAGAATTGGGGATAACCAATGAGGGCGCCACCTCTAACTTTTCTCCCAGGCCCTGACAGCCAGAACAAGCGCCAAAAGGAGAATTAAAAGAAAAAAGTCGCGGTTCTAATTCCGGCAAAGATAGGCCGCATTGTTCGCAGGCAAAATGCTCGCTAAAAACTAAATCTTGAGATTTAGTTTTTGAATTTTCAATGATGACGATTCCCTTGCCGAGTTTCAAGGCCGTCTCAAGCGAATCAACCAACCTTGATTTATCTAAATCTTTATCTAAAATTAATCTATCCACCACCACTTCAATATTGTGTTTTTTCTTTCTATCAAGAGTTTTTTCCAGAAGTTCTTCGACTGCCGAACCCCGTAAAGCGGGGCGAGGTGGGAGATGAGACAAAACCTCATCGACCCGATAAATAATGCCGTCAATTCTTGCTCTGACAAAGCCGGTTCTTTGAACTTCTTCCAAAACTCCCTGATGTTCGCCTTTTTTCCCCCGGATGACGGGCCCCAGAATGACAACTTCTTTTCTTTTCGGCAACTTCAAAACCTGTTCTGTAATTTGGTCAATGGTCTGACGAGAAACTTCTTGGCCGCATTTTGGACAATGGGGCTGACCGATTCTGGCAAATAAAAGACGAAGATAATCATATATCTCCGTGATGGTACCGACCGTGGAACGAGGATTGTGAGACGCCTTTCTCTGGTCAATTGAGATGGCCGGGCTTATCCCTTCAATGGAATCCACGTCCGGTTTATCCATGACTCCTAAAAACTGTCGGGCATAAGCAGATAAACTCTCAACATATCTTCTCTGACCTTCTCCGTATAAAGTATCAAAGGCCAGAGATGATTTGCCCGAACCCGAAATCCCGGTAATCACCACCAGTTTGTTTTTCGGAATATCAAGATTAATATTCTTCAGATTGTGAACCCGGGCGCCTCTAATTTTAATATAACTTTCTACCATAAGATTAAATTATACTCCAAATTCTTAAAAAATTCAACGTGGTATAATTAAGCCATGAAAAGGGCTCTGGTTATAATCATTTTAGGGATAGTTTTATTTCTCGGTAGCTCCTTTTTCATAAAGCCTGGCAGCATTGAAATCATTCCGCCATCAAAAGAAACCTCAATAATTGAAGAAAAACAGCCAATAAAAATAGTCCTGGTTGGCGATATAATGCTTGACCGCGGCGTGGCATATATGATTGAAAGAGAGGGAGACAGAGATTTTAGATTTCCTTTTTTGAAAGTTGTTGATTATCTGAAAGAAGCTGACATTGTCTTTGGCAATCTGGAAGGGGTAATTTCTGACAAAGGAATCAAAGTCGGCAGCATTTATTCTTTCCGGGCAAAGCCAGAAGCAATTGAAGGTTTGAGTTTTGCCGGCTTCAATGTTTTGTCTCTGGCCAATAACCACGCTCTTGACTATACCAGAGAAGCTCTTGAAGATTGCTTGGCCAGGCTAAGTAAGGCGGGAATTGATTATGTCGGAGCCGGTTTTACAGAAGATGAAGCTTATTCTCCTTTTATCAAAGAAGTTAATGGTTTGACAGACTCTTTACCGACTAAAATTGCTTTTCTGGGTTATACTAATTTGGGACCTGAAACCTGGCCGGCCAGAGGAAAAAAATCAGGCATTGCCTGGATTTCAGAAAGCAACTTTGAAACCATTAAAGAAGACGTTAAATTAGCAAAAGAAAAAGCCGATATTTTAATTGTTTCTTTGCATAGCGGCAAAGAATACCAAAAAACACCCACTCAATTTCAAATTGAATTTGCTAAAATGGCCATTGAGGCCGGAGCAGATTTAATAGTTGGCCACCACCCTCATATCATTCAAAAAAATGAGAAGTATGAAAATGGCTATATTTTTTACAGTTTGGGAAATTTCATCTTTGACCAGGGCTTTTCAGAAGGAACAATGAAAGGACAAATTCTTGAAGTTTTAATAGAAGATAAACAAATAAAAGAGGTTATTATCAAAGAAACTAAAATAAACAATTTTTTCCAGCCAGAAATTAATTTATGGAGAAATTCAAATTCTTAAATAAAGGGGAACTTGCCAAACTTCCTCAAGCTATTGGTCTTTATGCTTTTAGCGACGGCAAGAAAATTTTGTATATTGGCAAAGCAGTCAACATCAAAAAAAGAATAAAGCAACATAAAGAGTTGGTTGATTTAGCTACCAAGGTGGGATATATTGAGACGGATTCTGAAATTAAGGCCTTAATCCAGGAGGCAAATTTAATTAAAAAATATCAGCCAAAATATAACGTTGTTTGGCGGGACGATAAAAACTACTTTTATGTTGGTATAACTAAAGAAGATTTCCCCAGGGTTTTTATCACCCATCAACCTGAACTTACTTCAAATTCCAAATCTCAAACTGCAAATTTTCTCGGTCCTTTCGTTGAAGGAACCGGCCTTAAAAGAACCCTAACTTATCTCAGAAAAGTTTTCCCTTATTATACCGCCAAAAAACATCCTAAGGGTAGCTGCCTCTGGTGCAGTTTAAAACTTTGCCCGGGACCAAACCCCGTAAAATCGACCTACCAGAAAAATATTAAAAATCTGATTTCGGTTCTGGAAGGAAACAGTAAAAATGTTTTGAATAATTTAAAGAGAGAAATAAATCGATTTTCTGCTCTCCAGGAATATGAAAAAGCGGCGAAAATCAGGGATAAAATCATTGCTCTGGAAAAAGTCATTTCTCAGGCCAGAGTTTTTGAGTCCGAAATTGAAACTTCGGAAAACTGGGAGAAAACCCTTCAGATTCTCCAAAAAATATTGAAAACTGAAAAAGAAATATCTCGGATGGAGGCCTATGATGTTTCCCATATCCAAGGGAAAGAGGCCACGGGCTCTCTAATAACTTTTATCAAGGGTTTGCCCGATAAAAATTTTTATCGCCGGTTCAGAACTAAGATTCAGGGGAAACCTGACGATGTGGCCATGCTCAAAGAAGTTTTATCCCGCCGGTTCAAACACACTGAATGGCCCTATCCTGATTTAATTTTAATTGACGGAGGAAAAGCGCAACTTAACATCGCCAGACAACAATGTGCTAGACCGGGTCTGGCACAAATTAAGGTGGTGGCTTTAGCCAAGAAAGAAAACAAATTATTTATTGAAGGAAGAAAAAAACCGCTTTTGTTAAAAAGCTTACCCAGGGAACTTTTTAACCTGATATTGCAACTTCGCGATGAAGCCCATCGGTTTGCTATTGTTTATCACCGAAAACTAAGAACCAAGTCCTTGCTAAAAAAATAAATCTTTGCTACACTAAACTCGGTAATACCAAGATGAGCAATTTGATTTTTCAGATTATTGGCGGTATTTTAAGTTTTTGGCTGGCCGTAAAATTTTTGCCCGGGGTTGAGTTTGTGGGAGAAATCAAGTATTTACTCATGGCCGGCGCTTTTTTGGGATTAATTAATTTTTTCATCAAACCAATTCTAAAAATAATTACCCTGCCTTTAAGAGTTTTGACTTTCGGACTTTTTGGTTTAGTAATTAACATGGGGCTAATCTGGTTTGTTGATATTATCTTTCCGGAATTGATTATACGGGGCCTTGTTCCTCTTTTCTGGACGACTTTAATTGTCTGGCTGGTCAGTTATTTTTTGGGACTTAGACAAACGAGCCCCCCTGTGGCGAGGCGAAGTTGACAAAGAAGGACAAAGCCCCCTCTTTGCCAAGCGAACCAGCCATCAAGAAAAAAGCAATAATTCAAGGATAAGATGCAACAATATCTGTCTTTAACTCAAATTATAGTCTCTGTTCTTTTGGTCGTTTTAATCCTCCTCCAGCAAAGAGGAACCGCTCTGGGTTCTGCTTTTGGTCAAGAGGGCGGTTTTTACGCCACCAGAAGGGGCATTCAGAAAAAAATCCTTTGGCTGACAATAGTCTGCGGAGTTTTATTTATCCTTCTGGCCATGTTAAATCTTATTTTTTAAATGTCTTCCTTACGCACCCGATGGCCTTCTAAATTCCAGTGGAGGCAATTTTTTAAGATTTTAAGCAAAAAAGAAAAAATCGTTTTCTTTGTTTTCTTATGCCTGGGTTTAAGCAGTCTTTTTTTTCTGGCTAATAATTCTTACTTAAAAAATACGGAAATTAAACCGGCCAGAGGAGGAATCTATATTGAGGGCGTAGTTGGCTCTCCCCGCTTCATCAATCCTGTTTATGCTCCGGCTTACGATGTTGACAGGGATTTAACCGAGTTAATTTATTCGGGATTAATGAAATATAACCGGGAAGGGAAAGTAGTTGTTGACCTGGCAGAAAAATATGAAATTATTGAGGATGGAAAAATTTTTGAATTTTATCTGAAAGAAAATCTCCTCTGGTCAGACGGCCAGCCCCTGACCACGGATGATGTAATTTTTACCATTAGAGCTGTCCAGAACCCATCTTTAAAAAGTCCAATCAGGGCCAGCTGGCTGGGAGTGAAAGTGGAAAAAATTTCCGATTTAGGAATTCGTTTTGAACTGAATAATCCCTCGGCTGTCTTTTTGGAAAACTGCACTTTAAAAATCATGCCCCAACATATCTGGGAAGATATATCTGACCAAAATTTTCCTTTATCAATTTACAACTTAAAACCGATCGGCTCCGGCCCCTATAAGGTGAAAAAGATAACCCTAGACAAAGAAAACAATATTAAATCTTTAGAGTTGACAATAAACTCCAGTTATTACGGAAACTTACCTCACCTGGCCAGAATTATTTTTTCCTTTTTTAAAAATGAATATGAATTGATTTCTGCTTTTAATTCTAATCAAATTAAAGGGTTTTCTCTTGGTCTACCAGAAGAGTATCAAAATTTGAAAAAGGAAAACTTTTCTGATTATTGGCTCTTAATGCCCAGATACTTTGCCGTCTTTTTTAATCCGGAAGAATCAAAAATTCTAGCCGCAAAATCATTCAGGCAGGCTCTAAATTACGGAACAAACAAAGAAGAAATTATTAATGAAGTTTTAGCGGGTCAAGGAAAAACGGTAAATTCGCCAATCCTGCCCGAAATTTATGGTTTTGAAAATCCATCAAAAATTTATGAATTTGACCCGG
>Ga0172362_10002575_pt1 | contig 15700 bp, 32 predicted proteins | sample LakKivs1_kivu2a2_FD_114534 | JGI IMG/M metagenome (GOLD analysis project Ga0172362, IMG submission 114534) | Sediment microbial communities from Lake Kivu, Rwanda - Sediment s1_kivu2a2 | ecosystem: Environmental > Aquatic > Freshwater > Lake > Sediment | place: Rwanda: Western Province, Lake...
CAATGAAAACAAAAACAATGAAAACAAAACCAAAACAATATGATTACTACTTCTTATTCAAGAAAGGAAATTACTTTGAGGTAAGCCACACCCTAGAAGATAAGTTCCCAAAGCACTTTACGGGATCTGGTACATCCCTTTGGGATGGTGCTTTCGATGTAAGTTTTAGCTGTTCAGCTGAACAGGCACAGAAGATTACCCAATACATCAAACGAACCTTTAATTGTAAAGCAACCCGTAAACGATACTGAAAGAAAAATCGCCCTTCAGAGGCTTAGGGAAAGTGTCGAGAAAGAACAAGGCACTATTCGGCTAAAGGAAATAATTAATGAATAATCAGAACAGAGATAAACTGATTGAGCATTTCTTCTTCAAAGGCGGATATGTCACCGTTGCTATAGACCCTCACGGCAATCGGTATGTGAGGGTTTGGATCAACGAGGCAGAGGATGAAAGTCTCTGCCCTGAACCTGAGTTCAACCTTGACGCTTGGAGATATGCTTGGCGTTCGGTTTCTGTTAGCGTCAATACTCTGATTAGCAACACCGATTATATTCTTACTGATAAAACAAAATCGGCAATCGAACAGATCAGAGAAAGAACACTTAATCAGTTTGTTCGTTCTTGAATGTCAATCTGTGTATATAGACTAGATAGAGAGACAACAGGATATTCGGTTCTGCCCACCGAAAACGAGATACATTCTCTTCCAATTTTTCATTCGGGGAATAAAGTAGAGACATGGATACTTCCTCTAATAGCAATCCCAAAGCAAATGAAGTGATTGGTCAAGACCTAGATTCTCGTCCGCGTGGTAGACCCGCTAGGGTCAGGTTTGAACCCGGAGAGGTCGCTGAAGGCAAGATCATCACCGCAGAGATCATCTCCCGCGTGACGGGAGTTCCGACTGATTGCATCGGAACTGACCGATGGAACATTGCCCGTGTGAATTGTCGTGGCTATGTTAAGACGGCTTTCAAGAGAGATTTCGGTTACGCCTGTTTCGTCAAGAACAGCGGTTCAGGTCTTGTTCCTGTTCGTGCAGTCGATACGCTGCGCGAAAGCGACAGGCGTTACCGTGAATCCATGCGAGACATCCGAGACAACGCGAAGGTATGCTTGGAGACTGCGGCTCATAGTAACTCCATCAATCAGGCTGATAAGTCAAGTCTTACGAGTCGGGGTGCAGCACTTGCTGCCATCGCATCATCGGCTGATGCTCGTGAATTGAGCAAGAGACTATGGATGGGTCGCCGTGCTTTTGAAAAGCGCAATGTTGCATCGGGTGAATAAAATAAACATGAAAGGAATAATGACCAATGGACAAGCATGAAAAACGCGAATGTGAATGCTGTCATAGTGCGCCTTTCGCGGCGGCGGAATGGGAGGCAAAGGCACTCATGGAATATGGGTTCTATATGCACTATGTTACGGACCATGACCCGCAGAGTCCGAGCGGATTTAATTGCCATACTCACGGTCTTGACCTGATCGGAGGATTTGATCTTCAGATCACAGTTCCACTCAAGCCTGAGATCGCTTCTGCTATTTTCCATGATCTCGCCTCAAGAACGAAAAGTGGTCGCAAGTTCTCCGATGGAGACATTCTTGACGATGTTCTGTCAGGCGGATACAAGTGCAGGTTGGTCTTGGCAGAGGAGTGTGAACGACCTGTGCTGAGGATCATTATGCCCGACCCGAAGGGCAGTATTATGCCAAATGACATGGACAAGACATACCGAGATGCACAGTATAAGGATATTTCATCGCGGGAATAAAACAATAGTACCATGCACGCAACATATGCATTCCTAATCTCTGTGCCAAGTTGTTTCTCTCTTAAGGGAAAGGCAGAACACGCAGCAAAAGTCTTTGAAAGCGACTATGCATCATCCGATCACACGGATGAAAACAATTGGTACGAGATTTGCGGGATCATTTCTGAAGATGGCGAATCTTTCAACTTACTTAATGGTAAGACATATTGCAGGACTGGACTTGATTCCATCATTTCAGAGTTCATCAAGTCTAGTCCTGAGGAGACTTGGAACGGGCTCATTGATTTCAGTCACGAAACTGCCAAAAATGATCTTATTTGGAAATTAGGTCTTTACAAGAAGGATGGGACAGTAATAAACCCTCCACCAATATGTAAGAAGGATTTGGCTGCTTATTTGGACGAACACATTATCGAAACGATCAAGTCAAACAAAGTTTGGTGGATGGATGGTGACATAGAGGCAAAATCAAATGGAGATGAACAGGTAGCCATAATGCTTCAAAATGAGATTTCCAATCATATCCACAAGACAAGACTTATAAAAGATTGCATTCTTTCTTCCCGATTTGGGTTGTTCAGTCGTACAATGGCTACGCCATATGACTACCGTTGCTTCGACCTTCGTGATGCTGCCGAGACTGAAGATACACAAGATGTCGTACTTTTGGTGGACATTCACACCTAAATGTAGAAAACATAAATGACTGATTGAGTAAAAGGCTCTGTCGTCTAGTCTGGTTCAGGACACAGCCCTTTCAAGGCTGCTACACGGGTTCGAATCCCGTCAGAGTCACTCATAAAACGCCCCCATAGCTCAGTTGGTAGAGCAACCGGCTTTTAACCGGTTGGTCGTAGGTTCGAGCCCTACTGGGGGCATTTGGAGATGTGTAACACCGAATCTTAAATCTTTTGCATTTCCGCAAGTTTTACAAAGGATTTTTTCTTTTCACATAGAAATGTTTAGTTCTATGTCTTTGAAGGATTGTCATGGCAAGGAAGAACAGATCATACATTTTGGTAGTTCGCTGCACCGTAGACGCGGTGGAATCTGTGCTTTCTGCGGAAAAAAGATGTCCTTTCATTATCAATCAGGTAGATTCTAGGTATGCTTCATCGTGGGGAAGTCAATACGAGATTGTTTATTCATGTAAACTAAAGAAAGACACCTTTGCCATCAAGAGATGGTGGCTTGAAAATGGACAACTGGACAATCCTGAGTTTTCAATAAATCAGTCATGCTCCACATATTCTACAACCCGTCAAACGATTCTTTCAGGGTACTGAAATACGACTACGAAGTAAGGGACTTCATCAATCGCCCAAGTTACTCAAGCGGTCAATGGAAATACATTCAACTAAATCCCGATGACTGCATCGCAAAGTTGATGCAATTCGCAAGAGACGAAACACCGAGCGATGAGTCCCGCTCTAACGAACTTATTTGACACAACAGGGTCAGTTTAGGTTGGTTGAGGCTTGTTTAGATAAGGTATGATTTTTCATCGGGTGAATAAACTAATGGTATGAGCCACCCGTACCATCACGCTCTGTCAAGTGTCAAGCGTTTCGGAGGCACTTGGAGCGATTACATTAAGATTCACGAATGGTTCGATCAGACGAAGGCTCTCATCCCTGATGTTCGTCATCGGGCAATCCTTCATTCGTCTTTCGGAATCTTCCTGTGTCAACAGGTTTTCGGTGAGGTTCTTGTGCGGGATTCTGACGGAAAGCCCGTGCCTGTCCGTACTATTGGGGAGCAACACATTATTGAGGACATGGGATTTATACCTACTCCTCAAGATTGGTTTGCGGGTATGGCGACTGAAAAGTGGATGGCAAGAGGAGCAGCGCCTCTTTCCGCTGAAACAGAACAAGTTTTGGCTGACTAGACAATCTTAAGTTCCCGTACCTAAGTTGGATAGATATAGGGACTGTAGCTTAATTGGATGAAGCAGCCGCCTTCTAAGCGGCAGATTGTGGGTTCGAGCCCCGCCAGTCCCGTTGTATAGATACCCGGTTCATGGCAGGGTATTTTAACTAATCCGGGAAATCTGCATTATTTTGCTTGCATATTTGGTCTATTAGGCTATAGTTCCACCTCTGAAGAGATGATTCAAGGTGCATAGAATAAATGGGTAAAAGTTTCATCTTGGAAATAAACTAATGGGGTAATAGTGTCGCACCGAGTGGCACAACAAGTTGAGCATTCGCACAAGGATATAAATAATGCCTGTTGCAAGTCCTATTGATATCGGAACACGCACCTTGACTTTCACCATCAAGGGAGTCGCACCGTTGATGATGCACAACGGTCTGTTGGCTTCGCCCTTCTATTCGTATACCAAGCGTCTGAAGGAGATCACCAAGAAGCGCGGCAAGACCGAAGAGGATCATATTGAGATGGCTAAGATTGAGTGGGAAGGCGGTCTTTACATGAGTAGCCGCGATGAGGATACGGGTCTTTGGTCTGAGGACTCGCATCCCATCATTCCCGCTGAGTGTCTTTACGCGACCCTTCTCGCAGGAGCAAAGTCCTTCAAGGGAGGAATGTCTTTCAAGGCAGGAGTATTCATCACTCAATCGGCTCGTCTGCACTACAATGGAGACAAAAATATCAATACTCTTGCTGAACTTCGTGGCAAAGAGAGTTTTATCGACTCACGGCTTGTTGATGTAAACGGCAGCAAGGTGACGCGAACCCGCCCGATCTTCCACGATTGGTCGTGCGAGTTCAATGTTGAGTTTGATCCGTCCGTTGTTGATGAAGCAGACCTTATCCGTTGGGTTCAAACGGGCGGTCGGCTCAAGGGTCTTTGCGAATTGCGTCCAACGATGGGTCGGTTCACCATTGAGTCTTACAAGTAATACTCTCCTCTCTCCGCAGAAATGCGTAGAGAGGCTTTCTTTAGTCTTGTTGGGGCATGATACGGTCAGGTACGATAAGGTCTGAAGAGGTACGGCAGATTAATGCTATGGTGAGTCGGGTTGAGTCCTGTTATGATTCATTTCTCGTCTCCTATCGGGGTAGCCCGGTAGGAGACTTTCGCGGATCAGGCAAAGTTGCATCCGTTGAATAAAGTAGTCTTGCCCAAGTAGGCAATCGCAATCATTCATCTAGGAGCATAAAAACAATGGCACATGGAATCAAGAATCGTGATCGCGTCCTCATCGTTGGTGACCGTGGTTGGCATAAGTTGGGTCAGCAGATGGATTCGATCAGCATAACCGATCTCAAGGAGCAGTTCCCATACTCCTACGAGAAGGTTCCGATGTTCACCGCCGATGGCGTGGAAGTCGAAGGCTTCAAGGCTGTCATCACTACCGATGACAAGCAGAGCAACGGTGTCGTGGGTGACACATACGAGATCATCAGCCTTGAAGAGATGTTTGGTCTTGCTAACGATCTTGTTGTTGCTCACGGGACGGGTCGCATTGTCAGCGCAGGAAGCCTTCACAGTCGAGAGGACTTTTTCGTTGATCTCGGCATCGACCGCGAGTTCCGCAGCGGTGAGGATGTCAACAAGCCATTCATCGGTATCACCAACAACTTCTGCGGTATGCGCCACTTCGTTGCGGGAGCGCACATGAACAGGATTGTCTGCGCCAATACTCTGAATCTCATGCTCCGCGATGTCAAGGGTTCTCCTCGCGCCATCAAGATTCGTCACACTAAGGGTGCATGGAACCGACTCGCTGAGGCTAAGCGCATTCTCGGCATCACCCTTGCCGCATTCGACAAGGCTGATGAGGAGATGCACCAAATGATCTCCAAGAAGATGACCGATACGGAGATCGCTTCGTACTATGATGCCATCATGCCGATGACCAACATCCCGCCGCGCCGTGCAGACGAGAACGAGGAGCAGTATGAAGCCCGTGTTGAAACCATCGAACGCGCGAACCGCAAGGCTTCCCGTGTCCGTGCAGAGTGGAGCATGACGCTCGACAACGAGCGAGGCGTTCTTGGTCAGGAGCCGAACCTTTGGCTTGCGATGAACTCCGTGACCAAGTGGGTTCAGCATGATAATCAGGTGAAGAACGAATCGACCAATCCCTTGATCCGTGGTTGGAGCAACCGTTTTGCAACGGGCTTCAAGATGACAAACGAAGCCCATGACGCAGCGTTGTCCGTGCTTGGGTAAATCGAACTAAGGTTAGGTATGGCGAGGCTAGGTATGCTCTGTCATGGAATGGTCTGTCAAGTTCAGTCCCCTTCACCGGAGAAATCCGGTGGAGGGGTTTTACCGATACATAATGACTGCCTTGTGGTGAAACGGTATCACGGGAGACTTTGTATTCCCTTTTCTTGGTTTAAATCCAAGCAGGGCAAATCTTTCATCCGAGGAATAAACTAATCGGACAAGGATAACCGGATGCAGAACCCCGTTAACATCACCGAAAACTGCCGAGTCACCGGAGAGGCTTACTCGGTCACGGTGGATTCAGGCGACCTTGAGCGTTACAAGAACGGCGATGGTCTGATTCAGAACATCTTTCCTTACCTTAACGCAGGGGATCGTGAGTTCATCAAGACAGGCATCTCACCAAAGGGTTGGGAAATCATGTTTGCAGACGAAGGAGAGGACTAACAATGTCATTTGACATACGCGCACGGATTATGATTGGACGAGGGTACAAGTTTGCCCTCGCTCAGATTTCTGAGGACGGTGTTAATGAGTTCATTCCTGCATTTGCAAACCGTGGTGCTTTTCTTGTTCCCATGTGGATCAAGTCTCAGGATGCCCACAATGTTGTCGCGGTTCTTGGTAGTGAACCAACAGACGATCACAAGGAAGTGACCATCCCGCGTGGCTACATCCTCAGCATCGCAATGATGCCAGGTATGTAAGTGCCATCGCAACAATGGACAATCTTTCATCGGGCAAATAAACTAACTGTGCAAAATGAGAAAGAAAGAAGATTCTTCAAGAAAACCAAAGAGTCTTGGGGAACTGGTTGACCGTTGTCCAAAGTGCGGTCGTACAATCAGTTGGTTTAATGACATCCCGCTCAGGGGTTTCTGTTGGGGAACGCCCGATAACGAACACAAAGAGTATTCCGTGATTGTCTGTCAGAAGAAGATCAATAATCTTTCATCGCGGAAATAAAGTAGTTGCACAGGAGACAAGCAATGAGTAACGCATTTTCCAAAGAACTAAACTCCCATGTCTCGTCCATGACGCAGGACATGAAAGATTTGATTGACAAGGAACTTAATTCTATTGTCATCTCCCTTGTTTCCGAGGGAATCATCAATGCCAAGTTTGATGACAAGGGCTGTCCGAGCGACATTTCGTTTACGGAAGAAGGCAAGGCTTTCATGGAAGTCGTGGCTTTCAATCTGTCGCATCGAATCTCAAAGATTATTGAGAGCGATGACATCGACATCAATGAAAAGCAAGACCTGAAATCAATCCTGAAGGGCATCGACATCAATCAAAAGCAAGACCTGAAATCAATCCTGAAGAAAATGAAAAACTTGCCGTTACCATGAAAAGAACCCCATGAAAGTCACCGACATTCCATCACACGGAACATACAAGCACAACCATTATGATGTGTATGAATGGGAGCGTAGAGGCGATAATGAGTTATTCATCGTCAAGATGGCAGAAGCCGAGAACCCCCAATACAATGTGGATGTTGTGTTTCCCAATGGGATGATCGACCCGAACGATGTTGATAATTGGGTTATCGGTATTAGTAAGTCGTACACCGATGTAGAGACAGATGTGGTTTCCGAGTTTATAGACCAGTTTGATAAACTCTTTGAACACTTTGAAGAAAAGTACGGAAAAGTTTCTTCTTAAGCGCACCACCAATTTGGAAAGCCCTCGTAGTTCAGTTGGATAGAGCGACGGTTTCCTAAACCGTAGGTCACAGGTTCGAGCCCTGTCGGGGGCGTTTCAAAGTTTCATCACAGGAATAGACTAGAAATATGAACACGAATCACGAAGATTTCATTAGTATCAGCGAAGTGACTGCTGCCGTGGCGCTTGCAGAAGGCGACAATACAACGGTAATGGAACTCATCCTGCTGAATGACGATGACGGCAATCTGACGGGAGCAGTTGCAGTCCATACGGACGGTACACTTGTCGGTCTTGATACTTCCGACATTATGACTGCCGTAGGATATCACAAGAACACGGATGCTTTCACCAATGACGGAGAAGGAGTCGTCACGGTGCGCCTTGAGGAGGGATTCGTAAAGGGGATTGATGTCGTTTTGAGAACCCACGAGTCTTAAGTTAATCTCACGGGTCGCACTCTCTTTACTATTCCTCTTTACATCCCCTAACCCAAATGCCACCACTCCTATTAACTGCTTTAATTTTCCTGTTCCTCGTTGTTGTGGGCTCCATTACACTCCTCGTGATTTCCTGCGGAATAATAAGGGACTATTACCGCAACAAAAAGTAAAACTGCCGATGCTTTGTGACAAAAAGTTAACACTTAAGCAAACCGACCGACATCTTATCACCACAAGCACAATACAACCATCTGTAGCCCAAGTGCTCAGGTGGTAATTTTACATCAGGAAAATAGAATAGTAGCATGAAGAAGCAAAGACAGAGCGAAATACGCAGGGCTTTGAGTCCAAACTCAGAATCCATCATGGCTTCATTTTGGTTTCTATGCGTATTATTTGTGTTACTTTACATTTCCATAAAGACCCCGATACTAAATGTCATTTCACGGGATGTTCTTCATCCTATCAGGGATGCCCTGATGCCGTGACCACCGCCATGAGAACTGGCAAAAGTTTCATCCGATGAATAAACTAATCTGACAAGGAGAACAACTATGCCAAACTGGACAGGAAATCTTCTCAAGGTCAAGGGCAAGAAAGCCGACCGCGATCTGTTTGCATCCGAACTCAAGGCTTTCATCCACAGCAAGTTTCATGCTGAAATCAAAAAGTGGGCGAAGGAGAATCCCGACAAGTGCCGCGACAAGTACGAGAAGAGCATCGTTCCCGTGTTTGACTTCAACTTCGTGATCCCAATGCCCGAAGAACTGCAAGGCACTACTTCTCCCCGTCCGTTGACGCGAGAGCAAATCATTCGTTTGGCGGAGGACAATAAATGGACGGAGGACACTCTGAAGTGGCGGCTTGAAGGCGCTCTTACTGAAGATGATGCAAAGCGTCTTGATGAACTTCAGAGCCGCTATGGTTTCGATAACTGGTACGATTGGTGTTGTGCTAAATGGGGGACGAAGTGGAACGCCTGTCACTCTGAAGGTCGCAGTCCCCAAGAGACAGAGACCATGACCACCTACAGTTTCGATACCGCTTGGTCACCGCCCATCCCTGTCATTCACGCACTTGCCGCTGCCTACCCCAAACTGACCTTCCGCCTTGACTACACCCTTGAGGGTGAGTCAGGAAAGTGGCACATTACTGGCGATTCCGAGGAATACGAAGGGTGCATAAAGGTACTTACGGAACGCCAAGTGAAGTTGCAACAGATGGTCCGCGCAATGGACAGATGATCCGCGCAATGTTTCCTGAATGCACTAGCGAAAGTAAATAATCTGCCGATAGAGGAGATATGGCTAACTTTCTCCGTTCGATCTTTGCTGCACTAAAGGAGCCATTTCCGGTTGCGGTGTGCAACTGTCTTCTTGATGCCTATGTCCACCCACGCGACATTCATGTCGTGATCCAATACATGAAGGACTTTACATATCAAGATATAAGTCTTTCTTTCGGAAACACGGACAGTTCGGATAGGACTCACATTGAGGTGAAATTCAAGGATTCGGAGTGGACTCCCAACGAGATCGTTGATTCTTTTTTTATTTATCAGGACGATCTTCAAAGACTCATCCCCAATGGGGACTTCGTGTTCTCCATCCAAGATCACCATGTTGTTCCGTCATTGGGGGACATCATAAAGGGGAAGTACCGCACCTTCTTGTCGCGGTGGACTAGACACCGGATGAAGGTAAGCAAGCGTTGGAGGTCAGGAAATGTCGAAGTTTCATCCAATGAATAAACTAATCGGACAAGGGGAACTCCAATGGAACTCACCAGCATAACAGACACCGATCCCGGCAGAACTGTTGCGAAAGACCCATGCTTCCGTTCATGTCGAAACATGGGTTTTCAGATGACCTTCTCTAACGGATGGACGATCTCCGTACAGTTTGGAGCGTTCAACTACTGCTCCAACCGCGTATTGAACGCAGACTCAACCATGTTTATTGATGGGCCGAAGGGGACTCTGGAGTGCGCCAACGCCGAAGTTGCTGTCTTCAAACCTGACGGCAATTTTGTTCGCCCCGATGGTTTTGACTTTAGTGAAGATGTGAAGGGTTTTGTTACCCCTGACGAGGTTTCTCTTTTGGTCAAGTGGGTTTCTAGCCGATAAAGGGTTCCTGCAGAAAGGAACTCTTATGGGCAAAATCAAATCATTTACAGTAAAGATAGAACCGGAAATAGTCATTCAGACCTACCCTGAACTTACCGAAGAACAGGTCGCCGCCGTCATGGAAGAACTGATTCAGTACGAAACTGACATCTTTGACTTCGTATTCGAGAAAATCGAAGAGATTGTTGAGGATACAACCGATGATGATGAAGAAGATGATGAAGAAGATGATGAAGAAGATGACCTCGACGACGACAATGACGAACCGTGGATGGACAATGATGACGATGACGATGATGATGATGATGATGATGATGACAAAGACTTGTGAAAGTTTCATCCGATAAATAAACTAATCGGACAAGGAGAGTCCATGTCGAAGAATATGACCACGCACGAATCGTTGGCTTGCAACAATTGCCTCATCGCAATTACGATGCTCGACCTATCGCTAAACGATGTTCGCGGTGGTAGTGGTGTGAAGTCGATGATCCGCGAACTCGCCCCTGAGTTTTGCGGAAGCCACTACAACGCCGAACGCATCGCTGACCGTTGGGATGACATCAAACAGATTTTTATGGACCTTGACATTCCCGAAGATCATCAGTCGAATCTCGCAGAGATGGCTGTGGATGAGTCCATTTGGAATCTCCTGCTTGTCCGCGCTGTTGGTTAGGACTTTGGGCTATACTCTCCATGAGGCTGGTAGGTTCTTCTTCGGGAGTTCCTACCCGTCAATTTTACATCCGAGGAATAAACTAACTACACAAGGAGAAACCGATGAAATTCAAGTATAACGATGGAGGACGAGCCGCTGCCGGATACAAGGGAAAGACCGGAGATTGCGTGACTCGTTCGCTTGCGATTGTCACCGGGCTTCCGTATCAGGGGGTCTACGATTTCCTGTCGAACGGATGCCGCACTCAGCGCATCACCCGTGGAGGTCGCTACAAGTCATCTGCCAGTAACGGAGTGAACACCAAGCGCAAGTGGTTCCGCGATTACATGGAGGCACTAGGCTTCCAGTTTGTCGCAACGATGAGAATTGGCAGCGGTTGCAAGACCCATTTGCGTTCAGAGGAACTGCCGAAGGGTCGTCTTCTTGTTTCATGCAGCAAGCATTACACCGCCGTGATTGACGGCGTGATTCACGACACCCACGATCCGTCCCGCGATGGCACTCGTTGCGTCTACGGTTATTGGGTCAAGAAAGAAAGTTGACAAATCTCGCCAACTGGCAGCAAGGAGACTGACATGACTAATCGGGTGTGGTGTGAGCATTGCGATGGCGAGTTTTCCGAAACAGGAAGAGTCAACGGACGCGAAAAGCAGCCGCCGACTGACGGAGACGGTCGTCCGTACAGGAAACGCGGCAGAGACTTTTCCGTCCCTACTGGAAAGCGAGACGACTACTTGATGGGGAACATCTGCTGCCATTGCATGATGGCGTTAGAGGCGATGGACAATGACGGCTGAACAGAAGAAGGCGACCAAGTAAGCCGCCGCGAGAAAGAAAGTTTCATCCGATGAATAAACTAATCGGACAAGGGGAACTCCAATGACATTCATTCCCGCCAACTTTGATGCCGATCAGTACGAACTGTATACCCCCAAAGACGGAGACCGGAGTCAGTCAGAGGATGCGGCAGCGAAGATCAATAACATCATCAACTGTCAACTTCAGAAAAACATCACGCATTGTCGCACCGCTGCGGCTGGTGCTGCTAGGAAGATGCTCCGTGAGGTTGAGCGTCAGATCATCAAACTTGGATATGAAAAGAAGTTTGGTGCGCTAGACACCGAGCCTCGCTACATCATCCGCCTTGCAATCGCCCGTAACATCCGCAAGTGGACGGATATGGAAGAATACGAGTTTGGCACGGACTCATTCTGAAACTTTCATCGGGCAAATAAACTAACTAGGCAATGTTTCATACTTCCCAACAGCACCACAGAGGTACTCCCGTGATTCAACTCCATGAAACTGCGATGGGTCAAAGGCTGATTCTTCGTGACATTCCGATTTTGGTTGACCAACTGACTCTTCTCAACCGTAACCTTGAAGCGTTGACAACTCAACTTTCTTCACTCCGTGCAGAACAGAAGCCTAACACCGAGGCTGAAGTTTCATCGGGGAAATGAAATAATCAAACAAAGGAATCCAATGCCCGAAGAACTTATGACCATTGACCAGTACATCGAAGCCCTCAACACCATGAAAAAGAAGCATGGCGGGGACAGCCTGATCTTCGTCTTTGACCGCTCGTTCAGCGATCTTGCCGCTCAGGTTAGTAAGATGGGCAAGGAAGAGTTTGGACGTGAAATGTCGAACGATGATGTGGACAGCATCATCTTCTCCATCAATACGAGTCCTGTTCAAGATGCAATCAACGGCGCGATCAGCAATGCCTTTGACCTGTATGTGAAGTAAACTTTCATCGCAGGAATAAACTAAATGTGGACTCGTCTGAGCGAGTATAAACAGGGTATTAGGCTCAGAGCGGCAGGGAAACCTGCTTTACCACCTCTCACGCTATGCGGAAAGTCCGGACTTTCAGCACCGCGTTCCAACTGTGGTGAATGCGCAGCCGCAGGGGAGAAAGAGTGTCGGCATCTTTCCCTCACTCAAGGTGTTAACATGGGGTGCGAACGGAGCCCACCGCAATCCCACTATAACCAAAGAGGAGAAATTCTCGCGGGAAAGGTGGGGTTGTGAGTTTGGCAAACTTACATCAGGCGAATAAACTAATTTCAGCAAGGAGGCTAAAATGCTTATCATCAACCGTAGAGAAGGCGAAGAGATCGTGATTGGTGACCCACGCGCACCACTTGGAATCATCCGTATTGCATCCATCAATGGAAGCCAAGTTAAAGTGGCACTTGAGTTCCCGAAAGAAATCCCAGTGAACCGCCGCGAGATTGCGGAGGAGATCATCAACGAAACCGAAGAGGAGTGATCGGATCAAAACCTTTCATGTGTGTTGGAAACTGAAGACGAGCGTGGTCACTGTGGAGGTGATTACGATGACGGGACGCGAAGACAGCATGGTAGAACAGACCGCCATGCACAATCTCAAGCGAGACGGGGTCTTCATTGACGGAACTCGTCTTGAAAAACCGACTATCACTCTTGTCTACAGCGGGGAGTCAACAGCCCAATCTTTCATCGGGCAAATAAACTAACTGGACAAGGAGAACCCAATGCGACTTGTCATTGACGCAGAGACAAACACAATCGACTTCCGTCCCTACAATGGAGACACTTCTTCGCTCAAGAAGATTCATTGTCTTTGCGCGATTGACGCAGACACAGGAGAGGAATACTCCTACGAAAACGAAACGCTGAACATAGGGCTGATGCATGTTTACTCTGCTGATGTGCTGATCGGACACAACTTGGCGTCTGATGTCCGTGTCATAGAGACATGGAGCGGAAAACCGCTTCCCTCACGAGTCAAGAGGAACTGCACCTACAAGTCCGTGAAGAAGATGTTTCCTAACGGTTTCCGTGAACACCGCATCACCAACCCTGATCGCAAGTTGTCGAACTCGCTTGAGGCTTGGGAATACCGTTTGGGAGTCCATCATAAGGCGATGGCTCCGATTGATTGGAGCAATCCTGATTCATTGATGCTTGGTTGTGTAACCAAAAATATGCTTGGTTACTGTCTGCAAGACTGCCGTGTGAAACTTGCGTTGCACCGCTTCATCGAACGCCGCAAGAGATGGAGAGTGCTTTCACCGCTCATCGAAACTTTCATCGGGTAAATAAACTAATCCGACAAGGAGAACCCAACCATGACCGTACACTTCGTCAAGTCCAATCCCGACTACCCGAATATGATCGTCTTTGTCTACGACCGCACCATCAGCCTTTGCAAGGGCAGCACGAACAACGAGATCGACATCGCTTGGGCTAAGCCTGACCACTCCGTCCCGAACGAGGACGAGGTTTACGACATCATCAACGACTTCATTGAGCGTTGGCAGGACGAATACAGCCCAAGCAAGTGGGGCAAGTTCGCACCCGCCACCTGACGAGGATCAGCCAATGAACACAACTCCGCTCCGCGTTTCGTTCACCTGCCCCTGCTGCAACAGCAGGGGTTTCTTCAGTTCCAAGTTGAATTCTTTCGCCCAAATCGAGGGTTCTACCACCGATTGTTGGAACTGCGATGCCCTCCTCATCGTGACCCTGGACGGGACTGTCGCACCGTTCCATGAGTGGGTTTACACGGGAGATCAGCGTTGGCCGAAGGACGGCAAGGAGACGGGTTTCATTACCGAACTTTCATCGGGGAAATAAACTAACCGAACAAGGAGAACACCCATGACTTACAAGAAGGAAGGCTGCATCCCAGTCGATAGCGGTCAGATTATGATTATCGACCCGTGCTACATCAAGAAGAACTTTGAGAGCGAAAGCACCGACAAGGCGGGTCTGAACTACGCAGGTGCTTGCGAAGTCACCCTGTCGGAGAAACTCTGCGGTGAGTTTGGTGGACTTGCGTTTGCCTCCTCCACCCATTCAGGTGACGGGGAATACCCTGTCTATGTCAAGCGTGACCGTGACGGCAGGATTCTCGCCGTCAAGATCAAGTTTGTCGAATGAGGCGCATCATGGGGCGTGGCAGTGATTCTCTGACGATATCCTGTGGCGGGTAGCCAACGGGTGCGTTACTGACCACGACCCTCCAATCTTTCATCGGGCAAATAAACTAATCGGACAAAGAGAACCTATGAACACCCGAATCACCATCAAGGACTTGGATCGTGCCGTCATAGAACTGAACTCGCTCCTCGGCTACACGATGGGGCAGGAAGATTCTTTCTGCCTGCAGGGAGCCTACGGCGGATGGCAACTGCAGCGCAAGCATGGCAGCGGAATCGAAGCCTTCACAAACGGGTACATTACGACGCGCAAACTGTTTGACCGCATCGCGGACATTCGACGAGGCGTACAGATCGAACGGAGCGAACGAAGTTCCCGCATTGTTGGATGCAAGCATCTGCGTCATGCGGCGGATCAGCCACCACCACCATCCAATCTTTCATCGGGCAAATAAACTAACTGGACAAGGAGAACCCATGTCAAATCAAGCAATGTACCGCGAAGGCGCACTCTGTCCGTGGGGAAAGATTCTTGACACTAAGAAAGTGGCTAACGGAATCTACTTCATCAGCACCGCAGGACACGGAGGCTACCTTCTGTCCCGTGAGCGTTTCAATCAGATGCCCGAACACCTACGCAACCTGTCTTTCACCTCCAATCAATACTTTGAAGAGGACGTTTCGTGGTGTGCCGTTCCTCTCTCTTTCCCTGAAGAGTTCTGCAAGGGAACCGTTGCAGCCGCAAAAGACTGCTACGACTTATGGATTCACAACAATAATCTTTCATCGGGTAAATAAACTAACCCGACAAGAGGAACCCACCAATGAGCAGCACCAAGACGATGATCCTGATTCAGGTCAATGGAACCGTGAGCCCTGACCAACTATTGAAGAGTCACCTAAAGAGCCGTGTACGGGTACTGTATTGGGA
>Ga0172362_10002577_pt1 | contig 15697 bp, 17 predicted proteins | sample LakKivs1_kivu2a2_FD_114534 | JGI IMG/M metagenome (GOLD analysis project Ga0172362, IMG submission 114534) | Sediment microbial communities from Lake Kivu, Rwanda - Sediment s1_kivu2a2 | ecosystem: Environmental > Aquatic > Freshwater > Lake > Sediment | place: Rwanda: Western Province, Lake...
CAAGCCGAGCTTGATACTTGACACTGCATTTTCAAAAAAGGACGGAGTTAAAACATGCTTACGGTTTTTATCATAGGAACTGCAGGGTCTGGAAAGTCTCGGCTGACTGCAGCTTTCAGCGATTGGCTGAAAATGTCCAAACAAGACGTCGCCACAGTGAACCTTGACCCAGGAGTCGTGAAACTCCCGTACTCGCCGGATGTGGATGTCCGTGATTATGTGGATGTTGAAGCGTTGATGGAGGAATACGGTTTAGGTCCCAACGGCGCGTTGATTATGGCTGCTGATTTGGTGGCTGACAAGATTGAGCAGATTTCAGAGAAAACTGAAGAATTAAACCCAGACATTTGTCTGGTGGACACTTCTGGGCAAATGGAGCTATTTGCCTTCAGAGCCAGTGGACCCTACATTGCCGACGAGCTTACGAAGGAGCCGAAAGCCATTGTATACTTGTTTGATTCCGTCTTCTCCGTGAACCCAGTTAACTACGTGTCAAACCTGTTTCTTTCAACCGCAGTCTACAATCGCTTTTTTCTGCCTCAGATATATCTGCTTTCGAAATGCGATTTGCTTCCCAAAGAAGAGGTTGACAGGATTGTGGATTGGTCAACCAGCCTAGCGGCTTTGGAATCTTCGATTGAACAGAAGTTGGAAGGGACAAAACGTCTGCTGAACAGAAGCATGGCGCGGACAATGTACAAGCTGGGTTTGAAGTTCCTGCTTCTTCCTGTTTCAGCTAAGACAAACGAGGGAATGACGAATTTCAACGCTTCTTTGGAGCGTATTCTCGCGCAGGGAGAAAAATACACATCCTAGAAAAGGAAAGTTAGCAGTTGTTAAGAAGCGCCCACGCTGCTGCAAATGTGCCGTCTCTCGCTTTCAGCGGGCTGTCAGCGCTTCCGATGACTACAACGTCGTTTTCCTTAGTGCCTAGAAGACGCGTGACTTGTCTTGCTGCTTCAGGAAAATCCTTAGCCACGTCGTTGCTTACTGAGGGAATAATCAGACGCCCTCTCCGCATAACCATCGTGGTGGCGCTTCTTGCTCCGCTCATAATTGCAGCATCGCGCTGCTCCATGCCTGATTTAACTTTGGCTCCACAGTCTCTGACTAGAACAGCGAAGTTGTATTTGCCAGAGACCAACTCGTTTTTTCCCACTTCGACCTTTTTGAAAACTGATCTGAAATCTTCCCACATCTTCAAGCCTCTAGCAGTCAGTGAACACCCCCCCTTTGAAATCTCGATCAACCCAGCGTTTTTAAGCCGTTCTATGATAGTGCGCACGGCGCCACCTCCTATTCCCAGATTCCCCGCAAGTTTGTTGCGTCCAATCGTCTTTTCTGCGATGAGATCAATTGCAAGGATTAGGTGAAGAACAGAGAATGTTGGAGATGGCCCTGGAGCTTTTCCACATGCTATTTCTTCAAAAAAGTGTTTGAGTTCATGGGACATGTGTTCTCACAGTAATAGTTTAGGCAGTTAGTTATTATTAATGTCTATGCGTGACAGGGATGTTGGGTTTTGCTCAGTGTCTGAGGTTTAGGGGCGCGCGACGTAGTACTCTCTCACTATGCCAGCAGTCAAGGCGATTAGGCCCACGGTGAGCAGGTATATGAGTGGATAAATGAATACGGAAAGCATGTTTTCGTATGTGATTGCAATGGGCAATTGTGGAGTGAAGAACAGCGTCACCCATATTATGACGAAGGTTGCGATGCAGCCGATTCCAAGACCGACGGAAAGACCATGTACGAAGTTGCCTCTGCCGCCAGAACGATTGTTCTTCACAGGGTTGTCTTTTTTCTGTTCTTGCGTTTCTTCAGTAATCACTTGTTCCTGCTCTGTAACTTGCTGTTCTTGCTTAGCCTCTGCTTGGGAAATGTCTTCCACGTAGTGTATACCCTCCGTCGATTCCTGTTCAGCTTCCATAAGCGTCGCCTTTGGTTGTTTTTGTTGTTGCGGTGAATTAATAAAACTATTCGATTTGGGATTCTAATTTAGAATAAGAATTTGAGATATAAGATGAATGAAAAGCGCGCAATGTGTGTCTAGTTTGATGCAAGTTTAGGGGTAAGCTGTTCCACGGCAGTTTTGAGTTTGTTCCACTCTTCCAAGTTTCTCACGTTGAATTTATGTTTTCTTTTCCACGCTTCGCCTCTCTTTTGCCAAAGATACAGGCCGATTGTCCGTTTTCCGTAGGATTCAAAGACGACTATTGCTTCCCACCATTTCTGGCTTTTGAAGATTGTAACGGAGTCGACGACTTTGTAGAATTCGGATATTGGCAGTTTTTCTTCTAGTTTTTCAGTCATGATTCCGAGCCTTCTTCTTAGAAGTTGATTTCTGATGATTTAAGCGTTTCAACCTTAGTCTGGATGGGTAATGAAAAGATGATGGAATGTTAGCAGCTTGAGATTTTTCCTTCAGCAAGTTTCATGCAGAACTCTTCAATGTTTTCCAATTCATGATCCAGCACTCCGCTTACTTCTTGTCTGATCTTGCTCAGCGAGTTGTTGCCTCGCATGACAACTTGGGCTGCTGCCACTGCTGGATGGTCAATTGGGCTGCCGATTTTGCTCAGTAGCCAAATGTAGACCTCTTCAACTTCGGGCACTTCTTCGTAGACGTGTTTTGATATTTCGAAAGTCAAGAAGTTGTAGATTTTCCCCACGTGGCTCACTGGGTTCTTGCCTGAGGCTGCTTCTGAACAGAAAGGTCGGTTTAACGAGATCAGACCGTTCACGCGGTTTCCTCTTCCAACCTGTCCTGAGTCGCCGCTGTCTGCGCTGGTGCCCACAACAGTGAGGTAAACTCCGCCTAAGCCTCTTCCCCGCACGTCCAGCGTGTTCAGTTTCACGTCAACACTTTCGAAGTCCGTGTTCACCGCGACAAACTTGTGAATTTCTTCAAGAATCTTTTCCTTTTTCTCAAAATAGTCATCTTCGCTTTCCACGTAACGGTCAACAAAAGCCATTGCCACAGTCATGTACAAGTTGTTGCTGTTCCTGAAACCCATGACTTTGATGTCTTCGCCTGATTCTGGAAAACGCCGCTTAAACTCTTTGGAGTTCAGAAACTGTTCTGTTTTCAGAACTATCTTCTCTGCCCGAGTCAACGGTGCATAGCCCACCGCGGCAGAAGTGTCGTTAGCGCCTAAGACTTTGCCTCTTCTTTTGAAAATGTCTGTGAGTCCTGCTGAGCCGGGTTTCAGTTCGACCTGATATTTGACGTGGCGGTCAGGGTCTATGAAGCGCATGTTTTTTCTGAACCATTTCTTAGCGGTGTTGACGGCGATTTCTTCAACGTCTATTTTGGAGCCGTTGAATTCGGAGGTTGCTCTGTCGCCGAAAACGAAGAGCATTGGCTGTTTTATTGTGCCGCCGCCGAACTGTGAGTCGGTTTCTCCTGCGACTAGCAGGGATTTGTCAACGTTGTGATGTAGTATTGAGCCTGCTTTTGCGAGGTATTCTTTGCTGAGGCTGACGGATATTTGATCCATTACAGCGTCGCATATGTAGTCTGGGTGTCCGAGCCCCTTTCTTTCAACGATTTCTATGCGTTGTTTTTCAAGAGGCGTTTGTTTGAGGTCTTCTACGATGATGTTTCGCATTGCTTGGTCTCCTTTTTTGAAGTTTATGGTGTATGAACAACAACAAATATATATTTTACTGTATAGACTTATAACTGAAAATAACTGGTGGTTATTTATTGGCGGTGACAGGTGACTCGCTTAAGAGGCTGCGGACGGAAGCAGGGTTAACGCAGAAGGGGCTGGCAGAGCTTGTTGGCGTTTCGCAGGCGCACATAGCCAAAATAGAAAGGGGAAAAGTGGATCCGAGGCTGTCGACAGTGAACAAGGTTTTGCGAGTTTTGTCTGAGTGGAAAAAGCAGAAGTGCGGGGACATAATGACGCGTGGAGTCATTTTTGTGAAGGCTAAGGACAAGATTCTGGATGTGAGTGAGAAGATGGTTAGATACGCCATTTCGCAGGTTCCCGTGATGGATGGAGGAAAGGTTGTGGGAACAGTTACTGAGGAGTCAATAATGCGAAGGCTTGGCGCAGATGTTGTCAATCAGACAGCGGGCAAAGTTATGACTTCAGCTTTGCCATTAGTGGATGAAAACGCAGGAATTGAAACGGTGCGGAAACTGCTGAAGACTAGGCAGGGTGCTCTTGTGGCAAGAGGCAGAAAAATCGTTGGCATAATAACTCGTTCTGACCTTCTGAAGGCAATATGTGGACCACTCTAGGTGAAGGCTTGTGTTTGGCGGAAGCTAGACCCCCCTTATTTATAGGTTGAACTTCCGATTTACTTTGTAACGTTGATTGGTTTAGAGTCTGTGTTGTTATGCTGTCTTTTGACATGTATCGGTTATTGAAAAAACTGATTTTATTCAGAACCATAATAGTCTCTATTGGAGGAAGGAACATGAATGTTAACAATCGAAGGCTTGGGAAAATCTCGCTCATTGACGTCCCAGAAAGCAAGAGAAGACAATTGATCGGAGAAATCAGGAACATACTCAGGCGAAGAGTTGTCGAAGACAAGATGTGGCGTTGGTTGCTGGAACTTGACAACCTGACGATTAATGGACATGTCGTGTTTGGAGAGAAAAGGCAACCTAGCAGAACCCAGACCAGAAAACGCAAAAAGAACTAGAGCATGTTCCGACCGCGAAGCCAGCAAGCTCAAGCATTGCGATATGTAGGAACCTGTTTTTACAGTTCCTCTAGTTTTCCTGTTTTCCGAGCCGTGCGTTCAAACAGTTGGAAGAAGAAATACCCCACCATTAACGATACCAAGCCAACCACCAACTGTTGACCAAGAAGCAAAGAGACATCGAACAACGTAGCGCCTGCAATAGCATTTCTTGCTGCGGTAACGCCGTAGGTTAACGGAAAGATGTATGAAATAGGCTGGATGATTTGAGGCAAGTTTTGAACTGGAAAGTTTACGCCGCAGAAAAGCAGCAGGGCGTACGTGAATATGTTTGCAAACACCATCGGGTTTCTTAAATGAAAACATAAACCACCTATCAGCAAGCCGAACCCAGCCATCGTGAAGGCAGTCAGAAACACTGTTAGAGTTAGGGCTAACACGTTTGTCTGTGCAAAGTTTACTCCAAACAGGAATGCGGCAAAAAAGAAGGAAATTGCGACACTGAGAATGCCGTCAAGTATGTGAATCATTGCTCTACCGATGAAAAGAGGCAGTCGACTAGCAGGAGTGGCTAACACCAGAGGCAATGTTCCATCCCACTTGTCGTGACCCGTTATGCTAATGACTGAGAAAATGGTGTTCCAAGAAACGGATTGCAGAGAATTGCCTATTGCTATAAACGGGATCGCCTCTGGTCCTGCAATAAACAACCCAACAAACACGAAAAACGCCATTTGCGACACTGACAAAACAAATTTCATCGTTAACCACATAGGAGGATTCAGCCAATGAAATTGGGCTTTGAAAGAAAATATAGAGCTGCTTAAGAAAATCCTCAGACGACTCATGCTTCAACCAGTGTGCCTTTGATTCGCGCCCTCTTTTCAACCACTTTAAACAAGACAACAGCCATGCCAGCATACGCCAACGTAATTGCCATCATCATAACAACGTCAAGCAATATCGCCGTGTTAACATCGAAACCTTGCCAAAACGTCTGTGAAAGATACTCTTGACTTGCTGCCAGTCTGATTGCATCAACTCCCCAAGTTGGACCCAGCACATAAGCAATGGGATGAATCCAGAAAGGAAGTAGAGCTATCGGAAACATCGATCCAGAAATTATGTACAGCGGAGTCTCCAAGCCATTTGTCAGCACCTGTGTCGATCTGGACAGTACAAAAGCAGAGGCAAATATCAGACCAAGCGTTGACACTGAGACAAGTGTGAGAACAGTCGTCGTAACGAAAAGAAGCGGATCGTCAACTTCAATTTGAACCCTGAAAACTAAAACTGCTATCAGAAACACTGCCAGCATGTTAGTTAATCCAAACACAGCGTTGGAAACAGATCGTCCAGCAACAACATGCAAGAGTTTTGAAGGCGCCGCCATTACCTCCTCCAAAGTTCCCTGCCACCTTTCCATTTCAATAGCAAAGCCTGACGCGTAAAGGGTGTTACCCCACATACCCATCATTCCTCCACCAAGAACTGCGTACAAGCCGAAAGGACCAGTGGAATCCTTGAAAAGTGTTAAAGCCACTGAGGTGAAGATGAAAGGAGCGATGATGTTTGGAATGACCCATTGTGGGTCAGCGAACCAGTGAAGCATCGCCATCCTGAAGGCGCTGTAAATCACTCTCAATGCTTCAGGCATCTTTACTTCTCCACAAGCCTCAAGTAAGCATCTTCCAGCGTTGGCTCTTTTATTTTTATGTCGTATATGCGACTGCCTTTCAATATTTCCTGCACTTCAGAGATTATTTCGGAGCCCTTCGGGGTTTGGATCTTCAGAATCTGCTTGTTCTCGCCCAAATCAGCACTGACTGAAAGAACTTCTGGAAGCTCTCTGAATTTGGCTATTTCTTTTTCAGTAATTCCGAAGCCTTCAACCTCAACCACTCTAGCGTCCGTAACGTACTTCTTCAGTCCTGAAGGCGTGTCAAGAGCCACGATTTCACCATTTCTTATGACTGCCACTCTCTTGCAGAGCTCGTCAGCCTCAAACATGTAATGCGTGGTTAACAAGATGGTTTTGCCCTTTTCAACGAGCTCCTTCACCATTTGTCTCGTCTCCCTAGCGATCTCGGGATCTAAGCCAATGGTCGGCTCGTCCAGAAAAATCAGCTCTGGATCATTGATCAACCCTCTTGCCAAGTGAAGTCGCTGTTTCATTCCTTTAGAATACGTTTCCACACGATCTCGCGCCCTGTCCCAAAGTCCCATAAACTGCAAGAGTTCCTTCACTCGCTTATCTCGGACACTGGGAGAGACGCCGTAAAGGTCAGCGAAATACCGCAGGTTATCTATTGCGCTGACTCTCGTGTACAAGCCTCTCTCTCCACCTAGGACTATGCCGATTCTCTGTCTGACCTTTGTGAAGTCTTTCTGCGTATCATACCCCAAAACTGTGGCTTTTCCTGACGTTTGAATAAGCATAGTCGTCAACATCTTTATCGTGGTAGTTTTGCCAGCGCCGTTTGGACCAAGCAGTCCGAAAAGCTCTCCGTAGTCAACCTCAAAAGAAACATCTTTCACCGCTACAATCTGAGACTTGGTTCTGCGCACTGTTCCTTTTGTGCGGGTAAAAATCTTCGAAAGATGCTCCGCTACTATGGCTTTTCCCGAAGCATTATCAGGCTGCGAACCAGTCTCCCCCACGGATGTTCAAATCCCCATCAGTTCATAAACAAACCAGCTAGGCGACAGCATGATACGATGCCGATCCAAGCAGATTCATTCCACAATGCTAATCCCTAGATTTAAACATTGCTTACCATCATCTTCACCATTTCCAGAGGCATCGTATTGAATCCACTCATAATACCAAAACATGCGGTTGCCTAGAATCCTGCCTTCAGAAGATCACGGGGCTTCATAAGTTCCCTCAAGACGACAGTAGCGTAGCTGCTTCGATGCAGTGTAAAACCGACTCTCAGCATGTGGCTTGATGGGTTCTCTGAATCGACGGAAACTTCAAACGAAAAATCGTTCAGCGGAGTCACAGCCGTCCGCAGCCCTCCCCTCAAGCTTATCTCAGGCATTGCGTCGAAGTGGAAGTTTGCTGGGTCAATCTGTTCTTCCTGCAAGACTCTTTTTTCGATTTTTCCCTGACAGCCTTCTGAAAGGCGCTGTCTGAATCCCACCAGAGGAAGCGCAATGCACGTCCTTCCAACCTTGACAGCCTCATTGATCTCTGCAAGCGTTTCAGCACTTGCCATTCTACGCATCACAGATGCTGGCAACCCAGAACGCTCAACGCCTACAACATAATCCCCCCAATCAGCCTTGTCTAACGGAAGCCCACTTGCGATTCTTCCGCTCAGAAACCTGTTAAAAAGATAGGATTGGCAAGCTTGAGGAAAAAGCTCTCTCAGCTTCAACGGCAATCTTCTGAAAGCGCCAACAAAATCGTCTGGCTCTTCTGCCAAGTGCTCAAGCATCAATCGTTCATAACGAAGTTGCCGCGGGAAAACCTGCAATCCACGTTTGAAGTCTTTGGTCTTCTGCAGTTCCTCGCGGACTTGTCTGGAGGACGGATGCTCATGTTGGCTGGATTTCGCAAGAAAAAGCATCGCAGCCTCTCTGAAATCTCCCCTAACAATTGCTTCTCCAACAAGATGTGTCACCGGACGGGCTGTGCCGAAACGTTGATGACCGAAAAAGTTCGGAACGCCGCCCAACGTTTCAAGTTCCTTGATTATCCTTGCCACTTGCATTCTGATAGCAGATTCTGAACGTTTTATGCCCTTGACGGTTATGCGGAAACTGTTTCCCAAAAGATAAAACGACGAAAGCCCACTGCGCACGTAGCCCACTGGACGAACCTCAACATCCTTAACCTCAACCTTCCCAACGTCTTCAACAGACACATTCTCTATCGTAACGTGTTGAGCAGTAACCGCTTTTGCATCCTTTATTCCCGCAATCTGGATACACGAAGGATTCATGTTCAATTGGTCCGCAACTGCCTTAACAGCGGAAAACGTGTCCCAATTCCGCTTAACCAAAACACACAGCAAATAACGACTTCTGAGAGAAGAAGAGCCTAAAACTTGACGCTTGGTAGACGGGGCAATTTCAGCCTTAGAACCGTCAACCAGAATCTCTTCAACAACGAAATCCTCACATGAACGCCGAATGACGCCGCCAACGCCCCGTGAAAGCGTAGCATAGACTTCGATGCCTAAACTCTTCTCCAATTCAGAGACAAACAACGCTGACAGCCTCATCTCCACTCTATAGCATGACTGAAAATATTTTGTCGAAGTATTTAAGAGGCAATGAGCGAGCGAAGAGAGTTTCTGAAATGTTAGAAGAGAGGAATCTTGCCAGTCAGCTTATCAACCTTCTCAGCAGGAGCTGGACCAATGCCCAAGCAAGTCACAGTGTCAGGTGGAATCTCGGTTAATCCTCTGTCAACTATCAAAGCATTAGGCAAAGACGACTCCTTCGCCATTCTTTCCAACTCCAACAATTCTTCTTCGCTCTTCACCTTCACCACAATCTTGCGTTGTCCTTCACTCTGCCAGTTCTCCCACCAAACCCGATGGTGCTTGCGCGCTTCTTCCGCCGCAGAAAACGCAGCATGCCCAGCCTGAGCTGCAACTTTGCCTTTGCTCAATTTCAAATCAGAACGGAAAACGATAACCTGCTTGTAACGGAATTCAGACATGACCTTCACCAGCCACTTCTAACCAGTTCCTCATTCAGCATTTTAAGGGTTTGCAGACAAGTACAGGAAAAAGAAAAGCAAGCCTGCTGACAAAATCCTAGGATCATACAGGATGCGGAGAAACGATTGTCCTTGAGAATCGATGTCCCAGAAGTTTCGAAGCACATTTTCCAAGCTGAGCATCTTGCAGTACTTGACTGCTTCATCAAGTTTCCTGTCAGGCATCTTGTCAAGCATCACCCTCATCCGTTTCATAACTTTCAAGTCGAAACCCAAGATTCTGTCGCATCGCTTCTGATATTCTCCGAGAAAAGCTGAAGAGAACACGCCCCGCCTCAACGCTTCACAAGCAACGTCAGCAGCCTCTCTTGCGCAAGTCAGCCCAAAAACCACTCCCCCTCCAGTAGTGGGCTTGACTTGCGAAGCCGCATCACCAACAACCAGTAATCCGTCTGAAAAAGTGCTAGTTATCGGTCCGCCTAGAGTAATAGGGTGATAGTTGGTTCTCAGAAATCTTGCCGCACGCAGTTTTTTTGAAGCTGTGGGATGTTTGCGCACAAATTTTTGTAAGAGTTCCTTCGGGTTTCCAGTTTTGGCAGCTAAACCAATGTTTGCTCTGCCATCACGTTTAGGAATCAGCCACGCGTAGAAGCCTGAAGCATATTCTTGTCCAAGATAAACTTCAACCATGTCTTGGTCAACGTCTTCTACGTTTTCAACTTCAGCCGAGACCGCGTTCACAACGCCACGGCGACTGAGCGGAGACAGACCAGCCTGCTTCAAAACCCTTGAGGACATTCCCTCCGCGTCAACAACGATTTTGGCTAGATGCGTCTCACTCTTTCCTTCATGTCTCACAGTTACGCCTTTCACGACGCCACTTTCAACAACCACAGACTCGACACGCGAGTTCAAGCAATAACGAACACCAGCCTTCTCAGCCACTGTTGCAAGGTGTTTGTCCAGAAGAGCACGGTTAACGACGCACGTCACGGGCGAAGAAAAGCGAATCTCGAACTCTTTGTCTGAAGGCGAGTGAAAAACTGCCCCGCAAAACGTGTTTTCAACAATCCCATCAGGAAGCGGATACAAATTCAGGTTTCTCAGCCCTTTAATGCCAAGATGCCCCGCGCAGTGTGATGGAACACCGATTTCGCCGTGTTCCTCAAAAACCGACGTGTTGACGCCTTTTCTTGCAAGATTAGCCGCAGTGAAAGAGCCGCATGGCCCTCCTCCGACCACTATTACGTCGGAAACGTTTTTCATAGGCTCAACACTGACACGTCTTTTGCTAGGCTGTCTAGGTTACAAGCTCGACCCGTCTTTTTCCCCGAGCCATGGATGTTGTGCGAATCTTGCCAGCAATCTCTAGCCGCATCAGCAATTCGTTGAAATCCTTGTAACCTAAACCTTCACATTCTTCAGTTAAGGCTTCAAAAAGATCAGTTTCAGGCATTGAATCCTTCTTCTTCAGGATTTCCAGCAAAACAGAATATGCGGGAAGAGGTTTCCAAGTTTTAGCAGACATTCAACATGCCCCCTACGCGACTGGTGTCGCTGGCTTCTGCACTTGCCGAACCTGCTGCATGAAGCTCTTATACCACTTTTCCATGTCAACCGTCACTGAAGGCCCAGTTCTTCTAGTTGCTTCTTGGAAATCCTTCACCAAAACCTCTTTCGCGTCCACATCTCTTCTCAAAGCATATATTGCAGCTTCCCTGCAAAGAGCATCTATATCAGCACCAGAATAGTTCTTCGTAACCTCAGACAGCGCTTTCAAATCCACGTCGTTGGCTATCGGCATGTTCTTCGTGTAAATCTTGAATATTTGAAGACGGCTCTTTTCATCTGGCTCAGGCACGTATATCAGCCTATCAAACCTTCCCGGACGAAGAACCGCAGGATCAACCATGTCAGGCCTGTTTGTAGCAGCTATGACAACAATGTCTTCCAGCGCAATGATCCCATCTAGCTCGGTTAAGAGTTGGCTGATCACACGTTCCGTCACACCGCTGTCTGCAAAACCTAAACCTCGACGAGGAGCAAGCGAGTCAATCTCATCAAAGAATATGACTGCAGGCGCCGCCATCCTAGCCTTCCTAAACACTTCTCTAATCGCCTTTTCAGACTCGCCAACCCACTTTGAGAAAATTTCAGGACCCTTAATCGTTATGAAGTTGGCCTCGCTTTCAGTTGCCACAGCCCTCGCCAACAATGTCTTGCCACAGCCAGGAGGACCGTACAGAAGTATTCCTTTCGGCGGCTTTATGCCTAATCTCGAAAACATCTCAGGAGTCTTCATAGGCCACTCCACGGCTTCTTTGAGGTCTTGCTTGACTTCTTCCAGCCCGCCGATGTCAGTCCAGTGGATCGTGGGCACTTCAATGTAGACTTCGCGCATAGCTGTTGGAGTTATTTCTTTGTAGGCATCAATGAAGTCTGCCATTGTAACTTCCATCTTTTCCAACACGCTTGGCGGTATCCGTTCTTCCTCAAGATTTATCTGCGGCAAATATCTACGCAACGCTTTCATGGCCGTTTCTCTGCTCAGAGAAGACATGTCTGCGCCCGTGTATCCATGAGTCATTTCAGCCAGTTTCTTCAGGTCAAAATCCTCAGCAAGCGGCATTCCACGAGTGTGAATTTGAAGAATCTCGTATCTACCCTTCTTGTCTGGGACGCCAATTTCTATTTCCCGATCAAACCTGCCAGGTCTGCGGAGAGCAGGATCCAAAGCACTGGGTCTATTTGTGGCACCTATGACTATGACGTTTCCTCTGCCAGACAAGCCGTCCATCAACGCCAGAAGCTGCGCAACTACTCGTCTTTCAACCTCGCCCGTTACTTCTTCTCGTTTGGGCGCAATTGCGTCCAACTCGTCGATGAATATTATGCTTGGAGCGTTTTGTTGAGCCTGTGTGAAGATTTCTCTCAGTCTGGCTTCTGATTCTCCGTAGAATTTGCTCATGATTTCAGGCCCGTTTATTGAGAAGAAATTGGCCTCAGACTCGTTAGCAACTGCTCTGGCCAAAAGTGTTTTGCCGCAGCCAGGAGGACCGTGAAGCAAAACTCCCTTTGGAGGATCGATGCCTAGCCTCTGGAAAAGCTCAGGGTGCCTCAGTGGCAGTTCAACCATTTCTCTTACTCTTTGAATTTCCTCATGCAATCCACCGACATCTTCGTATGTTGTCCGCGGCAAGCCTTTTCCTTCAGGAGCTGGCTCGTTGAGGATCGTTAGTCTTGTTTCAGTTGCTACTTTCACTATGCCGTGTGGACGGGTTTTTGTGACCGTGAAGGGAATAGCGTGTCCGAGCATCATGACTAGGGTTGTGTCGCCTTCGACAAGTGTTCTCTCCATCAGCCTGTTTCTCACGAAGTTTGTGAAGTCTTCATCAACGTTCAGTCTCATGTCCACTGGCGCCAAAGTGAGGCTTAAAGCGTTCTTGACCTTAGCTGGTTTAACAAGGACGTATTCGTTTATGGCTACGCCGGCGTTCTTACGTGTGAAGCCGTCTATGCGAAGAATCTCTCTGTTCTGATCTTCACTGTAGGCTGGCCAAGCTATGGCAGAAGTTGTTCTTTTGCCGACTATTTCTATAACGTCGCCCGCTGATATTCCCAGTTTCTGCATTGCTCTCTGATCTATGCGGGCAATTCCTCTTCCAACATCTCGTTGTCTTGCGTCACCAATTTGTAATTGTGCTTCACTCAACTGTAATCCTCCTCATAATTATCGCGTAATACGTTTCGAAACAGAAGTTTCGTTCCTATATAAATGTTTAAGACGCTTGTTTAAAGCTATCTGCTTGTTCTGCGCACCATCAAAGTTTGAACTTGGCTTACGCCTTCCATGGATTCTAGCTTCTTTTCGAATTCTTCAAGGATACCAGTTTTGTCTTCTGGAAACTTTATCTGAACGAGCAGAGCCTTCAAGCCGTAGGCAACAAGTTCTTCCCCGTAGCCAGTTACGGCTGCAAACTCGGGGACATTGCCTTCAATCTTCTTTTTCATGTCGTCAAAATTGGAGATTATGTCTGTTGGAAAAACTTTGTAAGTGACAACAACAAAACCCATTTAATGTTTCCTCCTCTATTTTATGGACCTACAAAACCGCATTTTGGACATCTATACGGTCTTCCGAACTTTCGGCATTTTCCGCAACGTCTTATTTGAATTTCGCCGCAGTTCGGGCAAAGTAGCTTCGTGTATTCTGAAGAAGGCGGGATCGGCTTGCCGCAGCTTGTGCAAGTAGCGAATGACAACGTTGCCGTCTTTTCAGCCATCATTATTCCCCAGTGTTGGTTCAGTAATTGTGAGACCCCTTTATATCTTCTATGTTTCACCCACACAAATTTATTATCGCAGTTCATTTCTATAGTTCACGGTGTTATTTTGGGCGTAAATCTCCGAGAGCTTGTTCCGAAAACAATCATCAAACTTGAAGACCTTGGCGGAAGATCAATCGCCATAGACGCTTACAACGCGTTATACCAATTTCTGGCAATAATTCGCCAGCCAGACGGAACACCTCTGAAAGACTCAACTGGAAGGGTCACAAGCCATCTGAGCGGTTTGCTATACAGGACAAGCAACCTTGTGGAGATGGGTATAAAGCCGATATACGTTTTCGACGGAAAACCGCCGACTCTCAAACAAGTAGAGATTAAGAGACGTATGAAAGTGAAGGAAGAGGCATTTGTAAGATATGAACGTGCTCTGAAAGAGGGGAAAACTGAAGAAGCCCGCATGTATGCTCAGGCAACGTCACATTTGAAAGATTACATGGCGGAAGACAGCAAGAAGCTTCTTGATTTGATGGGAATTCCGTGGGTTCAGGCACCAAGTGAAGGAGAAGCTCAGGCTGCTCATCTGACAAAAAGAGGTGTTTCAGACTACTGTGCAAGCCAAGACTATGACAGTTTACTCTTTGGCGCTCCAAAACTCATAAGAAACGTAACAATATCGGGTAGGCGGAAGCTTCCGAGCAAGAACATTTACGTTGATGTCGTGCCGGAAATGGTTGAGTTGGAGCGAGCTTTAAAAGAATGTGAGATAACTTATGAGCAGCTTGTTGACGTGGGCATTCTCACTGGAACAGACTTCAACCCTGACGGCATCAAGGGTTTAGGGCCTAAAACTGCCTTAAAAATGATAAAGGAGCATGGAAACATAGAGAGAGCTCTGCCATATTTGAAAAATGCAGAGTTTCCTGCTGAACCTCAGAGAATCAGAGATATTTTCCTAAAACCGACAGTAACAGACAATTACAGAGTGGAGTGGAAGGAGCCAAACATCGAAGAAGTCGTAAACTTCATTTGCAGAGAAAGAGACTTTTCGGAAGAACGCGTCAGAAAGACTCTGGAAAAGATGCAGAAGGGCATAGACAAATCAAAAAGCAAGACAACGCTGGAGCAATGGTTCAGCTAGTCCATCAAAAGCATTGTGCAAGCTGCAACACAAATCTTTAATTCAGAGCAGATAATACTATTCGCTCTTTAGAATGGTGACAACTATGGAGAAGGATCAAATAAACCTCCCAATAGACGAGTTCCCGAAACAATGGTATAACATAATGCCAGACCTGCCTGAACCTCTTCCCCCACCAAAAGAACCAGAGAATGGGCAGTCAAGAATGGAATATTTGGGCAGAACAATGGTAAAAGAGTGCCTAGGACAAGAAATGTCAAACCAAAGCTGGATCAACATACCTGAAGAGATACGTGAATTGTACATTCACATGGGCAGACCCAGACCGCTCTACCGAGCAAAACGTTTAGAAAGACATCTGAAACTGAAAAAAGTCAAACTCTACTACAAACGTGAAGATTTGTCGCCCACAGGCTCACACAAAACCAACACTGCAATCGCACAAGCCTACTACGCCATGAAAGAGGGAAAAACAACCTTAAGCACAGAAACAGGAGCAGGACAATGGGGAACAGCACTTTCGTACGCTGCTAAGCTTTTAGGTCTCGAGTGTGTGGTTTTCTGGGTCAAATCCGTTTATGACTGGAAAACTGACCGAATGACACTGATGAAGCTTCTAGGGGCGAAGGTTCACTCTTCACCGAGCAGAGAAACCAAGTTCGGCAGAGAAGTTCTTTCCAAAAAACCGAACAGTCCAGGCTCGCTTGGCATCGCAATATCAGAGGGGCTGGAATACACGGAAACACACGAGAACACCGTGTACTGTCTGGGTTCAGTTTTAAACCACGTTATGATGCAGCAGTCAGTGATAGGGCTAGAAACGATTAAGCAATTCGATTCAATCAACGAGAAACCAGACCTGATTGTAGGCTGCTTAGGCGGAGGCTCCAACTTTGGGGGAATCGCTCTTCCCTTCATCGGCGAAGTTTTGAA
>Ga0172362_10002578_pt1 | contig 15691 bp, 11 predicted proteins | sample LakKivs1_kivu2a2_FD_114534 | JGI IMG/M metagenome (GOLD analysis project Ga0172362, IMG submission 114534) | Sediment microbial communities from Lake Kivu, Rwanda - Sediment s1_kivu2a2 | ecosystem: Environmental > Aquatic > Freshwater > Lake > Sediment | place: Rwanda: Western Province, Lake...
GGCCGCCCCACAAACTGATGGGAAGGGGAGTGACCCCTTTCGTACCGGTACCTCCGGCCCACCTATATCACCGGTTCAGTAATCCAGGTAAGGGGAACGAACTTGTGCTCCTTACCTGGTTTAATACATGACTGGCTGAGTTCACCAACCTTGTTGGTTGCCCGGTCTCTCAGTCTAAACCGCACCATATATGGCTGTACAAACGACTTCTTCTCATAGATGTTTTCGCACGTAAAAGGAGACCATATCCATGCACTCTTGGATATTTGTGTCGAGTCACTGACAGCATCCTGTCTGAGTATCAGAGATGTGATATCTTGGAACTCAATCTGGCGTGCCTTGTTGAAGCAGACAGCCTCAAGGGCATACTTCGTTGTATCGAAGTAGTTGAGATACACAGTGTCGATTCCCACAGGCTTTACGTACATGGCCCAGTTGTTCTCGCCGTTGAAGGGAAGACGCACCCTGGAGAACAACAGGGAGGACACGTCGCTGGAGATATGGGCCCGTGCCTTACGGCGCTCGTACTCGTTATTGTACACGTCATAGATACTATATGCTGTGGTAGGCTGTGGGATGGGCCAAGACCCATAGTAGATGAACAGTTTAGTGTTCTCAACTACACATGGTTGGTCTGCAAATACAGGAACGACGGGGTGTACTCCCTCGAAGTTCTCACATACGTAATGGCGTGTGCCACCAGATGGATAGATCGTGTACATTGCCGTATCAGCATGTCCTACTGGAGTAATACCATACCTCCGAAGGTCCCTGCGGTTCGACCACACAGTCGGGGCCCATGATCCCGCCATCCAGATGGCATAATCGAGCCAGCCGGCTGACCATGGATGCTGGGAGTGGAACATCTTCATCAGAAGATAATTCATCCCAGGGTCAATACAGTTGATACCACTATGGGCCGTGCGGTAGCCTCGCCTTCCTGCAAAGAGGCTGAAGAGCCGATTCTGCCCATACATCCTGCTTAGTTTGGGAATCTGTGTATCGACATCATCGTAGAGGTCAACACTGAACTTCTGGAACTCTCCTTCAGAGTATGGAATGTTCTGATCTATCCACCACTTGAACTCATCCCATGTGGTAAATCCAAGGTTGTCATAGATGGTGCCATCATCCAGGCGAACAGCCATACTGACCTTTGTGAAATTGTCGGCGAAGGATATCCACTTTGGGGCATACCTGCCCCACATCTTTATCACCTCAGTGCTGAGGGGATAGGTCCATGGTTCGATGGGAAGGGTATCGTAGTAGATACGAGTGCTTCCTGATCGATTGTCTGAATGGCGTGTCCTTCTCATATCTCCACCTTATTGCTATTATGACCACTGAGAGGCTCTTAACAAAAGACTCGAGAGTCTCTTAACAATAGCCTCGACAGGCTCTTAACAAAAGCCTCTCACTGGCCATAATTATAACAGCTTTGGCATATAATAACGTCCCAGCCAAGTGTCACCCGCAGGGTCTGGCTGCCATACCCCAAGGCGTCTCAAGCTGAGACGGCGGCGCGCATAGTTAGTCACTGTGTTGTCAATCGTGTTCCTATATCTGAAGTAGAACTCTCCCTCATAGGTTGCGGCCTTCTTGAGGTCAGTAGGAACAGGAGCTAGTGCCCATGCATTGTTGGGTGTTGCATAGAAGGGGATCATGTCAGTGCTCTTAGCTGATCCAGTCTGAGTTCCTCTGGACTTTCGTCCATTCACTCTGTAGACTTCCATACGCCACGGGCTCATGCTGACGTTCCACTCAAACTCTTTGAACATGACACAGTCTGAGAATGTCTTTGGAATAATGACAAAGCCCTGGGCCCATGGGGATCCAGCGACCTTCCTGTAGGTAACTGCGTAATCGTAACTACCAGTCTGCGTCAGACTATCGATAATATACCATGCAGCCTGCGAAGCAAAATAGAACCTGGGAGTTATGCGCCGGTTCTTGGCACCACCTCCAGCGCGATACATCTTGAGCTCTGGTTCATAGAGCATGGTACTCTCGTAGTATTCAAGCCGATATAGCGCTCCCGGAGAGAGATCAATGATCTGGACGTTGTCAACGAGATCCGGAACCCGACCCGTCATGTAGTTTCCCCAGACCCATCCAACTCCATACGTGAGCAGTACTCCATCCTTGTAGACCTTGGTAAACTCAGGCTCAGGCTTCGCCGGCTCGGTATACATGTAATATCGTGGTTTGATGTAGTAACCACCATAGCTTGAGCTGAAAGTAAGATCCTCACAAAGGACCTCACGAACAACAAGCTTAGTGGGTTCATTCTTCATACCTCTCATATTGAAGAAGTACCCATGGGCTAAGTCTGGGACTAGCAGTGGCTTTACAATCAGATTGGGAGCAGTTGGTTGTATCTCAGTTGCCTTTCCAGGAACGGTAGCACTCAGAAAGAATACCCTATCGTTGATGCCACTGTTAGGCCAGTGATCATTGTATCCAGCATAGAGGAGGATGAATGAATCTGGAGTTAGGACTTCATATACCTGACCAACGACCTCAGCGTGCTCCTCGGTATCGGCCAAGGCTAATGCGAATCTGCCGGTATCTGAATCCCATCTCAGGATGTCATCCTGTACGAACCCGTGTCCAACTTGTGATATCTCTCTTGTAAGACGTTCCGTTGAGAAGGTACCAGATCCACTACCACCAGTTGGACCAATATATCGGTATCCATACACCCAAAGTCCGTTCGCCGCGTAGTGAGCAGCAAACGTAGCTCTCTGGTCTGTCGATACCTTCAAACACCCAGACGAGTAGTTCCACTCCCAGGAGGGCGACCCATCTCCTCCTCCGAGATAGGTAGTAGTGAGCTCTATACCACCAGCCTCTGGATCTCCATGGTAGAGCCGGATAATGTATCCTTGGGACGCAGCACCAGCGTTTCGGATCAGAGCAGGCTGTATCCAGTTCTCGTAGACTGACGAACTGTGGTCTCCATATGTGGCTCTGGAAATGTACTGTCTGCTATTACTGGTAATGTCAAGAGTTAGCCTGACCTTCCTCTTCTCAAGGATTGTGGGATTTGCAAGAACTGCGGCATCGGCCTCCGCGGGGGTACCAGCACCGGGAATGGTGGAGAACTCATTCCATAGCTTAGTTGGAGGAGTAACAGGGGACCACGCCTTGTCCTCGTTATACCAGAACTTCTTGCCAGGCGCCGCGTCCGCCCCTCCAGATATCTGCAGGGACAGCTTGTCAGCTTTGCTTTGTATCTCCTCTGAAGTGAATGGCATATCTTACCCCTTGAAGAGTTCCTCGAGGTCAATCGAAAGCTTCTGCGCTTCAGCAAGAGTTAAGGTTGTAGTGACTACGACCTTGTCAGAGATTGCAATACTCATCTGGAACTCTCCATACTCGTTGCGCTTGACAATAACCTTGTGTATGAACATTATCATACTCCTTAGTCAAAGACCACACTGAGACTTGTTATACGCTGTGTCCCAGTGAAACCTATGCGTATGTACATTGTATCGCCTGTATTGACGATATTGTTGGTACCAAACGTATGATGTGATCCTCCAGTCAGTGATCCAGAACCCCCAAGCGGGTTTCCATTGTTCCACTGTGGGGCATTGTATGCTGAAGCCATGTTGACCCAGACTGTTCCACCATTGGCGGTACCGTCCCAGGCCTTGGCGAGCTTAAGCTCAATGCTCGTATATGTTCCTGCTATTGTCAGAGTAAACCCTGAGCTTGCTGACCCATTGTGTTTGAATTCCCGTATCAGATAGACAGTTGCATTCTGACTCGAACTATAGTCAGGCTGAGAAAGAGGATTGGGGTTGTAGCTCTGCCAGTTTGTAATGTTCCTTTCACAACCACCACAGCGGAACACCGCATCACTTGCTCCAACATCGATCGTACTGTCCCAGCTTCTCTGGTTGGTTAGATCAAAGTTCCCAGTTACCGGGCACCTCCACTGCTCATCATGGAAGCGCTCTATCGTTGCAGTACTTACCAAGCTGTAGGTATTGATCAGCATAGGAAAGTCGGGAGAGTCTATCCACGCTCCTGGAACCCAGTCCACAGGACGGGCATGTACGTTGGCGTTAGGATAGTTACCACACATGTTAGCTGCATTGATTCCCCACGCTGTGTTCTGATAGGTATCATCAACATCATCGTGCTTTACAGTCCAGCCAGTTAGATTACCTGGTCCGAGATTAAGATTCGGTAGTCCATACTCTGACCCATCTATCTGAATGAATGGATCAGGATACGAGTCTGAGTTCATGTAATCAATGTCTGCTATGTTAACAGTGAACAGACTGCCAGTGGTGTAGTACTCTATGCCACTGAGGAACCGTGTCACAACACCGCCACCAGTTTCAGACATAGTAAGTCCAGTAAGCGCCTGAGCCTGTGGTTCTGTGTCAAGGAACACATCACTTTGCGTCTTGGTGTAGTCGGATCCATTGTGATGAATGATCTCGACTGTAAACCTACCACTGACGCCACCAAGGATGGACCCTATGTTTACTGTGACTCCTATATTGGCCTTGTGTCGGAAATAGTCGGCAGCCCACCCAGTAACCTGAATCCTGATGTTGTTGACTGTTACATCTATGTTCCCAGTAATTGCAGAAGTCAGATGCTGTGCAAGAACGGTTGTTCCATCAGCATCATATACATTTACTTCTATGGTTGATGTAAGACTCTTAAAGCTACACGGATCAGTATGTGTATACGAGAGAGATCCAGTGCGCAGACAGGGATAGGACAAGCCAGCAGTCCAGTCGCCTATATTGAATGGAGTTCCCTCAATAGTAGGATCTGATACATTGCGTAGAGAAGTAGCAACGTCATCGACTACCGCATCTCCAACACTATTGGTACTATTATAGTCTGGAGCAAAGACAATCGGAGGTATGTAGACATTTACTTGTGTAGGATCTACGATATCCTGATATGCTGATACTCCAGTCCCAATGAAGTTTATCCTCTTCATCTGTGGAGCAATCTCTATGTCCTCGTCCTCGGCAGCTATCTGGATTCCAGATGCTGTTCCTGTAAGGTCAATGTAGACAGCTCCATTTGCATTCAGAGACACCACAGAGCCTACTCTAAGACTGGTATCAACCAGTGTTAGTTCACCAGACATATTAACGAAGACTGGATCGTCAAGCTCAGAGGAAAGAGTGTTCAGCCCTGCTGATGGTATAACTCCTCTCTTGACAACCATCTCTATGTTATTGTCAGGAATAGCACCCCTTGTAATACCAATAGGTGGATGGTTCAGACCATCAAGCTGGATTACGTGTGGAATATTGTTTACAGGATCATATGTTGTCACACGTACAGCACGCATTGGCTGGACTTCGAAGCCAGACATGTTTCGGACTAGAATGTCTTCTGCACCAGACCCTAACTCATTATAGACATCGACTCTACCGGTCTCTCGATAGAGGTTATCACCGTCTTCTCCCCACTGTCGACTTCCTATAAATCCAAGGTCTTTGAGTCCAACAATAGATCCGTCTGGTAGTACCCAATATGGAGCAACCATTCCATATGGAATCTCAGGGTTGCCTATTATGGCATCCTGGAATCTTACAGTGGAAATGGACATGCGGAACTCGTCCATATATCCCATGAAATAGGACGCCGTGGCTTCGTCAACGTATCTCCCAGATCCCGAGTTGTATAGTTCCGTTACGTCATCAGGAGTAAGAACTCTGGAATACCATAGAGCACAATCATCTACGCTACCATTCCACCTATTTGATGCACCATTGTTGATCCCAGATATATTGAATGGAGCAGCATTGATGATGCTTGATATCAGGGTGTTGTTATTGACAGTGTATGGAACTGCGGCCCCGTCTACATAGATTCTAACATCAGTGGCAATCCTTGTTCCACTATATGTAACAACTAGGTGGTGCCACACACCATCGTTCCGGCCACCTATACTGTCTGTCACCATAATCCGATTAGCGTCTGCGTTCCTGATCTCTACTCGGATATTACCTCCATTCAATCCTATCCTGTAGCCTACATTCCAAGCACCAGTTGCACACTTGCTCATGAGCCACTTAAGGCCACCAGCAGAAGTCAAGAACCAACATGACATGCTCCAGGCCTCATTGTTCTCGAAGGACGCAATGCTGCCCATGTCCACGTAGTTTGTTGCAATGCCAGTAAACTGTAGTGCTGACCCAAGTTGTCCAGCGACCCATGTGCCAACATTGAGAGTTCCAGTTCTTCCATTCCCTGAGCTGTCTCCAATATTGACTCCGGCATTCTCATCAAGTTTCCAGTACCCATATAGGTTGTCCATCAATTCCCCAGGAAGAGGAACAAGTGACGTGGAACCAATCTGTGGGTCATTGGAGAAGTTCAGTGAGGTCGTACTCGATGCAGTTGCAACCCTAAGACCCTCTACATAGAGATACCAGTTCGATCCGTCTCGCTGAAGGGCAACAAAGGTATACAAGGAAGGGGTAATGTATCCTCCCCGAATATCTATCATGGTAATCCCAGCAACTACGACCATCAGGGCTAGCTGCTGAGTTGACGTAACATATAGTTTTAGATAGTTGCTTGTATCTGATGCATGAGAATAAATGATATGCTCTCTGGTATCAGTCAGATATACCCAGGTGTCGATGGCAAAGTCATCCGTGAGAAGGTTGAAGTCTACCTGGGGGATGGTCAAGAAGTCATCGATACCATCAAACCCACCGCAAGACTCTCCGAACTTCTGGACAGATTCAGCTTGGGTAATACCGTTATGGGCAGTAACCGGATGGTTATACGACGAAGAGTCGTCGAATACGGATGAACCCTCTCCATTGTTGAAGTGTAGGAGAAGCTGCGTAAATATATCGTTGCCTGGTGACTCATATGCAAATGCCCGAATGTACCCAGCAAGTGGCGAGGGGGCAGATACTTGTTCCATGAGATCAAGTACGCCAGACAGATTGAGATCTCCTGCCATATACTGGCCGGCTATGGCTATCCAGCGACTATCTCCTCCATCTCCAGTATCCAGAATATAGAAGCCATCTCTGACCAGGGTTGGTCCATTACTCTCATATCTGTAGGCTGTCTCAGTTTCTGCACAGTAGACGACAACATTGTCTCTGGCACCGGCAAGCTCCAGGTCAGCAATAGTTTGGTATGCCCTATTGACTCTATCACGTATATCTCCGATAAGTGTCTTTCGGTAGGCGCCAACAGAGACATCATAGATGACAGTTTCATCTATGAGCTCTGGGTCATGTTCGAAGGGAAGCAAGTGAAAGTTGTCGTCCGGACTGCTAGATCCGCCACCACCCTCTGCTCCTATGTATCTGAATCCAGTCATCCAGATATCTGATGGATCTGTCACCGACACGAAGGAGCTCGCAACCTTGATAGCACCTGCTCCAAAGTTCATGAACCATCCAGGAACCCCACTGACCTTCTCGGCAGTGGTAGGAATCTCCACAGCTCCTGGAAGTGCAGGGTTCCCCTGATACAAGCGGATCATATATCCTATAGATGGGAAACCCTCCCAACCAGGGTCGATCCTTGGGATGAGCTGGGGCATGATCCAGTTATAAAGTCTTGTTTGCAGATCTCCGTATACTTCTGTTGCAAAGAATACCTTGCTGTTTGCTGATGGAGTGAGATGGATTGCATTGGCTACATCACTGTAGTCCTCAATAATGCCAGACAGTGTAACAGCATTTGCCTGGGCATCGCCGAGCGTTGCTGCGGGAAGTAGAAGGTTATAGTCGCCCCATATCTGGGACGGCTTGACGATAACGTCGATCGTGGTTACTTCTTCATACCACGCGAGATTGTCAGGAGCCGTGTTCCGATCTCCTGTTCCAAGGATTCCAAGCCATCCTTTGGCCGCAAAGTTAACTAGTTCTTCCTGCAGGAAGCTCATATCCTGTCGACTCCTACTTCAGCTTTGACGCCTGATACTGATCTCGATACTGCCTGAACTTGAGTTTCAGGGCTTTGGGAAGATCCTTGAGAACAGTCAGAAGGGTGCGCTGTTCCGATACCTTCTTCTCGAGCTGTTCCTTCTGGGCAGAGACCATGAGGTCCTTCTGAATCATAACGATGGTATCGTCTATCTTCTTCTTGAGGGAATCCCGTGCCTCGTTCGCCTGAAGCTTATTACTCTTGACGGCATCTGCGGATGCTTCAGTCAGTCCCTCAACTGTGTCGTTAAGGAGAGAGTGAAGCGCCTCAATCTGAGAAACGAACTCTGCCTTGGACTCATCGGCCTTCTTCTTGGCCTTTCCTATCTGTTCTCTCAGCAGGGCAGCCTCGGACTCAAGCTTTGCAATGCCCTTGGCGGTTTCGTCCATGATGGTCTTATGCTTCTGACGTGCCTTCACCTCTGCGGCCGCGGCTTCTTGCTCAAGGAATGTCTTCTTGAGGATAAGATCGTGTTCTTCCTCAAACCTCTTGTTAAGAGCATCAACGCGGCCGGTGACTGAGTCCGTCATCTGCTTTACCTTTGCGAGTGCGAACTGGATGGTCTCGTCCATCTTTGCACTGAGCACGTCGATCCGACGAGCCGCTTCGTCTTCCTTGATGCGCTTGCTTGCCATGATTGCATCGATGTCTGAAACAACCTTGGACTTGAGATCAGCGAGACTCTTATGATCTGTCTCTATGGCCGCGCCAGCCTTCTTGATTTCATTCCACGTGATGGCCGTTCTGTTCTTGATCTGATCGATCATCTCGTTACGGGCTTTCTCCCCGTTCAGAACGGTGGCCATGGAGTTCTCCTCGACGAACTTGATCTTGTCGAGTGAGTCCAGTAGTATCTGAAGCCTGCGCTCTGACTCCTTATGAACCTTGGTCCATAACTCGTTACGCACATCGAGGGTATCCTTGACCAACCGCTCAAGAGCCGTGAAGTCCTCCCTGACTTTCTCGACGCCATCGAGGGCTGTGTCAGATATCTCTTTCCGCATCGCGGTAAGTCGAGCATCAATGTCAGTCACTTCTGGACTATCAGGTCGTGTGGCCGGGTCGCCCGTAGAGAGCCTGGCCTGCTTGAGCAAGGCCTCCATCTTGGACAGTTCATCACTGTTGTAGTCTACGGAGCGCGTCTCGTTCTCGTTCGTAACGTAGGTGACCTTATATCCTGTGGTGGTCTTCTGAATGTCCTTCATTAACAGCATGGGAGTTCTCCTTACCAGCTTACTATGATCGAGTCAGGCCTGATAGCCGGGTTCTGGATCTCGATACACATAATGAAATACGTATATGTGGCGTTGAGCCCAAGAGCCCCGAAGCTCATCTTCAGGGTTCCTCCAGCCGAGTCTGAAGTCCGGATGGGATCGTTGTCGCCATTGAACGTTCCAAAGTCGAAGGTCAGTGGCCCATGACAGTAACAGGGAGATGTCCATCTCCCTGGGATCATGATCCACATGCGTACATCTGAGTTTACCAGATCAGTTACAGTGAAGCCAGAGATCGTCATCGTGGCGGAGCCACGAACAAGACCAGCAACATCTATGAACCGACGGCAGTAGGTGCCCCATCCTGCAAACCCAGTGTAGTCCGGGTTTGCTCCAAGTCCAGGGGCATGGCCATTCCAGTCACCATATCTTGTCTGTAAGAGCCCACCCATGGTCATCATACCCTTGTTATCATCGTAGGCGGTCATATCCTGAGTGGAATCCCAGAGCGCTTCAGTTCCCGCGAACCCCCACCGGCGCCGGTATGCCTCATCAGTAAAGTATTCGGCCAACTGTGTGGACTCTGGGACGTAGGTGTCAATACATACAGAGGCGTCACCAGATGCTGCGGAAGCACCGGCCACCCAGTCGGTGACCTGCGCGGTGATGTTTGCCGCGGTGCCTATGTATCTGAAACTGGGGCGCGTAATGGCATGAGTGCCAAGATAGGAATCGTCCACGTCGTTCCATGCGTTGGTCCATCCAGTGAGATCAGAGCCATTGAGATCGAAGTTTGGAATTCCATACTCGCCCCAGGAGTCCACGGCCACGAACGGCTGTGGATAGCTGTTGGCGTTCATGTTGTCAAGATCGGCAATGCCTATGTCGAAGGTATCACCAATCGTATAGTAGCGAATGCCGGAGAGCCATTTGCTGGATGATACAGTGTTCTCAGCGATAGACAGACCAGAGATGGCCTGTACTGCTGGTTCAATGTCGTAGAACATCGGGCCCTGGGTTCTGGTGACAATACCATCAGACCCGTTGTTATGTACGAACTCGATGAGGAATCTACCACCTTGGGGCATGATTGCCGCGAGGTTTATGCTGCAGTTCATCCGCGCGGCGAACTTATCCCCCTCGGTCTGCCAGGACCAGATCGTCAGGTTGATGTTATTAATGTTCTGATTGGCATTACCTGTCAGAGTGAGAAGATTCTCAGCAAGAACTGAGAGATTGTCTGAGTCGTATACCCTTACCCTCAGGGTAGTTGAGACGTTGTTGTTGATAGTGAAGGTACCCGAAGAATGGGGATGCGAGGATGTGTATGTCAAGGGGGACGTGCGCAGACAGGGATGTACCACACTGAGGTTCCAAGTTCCAACCCCATACGGCCCAGGAGCGGCAACATACCGGTTTGCGGTGGCTACGTTGTCGATACTGAAAGCTGCAGAGTATGCGGGTGGTGGAATATAGATGTTGATACGTCCCGGTACCATGGGATCAACCTTGGCAAGGACACCGGTCCCCACGAAGTTGAGAACCGCGGTTGTCCCCACGGCAACTCCCTCGTCCTGAACGAGCAGAGTACCTCCGACCGCTCCACTGCAGCACCCCCATATCCAGCAATGAACTTTGTGTCTGAGAAGTCCCCCAATCATTACAGCACCACCCCCGATGGGACGAAGGCGGGCGGCACGTCTGAGTGCGCCAGCGTCTGGACGTAGATGCACTCATCAAGTGCATTGAATGCTACGAGCCTGGTAAGCCAGACTGAGGCACCCTCGTTGGTTCGGTACCGGGACACAATACGCATTGTGCGGGCGGCCACCATGTCTGTCCGCTCGATGACGCACAGATCGCTGTAGGCATCGTCGAAGTCAGTGGTTACCGTCCTGCCACCTACTATCCCCGGGATGAAAGGAGGGGTATCGAACAGCATATCCTGATATCTCCTATGATGGTTTCATATACGTAGATACGGGCGTGTTTCACGCCCAGGCTAAAGCCACATTATACCCCTATTGAACCTGGCTTGACAACCCAAGATACGCCCTGGTTTGCCACCCTGTCAGTTCCTCTGGACTGATGCCGGAGAGATAGCCCTGGTACCACTTAGCGGTCGCGTCTATTGACTCGCGAAGATCCATCCGTGGTTCCCATCCCAGTGAAACCCTGCTCTTTGAGGAGTCAAGGTGAAGGAGCTGAGCCTCGTGTGGTGCCTCTGGGTCTTCTGACACCACGATCTTGCCCATTCCAAGACGCTGAGAGAACATGGTTGCCAGGTCAAGAACGGTTGCACTGTGAGCATGGTCCGGGCCGAAATTGTAGGGCCCATCCTCGGCCGTCCCCTCCAGAAGCTTACCGACTAGAAGAAGGTATCCATACACCACATCGAGCACGTGCTGCCATGGCCGCGTGGCTTCTGGGTTGCGGAGAATGATTGGGCGGTTCCCGCGGAACTCACGAATCATATCCGGTATGATTCGGTCTTGGGCCATGTCTCCCCCGCCTATAACGTTCCCCGCTCTGGCGGTGGCAGACCTGATGGTTCCTTTGAAGTACGACGACATATATGCATGGAAGAGGATCTCACAGCATCCCTTTGATGCACTGTATGGATCACGACCACCCATAGGATCACATTCCCGATATCCCCATACCTGCTCAACGTTCGCGTAACATTTGTCAGATGTAACCACCAGTAGAGCCTGTAGAGATCTGCTGGAACGAGCAGCTTCGAGCACGTTGAGTGTGCCCATAATGTTTGTGGTAATCGTCTCAGCTGGCCTGAGATAGGCAAGGCGTACGAGGGGCTGTGCCGCAAGATGAATCAGCACATCAGGACGAAAGGTATCCATGAACTCGTTGAAGTGAACTGAATCAGTAACGTCCCCGATAGTAAGAGCAACGATGCGGGCAAGTGCTTCCTGTCCCATGACTGCATCATGCGCGGGTGGTAAGGAGTACCCACCCACCACTGCACCAAGTTGGGTAAGCATGTGCATGAGCCAGTTCCCCTTGAATCCGGTGATACCGGTCACCGCAATGCGTTTGCCAGTGAATACTGACATCAGCTGGTGCGAATCCATTGCCGGCCTCCCTTTGCGTATGACTCTTCAAGCATTAGCCAGTCCCGGTAGTCATCCATACACTGCCAATATCCCTTATGATAGTACATCTGCAGCATTCCATCAGCACATAGAGATGGAAGAAGCATGGTCTCGATAGAACCCTGGGGATTGGTTGGCATAAAGTCAAAGACACTCTTGGTGCAGACGAAGAAGCCGCCGTTTATGTACTGATCCTTGGGTAGCTCAGGCTTCTCCGTGAAGTTGATCACATCGCTGTTTGCACAGTGTAGTATTCCGAACCTATTGTTCTGTCGTACCCCTACTACCGTCATCACCTTGCCATGGCTTCTGTGAAACCGCAGCAGAGCGTGGAGATCAACATCTGATATCCCATCACCATAGGTGAGAAAGAACTCGTCCTCACCAATCTTATCCCTGATCTGCCACACCCGATTGAGGGTGCTGGCCTCAATCCCGGTGTTCCATATAGTGATATCAGGATCTGGGTTCTCAGTGAGATATCGGCTGATTACTTCAATGCGGAACCCCCCACAGAGATGGAACCGAGAGTATCCATACGATCGGTAGTAATCCATGAGATGCCACAATACAGGCTGGTGCCCTACCGGCACCATTGGTTTTGGTATCTCTCCGAAGCCCTTCATGCGGGTCCCGAGTCCGCCACAGAGTATAACTGTTTCCATCAGTCCTCCTTTGAGGAGAGCACTATGCCGGGGTACAGCCTCGAGAAGATGGCGTGCATGTATGATAGCTTTTCGTTCCTGGGCATCTCAAGGAAGTGCATGACGAAGTCCCCCGGTCGGTAGATGCACTCCTGCAGTTTAGTACCTATTATAACAGGGTGGACAGCAAGAGAGCAAAAGGCCCGCAGAGGTATGGTCTTGACATGTCCCTGAACGTTCTTAATGGTCTTATGGAGATAGTTCAGTGCTCGCTCCTCTTGCAGATGCACACCTACATACTGGGTTTGTGACCACCACATCCTCAGGAATTCAAGGCTCCATGGGGAGTTGTGCATGAGGAAGCAGCCAGTATGGATGGTATACCAATCCTCTGGCCTTGCCGATGCGGTGTTCATCCAGAAGATGCCTGCAACGATATCATGTCGATCGTCAATATATCCCTTGAGGGAGATCTCCTTGTTCATTATGAGAAGATCCGTATCAGCCCACAGTACCCAATCGTATGATGGTAAGACACTCTCCATGAAACGCAGTTTGCTCCAGGCGGCCGGCCTGCTATGATCAAATCCGTCGGTAAACAGTTCAAGGTGGTATCCATGTCTGGCACAGTAGAGCTTCTTATCGTGGATGGACATTGCACCCATCTCATGCATACGATGATCATGAGCAGTCAGTACCGCAATCCTATGGGACATGTGTTCCAAACCCCTCATAGTATACAGTCCCTATTTCAAATCGTCCAGTTAGCAACGTATCACGGAGCTTGTAGAGATAGGCAGTCTTCCGCTCCCGAAGTTCCTTATCTATGAAGGCATCGCCATTGTAGCGGACGAATGCCTTGGTGTCAGGATACGGTGTATAGCTGAACCAAACGACTTTGTCATAGGAAGACTCTGTCATCTTGGATACCATAGATATAAACTCTGACCATGTTTCTCCAGGATGGTCATATATCACATTGGCGATTGGCTTACCACCCGCGCGTGCAAACCGATCTACCATAGCGAGTACTGCAACAGGATCATACACCCTGTTCATTTCCGCGAGGATCCTCGGGATAGTATGTTGTATCGGAATGCCGATGTATTTGAGAACTCCCTGCTTTGCGAGGTTAATGAGAGTCTCCTCTATCTTGAGTGCTATACCAGGATAAATGTAGTAGAGCGACAATGTCCGACGTTCCGCAAGGACGATAGGAGCTGCCTGATTCAGCAACTCACCTATGCCTACTACACCATCATGATAGCTCCCTGCATCATCACACATAAGACAGATTGTGTCTGCATCCATAGTGCATGCCTCGCGTAAAGCAGAGAGGACACGTTCATGTGGCACACTCAGACAGGTAGGGCGCGAGAGCTTGATTGGACAGTATGTACACTCATTGGAACACCCTGTTCCAATTCGCACAGAGATGCAACTTCCAAACTGTCGCTCAATGAGCGATATATCCTCGGGCCTACACTGTTCCAACAGCATTGTGGGGGGCTGCCTCATAGACACGGGAATGTTTGGCATATCTTGCCCTATCAGACGGGGAATCTCTGGAGATAGATAGACTTCGGCTTCCTTGATGAAGTCCTTGTAACCATTGGATACACACCCCACAAGTTTGACCTCTGCACCAGTCACTGCCACAATGTCCTTGATTGCTGCAATCTTATCGTAGGAACCCTTCGAGTGCATGGTACATGGGTGAAGGACAATTACATCTGCCTCCTCGGGAGTGGCCACGGCTATATTACCCTGCTTCTCTATGGCCTTCCTAATGAGAATAGTCTCAGTCAGACTATTGCCACATGAGTAGTTCACATTGGCAATATACCACTTCTTCTTAGCAGGCCGGAGGTTCATTTATATCCAAGCTCCTTCTTACATTCCATGCACCGTTTATACATATATGAGCCATCAAGAATCTGCCTACGAAGTTCCCTATACTTCGGACTGTTGTAGATCTCTTGGAACGTGGCATCCTCAATGTTACCTATTATCATCTCATGGGACCAGTCCTGACAGCAACCAAGTACGTCTCCATCAACATCAACATTCATGAACGCCCAAGGATGAACACAGTAGTTGGCGTATCGTATCTTGGTCATTGGTGCTTCAAGGGTCATCTTGGTGTATGGCGTATCTACGTGCCCAGCTCTGCTGTCTCTTGATGAGAAGAATATGTCTCGTCCAGGAGTAAGCCATGGAAGGGCCTCAACTATCCTATCGGCCTCATCTCTACTACTAACTGCGGAGACCATTATAGGATGCAGCCCTCTAGCTTGCATCTCTTTGATACCATCAATAAGAGTTTGCTGATCTAGTCCAGTAAACCCATGGTAGTCATCCATAGTGGGTATACTGATGAACCACTGAATCCATGGGTAGAGTACTATCTCCTCGATGCGTCTCAGAAGATAGGCACCGTTGGTAACGAACACTACGGTTACCCCTCTACTCGCCAAGTCTTTTGCCCTCTTGAATGCTAAAGGGTCTGTCAGAGGCTCACAGTGTAAGAATGGTCCGGCTACTGCCTTATACTCAAGTTCATCAACACGCATAAGAAAAGTGTCCCATGTGTGGTTACTCATGTATTTGGCAGGACCATGTGTATGTGGACACATCTTACATGAAGCCTGACAAACATTTGTAGGTTGGTAAAGTAAGCGCTGTGGGAGACAGTTAGGAGTGACAGTACCATAGTTGACAAACTCTTTCATAACTCTGACTCTATTAGTTCCACGATGACCACCAAAGTGTATGA
>Ga0172362_10002579_pt1 | contig 15689 bp, 9 predicted proteins | sample LakKivs1_kivu2a2_FD_114534 | JGI IMG/M metagenome (GOLD analysis project Ga0172362, IMG submission 114534) | Sediment microbial communities from Lake Kivu, Rwanda - Sediment s1_kivu2a2 | ecosystem: Environmental > Aquatic > Freshwater > Lake > Sediment | place: Rwanda: Western Province, Lake...
GCTCATTATGATTGGGGCTTCATCTATCCCGATCATAGAAAAATTGGACTTGAGTTTTTGTATTTGCGTTTTTTGGCTAAAGCAACGAGTATTGCTGAGAGAATCATAAATAGCAACAGAATTGCCTCTGATGGAAACTCTGGTATGACATGTGTTCCTTGGATGGTGACTGTTTTTGTGCTATGATTGTAAGTGAAGTATATGTATGTGTTGTTTTCGTCTATGATTGATGTGTAGTTTAGGATCTGCTGATCGCCTACTCTTATTGTCCATCCATCGTCAACCCAAAGGAGGCTTTTTGGAATTGTAACTCTGCAGAAACCTACAGTTCCAAGATCGCCAGTTACATTAAAACGAACAAATGGTCCCTCGTTCGGATTGAATTGAAAAGATGAAACAGTAGAATTGCTTATCACATCCACACCGTAGGCTACATTGTCCCATGTACCTGCGTAAAATGTGGTGAATGGGGCCATAAGCGGATATCTATCTTGCCAATATGGTACATCCTGTATTCCGTCGCTTCCTGTAAGATTCTGATATGGACCTGAATAGACATCTTCAGATGGATATAACCAGTAGTTTCCGCCTGATGGATAGCCATCATCCCAGACATTGTTAGTAGCCCTAATATCCCATATTTCTGGGAAGTTATTGGTGTTTTTAAATGTGTTGTGCCAGAATTTGTTGTAGGAAGAATCCTCGAGAATGATTGCATGGTCAATGCAGTTGCTCACAATGTTTCTGGAAAAATTGTTGTTTGAGGAAAGCCAAAACTTAATTCCGACAGAATTCATGTCCATTTTGTTTCCGAAAATAGTATTGTTATATGCGGAGGAAAGGTATATCCCATATTGGTTGTTTGTCAAATTACAATCTATGATAGAATTGTTCATAGAATTTCCAATTAAAATTCCGTTTCCACAACCACTAATTTCACAGTTGTATATACTGTTAGAATTTGCGGCGCGGCTTAGTGTTATGCCCGAATTAGTCTCTATGCTGCAGGAGTTTATAACACTGTTAGACGAAGCATTTAGCCATACTGCCTCTCCACTTTTCATGAAGAGTATTCCAGACAAGATCCAAGTGTTCGACAAATCCAATCGAATACATCGCTGAAACCTTTCCATTGTTATGTTTACTATCGTCACATTGCTTGTGCCAATTGAATATATTCCAATACCTATCGAAGATCCCTGTATTTTGTGTCCATTTCCGTCAAGGATCATGTCATTGCGTTCAATCAGAATCGAAGTGGAAGTTATATCGCTCGTTACCGAATAGATATCGCCGTTACGTTGGATCGGTGCTGACGAAGGATTAACAGTTCCATCAGGGTTAATCCTAATTGTCTCATATCCTTGTGCCCTGGTCAGCGGAACGTTAAGAATCGTCGCTAAAACGCCAATTGAGGCTATTATTAGCGTAGTCAGAAAAATAGTTTTGCTGAGCATTTCTTAATCTTTCCTCCAGCGATAGTTGAAGTAGCCTAACTGAAGAGGCTTTGATCTGTTATAAAAGTTTTTTTACACTAACTGGAAACCAGCTTCAAATACATACTATAAAAAGAGGACTTAAATTCTTCAAGCGGAAATACTCGTCATTGTGTTGGTTGATGTTCCAAAAGCTGGATAAGTCCAACATGAACTTATGGTTGTGGAATCTCGGCGCCGGAGTCTATTGCCCAGTGATACATAAAGGCAACTTCCCCAGATTGCTGGATTTGCATGTATCTTAGGCATTCCATTACCGTTCTATCCTTTCTTGGATTATAGAGGTATTGAGGAATAATTTTCACGCGCCTTGGACCCCCAGAAACATCAAGTCTAACAATGTTCTTTTACAAGTAACCATCGCAACTCGTTGTGGGTTGACATTTGAAGCAAGATTTTTATATGTCTTTTTTGCAAATACCTTGACATGGCTGAGGTATTATGAACAGAGTACTAATCTTCCTTCTCCTTTCGGTACTATTGTTTTCCGTTTCCGTGTATACAGAAAAGTGTGTCGAAGCTGATAGTGGCTCACAATGGATGAGAAGTTATGGTGGACCAAACAGAGAAGAGGCTGAGTGCGTTATTCAGTCAAATGACGGCGGTTTTGTCATTGTTGGCTACAGTGCACGCTCGTCTGCTTCTAACTCACATGACTTCTGGATAGTAAAGACCGACTCAAACGGTGACATGCAATGGAACAGGACTTATGGAGGAACTGACAACGAAGAAGCCTATTGCGTTGTTCAAACAACTGATGGTGGCTACGCGGTCGTGGGTGACGTAAACCCAGGTCCATCGGGTGGAACTGACATACTGCTCGTCAAGATTAACGCGAACGGAGATATGCAGTGGAACAAGACTTATGGCGGTGGGGTGGGTAGTGAATCGCATGCGTTTTCTCTGATCCAAACGAGTGATGGCGGTTACGCTATTGCTGGTTCATTCGTGCTGGTGGGTTTGGGAAGTCAGCCTCATACTATTAATATGTATTTGGTAAAGACTGATTCGAGCGGCAATAAGCTGTGGGAAAGAACTTATGGAGTAAATAGGGATTTTGCTCGCTCTCTAATCCAGATGAGTGATGGTGGTTATGTGCTTGCGGGCGGTGTGAATGATGCTGTCGTTGTCGGGAGGAGTTCCTTTGAGTTGGTTAAGACGAATGGGAATGGGTACAAGGAGTGGTCCAAAACGTATGAGAGAGGGGGTAGCAACATTGCCTATTCAATGGTTCAGTCAAGTGATGGCGGTTACGTACTTGTGGGTTCTTCGAACCCAGGCGCTACAAGCGGCGGTGGATTGTCCGCATTTTGGCTTGTGAAGACCGACGCGGGCGGCACTATGGTGTGGAATAAGACGTATGGAGGGACAAAAACTTATGATGTACCATACTGTTTGTGCAAGACAAGTGATCAAGGTTACGCGATTGCTGGCGCGAGTGACGGCAATGCATGGCTCGTTAAGACGAACTCGGACGGTAGCCTTCAATGGGACGTTAAGTATAAAGCCAAAGTTGCGCACAGTGTTATTCAGTTGAGTGACGGTGGGTTCGCTCTTGCGGGTTATACTGAGAATTCCGCTACAGGGTGGGATTTCGTGCTCTTGAAGACAGATAACGGCGGGAAGTGCCCAGAGGCGGAGCTTTCGCTTCCAGGTGAAAAACCATTCTGGACGCAAACATGGTTCTTGACCGCTATGGCAGTCATTATTGGTGGTATAGTGGCAGGGGTTGTGTTTGTCAGAAGGCATCAAAAGAACGTGGTAATAAAAACTGCACAATCTGAATCTCCAACTTAGTCTTTAGTAGAGTCACAAAATGCGACATTAAAGTGGAAGATATGTGTAGATCAGCCTGTTGGTACGCTCTCTAATAGCATATGTAACAGCTTGCTAATTTGATGTTCGCATTCAAAGAATGGTACCGCCCTTAATGGTCACTCTCTTGGAAGAGCTTTATCTACTGGGTGACTTCCTTCTGGTATTGTGGATACCTTCCTTTTATATGCTATGACCGCCAGTAGTGTTATTGTCATGAATATTTGTAGAATTAAGAATGATGGGAACTCGGGTATTATCCATTGGTTGACAAGTGGGTAACGGTCTTTATTTTCACTGTTTATGATATATGGGGAGTCCCCTATGCCGTCACCATTTGCGTCTGTGCCATTGTAGTCGCTCCAGTAGTTTCCGCCTGATGGATAGCCATCATCCCAGACATTATTAAGACTAATATGGATGTAAACTTGATGGGCGTTGTTGACAAAGTTATTATGGTAAATTCTGTTTTCATGAGAAAACGAGAGACTGATGCCATACCCAGTGTTTGCTATTATGTTATTTCCGTAAACGTTGTTTGAATAACCCTGAAACGCAATGCCATCACCACTGTTTGCTGTTATGTTGTTTTCGTAAACGTTGTTTGAAGAACCGCCGAGGCCGATGCCAAAATTGTTGTTTGCTGTTATGTTGTTTCTATAAACGTTGTTTGAAGAACCGCCAATCTTGATGCCAGCACTGTTATTACTAATAGAGTTTTCATAAATGTTGTTGGAGTTTGAAGAAAGGTAAAGCCCTATGCTATCCTGGGTGTTTGCTGTTATGTTGTTCCCGCTTATGCTGTTGCTTGAAGAGCCTTCAAGCCTAATTCCATCAACACTGTTTGTTATGCTATTTCCGTTTACATGGTTGTAGTTTGAAGAGGAGATAAAAATGCCACGTCCGTTGTTTGCTATATTATTCCCATTTATGTGATTGTTATCAGAAGAAGAGCCAAAGGCTATGCCTTGCCTGTTGTTCTTAATGACATTTTCGTAGATGCTGTTTTGATGAGAAAATAAGAGATATATACCATCCAAGTTGTTTGCCGTTATGCTGTTTCCATAAATGCTGTTATTGTCTGAAGAAGAACTAAGCCAGATGCCATACCCAGTGTTTGTTGTTATGTTATTTCCATAAATACTGCAGTTACTTGCGCCTTCTAAACGGATTGCCGCATTAACCCATCCTTGGGGGCCACTGTTCCTTATAGTGAAACCCGTGACTTGGACGTCACTTGAAGTTATGTTTACAACTGATCCGGTTCTACTTCCATCGATGATTGTAGTTGGAGCATCTTCGCCAATTAGTGAGATCTTCTTGTTCACAACCAAGTTCTCAGCGTATACTCCAGCCCTCACAAAAATGGTGTCTCCAGAACTCGCTGCATCTATGGCCGCTTGAATAGTCGGGTAATCATCTGGCACAGTAATAGTTTCAGCTTTGGCCGAGTGAATGGTAAACGCTGAAGCCAGAATGATCACAGAAATTAACTGCGCCAAAGTTATTGCTGACCCTGTTTTTCGCATTTTCTTTTTTCACCTTTTAACAAAAGGGAGTTTAATCTTGTAGTTTATTTAAATTTTTCCGAAAGAATCTTCTATACCGTCAAGTTATGTGCGTAAGCCCAAATGTTGAAATTCAAGTGGACTTCTTTCAAAAAGTGAGGTTGTTAAAAAGTGCAGGAAGTGAAATTTGACCCAGAAAATCCTGATTTCAATATTCTTTAAATCATATAGCCGAAACCCATTCGTATTAATTATTTGATGTTTCTCTCCACTGCAATAGCATCAAAAACGTGATCGGCAAAGTATATGTAACATTGTCAGAAACTGCAATTTTGTCTGTGCCCTCAACACTTTCATCGACCCTTGTATATGTCCCAATCTCCATATGTCGAGATGATATTGTTCTCTGACAATCTGAGATACATTATTTGAAGTTTGGGCATGTAGGTATATTAGAAATTAAGCATTTGCTTATTTTGAAATTTTATGAATTAATGTTGTGTTTGATACGTTTTTTAGTGTGAATAAGCCGTAGCATATAGCATAGAAGAAAATTCCATAAAACATTTAACATAGATACACGCTATGAAATTTCCAAGTTTGAACAGAGATAAGAAGGAGAGAAAAATGGTACTGAAAAGAATGTTTACTGTGATCATGGTTGGTCTGCTTTTCTTCTCATCATTTATGGTGCTTGCGCCAAAGGCTCATTGCCTTTCAATGAGCACGACTGACCCAGTCTGCTTTTCACTGAACGGTCACTATTATCAGGCCGTGTCTGTTCAGCCTTACATAACTTGGGCCGAAGCGAAAAGCAGGGCGGAGTCTCTCACCTTTTCGGGAATGAGTGGGCATTTGGTTACAATCACTTCAATGGAAGAAAATGACTTCATAATCAATAATTTAGGTGGACCGGTTGCGTTGAATCGCTACTGGCTTGGAGGTTTTCAGCCGCCAAGTAGCCCAGAGCCCGATGGGAATTGGCAGTGGGTTACTGGGGAGCCTTGGAACTTTACCAATTGGGCGTCGGGTGAACCCAGCAATCGCTATGGAGGTGAATACGGTGGAGCTCCAGCAGGCAGCGACGAAGAAGTGCTGCATTTCTATAGGAATAACGGGAAGTGGAATGATATGGAGGAGACCTCGCTCCAGCCTGGATTCGTTGTTGAATACGAAGGAGTGCCAGCATTTGTAATACAAGTGCCTGGAAACGCTGGACCGCCCAGTTCTTGGGTGAACTCGACTGTGTATATCTCTTCAGGGAGGAGCGTTGTGCTTAACGCGTCTGGCTCTGTGAGTTGGGATAATGGCGGTCACTGGTGTGGTCCCAATGGTGATCCAAGTTGGCCTTGGATGGCTAATCCTGTTTTACCTGGTGCACCTGTGGGTGCGTTGATTGGAAAAGTCGGTGATGGTTCGATTTTCTTTATTGGAGCTGGACCGACGACGATAAGCGGAGAAGGCTGGTTGCTTCTTGGAACAAATGATGATTGGGGTACGTATGGAAATAATATTGGAAGTTTTACCGTTACGATTACTTTGATATCTCAGATGTTTAGGTTGACTGTGCATGTTGTGGATTCTTGTGGTTTGCCAGTGAATGGTGCTTCAGTCAATGCAGCTAATGTTACAACTTATTCGGATGATTCTGGCTGTGCTTTCTTTGATCTGTCTCCTGGAACTTACAACGTGACTGCTTCGCATCCAGATTATCAGTCTGCGTCTTGGGTAGTTGACTTAGACGGAGATAAGAATATTACTTTGACCTTGGCGTATCCCTATGTGTTTGAGGGTGAAATTCCAGACTCAAATATAATATTGGACCCCATAGAATCTGGCTACAACATAACGCTTTTCAACAGTCTTACTTCAAGTGGAATGGATGTCTTCTTTGAATGGGAATACATGGGAATAATATCTGCCGGTAGTTGGGGAAGCTTCGGTTTCAATCATTTACCAAATCTTGTTGTGTTAGCTGCTGCCAAAGGAAGTTCTGATTATCCGAAAGCTTGGTATAAACATCCGCTTCCGATTGAACTTAAACCTTTTAATGGAACTGAAGGGGCATTCCTTCCAGAACCCGTTCCCTATGCGGCTGCAAGCATCTTTGTGATTCCATATCCTCCAGTTAAAGGGCAAAATACAACAATAGGAGTAATACTTCATAACCCTCTTAACCATACATTGCATATCAGCCGTATAGACTTTCAAGTATCAGGCTTAACAATCGGAGGTTACTTCACAAGTGTAGGATTTCTATCTGACATAACACTACAGGTGAATGAAACTAACAGCTTTAGCATAAACTGGGTGCCTAATGTCAGCGGGCACCACTGTATAAGAGTGGTGCTTACTTATTCACCAGAGTCGCATACTATCCAGAGGAACATCGAGATTGAAGATGATTTAATCCCGCATAGAACCGGAGAAGTTTTGATAACGTTGCGGAATCCTTACCAGAATGGATGCAACATACGTATTAAGGTGAATAAGCAGCTTCCGGATCCAACGTGGAAAATAGAGCTGATTGTGAACAGTCAACCCTACGATCCAGACTATGGCCCTCTGATTTATGTACCTCCTGGTGGAGAGTTCACCATTATTGTCAAAGTGACAGCTGGCGATGACCCTGGTATTGGAACTGTCAATGTAGAGGGGTTCATTGACCAAAACATGATCGGGGGCGTCCGCAAAGTTGTCGTCAGCAAACCGGAAACCACGCAGCCCTATGATGTAACGATTGATGCTTATTGTACAACTGAGAAAAAATCAATTAGCATAAACTTCACAATGGATGGGTTGCCCAAAAAGTTTCAGACTCCATATACACTCAAGGGTATGACTGGCACGCATACATTCACAGTTCCAGACCAAGACGCAAACGGACATTCATTCAAGAACTGGACTACAGGCCAGACCACAACTTCAATAACGGTCTCCAAGGCCGGGAAATTCACTGCGAATTATGAAGCAAGACCTGGTGAACCGGACGGACCACAGGGCCCTCCAATTAACAAAGTTCTCACGGGTGTCATTTTTGAGGATTTGAACCTGAATGGCGTACCAGATATGGGAGAAGGTCTGAGCGACGCTACTGTTACGATTAGCAATGCAACTTTTAGTCCGTTGCCAAATGAGCCAATACTCCCGACAAAACATAATGGAGAATATGAATTTGACGTGACAAATCTTGCAGAGGGAGAATACATCGTTACTGCGTACAAGACCAACTATCAACCATGGTACGCAACTGTTCAACTGGGACAAAGAAATTATGTAACAGTAAATATTGACTTGGTCCCACTTGCAAATTCACTTGGCATTGCCAGCGATCCAAGCAACGGTGGATTTGGCCCATGCCCTGTCAATGGTTTTGCCAGTAACGGCAAAAATATGCTTGCATCATTTACTGCAAACGGAACACTTTGCTACTTATTCTATCCATATATAGGGCAGTATGAGCAGATAAACTATCATGTCAAAAGCGAATATCGCTATGGACCTGGGCACGCTTCTGTGCAAACAATTCCAGATCAACCATGGATGGGATCGTTCCCTGGACTAAGGCTGACCACAGAAGGTGGTTCTAAGTTCTTCTGGCTAACAGATAGTCCTTATGTTACTCAGAGACAATACTACGCAAGAGATAACCCATCACTTTTGATTATGCAATATTTCCTAAGCTTTTCAGAAGGCGGAAAGGTTTATGCTTTGAACATTACTGAAACCATTTTTGTTGATATACATAGTGCTACTTTGGTAAGGAGTTTTGCAGTGAAAAATTTAAAAAGTAAAATCAGTGAGTTGTCTCTGGCTTATTACGCATCGTTTCATGTAAACCGCGCTTTAGGAGGGCATTATCACAAGATCGACCTCGCTTCTCCGTCCTGGTTCAGTTGGGAATGGCCTTACACTAATGCCGAGGATTGGAATGTACACCTTGGAAAAAATAAGCTCGGATTTGATGATGTGGCAAAGTGCATGTATTGGCAGTTAATTGAGTGGGCTCCATTTGATAGTTTCCAACTTAGCCAATTAGAAGCTGTTGTTATGGGCAGTGACAGGGATGATTATTTGAAGCGATGCTATTTTGGAGAATCAGGCAAGCCTACCGAACCTACACCAGAAAAAAGTGCGTACGAAAAATGCATGCAAGGTCTCGATGGAAATCCTGAGAATCCCATTTACACCTACACTGGCAATGCATATATGGAGTGGAGCCTTGGTAACCTTGAGCAAACTGATAAAACGGCTCTAACAGTGTATATTGCCGCAGGGCAAACACTATATGACGCTCAATTAACGTTGAATTCCGCTAAAAGCAAAGGTTTTTCTGAGTTGTGTTGGGCAACGTCAAGTTATTGGAATGATTGGCTACAGAAAGCATACGCTACTGTTTTAACTGGTACGATCAATTATCCGCAATTGTACATCAGAGGATTGATAGGGATCAAAATGCTACAAGAACAAATTGGTCCTAAACCAGGTTCAATTATTATGGCACCTTCGCTTCAGCCGGAATATTGCTATGCATGGCCAAGGGACGGAACCTTTGCGGCTGTCGCATTGGATCTTGCAAATTACACTGAAGATGCCTCATTATGGTATGAATTCCTGAAAAAAGTTCAAAGAACTAATTTAGATGAGGATCGTGAATTAGGGTATTGGTATCAGTGTTACCACCCAGATGGTAGCTACGCTGGTGTAGTAGATTGGTACAAGTGGGCGGGTATCCCAGGGTTAACCTTGCCTTTGGCAGGTCCAGAATCTGATCAGCAGGGGATAGTCTTATGGGGGCTGTCTGTTCACTATAAATATGCTTTTGACGGTAATATCACTGCACGTGATAAATGGTTGGAAGGCTTCGACGATACAATTAACATGGCTGCATGCTACATCAAGTCTAGTATATGGCATCCTCAGATCTATTCCTGGCGTGGCGGTCTGCTATTCCCAGCAACAGACAAAGATGAAGAGCCAATCAAATTTGAACAGAGTATCTGGGCCAATTCGGCAGGCTATGCAGGATTGGTTGCAGCTTCCCAAATGGGCTTCACAGGTTACGATATTGCAGCTAAGAACCTTTCCGAGTCAATGTATAAGATATTCTATGAAATAGGAGAATTGGATAAGCAGTCAATACTAAAAACATTAAGCTATGAAAAAGGGGAATCTCGTATAATGTTGGGGATAAGAGAACCTTCTAAAACGCCCCTAAAATCAACTGATTTTACTGACGCCTTGGCACTTGACTGGCCTTACTCTGTCCATAGTTTCGATTCTGCGATCGAAGGATGGTATACTCAAATAGGGACAAGCTCCAACAATTGGAAAATGAGCGATACCACATGGAACCTACTATTCTTTACTATTTACTCTGCAATTCACAGTGATCTCACCGTCACAGATTACTATACTGAATCGTTAAAGATCCCAGTACTCTCAGCCACCACCACAGCCCTAATTTCAGAAGGATGCACATACATGCCAAAATACGATGGTTTACATGACAGTTGGGGGAAGAATTTCGCCGATGGCAGACGAGCTATTGGTCTGGTTTGGTCTGAGGCAATGTTCGTAATAGCTTCTCTTGCTAAAACCGACCAGTTCAAAGTCACTGTGCATTCGCCAGCTGACCTGCATCTGTATGACCCATACCACCAGCATACAGGGCTAAACTACACATCTGGACTAACAGAAGAAGGCATACCGTACTCAGACTATACAGGGCGTCAAGAACCTCAGTCTATTGTTGTAACGTTTCCCATTAAGGGAACATACGTGATAAAACTGGTCGGAACCGACGACGGTCCATATGAACTGGACATTGCTCTTTCCAAAGGAGGCACAACCACCACAATTTCTTATACCGGAACCATTTCTAAAGGAGCTATCCTAACGTTTACCATCGACACATCAACTCCAAACCCAGGCCTAATACCCGACAAGATACCGCCAAAAACAACTCTGACAATTGGCGAACCAAAATACACCACTCCGCAAGGAACCACTTTCGTTTCTTCTATAACGTCATTTATGCTAAGTGCGATTGATAATCTGGATGGCACAGGTGTAGTATCGACCTTCTATCGCTTGTACAACAACACATATACGTCAGCTTGGGCGGAATACACGGAGCCTTTTAACTTAACAAATCTTTCAGACGGCGAATACTTAATAGACTATTACAGCGTCGATATAGGCGGTAACACCGAACCAACAAACACAGCAACAGTCATTCTGGACAACACTTCACCAACAACTACACTAAATATAGGCGAACCAAAATATACTTCTGACAAAATCTATGTTACTCCTGACACTCCATTTACTTTGGAAGCCACAGACATAGGATCAGGTGTATATTCCATTGTCTACAGAATCTATAATGCCTCATATGATAGTGGCTGGCAAACCTATACTGCACCATTCACGCTAACCTCGCTAAATGATGGAACCTACACAATCGAATATTACAGCATAGATAATGTCCAAAACATAGGAGCAACCAACGGCATAAACGTCACGCTGTTTTCTTGGAACTACATTTTTGAAGACTCTTACGGCAGAGGAACTGTGCTAAAAATCAACATTAAACACGAATTGTTCCAGTTTATAACGCCAGACAAAGACTACGACATAAGAAAAGCAACCTGCATGAAACAATGCGGCAGAACAATAATAATTAGCCACCGCGACAAACAACTTTGCCTAATCACAGTATGCGTAGACACAAAACTGGACTTCTGCCATGCATTAGCATGGGACCTACAAACACGCAAATGCTACATCCTAATAGACAAACCGGGAATAGAAAAATAAAACTCCCAATAAGCCCATTTTTTCTTTAATGATAAATCATGGTAGCTTAGCAAAGACTTGAACTTGTCTTAGTGCAACATCTTTGCGTACTCTACGATCAGTTTATACCTCTATATCTTTCTGTAGACCCCCTACGTTTTTTGCCTCACACCAAATAGTAACCTTGGTAGGAGCAAGTCTTTATTTTTGAACCACTATTACTTATTAGACATCGCAAACCCTAAAACCATAATGAAGAAGTGCATTGTTAGAGTCGTACTAAGCCCTCAGCACAAAGAAATACTCGATTACATCTGCAGAAAGCTGGGCCAGAGCGAAAGCGGAACCCTCTGCATATCATTCCTCAAATACGCTGAAAAACTAAACCTGATAAGCGAAAAAATACATGGTAAATAAATTATTTTCCGAGGAATTTTGCATATAAAGGTCGTGTCTCGCAAAGTTAGGTGCAGTTTTGCCTTTAAGAACAAGGGAAACTTGGCACATCATGTTTTGATTTTCCATCTTCCAAACTGTCCTTCTTCCCTTTCAACCAACCCTTTTAACTTAAGCATTCGTAAGTGAGATTTTACAGACGTTCGGGATAGTCCAACAACTCTCATGATTTCACCGGTCTTTTTGGGCGATTCATGCAAGCAAAGTAATATTTTCGCGTCAATTTTTGCCGTTCTTTTTTCTTGTAGTTCTTTTTTTGTGACGCGGATATTGAATGTTTTCAGCCATAGTTCCTCTCCTACGATTGCCTTATAAGCTGGATTTTTAATAATAGCATGCACTTTCCAAGCAGGCATTTTCACTTCTGCCCCAATTTCTCCTATGCTTTTCCTCTGAAGCCTTAGTTGGAATATTTTCTTTATTATGTCGCTTTTTTCTTGGTCCACAATTATTTTTGCGCCAACTCGGCGAAAGCCAATTAATGGAGTTGAAGGGGGTTTTTCAACCTTTAATTCGTCAAGAATTTCCTGCGCTTGGTTCCATGTTTCTTCATTTATTAAAGGCTTATGTTTTGCCTTAATCAGTTTACCGCCGAAACGTATACATCCTATATATATTGGGTTTCTAAGGATCCTAAAAACGGTGCGGGCCCTTTTTAGACCTTCTTCTTTTCCGACTCGCAGAGGAGGCTCTCCATTAATTACACGTTCAAAAATACGCCTCACAATGGCTACCGTGTCAGCATCGACTTGCAGTGTTCTGTCTTCAGAAAGTTTAAAGCCTAAAGGAATATTGTGGGGAGAAAAAGGCCATTTTCCTTGCCGGATTTTTTCCTCTTTTATAGATCTGACCCGCGCGGGAAAATTAGACCTATTAGTATACATATCAAAATAATGTAGTCTACTTAATTCCTTCAGCACCAAGCGCATATACATAGCTGTATCCCAAAACTCTCGTAAAGCCTTGCTAATATGATGGGGTTTCCTTTTAAGTTTGTCCGCGATTTGTGTCAGGGTATAGCCCTGAGCTCGTAATTTAGCCGCTTCAACTTGTAGATCTGTGAACTTGAAAACTCTGATGTTATAAGTATTCCGTCTGTGAGGTAATACTTCTAAGTTTGCTTCACTATTTTTTTCGCTCATTACGTTCTATTACCTCTATGAGGTAATACAGTATAGAACGAACAATAAACATAAAAACCTTTCGGTAATAAAAAGAAAACAAAGCAAAACTGGAGAAAACCCATGAATAATAGTGAAGTTTCACTGTTTGATCTCGCTAAATTGAAAGAGTTAGGTGGGTTGAAAGCTGGAGACGTGCTCGCTGTAGACCCAGAACTATATTGCAAATTCATGAGGCATTTAAGCAGAACCGTGCGCCGAGACATCATAACAAAAAACATGGTTTTTCTAACTGGCTTAAGCGCCTACACGCCTGAACCCATAAACCTATTTTTGCGCGGAGAAAGCAGCATAGGAAAAAGCTACAACGTGGTCCAAGCCCTAAAATACTTCCCAAAAGACGACGTCTGGCTTCTCGGCGGACTAAGCCCAACCGCCCTAATCCACCAACATGGCATACTCATCGACAAAAACGGAGACCCAATACTGCCATCCCAAAAACCCGACAAAGACGGATCACCAGAAGAGAAAGAAGCATGGCACCAGAAAATGAAAGACTCACGCTACCTTGTGGAGCTTAACGGAAAAATCCTCGTCTTCCTCGAGGCGCCACACTTCGAAACCTTCAACATGTTAAGGCCTATCCTAAGCCACGACGCCCACCAGATCAGCTACCGCTTCACAGACAAAACGGGCAAAGGACAGCTGCAAACTCAACACGTCATAATCCAAGGCTGGCCCGCCACAATATTCTGCAGCACCCAAGAAAAATACGTCCAAGACCTCGCAACAAGAGGCTTCACTATAACGCCCGAAATGTCAACGCGAAAATACAGTGCAGCCAACATCCTGACAGGCAAAAAATCCGCTTATCCATGGATGTTCCAGCACGACTTTGACTTGATGCTGCTGGAAGGCTACATCAGCTTCCTCAAAAACCACCTAAACGAAATCAAAGCCGTAGACCCCTACGCAATAAAATTCGCTCAAGCTTTCCCAAGCAGATCACCACGCTCAATGCGCGACTTCAAACACCTCACCAACCTAATCAAAGTCTCAGCCCTATTCCACTTCGCCCAAAGACCCCTCGTAATAAGAAAAATCAAAGCCGAAGCCGTTAAAGAAGACCTAACAGTCAACGAAGACAAGGAAATCGAAGAACACTACATAATGGTGACAAAACAAGACTACGACTTTATCCTCGCCTTATGGAACAACATCCAAGAAACAACAGAAACCTCAGCACCAGGACACATAATAAAATTCTACCATGACGCTGTAGAAGAAACAGCAAAAGAAAAACAAGAATTCACAATAGACGACCTAACCGAAAAATGGAATAACAAACAAGAAGACAAGAAATCAAGCGACGCCATAAGAAGATGGACAAGCTTCCTCTGCAACATCGGCTACTTAACAAGCAAACCAGACCCAACAGACAAAAGACGCCAACTCTACAAAACCATACACAACAACCAAAAAACCCGCAACTACACGAATTCACAATTTTCGTCTATCTTCACACTCGAAACCCTAAAAGCTTGGCTAAACGAGGCAGAAAAAATATTTGCACACAACAGCCTTTCACTCAGAGAAAACATCATAAGCGAACAAGAAATCACGGTGGAAGAGCTTTACAACCGCCACTTCTCAAGCGAAACTCCTCCGCATGCAAATATCTCTTCAAGCACAAATGAGACTTCTTTAACAGAAAACGTCAAGAAAATAGACGAAAAAGCCGATTTCAACTATTTGCGGAATTTTAAGGCTGTTTATTGGAGTGATGGCTTCTACGGCTGGCATCCATGCGCAACGTGTAGACAAACAAAGTTGACAAGCTGGCAAGCCGAAACCTTCCAAAACGAAAAGGTCTGGCTGTGCGAAGACTGCAAAGAAGCATGGGAAAAACAGCAGTCAGGAGAGACTTGAAAATGACCATTCCTCTCAGCTCAGCTGTCTACGTCCGCTACAAAGATCACGTTCTTTTCAGACGAATCAAAAACCATGTTGCCAGGCATGCTGAACGCGAGACAATCGGATGGTTAGTCGGCGAAGACCCTGAAGCCATATGCATTCACTGGGATAGAAACGTCAGAAGACTTCCGCACCAGAAAACCAGCTCCAACAGTGGCCTGCTAATTCTGAAAAGCTGCATCCTCGAAATCCGAGAGATACCATTACAAAGAAAACGGAGCGGGTCTTTAAGTTGTCAAACCGACAAATATGTAAGCACTGAGTATGCGTTTCAGCCAAAGAAACGAAAAACTCAGCAGCCAAAAGCAAGGACGGGAGCAGACAAATGAAAACCGTAACCATAACGGAAAGCTCCCGAGGCTACAAACTACAAAAACCCCTAACGCTCCAGATGCCCGAACCGCAGACTCCAGCCGACCAGAAACTACACCAATACATCGTAGACGCTCTACTGACGAAAATGCCAGCTCTGGTAACCTTCACCTTCGACAACCAAACAACCATGGAACTCGCAAAAC
>Ga0172362_10002582_pt1 | contig 15685 bp, 15 predicted proteins | sample LakKivs1_kivu2a2_FD_114534 | JGI IMG/M metagenome (GOLD analysis project Ga0172362, IMG submission 114534) | Sediment microbial communities from Lake Kivu, Rwanda - Sediment s1_kivu2a2 | ecosystem: Environmental > Aquatic > Freshwater > Lake > Sediment | place: Rwanda: Western Province, Lake...
AGCAGATGCCGGCTCTCCGCGTCGATCCAGTGCACGTCCTCGACCAGCACCACCACCGGACGCTGCCGGCCCAGCGCCGCGAAGAGCGACTTCAGCATCAGCCGGAAGCGCCCGGGCTCGCTCGGGTCGATCGCCAGCGGTACCTCCTGGGTGACGCCGAGGAAGTGCTCGATGAAGGGCGCCGTGTCGTTGACCTCCGGACCGAGCGCGCTCAGCGCGTCGTGGATCCGCTGCCGTACCGTGGGCCCCGGATCGTCGACGGAGATGCCCAGCACGCGGCGAAGCGCGGCCATGAGGCTCAGGTGCGGCGTGCCGCGCAGGTGCGACAGGTTGTGGAAGCGAAACACGCCGACGTCCTGCTGGCGACACTGCGCCAGGAACTCCTCGCAAAGTCGGCTCTTGCCGACGCCCACCTCGCCGCGCACGCCGACGATCGCGCCCCGCCCGGCGCGCGCGTCCTCGAGCGCGCGCTCGAGAGCGAGCAGCTCGTGACCGCGCCCGACGAACGGCAGCAGGCCGCGCGAGCGCGCGCGCTCGAGCCGGGTCGCGAAGGTGCCGACCCCGACCAGCTCGAACACGCGCCCGATCATGCCGTGCGCGTTGCCCGGCTGCCCCCGGTCGACGAGCCGGAAGTAGCCGTCCACCAGCCGCGCCGTGGTCTCCGAGACGAAGATCCGGCCCGGCGCCGCGCTGCGCTCCACCTGCGAGGCGAGGTGCACCGTCGAGCCCATCGCGGCGTAGCCGCCGCGCCCTTGCCGACCGAGAAGTCCTGCGACGACGTCGCCGGAATGGATCCCGATCCGCACCGCCAGGTCGATGCCGCGCGTGGTGAGCAGCTCCGCCGAGTGCCGCTCGAGCGCCTGGCGAAGCCGCAGCGCCGCGTAGCAGGCGCGCTGCGCGTGGTCTTCGAGTGCGACCGGCGCGCCGAACAACGCCATGATGCCGTCGCCGGTGAACCGGTTCACGACGCCGCCGACGCGCTGCACGCCCTCCGCCATGATGACGAAGAAGCGGGTCACGATGCGGTACCACTCCTCCGCTTCGATGCGCTCGGACAGCGTCATCGAGCCCTGGACGTCGGCGACCAGCACGGTCACCTGCTTGTGCTCGGCGCGCGGTGCGTCGGGCGCCCGGCTTACGGCGGCGGCATCGAGGAGGAGTCCGCAGCGGCGGCAGAATCGCGCCCGCATCGGCGCATCCGCGCCACACGCCGCGCAGCGCACGGCGGGGTTCTTCAGGAAGGCGATGCTGCTTGCGCGGGTGGCCATCGGGACGGTCTCGAACCCCGGGGACCGTAGCACCTTTCCAGGCCCGAGGCGTAGGGAATCATCGACCCTGACGCGATCCACCGCCAGCCGGCCGCGCCTCAGCGGTGCCGCCCCCGCGAGCCGGAGGACCGCCGCCTCGCCCGACGCGGTGGATGCGACCTCAGCGAGGTCCCCCTTCGGCCGTCGCGGGCGGCGTCCGGGCCTCGGGCCGCTCACGCTCCGCGCCGCCGACGGCAGCCACCTCACCCCTTCCCGGCACGACCAGCGGCGGTCCCTGGGCCGCCCCGAGGTAGAGCTCCGATTCCTTGTACTGCGCGATCGCGAAGCGCATCAGGACGCCGATCGCCGCGCACACGGGCATCGCCAGCAAGATGCCGAGAAAGCCGAACAACGCACCGCCCGCGAACAGTCCGAAGATCACCCACAGCGGGTGCAGCCCGATGCGGTCGCCCACGAGCCGCGGCGTGAGCACGTAGTCGATGAGAACCTGCCCGGAGAAGAACACCCCGAGGACGATGGCGATCATCACCCAGTCCGGCCAGAACTGCACCGCCGCCACGCCGACCGACGTGACCAGCCCGACGAACGTCCCGACGTACGGAATGAACGAGATGCCGCCCGCGATGAGGCCGATCGTCAGCCCGAAGTTGAGCCCGACGAGGGTCAGGGCGACGGCGTAGAACGCGCCCAGCGTGAGGCACACCGTCGCGACGCCACGGACGTAGCCGGCAAGCACCACGTCGATCGCTCGTGCCTGCTCGCGGATGGTCGCCGCGTGCTCGAGCGGCAGCCAGCCGTCGACGGCGTCGAGCACGCGCGGCCAGTCGCGCAGCAGGTAGAATGCGACCAGTGGCGTCACCGAGAGGAGCGTCAGCACGTTCACGATCTTCAGGCTCTGATCGAACGCCCCGTTGAGGAACGCCGCGAGCAGCTCGGCGAGACGCTGCACGGCGGAGGCGAACGGCGCCTTCAGCTGGTTCACGTCGTCCGGATCGAGCACGGACAGCGCGCGCTCCCAGAGCGAGCGCCCGAGGTCGAACAGCGCCGAGAAGTACTGCGGCAGACGCGCGACCAGCCCGACGACCTGCTCGACCACGGTCGGCAGCAGCAGGACGAACACCAGCGTCGAGAGGAAGAAGAACCCGACCAGGATCAACAGTGCCGACACCGTGCGCGACCAGCCCCAGCGCTGCAGGCGGTCGACGACGGGATCGAGGAAGTACGCGATCGCCATGCCGAGGACGAACGGCAGCAGGATGTTGCCCAGCAGCCAGAGCAGCGCGAGGCTCCCGCTCAGGATCACCAGCCACAGCTTGGCCTGTCGTTGCACCGTCATCCCCCCGATCCCGCGGAGCGTCGTCCTGCTGCGAACATCCCGGCTGCCGGCGCGCAAAGCAAGCTCCCTCGGCGTCGGCCCGAGACCCTTTCCTCGCCGGCTCGAACGCGTCACACTCGGCCGGGGTCAGGAGGGGACATGGACGTAGCGAAGCTCATCACCGCACTCCTTTCGGGCATGAAGGAGATCTCGGTCTCGGAGACGGTGGTCGGGGCGCCGATTCGCTCAGGCTCGTCGACGATCATCCCGGTGAACAAGGTGACACTCGGCTTCGGCACCGGCGCGGCCGGCACGCGACCGGCCCCCGCCGCGCACGCGAACGGTCTCGAGTCGACCGCGGTCGGCGGCGGGCTCACCGTCGATCCCCAGGCGTTCATCGTCGTCAACGGCGAAGGCCAGGCGCAGCTGCTGTCGCTCAAGGACTCGCGAGGTGCCACCGTGCTGCGCGCGATCGAGCTCCTGCCGAGCGTGCTCAGCCGGCTCGGACTGCCGATCGGCGAGGCGGCCGAGGCGCCGGTACTGCCGCCCGGCCAGGGCAAGCCCGAGTCGGGCGGAGACCGCGAGAGCTGACCGGCACGATCGTCATCACCGTCCTCACCGGCGCGCTCGGGGTGCTGCTGCTCTTGCTGCTGGTCCCGGCGTACATCGTGCTGCAGGTCACGGGCGACGCCCTCGACGGCGTGCGGATCGCACTGTCGTGGCGGCTTCTCCTGTTGCACGGCGGGCACAGCCGGAAGCTCGTCTTGCCCGGCACCGAGGGCGGCGCCGGGGCGCAGCCCGTCGTCGATTCCCCGGCACCGAGCCCGGCCGCGACTCCCGCCGCGAGCGCCGCGCAGCCCGCGCAGTCCGCGCCGCCCAGCCCGCGTAGCGGTCGCCGCGCAGGCTGGAGCGCGCGCATCGCCGACCTCGAGCGCGCGGTCGAGCTCGTCCGGCGGCTGGTCGCGCACCGTGCCCTCCGCGTGATGCGACTCGACGGCTGGGTGGAGTTCGCCCTGGACGACGTCGGCGACACCGGACGCGCCTTCGGCATGGCCTGCGCGGTCGCGGCGGTGCTCGACCCGCACGGGCGCCTCGAGCTGCGCCCGCGCTGGGACGCATCGGCCCGCCTCGCCGTCGACCTGCTCCTCGAGGTCCGGCTGCACCCGCTGCGCGCCCTGCTCGTTCTGCTCGCGCAACGCCTGCGCGGGGCACGCGTCGCACGACCCGCCGTGTCCGCAGGAGAGACCCTTGCGGCGTGAGGAGGATGTCGTCGCCGGGACCGCGATCGCGTGCGGCGCCATGGTCCTCGTCCCGCTGCTGCGCGTGCGGGCTTGCGGGTTCAGCGCCCGGGCGGGTGTCGTCGAGGCGGACGTGGCGGGCTTCATCGCCTGCGGTGCAGACGGCACGCTGCGCGTGGTGCCACTCGGCGACACACCCGCCGATGCGGCGGCATGGAGCACATGGCTCGCGGCGCACCCGGCCCTGCTGGTGGCGATCCGCGACCGCCTCGCGGCAACCCGCGACCCATCCGCCGTATTCGCGGCATCTCCTGCGACGGACTGACGTCCTCACCGGCTTCGCCGACCACGAAAGGACGAAGAAGCGCCGGGCGTCTTCATCTGACGTCGTCACCGGCTTCGCCGACCACGAAGGATGGAAGCGGCACGGCGTTTCGTCGACCTCCCCGAGCTCGCCTTCGTCGCCATCGGCAAGGGCACGTTCGACTGGGCGCCGCGGCCGAAAGCGACGGCCCCCTGAAGCGACGAAGGCCCCGGCGAGATCGCCGGGGCCTTCGCCTGCCGCAGGGAATCGACTGCCCTACTGCACCTCGATGAGCAGGATCGGCGAGTACGCCAGGTTGCCGAGCTGGATGGCACCCTCGCGCGAGTAGTACGCGACCGAGCCCGCGCCCTGCACCAGAATGAAGAAGGACATGAACTTCGTGTCCTGCGGCCCCAGCCCCGCCTGCACGTCCGGCGTCACGTCGAACACGACCTTCGTGCCGTCGAGCATGTCGTCGGTATGCAGCGCCGGGCCGCGCAGCGGGCCCTGGTGCTTCTTGCCGCCCGTCTTCCACCGGTTGATGCCGGTGCAGTTCGGCTGCTCGTTGGCGATGTTGGTGTCCGTGGAGCAGTTCCACGTCACGCCCGAGCCGGAGCCCTTCGGGTTGCCGGGCGTCGGGTAGTTGTTGCCGTTGCCTTCGGCCCAGAGCTCGAAGCCGTCGTTCAGCCGCGCGACATAGGTTTCTCCCCCACCCGGAGGCCAGTTGTCGCTGGGCGAGTACGGCGGGACGTCGAAGCCTCCTCGTCGCCCGGCGTCGTGCCACAATCCACCGAGCCGCCCGCGATCGAGTGTTCGACGTCGACCTGGTTCGAGAAGAAGCGGCCGATGAAGCTGCCGACCGAGCCCCCCGAGCCGATGTGGATCTCGCCGTTGGGCGCGAAAACGTCGCCGACCCAGTTCGAGTTGCCCCCGAACCGCACCGCGTTGTCGCCCGATGCCTTGGTCTCGAGATAGAAGTCGCACGGGCTGTTGGTCTGCGTCTGGAGCGTGACGTTGACCGAGCCGAAATCGACGGCACCGCACACGAAGACCTTCGTTCCCGGCTGGGTGACGGTGATCGTCGAGCCGTTGCCCCCCTTGATCGAGTCGAAGAAGTAGTTCCCGGCGCCGTTCAACGTGAGGTCGAAGTTGCTACCGAAGCTCAGCGCCCCGTACGGCCCGGGGCCGAGAATCCGAGCCTCGTTGTTGACGCCGGAATCGTCCGCTCCGCCGGTCGGACAGGTGAACGCGGTGTTCGGCGGCAGCGTCGGCAGCATCGGGTCACCAACGATATTGGTGCCGACGCTCGAGCCGTTGTTCAGCGTGAGCGTGGTGCCGACGGGATGGATCACCGCACCCTACACCGACGCCTGGTTCTGCAGGTTCACGTCGCCGCCGCTGCGCACGTCGCCATCGACGGTCGCCTTGCCCTGTAGCCGGACCGCGTCACCCGTGACCGGATCCTCGTTGCGGCCACCGACCAGACCGACGATGTCCGAGTCGAACCCGATGACCACGCCGTTCTCGCCGAAGATCGTGTAGGCCGAGAGCGGCGGCCCTGCCGCTGAAGCGAGCGATGCGACGAACACCGCGCACGCGCCGAGCAGGGGCGCCGAGACCCTGAGCCTCCGGTTCTTCATTGTCCTGAGTCCTCCTCATGGTGAAGGGACAGCGGCCCGAGTGCCACGCTCACGGCCGGGTGCCATGCGCGCGGGTATACCGACACGCATAGCAGAAGGCGCACGGCGTCGGGAGCATGGTCACGGAGCTTCGCCTTCGCACGTCAGACTGCTCACCGGGCGAGACGGCGCCATGGCCCCCCGCCGCCCCCGAGCGTACAGAAATCGCTCAGCCGGCGGGCAGCGACGACGCCGCACACAGACCCCGCGCCACCGTATCGAGACGGCGCGCGACCCGCTCCGCCGCCGCGGTCGCCCGCATCTCGACCTCGCGCGGCGCTGCACCCGCCAGCTCGCGCAGCAGCTCCGCGTGCTCGCGCGCCAGCGCACCCTCCAGATCCGCCAGCGCCGCCCGGATGCGTGCGCCGTCGCCGGGAGCGTCCTCGGCACGCGCCGCGAGCCTCTCGAACGTCCACCAGAGACCTTCCGCGCCCGGAGCGCCCGTGCCCTCCGTGCCGGCGCGCACCAGCGCTTCGGGCAGGCGACCGGCGACCAGCAACGGGAACCACACCGAGGTGCACGGGCGCCCGAACGCGAGCCACATGGTGCGCGGCAGCGCGGGCGACGGCTCGAGCGCGACGACCATGGCCATCGCGGTCCGGCTCGGCCCCTCGTGCATGCAGATCGTGTAGAACTGCTCCTGGTCCGGCGCGGCACCGCGTGCGAAGCACGCCCCGGTCGCGTCGTGATCGCCGAGCACGCGACGCAGCGACGTCAGCGTGTGCCGGCCGCGGTCCTCGCGCAGGAGCTGCCGCGAGCGGCGCAGCCGGCCGGACGAGAGCACCGGCGGCACCATCGTCGCGTCGCGGTAGGCAAGTGCGAAATCGAACGGCTCCGCCACCGCGAGCCCACACTCCCGGGCGCGCGCCGCCGTCGCTGCGCCGAGCCGGTCCCAGTCGGCACCGATCGACACGTGATTCGAGATCGAATCGGTCGCGGTCGCACGGCGCGCGGCCCACTGCCGGCCCGCCGCCTCGAGGATCCACGCCTCGACCGGATCGGCGATCAGGAACGAGTTGTTGTAGGGCCAGTCCATGTCGCGGTACCCGGAGCCGCCCTGACCGTACTCCTCGACCAGGCGGACGATGGTGTCGAGCGCTTCGGCGGCGGTGCGCCCGCGCTCGAGGCCGAGACGCACGAGGTCCATTCCCGTCAGCCCCACCGGCGCCGGCGCCTCGTGCGCGAAGATGGTCTCGTTGCCGATCGCGACGCCGTGCTCGTTGAGCCCCATCTCGAAGCCCCAGAGCCAGGTCGGACGCGAGCCCAGCACGCGGGCGGTCTCGCGCACCTGGGGAATCGTCACGTACTGGCAGCGGACCGACGCGCCCGCCGGATGGGTCGCGCGCTCGATCATCACCGGCGCCTGCGGCTCGCCGGGCGGACGGTCGCTGTTCTTGCCGAACAGCACGACGCCGTCCGCGGCGGCGTCCGCGAGCGCGACGATCGTGTCGCAGCCGAGGAGAGCGGGGCCGTGCTGCGCGCGGTTCTGCATGCGCCGCTCCTACCACACGCGCCGCCGAGTTCGGCGCCGCAGTGAGGCAGCCTGCACGACCCCGCAGATGCCACAGTCCCCGCCCGGCTCCGCCCGGGGGAACGACGCAACCTCCGCGCGACCGGGGTTCGATGGCGGGCGTCGCCTCCGCGCGCGGAGGGAGGTCCTCGCAGCGAAGGCGACGCAGGTCACGCCAGGAAGAAAGGCGCGCGAGGGAGGCGCGCGCTTTGCCGGGATAGACGAGACGTACCGGCGCGTTCTGACAACCGCCGCAGCACGAGGTGCGCGCAAAGAAAAACCCCGGGGCGCACCCCGGGGTTTCTCCACCGCGCCCTGAGAGATTCGAACTCCCGACCTGCTGATCCGTAGTCAGCCGCTCTATCCAGCTGAGCTAAGGGCGCCCGCTGCGAGTTGCCCTAGGTAGCCGTCACGGCTGGACGTGTCCAGTGGGCCATCCCTGCGCGGCAGCGGAGCGGCTTCGCCGGGTGGCGATCGCGCAGCCTTGCGACCCCCGGTGCCTCCAAGTACGTAGAGATCGTCGTCCGGCCGGGGAACGAACGACGGGTCGGGAGAGATGGCCGAGTGGTCGAAGGCGCGCGCCTGCTAAGCGCGTATACGGGTAACACCGTATCGAGGGTTCGAATCCCTCTCTCTCCGCTCTCCCCTGTCGGCTCGCGTCTCTGCACTCGCGCTCTCGCGGACCCCGCTGTCGCGTTGGCGGCCGACATGGCGACCCTGCACCGCTGCACGCCCGCGCGAAGCTCGCGCGACTTTGATCGATTCGCGCATCTGCGGGTGCACGCGGCTTGCCCGAACCGGGCCGGCCCCTTCGACCGGGCGATCCCGGCGGGTTTTCGGGCATCCGTTGCAGGAAGGGAGACTCTGGTCGCGCGACTGCCGTAGCGGCTGCGGGCACGGCGCAGGGTCCGATCCAGCGCTGCCGGTGGCACGTCCCTTGGAGAAGGTCCCGGCCATGAACGAGACCTCCTCGACAACCGACACCGACACCTTCCTCCTGGTCCTGAACGATCCCGAGTTCGTCCGTGTAGGTGCCCTCCTCGGCCTGCGGGCCCGGGCGACGCATCAAGCCGACTCCCACCTCGTCGACTCGTTCATCGACAGCGACGTCCAGTTCAGCGGCGCTCGCCGAAAGCTCCTCGTCACGTCCGTCCCCAACGTCCTGCCCCAGTAAGGTCGCCCTCGAGTCGCGGTCGTCCCCTCCTCCCTCCCGAGGGGAATCTGATCGCGCGGGGCACGCTCGCTGCTGCGCTCGCGTCTGGCCACAACGCCAGGTCGAAAACCCGGCCCGCTTCTCCCGCCCCCCCACCCCAGGCGAAGCGGCACACCCCCGGGCTCGGCCCCAGGCGGCCGGCGCGAGCGCGGCAGTGCAAGCGGCGCGCACCATCGCGGTCCGCACCCCTGACCGCACCGAACCGCCCCATCTCCCTCGCGCCCGGCGGTGCCGTCACGGCGTAGCCGCAGGTCCGGCCCGCGGCACCTGCCAGATCTGCGCGGCGGGATCTGCGTACACGGGGCGCATCCCGGGGCTCCGCTCGAGGAGCTTGCGGAACGCCTGATCGCGCGGCTGCGAAGTGACCCAGATCCAGCGTGCGCCGAAGTCGCGCCCGACGATGTCGGCTGCGTTGCCCATGCCGCGCGCGAGTCCGAGGTTCTTCGCGAACAGCGCCGGATCGTGCTGGTAGAGGAAGATCGGGTCGAGGCCCGAGATGTAGCGGCCTTCGGGGCGGAAGCCGTAGAGCACCGCGAAGTCCATCCAGGAGTTGTGGTAGACGACCTCGCCGGGTGCTGCGATCTGCCCGAGGGCGGCCACCGCGGGCGCGAACACGTCCCCCGTGCTCTGCCGTCCGAACGACTCGCGCATTCCCGCGACCCTGCTCCACGCCCAGCCTGCGACGACCAGCAGCGCGAGCACGCACGGCACCGCCACGACCGCGCGCTCCCGCAGCAGGGCCGCGAGCCCGCGGCCCGCTGCGAGACGCGTCCAGAGCGCCCCCGCGAGCAGCAACGCCGCCACCACGAACACATCGACGAAGCGACGCGAGCGGGTCGCGACGACCAGCAACCCGCTCGCGACCAGCGTCAGGTAGAGGTCCCGCGCCGGCCAGCCGCGGACGCCGTGCACGGCGACCACCAGCACCAGTCCGCCGAGCGCGGGCGCCCAGCCCGGCGTCTGCGCGAGGAAGCTCTTCAGCGCCATCGGGCCGAGCTCGCTGCCGAACGCCTCGCGCGGGATCTCCGCGCGATTCGCCGCGACGGAGCGCACGATGTCGACGATCTGGTCGGCGAGCGTCAGGTTGTTCGGAAAGTACGGGTGCAGCAGCGACGCCGCGACCACGCCGACGACGACGGCACCGGTCACCGCGCGCGGGAACGGCTCGCCGCGCAGCAGCGCCGTGACGATCCGCGCGCCCAGCAGCGCCGGAAGCAGGAGGAACGACGAGTGCGCGAGCACGTGCAGGAACGCGACCACCCCGAGCGTCTTCCAGCGATCGCGGAACAAGAGCGCGATCTCGATCGTCACGAACGCCATGCCCAGGATGTGCGGCCGGACCGACGAGAGCCGCGTCACGTAGTACGGGCTGGTCGCGACCAGCAGCAGCACCCAGAGGGCGCCGAAGCGGATGCCGAAGGCCCGCAGCGCAGCCGCGAACGCCGCCAGCACCAGGAAGTCGAGCGCCACCACCGCCCACTTGCCACCCGCGAACGGGTCGCCTCGCACGAACGGAATCAGCAGGACGTGGAACAGGAAGTCCTTGTCGCTGTAGCGCTCGGCCCACGTGCTCTGGGTCGCCTGTGGGAACCTCTGCTCGACGCCGTGCACCGCGAGCTGCTCGGCCGCGCGCACGTGGAAGTAGCTGTCGAGATCGTACAGGCCACCGAACGAGAGCTGCACCCACGCGAGCCACGCCGTCCCGATCAGCACCGCTGCCCACGCGAGCGCGCGGTCCATCCGACCGGCTTCCTGCCCGTCCGCTACCGTCATCCGCGAAACCCTGCCTCGTACGCGAGCGGTCGTCCAGCACCGCGGCTCTCAGACGAGCGTCACAGGGGCCGGGACGAACTGCGGCCCGGGCGGCGTCGCAGCCTCGTTCGCGTGATCGCCGCGGGCACGGTCGACGACCACGGCCGCCCGGCGCTGCGCCGTCGCCACGCATCGGCGGCGGCGCGGCGCCGGGCTCCGGCCCGCATCACGGCAGGCTGCGCACGCGTTTGGCCTCGCCCGCGATGAACGTGCCGGGGTCGATCTGGATCAGCAGCACGCTGTTGCGGTCGTCGACCCACACCGCGTCGACCGTGACGGGATTGGTGGAGGTCGGCGCGTTCGGCGGCAGCGTCACGACCGCACGGCCGGTGCAGTCGGGCGACACCTCGAGCGTACCCTCGTAGTGCCGCTTGATGACGAGCCCGCCGAAGCTCGCGGTATCGTCGAGGATTGCGCGCCCGCCGCCGTTGGCCTGCGTCTCGATGCGCACCGCGCCACCGCCCGAGAAGAACGCCTCGGGGAGAAACATGCCCTGGATCGTGATGTTCTGCACGATCGCATTGAAGGCGTAGCCGTAGGTCGAGTCGACGTTGGTGATCGTGCAGCCCCGGGCGACCTTCTTCGCCTGGCCGGTCACGATCGCATCGAGATCGGTGCGGATGATCTCGAGCTGCGCGCCCTCGCGCACCGCGACGAAGTTGAAGTAGGGCTGCCCGCCGACGAGCGCGGTGCCGCGGCAGTTCTCGTCGACGGTATAAGTGCCGGCGCTCGGCGAGATCGGCGTCACCACGCCACCCTGCGTCTGCGTGCCGGTCATCGAGAACGTGCCGTCGTTCTCGAGCGTCAGCACGCCGCCGGCGGCGTAGAACTCGGGATCGCCGAAGTTCATGACGTGGCCCGTGAGCAGATAGCCGTAGCGCCCCTTCGTTCGGGAGAGGTCGCAGCCGTCCGCGGGCAGGATCGAGAGCGGTTGCGCACGCGCCTCGGACGCGACCGCCATCGACACGAGCACGAGACCGACCGCGAGCTCCTTCACGCGACGAGTCGAACACCTGGAAAACAACATCGATGCCTCCTTTGGCAAGACGAGAGATGTTCTCCCCTTACGGTGACCGCGTCCCGAGAGTCCTGAACGTTCGGTAAACGATCGGAAAGATGGTCGGCCCGCCCGGCCGATCCTGCCCCGCCGCTGCTCGAGGATCTCTCGGCCCCCCGGGATGCCGGGGCCTAGGCGAGCTCGGCCAGACGCCGCTCGAGGAAGCGGCGCTCGCTCTCCTGCAGGGTCAGCTCGGGGGCGCGCCGGTAGGCGGCGCGCGCCTCCGGCGTCCGGCCGAGACGCCGGCAGAGGTCCGCGCGCGTCGCATGGGCGAAGCGGTAGGAGACCAGCTCGCCACGCTCGAGGATCCGGTCGACGAGCGCCAGCCCCGCCGCCGGGCCGTCGTGCATCGCGACGGCGACCGCGCGGTTCAGCTCCACCACCGGCGACGGCTCGAGGCGCAGGAGGACGTCGTACAGGGCGACGATCTCCCGCCAGTCGGTCGCGGCGGCGTCCGGTGCCGCAGCGTGCACCGCGGAGATCGCCGCCTGCACCGCGAACGGCCCGACGTGCGACGTCGCGAGGGCGCGCCGCACCCTCTCCAGCCCCTCGACGATCTGCTCGCGGTTCCAGCGGGACCGGTCCTGCTCGTGGAGCAGCACCAGCGTGCCGTCGGGCGCACTGCGTGCGCGGCGGCGGGCGTCGTGCAGGAGCATCAGCGCGAGCAGCCCCTCGACCTCCGCATCGGGCAGCAGCTCCACCAGCAGACGCCCGAGGCGGATCGCCTCGCCGGAGAGATCGGCACGCGTCACCGAGTCGCCCGACGACGCCGAGTAGCCCTCGTTGAAGACCAGATAGATGAGGAAGGCACGCGCGATCTCCTCGGTCGTCAGGCCGCAGATCTCGCGCAGCGTGAGCGCCACCTGCGCTTCGGGCGACAGCGCCGGGTGACAGCAGGTGAACACCAGGCGGAGCCGGTCGTCCTCGAGATCGCCGAGCTGCACGCGTGCGGCCGCGTCCTCGCTGGCGGCCTCGAGCCGGTCGGCGATCTCGTGCTGCGCCTCGTCGAAGCGCGCGCGGCGACGGAGCGCGTCGATCGCCTTGAAGCGACCGGTCGAGACCAACCAGGCACGCGGGCTCACCGGCTCGCCGTCGCGCGGCCAGCTCTCGGCCGCAGCACGGAACGCGTCGTGCAGCGCATCCTCGGCGAGATCGAAGTCACCGAGCAGGCGGATCAGGGTCGCCAGCACACGGCGCGACTCCGAGCGGTACACCTCCTCCAGACGGGCGCTCCACGGCTCCTCGGGTCCGGTCATCGGCGGCCACGTGCTGCGCCGTCGGGCGCCGCCCGAAGCCCGACCGGCGGCCGCGCCGCGAGGGCGCCGCGGAAGAATCGACACGGACCTGTCGATCGTGCGATCCGTCGTTCGACCAGAGACGAAGCCATCGGCGGCCGCGCGGCGGGGCCGAACGGGATGGAGCTTCGGAGGGATCCGAGATGAGCTGGGTACGCGTACTGGTCGGCACGCGCAAAGGCGCGTTCGTGCTGACGGCGGACGGCAAGCGGGAGCTCTGGGACGTCACCGGGCCGCACTTCGGCGGCTGGGAGGTCTACCACGTGAAGGGCTCGCCGGTGCACCCGGGCCGCATCTGGGCGGCGCCGAACACGGGCTGGTTCGGCCAGGTCGTGCAGCGCTCCGACGACGGTGGGAAGACCTGGGAGGCGGTCGGCAGCCAGTTCACCTACGACGGCATCCCCGGCACGCACCAGTGGTACGACGGCACGCCGCACCCCTGGGAGTTCGCGCGCGTCTGGCACCTCGAGCCGTCGCTCACCGATCCGGACACCGTGTACGCGGGCGTCGAGGACGCGGCCCTGTTCCGCTCCGGCGACGCCGGCGCCACCTGGCACGAGCTGTCCGGGGTGCGTGGCCATGGCTCGGGCCCGTTCTGGCCACCGGGCGCCGGCGGCTTGTGCCTGCACACCATCCTGCTCGACCCGACGAACACCGAGCGCATCTTCGTCGCGATCTCGGCCGCCGGCGCGTTCCGCTCCGACGACGGCGGCGCGTCCTGGAAGCCGATCAACCGCGGGCTTCGCTCGGAGGGGATTCCCGACCCGAGGCCGAGGTCGGTCACTGCGTCCATCGCATCGCCATGCACCGCTCGCGTCCGGACGTCCTCTTCATGCAGAAGCACTGGGACGTGATGCGCAGCGACGACGGCGGCGACACGTGGCGCGAGGTCAGCGGCAACTTGCCGAGCGACTTCGGCTTCCCGATCGACGTCCATGCGCACGAGCCCGAGACCATCTACGTCGTTCCGGTCACCAGCGACTCCGAGCACTATCCGCCGGACGGACGCCTGCGCGTCTACCGGAGTCGCAGCGGCGGCGACGAGTGGCAGCCGCTCGTGAACGGACTGCCGCAGCGCGACTGCTACGTCAACGTGCTGCGCGACGCGATGGCCGTCGACTCGCTCGACGCCTGCGGCGTCTACTTCGGAACGACCGGCGGACAGGTGTGGATGTCGCCCGACGCCGGCGACACATGGCGCGCGATCGTGCAGCACCTGCCCCCCGTGCTGTCGGTCGAGGTCCAGACCCTGCCGTGACGGACAAACCGACGAACGGACCCGCGACGTTCGGGGTGCGCATCGTCCTGCCGGCGCACCTGCGCAAGCTGTCGCGGCAGGACGGTGAGGTCGTGCTCGCCGTGACCGAGCCCGTGACCCTCGGTCGGGTCGTCGACGCACTCGAGGACCGTCACCCCGTGCTGCGTGGAACGATCCGCGATCACGTGACGCACCGACGACGTCCGTTCGTGCGCTTCTTCGCCAGCGGGCAGGATCTCTCGCACGAGCCCGCCGACACGCCACTGCCGGCCGCCGTCGTGCGCGGCGAGGAGCCGTTCCTCGTCGTCGGCGCCATGGCGGGCGGCTGAGGTACCCTTTCCGGGAGAGCCGACCATGAAGTACATGCTGCTGATCTACCAGGACGAGAACGCGCTCGACGATGCGGAGCGCGCGGCCTGCTACGCCGAGTCCAGCGCGCTGTCGCACGACCTCGCGGCCGCCGGGAAGTTCGTGGCGGCGTCCCCGCTGCAGCCGACCGCGGTCGCGACCAGCGTGCGGGTCCGCGACGGCAAGCGCCTGGTGACCGACGGCCCCTTCGCCGAGACGCGCGAGCAGCTCGGCGGCTTCTTCCTCGTCGTCGCGACCGACCTCGACGACGCGATCGCCATCGCGGCTCGCGTGCCGATGGCGCGCAAGGGCACCGTCGAGGTGCGCCCGGTGGTCGAGCTGCCGGACCTGCCGCCAGCGCGGCTCTGAGCCGGGCGCCGCCGTCCGCCCGCAGGCTTCGATCCGCGGCGCGCCCGCCGGGCGACCGTGCGGCGCGCCACCCGGGCGCGCGGAGTCGCGGTCACCGGCAGCCGTCGCGCTGGCCCGCGCGGTGGATTGCCCGCTGCCGTGCGCGGCGGTAGTGCCCTGCCGATGTCCACCGAGAACGCTCCGCCGATCTGGGAGATCTCCGGCACCGTCCCCGGGGCGATCGCTCTCGAGGACCACCGGCGCCGCGTGACCTTCGCCGAGCTCGAGGAGCGCAGCAACGCGTTCGGCCACGGCCTCGAGGCGCTCGGCCTCGTCCCCGGGGACCACGTCGCGCTCGTGGTCGGCAACCACGCGAACTTCATCGAGGCGCTGCTCGGCGCGATGCGCGCAGGCATGGTCGTCACCCCGCTCAAGACATCCTGGACCGCGCCCGAGATCGACTACCTGCTGTGCGACGCCGGATCGCGCGCCGTCGTTTGCGAGGGCGATGCAGCGCGCGCGGCCGCACAGGCGCGCGGCATCGCCGTGGTCGACCTCGAGCACGGCGTCCGCGGCACCGGCTTCGAGACCTGGCTCGGCGCCCAGCCCGCGGCGCCACTACCGCGCGCGCGGCATGGCTTCCGCCTCTCGTACACGTCGGGGACCACCGGCCGTCCGAAGGGCGTGCACCGGCTGTCCGACGGCCAGCGACCATGGTGCGAGGCGTTCGCGGCGTCGCGCGCGTTCGCCGCCGCTGCCGCCGCACCGACCGACGGTCCGCACCTGAACGTGTCGGCGCTCTTTCACGGCGCACCGCTCGCCTTTTCGCTGTCGCTGCTGGCGAGCGGCTGCACGGTACGCATCCTGCCGCGCTGGGACGCCGAGGGGGCCCTCGACGCGCTCGCGCGCGACGTGCGCTCGACGTGCATGGTCCCGACCATGTTCCGCCAGCTGCTGGCGCTTCCCGAAGACCGGCGCAGAGCGTTCCGTGCACCGGGGCTGCGTGCGGTCCTGCACGGCGGAGAGCCCTGCCCACAGGC
>Ga0172362_10002584_pt1 | contig 15681 bp, 12 predicted proteins | sample LakKivs1_kivu2a2_FD_114534 | JGI IMG/M metagenome (GOLD analysis project Ga0172362, IMG submission 114534) | Sediment microbial communities from Lake Kivu, Rwanda - Sediment s1_kivu2a2 | ecosystem: Environmental > Aquatic > Freshwater > Lake > Sediment | place: Rwanda: Western Province, Lake...
CGCCGGGGAGCGGCAAAACACTGCTGGCCCGCTCGCTGCCGTCCATCCTGCCCCAGATGGACATTGAAGAAGCTTTAGAGGTCACCAAAATTTATAGTGTGAGCGGGCTGCTTCCCCAGGACACACCGCTCATGAGGCAGCGCCCGTTCCGCGCCCCGCATTACACCATATCTCATGCCGGTCTGGTCGGCGGCGGCCGCTGGCCCAGGCCCGGCGAGATAAGCCTGAGCCATCGTGGTGTCCTCTTCCTCGATGAGCTTCCCGAGTTCGGCCAAACCGACCTGGAGGTTCTGCGTCAACCCCTGGAAGACAAGATAGTGACCATCAGCCGGGCGCAGGGCAGTGTCACCTTTCCGGCGAACTTCATGCTGGTGGGAGCTATGAATCCCTGCCCCTGCGGCTATTACGGCGACCCGGTGAAGCCATGCACCTGCTCTCCGGTGGTGGTCTCGCGCTACCAGAAGCGCATCAGCGGTCCTCTGCTTGACCGTATCGATATCTTTGTTGAAGTTCCCCGTATTGATTATGAGAAGCTGGCCGATGACAGGATGGGGGAGAGCTCCGAGGTAGTGCGGCAGCGTGTTGAGCAGGCGCGTTCCGTTCAGCGCAAGCGGTTCAATGGGACAAAGCTGGCCTCAAACGCCGACATGACCCCACTGGAGGTGCGTGAGTTCTGCCAGGTAGAGCCCTCGGCGCAGAGCCTGCTCCAGGCAGCGATGAGGCAATTATGCCTTTCGGCGCGTGCTTTCCACCGCATCCTCAAGCTGGCCCGTACTATCGCCGACCTCGCAGACGCTGAGACCATCTCCGCCAGCCATCTGGCCGAAGCAATTCAGTATCGCCCCCGGGCTCAAGCGTAGATTCCGTCAACAAAGAGAAACGAATTTCTCATTGCAATAAATGGTATTCATATAACTTCAGAGCAAGGCTGGGCTACGGTACATCTAAATCTAAGTGGATTCTCAAGGCGTCTTCAATCGTCTTTTGCATTTCGGGGTTCGTTATATAGCCATAGGGGTGCTTCAGGCGTTTTTTAGAGATTGTACGTATCTGGTGAGTCAGTACAATCGAGTCCTCAGGCAAATTGGCGTCTCCATGCCTCAGCAGAACCTCGGAGGGATATACCCTGCGCCCTTTTTTCAGCGAGGTGAGTGGAAGTATGGTAACCACGGGCATTACCTGATTGAAGCTATCATTGCTGACGACAAGGACAGGGCGCTGTCCCGCTTGCTCAGAACCCTCACCATAACCAAGGTCAGCTCTGAATATACCCCATCGCATTTCACTGCTCATGTCATGCGCTCCGCAGCCTCAGCGTCAGCATGGCTGAAATCTTTCTCTACCTGCCTAATATCAGATAAGAATAATGGGTCACGGCTCGCCTTAGCAAACTCGCGACGTAACATTTCCCGGCGCATTTTCTTGATATACTCCTGCAGTGCCTCTTCAACAAATCTATTCTGTGACCATGCTTCTTTAGCTTGAACCAGCCCTTTCATCTCTTCCAGAATGTCCCCGCTTAAGGAGAATGTCACTTTTCTCTTACGTGTAGCATTTCTTACCATCGTCCTACCTCGTTAGAATTATATGACTAACTTGTATAGAATGCAAGCAATATATGGAAGCAATAATGACTTCCATATTCATATTTTGTGCTAATAATTTATCTTTGGCTTCCGGTAGCGAGCGACACTGCTACCGGCTATGTTGAAGTCATGATAACGACTGCTGCGGCGATAAGCTATAAGTGACGCTACTGTTGTATCCTTAGCGGTGCCTGATTCAAACCGAAGCGTTTAGCTCTTTCCTTGAACTCTTCTTCCGTCTCATCTTCCCACGGAATATATTGAATATCCTCCGGCCTTCTCAGCCCGTAAAGCAGGACGTCGATTACTTCTCGGGACGGGTTGCCGAGTTTTATCACTGTCTCTTTCCTTACCGAGTAAACCTGGCCTGTTAGAATGGTGGGCACGTTGGGGTAATACACATTTACCAGGTTGAAGTTAGCCTTTTCACGGTTTACTCTGACTTTTTCTTCCGAGAGTATCCAGCCGTAAGAAGGACAGGTCGGCGAGTACAGGAAAAGGCACGGTGTGAGATTTGCCAGGGTATCTACGGTGATTATTTCCCCGCCCCTTCTGAAGAAAGTGCCCACAATGGGAATCCCGGAGAAAAAATCACCTACCGATGTGGTTTTCAATAATACGCCGCTTAAGAAAAAGATTACCAGCCAGAATACTATTCCGATACCCGTGTAAACGAACCGGTCCGGAACGAATAAAGTGAGAAATACGTGCCCGTAGTGTTCCAGGTCTCCAAAAATGTAGACGCAAACCAGTACCACTATGGCAAGGGGGAGCCAGAAAATAAAGCCGTATAGCAGGAACCCCAACTGGTGCTTAATGAATTTCACTTGTCCTCTTTTGGGTATCCGGAAATTTTAGTCATAACAGATTACCACTCTCAGCGTAAGGATGCAACATCTCCGCAGTCAGGAGAGCATGGTGTTAGCGAGGGTTGAGGAATACCACGTGGTAAGAAACAGACCCGTTTCAAGCGGACAGAAGCAGTGGAAGTTGACAGGCGAGATTCCTGAGGTCTCGGAACTGGCGATAAAGCCACGTAGTAATATCTTCCTCTTCGATAGTTTTCCTGAGTGCCTCGGCTTTTCTTTTCCGCTCTGCAGGGTTCATCGTCAGCGCTTCGTAAAGCGCCTGGGTGGTTCCTTCCAAGTCTGCCGGAGCCACGGAGATAACATTTTCCTTAAGTTGCTCATAGGCACCGGCGGACTCTGATAAAACTAGGATGCCGTTCCTGTCGTTGACAATCGGCCCTTCCTTGGACACCAGGTTCATGCCGTCGATTACAGGGTTGACCAGGAGTACATCGTAGAGACGCATGCCTGCAATTGACTGGGCATAGTTATTTTCAAAGAAGAGTTTTACCGGCTGCCATCCTTCGCTTCCGTACTTGGCATTTAGGGCTTCTACAGCATCGAATATTTCCTGGGTGTACCTTTCATACTGTTTTATCCCGGAGCGGGAGGGAACTACAAAGCAGATGAGCTTGACCTTGTTCACGAGGTGGGGATAACGCTCCAGCAGCATGTCGAAGGCTTTTAAACCGCGGGCGATATTTTTACTTGGTTCCGCTCGGTCGACTCTGACTATGGTCTGCTCGCCCAGGTAAGGGCGCAGTTTCTCTTCGTACTCCTGGACGCGGGGTGAGCGGACTATTCTGTGCAGTGCAGCGAGGTCGACTGAGACAGGATACGAGGCTATCTGCGTCTTGCGGCCTCCATGGAGTACGGTGTGGCTCTCATAATCGACCTTGGCTTCGTCGAGGAACATTTCGCAGCTATGCAAGAAATAGTGCACATCTCGATTTGTCTGCAGGCCAACGATGTCAGCAGCGCAGAGGCTTTCCAGTATTGCCTTGCGCATGGGGTCGGGGAAAAGCTGCCACCAGCTTGAGGCAGGCCAGGGTATATGGATGAAGTGCTGTAAGATGGCGTTGGGCATTTTCTGGCGAATATAGCCGCCGACCAGATATAGCTGGTAGTCATGTATCATTACGAATGGTTGCACCTTGTCGTGCGCCGCTTCTTCGATAACGGCATCCGCAAAGGCGCGGTTAACTGCGACATAACCATTGTCCCAGGCATCGTAGACCTTGGCATCGACGTTGGGAGTGTAGGGAGAATTCCACATGTAGTGCTGGAGGAACCAGAGCAGGGGATTGCAGAAGAGATTATAGTACTTGTGATAGACATTTCGCGGCGAGGTAACAAAGCGGAGGTAAAGCCTGTGCCCCGGCAGAGCCACCTGAAAGCGTCCGTTCTGACCCGAGGCAGCGAGACGGTCGCCTTCTCCCATAGTGCTGGCGATCCAGGTAAGCTCTACATTCTTGCTGATAGCTCTGAGGGCGGTCACCACCCCGCCGGTGCCGCGGTTTAGCTGCAACTCCCCGTTCTGTGCCACCCGGTATTCCACGGGGCCTCGATTGCTGACAAGGATTAATCGCCGTTCGGAGAGCAGTTCTTGACATAATGCAGCAAGCCGTTCGACAGTATGGCTCACTTTATAAGGCAGCATGGCAATGAAATTAGCACATCACGCTCAGCTTGTCAACCACAGCACGGTTGGGACGGTTCTAACCGCAGAAGACGCAGAGATAGCGGAGAAGTTAAAAAGTTGGCGGACGCAGTAGGTATGCCGCTACTGCCTTCCAAATTGACATGTTCCCGAACTTATTCTAAAATCCACAAGAATAAAGATATAGCTTACTGGAGAAAATATGACTGGTGATGAACTCAGGGAAAAGTACCTTATTTTTTTTGAGCAAAAAGGGCATAAGATTATGCCCAGTTCCTCTCTCATCCCTCACGGCGACCCCACGCTTCTATTGACTAGCGCGGGCATGGTGCAATTCAAGCCTTATTTTACCGGAGAGGCAGTGCCGCCCTCGCCCAGGCTGGCATCGTGTCAGAAGTGCTTCCGCACCACCGATATAGGCTCGGTGGGCAATTTCAAGCACCTCACCTTCTTCGAGATGCTGGGCAATTTCAGCATCGGTGACTATTTCAAGAAGGAGGCTATCGCCTGGGCCTGGGAGTTTGTGCTGGACTGGCTCAAGATACCCAAAGAGAAGCTCTGGATAACCATCTTCCTTGATGATGATGAGTCCTTCGGCTACTGGCGCGATATAGGAGTAAGTGCGGAGCGTATCGTTCGCTGCGGGGAGAAGGACAACTTCTGGGGCCCTGCCGGAGAGACCGGACCCTGCGGACCCTGCAGCGAGATTCACTACGATTTCGGCGAACAATATTCCTGCGGGCCTGACTGCTCGCCGAGCTGCGGCTGCGGCCGCTTCCTGGAGATATGGAACCTGGTGTTCACCGAGTATTACCAGGACGCCCAGAAAAAGCGCACTCCCTTGCCGCGAAAGAACATCGACACCGGCATGGGACTGGAGCGTACAGCGACCGTGATTCAAGGCAAACGCTCCTTTTACGATACCGACCTGTTTGCGCCGATTATTCAACGGGTCTCCCAACTGACAGGACGGAAATATGGTGAAGATGAAAAGTCAGACCGCGCCATGAGAATAGTGGCAGAGCACGGCCGGGCGGTAACATTTCTCATAGCAGATGGCGTCATCCCCTCCAACGAAGGTCGGGGCTACGTGTTGCGCCGCATACTCAGGCGCGCCGCCCTTTTCGGCAGGACTCTGGGCCTGGATAAGCCTTTTCTCGGCGAAGTGGCCAAAGAGGTCGACGCTAGAATGGGCCATGTCTACCCCGAGTTGCTGAAGAACCGCGACTCGGTGCTCAAGGTGATTCTCACGGAGGAGACCAGATTCGGCGAGACGCTGAGCACAGGCCTTGATTTCCTAGGTAGGACTCTGGCAAAGATAACTGAGGAAGAGTTTAAATTCATTCTAAGCCCAACATTTCGGTCACTGCAAGAGGCAATGCGGGCAGCTGAGGAAGCTGCTCGGCCGCTGGTGGAGTTGATGCGGACAACTGAGCAAGCTACCCAGTTACTGCAGGAGGTAATGCGGGTCGGTGAGGAAACTACTCGGCCACTGCAAGAATCGATGCGGGCAGCCGAGGAAGCTACTCAGCCTATCCGTGAATCCATGCAACTAGTGCAGAAAATGATTCAAAAAATGCAAGAGTCTACGCCGAACCCTGTGTTCTTACAGGCGCTCGAGGGAATAAAGATACTTCGGACAATTCCGGGCCGGGAGATTTTTAAGCTTTATGATACATATGGTTTCCCTTCGGAGTTGACGGCAGAGATTGCTGCTGAGAAAAGGTTGGCAGTTGATTTGGAAGGGTTCGAGGTTGAGATGGAGCAGCAGCGGGAACGGGCCCGGGCGGCGCATAAGTTCGTGCTGGGCGAGAAAGCGACGGCGTTTGATTATGCTTCGAAATCATTGCCTTCGACAGAGTTCGTGGGCTACAAACGTACAAGCTGCAAGGCCAAGGTCCTCAGTATAGTGGTCGATGGCAAGCCTCAGGAAGCTGCCAGCGAAGGAGAACAGGTAGAGGTGGTGCTGGATTGTACTCCGTTCTATGCTGAGATGGGTGGTCAGGTAGCCGATACCGGAGAAATAACAGGTAAGCAGGGGAAGTTAGCTGTTAGCGATACGGTTTGGGCCAACGGCGAAATCATCGTACATAAAGGTAAAGTGATAGAGGGGGCAGTGTTCTTGGGGGAGAAGGTGAGCGCTGAGGTTGACCAGTCGCGCCGACTCGACATAGCGCGCAACCATACCGCTACGCATCTGCTTCACGCCGCCCTGCGCCAGGTGCTGGGCAGCCATGTTCACCAGGCAGGCTCGCTGGTTGCCCCCGACCGCTTCAGGTTCGATTTCACCTTCGAAGCGCCGGTGCTCAAGGAGGAGCTGGCCCAGATACAGCGAATAGTAAATGATGGCATCCGGCGCAACCTGCCGGTGACCAAGAAAGAAATGCCCTACGCTCAGGCGGTAGCGGAGGGGGCCATAGCCCTTTTCGGTGAGAAGTACGGCGATGTGGTGAGGACCGTGAGGGTGGGGCAGGCTGAATCTCCGCTGAGCTTTGAGGTCTGCGGCGGCACCCATGTTGACCGTAGCGGCGATATAAGCTTCTTCCAGATAGTCAGCGAGGGCAGTATCGGCTCCGGCGAGCGCCGCATCGAGGCGGTTACCGGAAGGGGCGCTGAGAAATTGATTGAGGAGCGTGCCTCCCTGCTGGAGAAGATCGCTCAGCAGCTTCAGGTGCCTGCGGCTAATATCGAGAGTAAGATAGCCGGTACCCTGGAGGAGCTGGACTCGGAGCGCAAGCGCGCTGTTGCCCTGGAGCGCCAGTTGTCCAAAGAGACGGCGGAATCGCTGCTGACTCAAGCGGAGTCAGTCAAAGGGGTCTCCGTGCTGGCGGTTAAGGTATCTGCTTCAAGTATGGACGCCCTGCGTCACATGGGCGACGTGCTCAGGGACAAGCTGGGCAGCGGTGTGATTGTGCTGGCTGCTGTTTGGGACGACAAGCCCAACTTCCTGGCTGTGGTGACCCCGGACATGGTATCCAAAGGTCTGAACGCCGGTGATATAGTAAAGAAAGTGGCTCAGGCGACGGGAGGCAGCGGTGGAGGGCGGCCCCAACTGGGTCAGGGTGGTGGCCGGGACAAAGACAAGCTGGAGCAGGCTCTGAAGCTGGTTGCCAGTCTGGTGGCGGAGAAAGTCTAGGGGATGCATCTCATGAGCCTCGACATCGGCGAGAAGCGCATCGGCGTGGCGCTGAGCGACCCCCTGGGTATCATAGCGAGCGCACTCACTGTGGTCGAGAGGATAACAGACGAGGCTGCTATAAAGCAGATAATTGACCTTGTCCGTGATAACGAAGTGGAGCGCATTGTTGTGGGAATGCCCCGCTCGCTGGATGGCAGCCTGGGCAAACAGGCGCAGGCTGTGCAGTCCTTCGTCGATTTGCTTAAAGAACGCACTGATATTCCGGTAGTGACCTGGGATGAGCGGCTGTCCACGGTTGCCGCCGAGAAGACTTTGCTGGAGACGGGGATGAAGCGGGATAAAAGGAAGAAGCACCGCGACTCTCTGGCGGCGGCATTTATCCTGCAGGGTTACCTTGACAGGGCAAATCCTAAGCTCTAAATTCGAAGTTCTAAACCTTGGCCTGAGCTTATGTCGAAGGCAAATCCAAATATCGGAATCCGAAACGTTTTGATGATTGAAGTTTTGTAATTTGAAATTGTTTCGGATTTCGAATTTCCTGGGATAGGTTTGTGGCGTTTGTCTCATGACGAAATTTGTTGGTCTCATCGGGCATAGGTTGAAGCACTCCATCTCGCCGCAGTTCCAGCAGGCCGCTTTCGACCATCTGGAACTGGATATTCGTTACAAGGTGTGGGAAACAGCTAAGGATGAGCTGCCTGAGGTAGTTGAGGGATTGCGGGATGATTCGAAGCTTGGAGCGAACGTCACCATACCCTATAAAGAAGCAGTGCTCCCGTTTTTGGATAAGCTTGACCAGCTTGCCCGGCTCATTGGCGCTGCGAACACCATAGTGAAAAAGGATGACAAGCTTGTTGGCTATAATACCGATGCCCGAGGTTTTGTCAGGGCACTTGAAGAAGATGGCGCTTTTTCCCCCCGGAATAAGCGGGCAGTCCTCATCGGTGCCGGTGGGGTAGCGCGGGCGGTGGGCTTTGCTCTGGTGGGCGCTGGTGTGAAGTCGCTCGTTATACTAAACCGAACGCAGGATAGAAGCGAGGCTCTGGCGTGGGACCTCAGAATATCGGATACAAAGGTCATCGCATTGAAGTGGAAGGATGGCCTGACCCTGACAGCGCTTTCGACATGCGACCTGCTGGTCAACTGCACATCGGTAGGTATGAAGGATAGTGCCAGCGAGGGACGCTCACCTCTGGCGAGCGGGCTGATTCCCAAGAAGGCGCTGGTCTACGATGTGGTGTACAATCCCATGGAGACGCCGCTGATTGCAGCGGCCAGAAGAGCGGGGGCGCGTACGCTGGGCGGTCTGCCCATGCTGGTATATCAGGGTGCGGCATCTTTCGAGCTGTGGACAGGCAAGCCGGCACCGATTGACATAATGATGAGAGCCGCAAAAAGGGCCCTCAAGTAGTTTAATGTAATCTCCTAGTAGTTAAATCTTCGGTTCTGCTTTAAAGTTGACATATTGATGAGTTTCTGGAATAATCGTTGATGTCTGACGTAGGAATTCCTAATTCCGACATAGGAGGAAAGGCGCATGGCGGAGAAGAAGGTAACAGATGTAGTACTGCGTGCCAAAAGGCAAATCACCCTGCCGAAAGAAGTCTGTGATAAACTGGAGATCGGCCCCGGAGATATGCTGGAGTTGATTCTCGAAGGCTCTGCTTTGGTAGCCAGACCAAAGAAGGTTGCTGCTTTGAATGCACTGAAGGAGATACAAAAGGCTTTTAAACGCTCGGGCATAACTGAAGAAGAACTTCAGGAAACAGGCCGCAGGGTTAGACAGGAGATTATCAAGGAGCGATATGCAGCCAGACGTTAGACCTCGTGTCTTTTTGGATAGCAATGTCATTTTTTCGGGGTTGTATTCCTCAAGCGGAGCGCCGGCTTCTATCTTGAATAATTACATTGAAGGCAAACTGAGGGTGGTTGTATCTCAACAGGTATTGGAGGAAGTGGTGCGAACTATAAACAGGAAGCTTCCCTCGACGCTTACATCTTTGAGAAAGCTTTTGGTTAGTGCCCCACCTGAAATTATGGGTGACCCATCATCTGAAGATATAGCTTGTTGGACTAAATTCTTGAGTGCTGAAGATGCCAGTATCCTGGCTGCAGCAATAGCGGCGCAGCCTGATTACTTGATTACAGGAGACAAGCGTTTTTTTGATAATCCGAACATAGCGAAGAAATCAGGGCTCAGAGTCGTCACGCCTGCGCAATTTCTCAAGTTGTGGAAATAGAACGTGAACTCTGGTAGGTGGGTGGAGTGAAACGTCTCCCACCAATCAAGACTGTTATCAGATGTCATTCCCGCGTAAGCGGGAATCCAGGTGCTCGTAAGAGCTAAGAAATCGACGTTAGTTGTTTAACAAGTGGCATTTCTAGGAGTAGATGTTTTTGCTCCCTGTGGATGTTATCATCCACAGGATACCGTTCCCGCGCAAGCAGGGATGACATGCACCAGCGTTGGTGGCATAATATAGCGCATATAGGCGTAAGTAGGGGCGTTCGGCCGAACGCCCTAAGCGTTTATAAAACGTCCAACCTCAAATTTTCACTGGTAGCGGTTCTGCTTCGTATACTGGATATTCTTGAAATCACATTTTTATTGTGCTATAGTTAGTGCGTCGGAAAGTCAGACAGTCAGACATTCAAGGAGCTTCAATATGGCGGAATTAATTCAGGTACGCAGAAAGGCGCAGGTTACTTTGCCTCGCTCGGCCCGGCTGGCTCTGAATATTGAGGAAGGAGATTTCCTTGATGTAAAGGTCAAGGACGGCGAGATTGTACTGCGGGTGAAGAAGCTGGTAGATAAAGACCAGGCATGGTTTTGGACCCGGCGCTGGCAGGAGGGAGAGAGGGAGGCTGAAGAGGATATTCGCGCTGGGCGTGTTCACAGCTTTGATAGCGCCAGGGAAGCCGTAACCTTTCTGCACAAGCAGGCGAAGAAAGGTTCGGGAGCGACCCGCAAGGTTTAATTTGCTATGCCTATCCATTTTACCGAGCGGTTTGTTAGACAGTACGAGAGATTGCCTAAAACAATACAGAGTAAAGTTGATAAAGCTCTTTTTTTACTGGAATTTGACTTCAGGCGACCTGGATTGCGAAGCCATCCTTTAGAAGGAGTGAAAGGCGTTTTTGAAGCTTATGTTGATGCTAAATACCGTATGACATTTGAGCGGCGCGGTGAAACATTTATTATGCGCAATGTGGACAATCACGATGAGTGTATCAAGAATCCTTGACCTTGGCTCAGGAATGCTTAACTCATAAAGAAAGGTTCTATCTACTCGAGCAGATTAACCCACCCATCGAGAACTTGGTTGGAGGAAACAAATTGTTCCGTTTTTTAACCGCCGGTGAATCGCATGGACAGGGGCTGGTAGCAATTATCGAAGGGGTACCCGCAGGGCTGGCCCTCAACGAGGACTACATAGCCCGCGACCTGGTACGCCGCCAGGGGGGATATGGCCGGGGCGCTCGCATGGCTATCGAGCAGGACCGCGCGGAGATCGCCTCCGGTGTGCGGCATGGAATGACCATGGGCAGCCCCATCGCACTGCTCATACTCAACCGGGACTGGGAGAACTGGAAAGAGGCGATGAGCGTGACATCGGTGGAGCAGGAAGTTGAGCCTGTTACCCGCCTCCGCCCCGGACACGCTGACCTGGCGGGTACTATGAAATACAACCTCGACGATGTCCGCCCTATTTTAGAGCGTGCCAGCGCCCGCGAGACGGCAAGCCGCGTCGCTGTAGGAGCCGTGGCCCGCAAACTGCTTGCTGAGTTCGGCATCGAGATACATAGCCATACCGTCTGCATCGGCGGGCACTGGGCTAAACAGGTCGAGAAGATTGACTGGTCGAAGGTGGAGAGGTCGCCTGTCCGCTGCGCCGACAGAAGAGCGGAGAAGGCTATGCTGGCAGCGATCGATGCAGCCAAAAAGGCGGGGGACAGCCTGGGTGGTATCTTCGAGGTAATCGCCGGCGGAGTTCCCATCGGACTGGGAAGCCATGTCCACTGGGACCGCAGGCTCGGCGGCAGGATAGCCCGGGCGATGATGAGTATTAATGCGGTAAAGGGTGTGGAGATAGGGGCTGGCTTTAATGAGGCAAGCCTGCCCGGCTCGCAGGTTCAGGACATTATAGAGCTTGGTGCCAGGGGTGGCTGGAGGCATGCCACGAACAGAGCAGGTGGTATCGAGGGCGGCATTAGCAACGGCGAGCCGATAGTTGTCCGCGCCGTGGTCAAGCCTATTCCTACTATGAGCCAACCCTTGCCCTCTGTAGATTTGCGGACGGGCAAGAAAGTTGAGGCCCATTTCGAACGGAGCGATATCTGCGTTGTACCGGCAGCGGGAGTTATCGGGGAGGCCATGCTGGCTATAATTCTCGCCGAAGCAATGCTGGAGAAGTTCGGCGGCGACCACATGGATGAGACCCTGCGCAACTATCGGGGCTATCTCAAGTCGATAGGCCCCAGAAAGTGATATGAGCAATCTCGGCTTTCACTGTCATAACCTTGACCTTTTCGATGAGATGATAATTGGCAATGGCCTTCGCCGTGGTGAGTTCTACAATCTTCCCTCTGGTGAGCTTCCCAGGCTTAAGCGACTGCTCAGGCTGCATAACCTTGAGTGGAGCATACACGCTCCGTTGATTCAGCTTGATTGGTATCCCAGTCCCCCGACCTGGTCTTTTCTTTGCGATGTGGACAGGGACAAGAGAGAGTTGACCATGAAGATGGTAACCCTGACTATGGAGCATGCCGATGAACTCGGGGCAGAATATGCGGTAGTCCACTTCCCCTCGCCGACCTCGGAAGAATCGGACGAAGGCGGGGCGAAAGTCGAGGCGATTGCCTGGAAGAGCTGCGACCGACTCGCTGAGCTCAGCCGCAAAAGAGGGATTCCCATTCATATCGAGGGTGTAGGGGCGAGCGCTTTGATTAACGCCGCGTTTCTCAAGCGGGTGCTGAGGGAATACTCTCCTCTGCTGCAGTATTGCTTTGATACCGCACATACGCACCTGGCTGCGATGCAAAACGGTTTCGACCTCTACGCTTTTGAAGCTGAACTTCTGCCCTATCTGGGCTCTGTCCATCTCTGGAACATCCGCAGCAAGGCTGACTATCTTGCCTTCCGGCATATACCGGTGCATCCCAGCCAGAGCGCCGAGGATGGCTGGGTAGATATTGCGAGGGTCTTGCAGACAATGGGCTCGATTAGAGATTCGCTTCCCATCATCTTCGAAAGCGAGCGCTTTTATCCTGAGGCTTTGGGGAATTATAATTACATTGAGGGCGTACAGTGGGTGAAAAAGCTGCTGGAAACATTATCCTGACCGGTTTCTCATACACCGGCAAAACAAAGGTAGGCCGGAGGGTAGCCTGGAAATTGGGCTGGGAGTTCATCGATATCGATGAGGAGATTGTGCATTCTTACGGCAAGCCCATCGCCGAGATATTTGCTCAGGACGGAGAGGAACGATTCCGCGAGCTGGAAAGTAAGGTGCTGGAGCGCGTGTGCCGGGGAAGCAATACAGTCATTTCCACCGGTGGCGGGGCTGTTATGAGCGCCGCTAATCGGGAGATGATGATGGCAAGCGGGGTGGTCATCTGCCTCGAGGCGAAGCCGGTAGCCATATACTCAAGGTTACTCAAGGACGCTGCAGACTCCACAAACCGGGAGCCCAGGCCCCTTCTTGCCGGTCCCGAGCCGTTGAGACGCATCGAATGGCTGAAGGGATTTCGCCAGCCTTATTATGTTCTCGCTGACTGGACGGTGCACACCGATAATTTGACTGTGGAGGAGGTGGCGGACCAGGTTATTCTCGGCATGAGATATGCAAGGAGGGGAAGGGCCGCAGTACCTGCTCTGCCCGATGCCCGGGAATCCGATGCCCCTTATTGTGAACAGAAGGGCGCTGCCTGTGTGGTGACTACGGCTACACAAAGCTATCCCGTGTTCGTGGGCTGGGGATTTCTTGAGGAGTTGGGGCGGCGGATGCGCAACGCGGGGCTCTGGGGCACGGCTCACATAGTGAGCGATGATGGTGTGTTCCCCCTTTACGGGGCTGGAGTTACCAGGATTCTGGAAGATGCCGGCTTTGCCGTGGACTCTCTGGTAGTGCCTCAGGGGGAACGGAGCAAGTCGTTTGAAACGGCGGTCAAAATTTATGACTGGCTGGTTGATTGCCGTGCCGAGCGTGGCGATAGCATAGTTGCTCTGGGCGGTGGTGTGGTGGGAGACCTTGCCGGGTTTGTGGCTGCTACCTTCGCTCGCGGTCTGCCCCTGGTTCAGGTGCCTACCAGCTTAATTGGAATGGTCGATTCTTCTATCGGGGGCAAGGTCGCTGTGAACCATCCCCAGGCCAAGAATCTGATCGGCGCTTTTTATCAGCCGCGTGTGGTCGTAGCTGATACGCAGGTCTTGACTACCTTGCCCGGACGCGAGCTGGTCTCAGGCTGGGCCGAGGTGATTAAGCATGCCATGATACGCGACCCCCGGCTGCTGGAGCTGCTCGAGCAGCAGACAGAGGGGCTGCTTGCTCTGGAGAGGGCGGTTACCAGCGATGCGGTGGCTCGTAGCGCCGCTATCAAGGCTAAAATAGTGAGCGAGGACGAGAAGGAGCAGGGGATACGTATCATCTTGAACTACGGGCACACTATCGCCCACGGGCTGGAGGCAGCTACGAATTACGGACGTTTCCTTCACGGAGAAGCGGTCGCTATCGGGATGATGGGGGCAGCTATGATAAGTCGTGATGCGGGGCTCTTATCTCAGGAGATAGTAGATGGTCAGAAAGCCTTGCTGGAGAGATTCGGGCTGCCAGTGACATGTTCAGGTGTGGATATGGATAGCGTGCTTCGGGCTATGGAACTGGACAAGAAGGTAAGGGGCAAAAGGGTGAGATGGGTTTTACTTCGTGGCATCGGCCAGCCGGTGATTCGCGACGATATCCCTCGCGAAGTGGTGGTGAACGCGATTCACAAGCTATTGCAAGGCCAGTCTTAGTCAATGAAACCGCATGAACCAATAGTGGAGCGTCTGCAGCATATTCTGGGTCGGCTGAGTCCATCTGAGGCAACAAAGGGTCTTGTTCTAGCTATAGGTGTCGGAATTGCTGCCGGTCTGGGCGCAGTGGCTTTCAGATGGATGATAAAGGGCTTTCAGTGGATTTTCTTCGCCAAGGGTGCTGAAGCCTTCTCAGTTCTGGGTAACTACTATGTTATCATACTGCCCATTATCGGCGGCCTTGTTTTAGCCCCGATAATTTATTTCCTGGCTCGCGAGGCCAAGGGTGAAGGGCCTCCCGATGTGATGAGGGCGGTGGCTGTTGGCGGTGGCCGCATTCGCCCCAGAGTTGCCGCAGTTAAGACCCTGGTCTCCTCCATTTGTATTGGCAGTGGCGGCTCGGTAGGCCGTGAAGGCCCCATAGTACAAATTGGCGCGTCCGTCGGCTCCGCCCTGGGGCAGTGGTTTAGATTACCTGATGAATGGCTGAAGACCCTTGTGCTCTGCGGGGCAGCCGGAGGCATTGCTGCAACATTTAATGCCCCTGTAGGAGGCGTATTCTTTGCCCTGGAAGTTATCTCCCGCCGCGTTACCACCCGCCGGTTGTTCAATGTCATGCTCAGTGCCGTTTCTGCGTCGTATGTGTCCTGGATGTTCCTGGGATCCACCCCTTCCTTCACAGTAATGCAATATACGTTGGGTAGTTACTGGGAGATAGTGCCTTATATCGTTCTGGGAATTTTGGCCGGGCTCCTGGCAGTTGGATTTATCCGTTTCTTTTTCAGGGTTGAAGGTTTCTTTAGCTCTGTGAAAGTCCATTCGCTGCTGAAACCAGCAATGGGCGGCATCGCCATTGGCGCTATGGGCTACTACTATGCCGGCATCTTCGGCGTGGGCTACGGCGGCAGCTATGGGGCGGGTGGGGTGTTCGTTACCTCGGGGCCGGTGGACCAGATGCTGGCAGGGCAACTTGGCCTTAGCATCCTCATTGCACTTCTATTCCTCAAGATAATAGCGACATCGGTTACTCTTGGCAGTGGAGGCAGCGGTGGCATTTTTGCCCCTTCTCTGTTCATTGGCGCTGCGCTTGGAGGGGTTTTCGCTATGGTAGCGGATAGAATTTTCCCGGGTGTAATATCCAGCACCGGAGCATATTCCCTGATCGGCATGGGGGCATTTTTTGCCGCTGCGGTACATGGGCCCATTACCGCTATCGTGCTCCTGGTTGAGATGACACGGGATATTCAATTGCTATTGCCTTTAATGACGGCTGTTGTTGCCGCTATGCTGACTGCACGCGCTTTCAGTAGATATTCCATCTACACTCTGCGGCTGAAGCGGAGCGGTGTGGATATTCATGAAGAGGAAGTAGTGCCCTTGATGAGGACGATTACTGTTGCAGAGGCAATGACGCGCGATTTCCCCACAGTTCC
>Ga0172362_10002587_pt1 | contig 15672 bp, 28 predicted proteins | sample LakKivs1_kivu2a2_FD_114534 | JGI IMG/M metagenome (GOLD analysis project Ga0172362, IMG submission 114534) | Sediment microbial communities from Lake Kivu, Rwanda - Sediment s1_kivu2a2 | ecosystem: Environmental > Aquatic > Freshwater > Lake > Sediment | place: Rwanda: Western Province, Lake...
GTCGATGTACTCGTCGGGCATCTGCTCAATCTTCGCGGCGAAGGCGATGTAGAAGGGCGGGTCCACGGTGCAGTAGCCGAACTGCCGCTCGGAGCCGTGCCCGTTGTCGCCGCCCGCCTTCTCATCGTGGTGAAGCTCCAGCGCCCCGTAGTCGGGGAACTGCTGCGCCAGCGCGTCGAAGTGACGGTCGAAGCTGGCCTGGGCGCGCGGGAGGCTCGCGGGGCCGTTCCTCTCGACCTTCTCGATCTTGCGCGCGATGCCCGGCGGAACGATCGAAGGCCCGGTCCTGTCCAGGCTTCCACCGCTGGTGGGGTAGACCTCGACCTGATAGTCGTGCGTGACGCCCTGCACGACGTAGAGCACGCGCCCGGCCGTTCCTTCCTTCACGGCGGTCTTCATCGTGTCGCCGTAGCTCTGCACGACGCGGAAGGTCGGTCCCTTGCCGCCGACGCGGAACAGGTCGTCGCGCCGAAGCTCTCGCAGCGCCGCGAGTCCCTCGGGCACGGCGGGAGGCGGCTCGTTCTCGTCCATCTCGAAGAAGTCGAATCCGGTGAGCGGCTTCATGCCGTACAGTCTAGCGCGGCAGCGGTCTGAGGAGTGAGCGCGGGACGGCGCGGCAGATGTTGCGGATCTCGGGCTCGCCAGCTTCGCGCCGGAACACGTTCGCCAATGCATCGCTGCCGAGCGGCATGAGAATGGTGGCCGAGTCGTTGTCGAAGTCGATCTCCAGAACCTCGACCTCGACTGGCTCAAGACCGAGCGCCGACTGATAGATCATCTTCACGGCTCACGCACTCCAGTGAACGATCCGTCTCCGTCCACGAGCACACCGAGGCCGGGGAACACGTGGAAGAGCCCTACCTGCGCGAGCACCGCGCGCCCCACGTCGGACGACAGCTGAAGGTCGAGGTAGCTGGCATCGACGTGCATCGCCATGTGCAGCCGCAAGATGAGGTCGGGCCATCCGCTCGGCTTCCATCCATGCGACAGTTGAGAGAGAAGCTCGTCGCGAACTCTGTCGAGGAAGGCGGGCGACTCGTGAGGTCGGTCTTCCTCTCGCGCTTGAGCACCTTGGACCTCGATCATCTCCTCCAGCGCTTGGAGCATCCGGCGGTCTTCGTCGTCGTGCTCGGTCGCGGCGTCTGCGAGCGATACTGGGGGCGCGTGAGGCGCGTGCTCGTTTTCTTTTGCGCTGGTTGCTGTGCCACGGCTGACGGCATCGACCCCGTACCGGCTGGTGAACTCCGCGAGGGTCTGCGGCGCGAACTCGACGGGCTCGGCCGAGAGCCACGGGTGAAGAAGGGCCGCGCGCCTTGTCTCGTCTGCGTCTGCAAAGATCGCCTGGAGGTGCTTGGCTTCGGCCAGAGAGAGCGGAGTGTCTGCCTCGCCGTAGACGGCGGCGTGGGCGGCGACCGCGGTGCTCGCCCCATGCAGAAGCTGCTCGCTTGCGTGTCGGCTGTCCATCGCGCGCAGCGTTCCGATGGCGAGCCCCTGCTTGATGCCTTCCCAGTATAGGATCGCTTCGATCTTGCTCCAGTTGCGGAGGATCTCGCTGACCACCGATGGTGGAAGCTGAGCCAGGCGCAGGTACGCCTCGACTCGGAGCGCGTTGTACCTTCGCTCGTCTTGGCCGACGCGAAAGCGCATCAGTAGTCTTCTCCGTCACCGAAGAGGCTGTCGTTCTCGGCTCCGCCGAAGGCGGCGTCGAGGTCTTCGAGGTCTTCGTCTCCGCCTCGCTCGGACACGATCAGAGCCATGGTGCGGAGGTAGCTCGTCATCCACCCGTTGAGGCTTCGCGGGGTCTGGTTCATGCGGTCGATCACCTCGTCGGAGTGCTGCTGGAGCCATTCCTCGAACTCGTCACGGGTCAGGGTCATGCGCGGGGCCTCCGAGGGGCGAAGATGCCCGAGGTGTCTGACAGGTGCAAGCGCGCCAAGTTTGCATGGCGGGGAGTGGGGGCGCTACGACGCGTTTCCTTCTAGGAGGTCAACATGCAGCTGGTCACCTATTTTACGAACATGCGCCCCACCCGCTTGGAGGGCCGAGTGATCGTTCCTGGCAGCGGCTATGCCCGACAGGGTCGTCGGCCAGCGGAAACCTGGGACACCCGATTGCCGAATCCCTTGATCTCTCCGTATGCGTCCCCAGGAGGGCCCGGTTGGTTCAGCCGAATGGTGCCTGGGGCGATGTTCCAGTGGGAGGTGCTCGATCCCCGCGGCCTTGTCGAGTGGTCAACAGACTGGTTCAGGCTCGATCCCAGAGGCACGGTGATCCACATGGATCTTGGCCGCAGGATGGCTTACAAGGGCAGCCCGAAGGGCAGCCCGATGCGACCGCTCGCGATCCCCGGACGAGCGCTTCCGTCGATGGTTGGCGTCGGCAACTACTACGAGACGCCCGACACCTGATCGGCTGGCCCGGTGGGGCCACGTTCAGCTAGGCTTGCGCCCATGACGTACCGTGGCCCCGGCGTCCCCATTTACGATCTCGACCTTCACCGGGGGTCGAGCTTCCGCAGCATCAACGCGTTCCCCATCAGGACGCAGCTGGTGCCGCCGGAGGCTTTGGGTGACCTTCCGTCGGAGGGCGAGCTTGGGGAGATCGTGTCGGCGGACGGTTACCGCTATCAGATCACGCCCGAGGACATCCTTTGGCTTGCCCGTTCGATCCAGCACGAAGGTGGCAACAAGGTCGCGACCGCTTGGACCTACGCGCAGCGGATGGCCCTGTTTCGGCGTTGGCGTTCGCTGAAGGACTTGGTGCAGGCCCATAGCCAGCCGGTCAACCCGATCTGGCGGCGCGACGGCGAGAAGTGCCGTCCCGGTGGCCCCTACCACGGCCGAGACGAGTGTGCGGAGCGGCGTCTGGTTGTTCGCGACCGGGCGGCCACGATGCCTTGGGGCGACATCAGCCCGCTCACCCGCATGCAGGTCGTGGCATTCGCTCAGGCTCGCCGGGATAACGTCGTGCCCCGTGCGACCGACTTCGCCAACGGTCCCGTTTCGCAGTCGTTTATTCGGCGTCATCCCGGCACGCAAGTCGTGATGCGCGACGGGAACTGGTACCTCGCGGAGGGGCCGAGCAGCGCTCCCGGTGGCGGCTCTATCGCTTGGCCCGAGGACTTCGTCACGATCCGGTACCGCAACAGCGTAGCGCGCAAAAGCGTATTAGCCGGTGTGCCCAGCTGGGTGCCGATCTTGGTCGTCGCAAGCGTCAGCGTGACTGCGTTGGGCGGTTTGTCCGCGTGGGCTTTCAGTCGTCGCCAGCGGTCTCGATGAGCGGCTCGGCAATCTGCGCGGCGGCCCCTCGTACCTTCTCAAGCTCGTTCTCCATCGCGGAGACGGGTCCGCGTAGCGCCTGAAGGTAGATGGCGGTCGTGTTCGGCTGCGCGTGGCCGAGGAAGCGCTGGATGTCCTGAAGGCGCGCTCCGGCCTTGTCGAGGTCGCTGGCGACCATGTGCCGCAGCGAGTGCGTCGAGATGGTCTCTGGGTCGAGCCCAGCCTTTCGGGCGGCCTGCTTGATGATGTCCGAGATCACGTTGTTGTGCATGACGCGCTCGGGGTCCATGCCTTCGGTGAGCGTGAAGGTCTGGACCGGAGAGAAGACGGCGCTCTCGCCCGTGATGCGGCTGAGCCTGTTGGCGCTGATCCAGTGGGCTCGGATCGCGTCGTAGCAGATCTTCGGAAGCTCGAACGTCTTGAGCTTGTTGCCCTTGACCACGACGCTGTAGGTTCGCGGCTTGCTCTTGAGGTCGAGGTCTTTGACGCGCAGCTTCGAGATCTCCGCACGTCGCCGTCCCGTGTACGCCGCGAAGATGAGCACCGCCTTGTCGCGGTAGCCGAGCGCATCGTTTGGCAGCGCATCTACGAGCGCCTTGAAGCTCTTCCACTCGATGCTCTTTGCTCGTCCGAATGGGCTCGGGAGCACGTCCTTGCGAGTGATGACGGAGAAGGGGTTGTAGGAGATCAGCTGCTGGCCGTTGTCTCCGACCGGCTTGGTCAGGAATCCGAAGAAGGCGTCAGCGGCGGCCAGGCGCACGCACACGGTGCTGTTGGCGAACCCCTGATCGACGAGCCACCGCTTGTAGTAAGCGGCTTCGGCTACGGTCACGAGCTTGGGATCTTTCCAGCCGATGAGGTCGAAGAACTGCTTGAGCCCGGCTCGGTAGGTTCGTCGCGTGTTGACGGGCTTGTCAGCGAGGAATGCGTACATCGCGAGCAAGATCTGCTTGGTGCGATGCGGGTCGTCTCCTCCGATTCGGATGACGATGCTCTGCTCTGCGGCAGGAAGTACTCTCGCCAGCTGCGTGCCCATGAGCCTCCGATGTTGACACGCCCGATGGTGTCAGACACGCTGGGGCTCGTGCAAATTGCGGATTTCATGGACAACGGAGCGCCGCGCGAAGGTCTTCGCGTGAACGTCCGTGTTCCATCCTGGCTGCGCGCTTCGCTTGGTGAGGTGGCGGTGGGCGAGTTCCGCAAGTTCAAGCCAGCCGGTCGCCGGGTGCTCGTCGTCCTGAAGGTCGGATCTCGGCTGATGGAGTTTCGGCCGCAGGATGTTCTGGGCGAAGCTACTTCGGATGCCTGAGCGGTCGTTTCGGTTCGTCGTTCCCGGCAAGCCTCAGCCCAAGCAGCGAGCGCGAAAGGGCGTCGGGGGCCGGTTCTACACGCCCAAGGAGACGCGCGAGTACGAGGCGCGCGTGAAGTCGTGTGCGTGGGCTGCGATGGCGCAGGCAGGTCTTCTGCGTCGCGGCGCGTGGCCGCTCGACGCGCGCTATCGCGTGTCGGTGGTCATCTACCCGGCCAACGCTCGCGTGCCAGACGGGGACAACGTGCTCAAGGCAGTGCAGGACGGTCTGAACGGTCTCGCGTGGTCGGACGACCGTCGCTCGAAAATGGGGAGCTACGACACCCGCGAGCCCGACCGAGAGAACCCGCGCGTCGAGGTCGCGGTCGCGGTCGTGAGCGGTCAGCCGGTGAGCGACTCGGTTTCCGCCGTGTCGGAGTAGTCGAGGGTGAAGCGCGGCGTCTCCGCGAGGACGAACTGGCCGCCGACCATGACTCCCTTCACGATGAAGGCGTCCGCGTCCACGAGCGTCACGCCCTGGTTCGCGGGCGTCTTCCACCGGAGCGCGACGACGGAGGGGCTCGGGTCGAACGGGCGCATGTCGCTCACGTCGCCGTCGATGACGGGCAGATCCCAGATCCGATCGGGGATCCCGGCACTCCCCGGCGGCGGCTTCAGCGGGATCTCGACCCGCTGCTTTTTGCCGCTGTCCTCGACCATCACGGCGCGCGTGCCGATGCGGGCGAAGACGACCGCGATGCGTCGTCGCTGCCGGTTGATCTCGTACACCATGTCCTCGCCGCTGCTCTCGATCCCGGCGAAGCTGAACGTGAGGTCGTAGTTGCGCGGGACGACGCGCCCAGGAACCTTCGTGTAGTCGTAGAACTGGACGAAGTTGTCGCCGTCGAAGTGCTCGAACAGGTCGGGGAACATGAGTTCCCAGGGCAGGTCGGAGAAGACGTTCAGTCGGATGAGCGGCATGGTCTTCGACTTGATCGAGCGGTCGCGGTGCATCTGGATCGCATCGACCAGCATGCGGCAGAAGGCGACCGGCTCCGTGATGAGCGACTGGAGCAGCGAGTACTTCTTGACGGTGTTGTAGTCGTCCGAGAGGTTGCGCCCGGAGAAGACGAGGCACGACTTCGCGCACTCGGGCGAAGCCTTGCTGCACGCCTGGAGGCGAACCGAGACCACGCGCTTCACCCCGTAGACCTGGGCCATCATCTGGTCGCGAATGTCGTCCACATTGGGGTCTGTGTAACTGGTCGTGTGCGGCAGGATGGACAGCCCTTTCACGTTCGCCTTCTCGAACGCCTGCCCGTATATCTCCTTCGAGTCTTCACGGATGAGTTCGATGATCTCCTGCGGCGTGCCCTTGGCCGTCTTGTAGTTCTGGCCGATCAGGTTCTCGGCCATCGACTCCGGGCTGCTGTACGCCTTGATCGGGGTGATCTTCCCTGCCTTCGTGGCCTTGAACGAGGGGAACATCGGCCGGAGCCGCTGAAAGGCTTCCTGCGACGACATCGCCTCCACGTCGTCCATCGTGACGATCGGGCCGGATCCCTTCGTCTTCATGGCCGCGTACACGGCGCGCAAGGCTTCCTCGGGCGCGCGGCGGATCGAGGCGGAGCCAAGGCTCACCACCTGGCCATTCGCCGCCACACGCAGGCGAGCGAACTCCGAAGGTGCCGGGGCGTCCGTGTAGACGGTGCCAAGGTTCTGAGCAAACGCGACGGCGTCCTCCCAGTTGCGCGTGAGGGCCACGACCTCCTCTGAGGCGTCGATGACCGCGTACATGATTCCGTCGGAGGCCGAGATGCTCGTCGTCATGGCGGAAACGTACCACACCACAGCGGAGCAGCTTGTCAAGCAGGTGCTTCCGACATACTCTCACGCGATGAACTTGAAGGACGCATCGGACCATGCTGAGCGAATGGCTGTTCGGACGACAGGCAAGGACGCGGTTGCGCTGCATGTTCTGGTTGAGGCGGCGAGGCGGCTTTTGCGCGCCAAGCGCGCGGTGCGCGATCTTGCCGACGCGGTGGGTGCGCGCGAGGCTGTGGCGGATCTGAATCAGACTTCGCTTTTTGAGGGTGGTGAGCGTTGAACCTTGATCTGTTCGAGCCGGATCGGAGCGAGCATCCGCAGGTCCGGTGTGTTCTCGCTGATCCTCCGTGGCTGGAGCGAGGCGGCGGGAAGATCAAGCGTGGGGCCGATCGGCACTACGATCTGGCCGACCTGAAGACCATCGCGACGGCGATGCTGGGCGCTCCCGAGTGGAACCTCGCGGACGACGCGCACTGCTGGATCTGGGTCACGGACAACTTCCTGAAGGACGGGCTCTGGTTGATCGAGCGGCTGGGCTTCGAGTACAAGCGGACCTTCCCGTGGGTGAAGGTGCAGGCGGAGCGCCCGAGCGCTCTCGACCCAGAGACGGGCCACGGCTGCGAAGGTCTGGTCGAGCGGGAGGACGGCACACCCGCCGTGAAGATCGGCATCGGCCAGTACGCCCGAGGGGCGCATGAGCTTCTGCTGTTCGGGGTGCGCGGCAAGGGACAGTCGCCGGAGGTTTGGACGGGCGACCGAGGCGTGCCGAGCGTGCTCTTCGCGCCTCACGAGCGGGGCGAGGACGGCAAGGTGATCCACTCGCGCAAGCCGCGGGCGAGCTACGACCTGATCGAGCGCGTCAGCAAGGGCCCGAGGCTGGAGTGCTTCGCGCGCATCGCGCGGCCGGGGTGGTCGGCGTGGGGAAACGAGGCACCGTCAGGCGGCTAGGGTATGCTTGCGGAATGGACGAAGTTCACGCGAGCAAGATGGTCTACTGGATCACGCAGTTCTGGTCATTCTTTGGTGTCGTCTTTGGCGTGTATCTCGGCGGGGAAGTGGCAAAGCGTGTCGCTTCGGCGCTCGGTTACGCCAAGAGGCCCGAGTCGGAGCAGCCTTGGCTGTATCGTGTTTGGTCGCTCACTCTTCCGTGGCATCCGTTCGTCGTGGGCAGCTTCTGCGGCTTGGTGCCGGGGTTGCCCGTGGCCGAATGGGTTCCGGGTGAGTGGCCTGCGCGCATGCTTTGGTTTGGCATCGCGGGCGCGGTGAGCGGCCAGCTTTACACGGCGATCAAGCGGACGTGGTCGCTCGTGCCGCGTGCGGCTGCGAAGCGTCTTGGGCTTTCGGATCCGCCGCCTTCGGATCCGCCGCCTCCGCTGGGAGATGGGGCGTGACCATCAGCCGGACGCAGGCGGTCTTGCTCGCGCTGGCCGGGCTGGCGCTGGCCGTGACGTTTTTCGTTGCGGGCCGCAGTTGTACGCCTTCGCCGGTCGCGCCGATCATCGAGCAGCGTGGCATCGACGCGGGGCCAGGGGAGCGGGAGATCGAAGCTCGGCTCGACGCTGCACTTCAGGCGGCTGGCCTGACGTTGGAGCAGATCGAGGACAAGTTCGCTGAGGACATCGAGAACTTCGACGGGCAGCAGCGAGCCGAGTATGATCGTCTTCGTGGCGGCGGAGACCTCGAAGCAACCGCCCGCGCGCTGAATCAGTGGAACCAGCAGCGGCGAAGCCGGGATGGTGGGCGTTGATGTACTTCCGCGGGACAGTTACGAAAGATCAGGAGAAGACGGCGCTTGGTGGGGCCCCTTCTTGGACGCCTTGTCTTGGGGCGGCGATCGTGTGGGCCGCGGTGCCTCCGAACGTGTGGTCGTCGAGCGAAGAGGCTCGGAGCGCTCGGTTTGTGAAGGGCTCCACGGTGACGGCGGCGAAGATCTCTGCTGCCAAGGTGCTCGACCTCGGAGGCCCCAAACAGTCGGTGGGCGAGGTGCTGCGCGCACTGTCGTTCGAGAAGGACGACGGGATCACCATCGACGAAGCGATGCGGATCTTCAGCTACATGCACAACCGGCTGATCAGCAAGGCGCGCGGCGGCGAGTTCAAGTACCGGGTGTTCGACGCGGATGGTAAAGCGATGGACCCCCAGGAAGTGCCGCTGTCGTTTTCGATGCCCGAGACTCTGATCTCGATGGCGCGCGACGACTTCGACCTCGCGAGGCCGGACACCTTGCCGACGACGCCAGCGAAGGCGAAGCGTGCGCGCGTTGCGGCCCGTCTGGCCGAGGCTGACCGCGTAAGCGCTGACCCTTTCATTTTCGCGGACGCGCCCATCGTGCAGAAGGTCGCTCGTCGCCTTGGCTTCGACGCAATCGTGTACCTCGACGCCTTCGGCGGTGGTCCAGGTGCGCTTCGCGACCTGATGGGCATCGAGCCCGAAGACGTGTGCTGCCTGACCGAAGAAGACGATCCGTTTTCCGACAACGAGTGGCGCGAACGAACGCTTTGGTTGCACGAGACGCTGCGACCGCTCTCGGACGACATTGTGAAGGTCGAGTGGTCGGAATCAGCTCCGAAGGTGGCGGCCGACTATGTCAAGCTGGTGGAGGAGGGCGACGATGAGTGAGCAACGTGGCAGCCCGCCTTCGACCTACGCGATCTTGGCGTTGCTCGAAAACGAGCCAGGATCTGCGGAGCGCGTTGCCTGGGCCACGGCTCGTCGGATGGTGCTGATCGCCCCTGGGCTCTGGCTTGCGGGTCTTCGTGGACGCGACCTCGCTCGTGCTAGCGTCGCGTCGAGCCTCACGATCACGCTGGGGCTGATCGGCTACTACTCGTGGTGCCGAAAGAACGGAAAGGCCGTGACTTGATGAGCGAAGCGAAGATCAGAGAGAGCGCGGGGTACGTCCAGGTCGAGGGCTTCTCGCAGGCTGGTGCGGGCTACTTCTGCGGCACCTGCTCCAAGCTCGACTACAAGAGCGGCAAGAGCGGGTTCTGTCTTGGGCTCAAGGTGCCGGTGAAGACCTACGGCTGCTGCAACTACTGGGTGCTCGGCTCCGACGATCAGGTCCGTGCCGCCGACGGTCGTCGGCTTCAGGTCGTGCGGTGAGGCTTGTCGCCGGGATCGTGGCGATGACACTGGTCGCGGCGTCTGCGTCGGCGCAGGATGCTGCTCAGGCGGCTCCGCAGGCGTTTCAGCTTCCCGAGCCCGGCGAGGTCACTCCCTTGCGTCGTGGCGTGGCGGCTCCGCGGGATGGTCTTCTGATCGATGCTGCGGACCTTCTTCAGATCCGTCAGGAGTACGACCGGATGCACTTCCTTCTCGGTCGCACCTCCGAGCGCGACCGCGAGGTCTGCGATGTTCGCGTGGAGATGGAGCACCTGCGGCTGCTTGCTGCCGAGGAGCGACTGACGCTGCGCGACGGGTTGTGGAGCACGCGAGAGGAAGACTTATTGCGTCAGCTTCGCGAAGCGCAGGAGCAGTCCCGGCGTGCAGCCGAGCGCGGCTGGTGGGAAAGCGAGGCGCTGTGGTTCGCAGTGGGCGTCGTTGCGACCGGGGCGGTGTGGGCTGCGGTGACGGTGAGGTGAGGGTATGAAGCGCACGAGCAGGAACCCGCGCTACCGGCACGTTACGAAGCCGAAGTCTGCTCAGAAGATCCTCAAGGAGGGCCGCCTGCGAGCCGGTGCCCCGTGGGACGGCAAGTACAAGATCTACGCATCCCCCGCGGCCACGGTTGATGTGGAAGTGCTCAAGGATTGGTACCGCGGTTACGCCGATGAGCCCGATCCCGTCGTAGTCGAGTTCGACTCGGACGTGCGACCTCACGAGTCCCGATTGAACCGTGTGATGGGCGTGGAAGCTGTCGCGTGGCACCGCAAGAGCCTCCCGATCGAGTCGGCACTGCTGAAGAACAAGCGCACGAGCCGTCCGCCGTCGGCCATGACCGACGATGCGCTTGCTCGACACTTCAACAGGACGATCAACATGAGCGGCGACGAGATCCGCCGCTGGCACAAGAGCCCCCTGTCCAAGCGGGCCTCGTTCGCTCACATCCGAGCCGAGCTTCCGCTTCTGGCGAAGATGAAGGACACTTCGCCATCCAGCTGGACGCCCGCGATGTGGAACAAGGCGGCGCGGGCGGTGAACTTCGTGGAGCGTCACGAGGCGCAGATGCGGGCGCAGGGCAAGCGGTATGGCACCGGCAGGTTGCACGTCACCGAGAAGCGCGTGATCGCTCTGTTGAACTGGGGTCGCAAGACGCCGGGTGTTCGTCTTGCTCGGATTGGCGATAGCGTCAGGTAGGATTCGGGCATGTCGAAGCGAACGAGCAGGAAGCCGCTGGCGGAGAACCCGCCGATCCTCGTGACCGTGGATCGTGACCTGACTGCCTCGACCGGAGGCTTGGTTGGCCGGTTCGAGGAGGACGTGACGGTCTACCGCGTGATGGACGGCGAGGAGCTTTGCATCGCCGTGGCGTCTGGAGCCATCGAGGGCGGCATGTTCGCGACGCGCTCGGAGCGTGAGTACGGTGCGTCGTGGGCTGCCACCTCGCTTGGTGACGTGGCGGGATGGGGCAAGGGCTGGGCGGGGCGGCTCGGCAAGGATTTGTTCGTCGCTGAGGCGAGCGCGGCAGGCCGTGTTTTCTACCGCGAGTTGACGGACGAGGTTCGCGAGTCTCTGGACATCGAGCCGAGCGGCCCACCAAAGCAGGAGGCATGGCTGGACACGGCCATGTGCAACACCGGCCTCGGTTGCTCGTTCGTCGTGCGCGTGACGGACGCAAGGTTCTATCGCGTCATCAAGTCGGGCGAGGCGGTGCCGATGACCGCAGCGGACGTGTCGGAGTACGTTCGCAAGCATCCGCTGCCGGAGATCGCGGTGCGTCCGATGGGTCTCGGCGGAACGTGGGAAGCCGGTGTCGTGCTCGGCAAGAGCGTGGCCGTCGGCAAGGATGAAAACGATGGCCTCTGGCGAGTCGAGAACCGGAAGGACCGCGCGATCGTCCTCGGGGCGAAGTCGAAGAAGCAGGCTCTCGAAGAGGCGCGTCGTGTCATCGGGCGCGGCGGCTACGAAGATGGTCTCGCGAGGCTGAACAAGATCCCCGCTGGCTTCGAGAAGGCCGCGCCTGGCCAGACGTGGGTGCGAACGACCGGAGGCTGGGGACCGGAGGCGTTCGAGATTGATGAGGTCGGAGCGAGCTACGCTCGGGGTCACTGGGTGGAGAACGGTGAGCGGCTCTTCGGAAGCCACGTTGTGTCCGCCAAGGATCTGCTTGCGAAGTGGGCGTACTATGGCAAGACCAAGCGCAAGTAGCCTTGCACAAGGGGCTCGCAGGAGGCCGCGTGCTGTTCCCGATCACCGATGAGATCGCCGCAGTCGCTCGAAAGCTCGTGGACGATCCCGGCGTGCCGAAGTCAATCGTGACCGAGCTTCGTATCCTCTTGCGTCGCTACGATCACGCGGAGGCCACATGGATCGTGGCCAACACGCCCGAAGACCCCCCGCCGCCACGCGCGCCCGCGACGACGGTCCTCCTCGTTCTTGCCGAGGTGCCGATTGATGAGACCCCACTCCCACCTCCCGCCGCGAGCCCACTTCCGCAGGGTCTCGACGTGGAAGCCCGTCAGCTCTCGTTGGCAACGGGACTTTTCCGTGAGGCAGGCGCGTGAGAAAGAGACCGGACACGACCCTGGAGCAGGTGCTCGACGTGCGGGAACGTCTCAAGCGAGGCGAGTCGAACAAGTCGATCGTGGAGGCGACGGGGCTGTCTCCAGGCACGATTTGTAAGATCAAGGACGGCTGGAAGCCGAGCGGTCGAAAGCCGATCCGGCTGTTTCCAAGCACCGCGAGAAGGAGCGGCGAAAGATGAGCGAGCAGAAAGACCTCGTGGCGCGAGGCGTCGTCGTTGGGATCACCGTCGCGCCCGAGGGTTGCTATGTGCGGCTGCGCGTAACCGAGTCCGACGCTGAGGCTTTGGCGCAGAACGGCGCTTTCGGGCGCATGTTGCAGATTCGTCTGACCGCGGCGGAGGTTGCCAGGGCTCCGGTGCGAGGTGTAGAGTAGGCAACCATGGCGTACACGATGGTCAACGGAATGCGCTCCAACCGTTACCCGCTGGCCTCGGTCTGTGGATGCGGTGGAACGTGCGGGTGTGGTGGAGCTTCCGGCATGGGGCTCGACATTGAATCCGCCGCGTTCGGCGGCTCTTTGGTTGCGGCGGGCGGCGGCGGCCTGCTTCTGGGCCTTCTGACCGGCTACTGGCTCGGCAAGACCTTTGGCCAGTCGCGCGCGGCCGTTTTCGCGAATCGGCGGCGGCGATGACGTACCACCTGTCAGGTCTTGGCCAGGCGTTCACGGCGGCGCGTGGCGCGAGCGGAGACGTTGCGCGTCTTCAGACGCAGCTGATTCAGTACGGGCTTCTGAACCTTCGCGCGCCGGACGGCGTGATCAGTTCGGCCAACAGTCCGACGGTTCAGGCAGTGCGAGCCTACGCGAGCCGCGCAGGCATGTCGGCCTCGGGCGTCGCTCGGACGAGTAGCGGAGGTCTGGTGCTGCCGCGTCCGCTGTTCGACGCGATCTTGGCCGGTCCCCCTTCCCCCTCTGGCGGCTCGGGCGAAGGCGGCGATGTCAGCAGCGGCAAGGGTGGCGGCGAAAGCGGCGGCGACGCCCTCGACGCGCGGAGAAGCACGCAGGCTCGCGCTGGCAGCCCATCGTGGTTGCCATGGGTGCTCGGCGCAGGAGCGGCCGTTGTCGTGCTCGGCACGGTCGCGGCCGTCGCCGCAGGGCGTCGCTGAAAAAAGTTGTTGCACGCCTCTCCGACCGTGCTACACCTCTCTTGCTCGGCGGACATGCCGGGCGGAAGGAGAGGGCATGGAGGAGCTTCTTGTTTGTGGCCGCTGTTGCGGCGAGGGGCGGCAGTCCTGGGTCGAGGATGACCGCTGGGTCGAGGATGTCTGCTACGCCTGCGGTGGCAGCGGCTCCGTGGACCCGGAGCACGCGTTCGAGCAGCGGCTCGGCGCAGCGTTGGATCTGCTCGGTCGGCGGAAGGCCCACGCCTACCGCTGCGCGCGAGACGAAGACCCGGAGGGAGAGGACTTCGCGTTCTGTGCGGCCGAGAACATGCTCTCGGCGCGCGACTACGAGGAAGCGCTCGCGATGGACTACTCCGAGCGGGCCTCTCGTGAGACGCGCGACTGGTCGCGCGAGCGACTGGAGTGGCTGGTGGCGCTCTCGGAGTGGTCCTGGCGCTCTCCGCGCGCTGTCAGCGCGGAGCACTGCCGCACGTCCAGCTGGGAGGACCGATGGTGAAGCCCAACGTCAAGCCGCGCTCGTGGATGCAGCAGAGCGCCAAGGCTCGCCCCGGTGCCGGGGCGCACGCAGACCGTCGCGACAAGCGGCGCGGCGGGCGGAAGGAGCGGCGCGACCGCGCCGCCCGCGACGGGTGGTAGAGTGGGGCAGCGCGACGCCCGGTGAGTCGCGAGCTTGTCCGCCGCCGCTGCGGCGTTAGGAGGAGTGGACCGTGACCTATCATTCACGTTCACCCGTCAATTTGGTGGCTCCGACCGGCGCGGTGCGTCGGTTCTTCTGGTCGGAGCACGCGGCGCAGCGGCTTCGCGAGCGGTGGGCTGCGTCTGCGGAGAAGATCCGGCGCGCGGCGCAGGAAGCGCTCGTCGTCGGCAAGGCCGAGGAGTGGTGGGAGTACGACTCCCGCCGCGACCGAGGCGAGCGGCGGAACCTCCTCGTGCGGGTCTCGCATCCGAGCGGGGACCGTAGCCTGGACGGCTGGGTGCTCTGGCGGCTTGACGAGCGCGATCCGACGCTCGCACACGCCTGCACGCTCCTCACCAACCACCAGTATCAGAGCAACACGCAGCTGCTCTGGAGCAAGGTGCGCGGCAGGCCCCCAGTGGGCAGCAGCGGCAACCTCATGCACCGGCCGTTTGCCGTTCGCCCCGCTGGCCGGAAGTGATACCGTTCGGGCACGAGAAGGAGAGGTCGATCATGGGTATGGCAGCACGGAAAAACTCGGCGGTGGACTTTGGCGACGAGGAGAACGTCCTCCGCGAGGTAGCGGAGGAGCTTGGCGAGGACGCCGACAGCCTCACGATCAAAGAGAGCCACATGACGGCGTTCCGTGCGGGCCTCGTCTGGGAGATCAGCACGCGCGGCGGTCGTCGCAGCTGGCTCGTCATGGAGGACGAGGACGCCGCCGAAGCGTTGGCGCTTGCGGTCGTGACCCAGGATCTGGAAGAGGAGCCGGGCAACTTCAGCCGCGACTTCATCGAACAGCACATCGACACGGATCGGCTCCGTCGTGACCTGACGTCGGACGTCGAGAGTATGATCTACGACGACCTGCGCGAGGAGGCCGAGCGCCGTCCCGAGCGCTTCTGGAAGCAGGGGGAACAGTACGGGATGGACGTGCCCGAGGAGGACGAGGACGGTGACCTCCCCGAGCCCTCGACCAGCGAGATCGAAGACTTGGCCGAGAAGATCGCGGAAGACCGTCTGGCGGACCCGATCGCCTACCTCGAAGAGTTCTACGGTCGCGAGGATGCCATCGAGAAGGCGATCGAGATCGCGGGCATCGACATCGCCGCCGCCGCCCAGGACGCCGTGAACATCGACGGCTGGCCGCACTTCCTGGCGCGCTTCAACGGCAACTACGAGATGACGCCGAGCGGCTTCGTCGTGTGGCGGGAGAACTGATCATGCCGAAGCGGACGAGCCGAAGTCCCGTCATGCCGGTGGTCCGAGGGGGCCGCTCGTCCGCTTTGTCTGGATCGAAGCGGACGAGCCGGGGCAGGCTTTCGGTAGGGTTCGATGATGAACTCCGGGCCAGCTACGGCCTTCCGCCGCGCAAGTGACATGCGCGACCTGCTGATCAAGGCTGGCCTCGGCCTCGCTGCCGCTGCCTACGCCCGTGACGCTGTCCAGCGTCCGCAGCAGGTCGCTCGTCTTGCGCGCGCGGTCTCGGATCGCAGTGGCAAGCCGCTCGCGAACCTGGGAGCCGGGGTCAAGGGCAAGTCGCTTCGCGTGTCCATCTTGGGCGAGCGCCTGTGGGGCGACGTAAACCTCGATGCGGAGGCCCCGCTCGTTGCGCCTGGCCCGGAGGTCGTGAGCTTCGCGAACTACTACAGCTTGCAGTGGTCCGACAAGTACTTCGGGGCTCTGATCGCCTGCGACGTGCTGGAGAACTTGGAGTACCCGGAGCTTGCGCTGCGCGAGTGGTACCGCGTGTCCGAGCGCGTGTTCGTCGTCATCCCGTCGCGGTGGCGGCCCGAC
>Ga0172362_10002588_pt1 | contig 15671 bp, 10 predicted proteins | sample LakKivs1_kivu2a2_FD_114534 | JGI IMG/M metagenome (GOLD analysis project Ga0172362, IMG submission 114534) | Sediment microbial communities from Lake Kivu, Rwanda - Sediment s1_kivu2a2 | ecosystem: Environmental > Aquatic > Freshwater > Lake > Sediment | place: Rwanda: Western Province, Lake...
ATCCAGCTGCAGGTCGTGATAAAGAAATGAACATCGTCCCGCTTCAAGTCTGTGTGGATTATTGTTTCCTTCAGCTGATTGACCAGAATCCCCGCTGCTCCCTGGACGATGCACTTCGGCTTGCCGGTCGTCCCCGATGAAAACATGATGAACACGGGATGGTCCGCAGGCAACTGCTCAAATCGAATGTCGGGCGCTCCCTGCTCCAGGAAATCATCATAGCTCACAGAGTTGGGAATACGGCTGATGTCGGGTTTCTCTTCCCTGTAGGCGACTACTATCACCTTCTCGATTGAGGGTATCCTGCCCGCGACTTCAGCAGCGTTGGCAAGGGTATCGAAGCCTTTCCCTTTGTAGAAATAGCCGTCCACGGTGAACAGGACTTTCGGTTCAATTTGACCGAAGCGGTCGATGGCCGCCCCGGGGCCGATATCGGTGGCGCATGAAGCCCAGACGGCGCCGATGCTCGTGCTGGCAAGCATGGCCACGGCGGTCTCTATCATATTAGGCATGTAGGCGGCGACCCGGTCTCCAGGCCCAATCCCCAGTTTGCGCAGAGACTCGGCCAGCCTTGCTACGGAATCGTATAGCTCACCGTAGCTCATCCGCGTTGATTTCTGGGTTTCGCCCCTGAAGATGAAAGCCGTCTTGCCGTCTTTGTGCCGCAACAGATTCTCGGTGAAATTCAGCCTCGCCCCGGTAAACCACTTCGCGCCCGGCATCTTGGTGGCATCGTCAACAACAGTGTCGTAGCCGCGGGAAGCCTTGACGCCAACAAAGTCCCACACCGAAGACCAGAAGTCCGGTATCTTGCCTACAGACCAGTCGTAAAGCTCCTTATAGGAGTGAAAACCCTTCTTATGCCGCCTATTGACGAACTCCATGAAGCCGGCCATATTCGAGTTGTTCTTGCGCTCTTCGGTCGGCGTCCAGAGCAGCTTGCCCATACCCTTGTTAGCCCCAGTCTAACTCAGCCCGCTGTCGATTGGCTGGTCAGGTCCGGGCGCCTGCGTCATCGCCAAGCGGGACCCAGTAAATATCCAGAATCGTGTTGGTCGGGTTCTCGGTGCGGAAATGGGCCTGTACCTTCATACCTATCTCAGCGTCGCCGTACTGCAGATAGCCCTTGAATATGGTGCACACGCCGGGCAACTCAACGTCAATCTGAAAATAAGGGGTGGTAAGCTCAATGCCCGCGCCGGCATATTCGACGCGCGCGTAAGTGTGCACCATACCGACAACAGGCTGGGGCAGTTCCTGCCAAACCATCGGTTGGTTGCAGTCCGGACAATCGGCCCGCGGCGGAAGCCAGAGCCTGTGCTCCTTACATTCAGGATTGGTACATTTCGTGGCCAGCAATTTGCCCTTGCTCAGGCCCTGGAAGAACGGGGACAGTTTCCCGTAGGTGTGCCTGTGGGCCAGGCTTCTGGGCCACTCAATCACCATGGCCGGCTCCGACTGAAGTATCTTTGCCGGTGTGCCGGTGTACTCGACTTTCTTACTTTCTGATGTCATGGTCTTCCTCCTTTAATAGGCCTTCCTGAGAACGCCCACTGTTACGTGCGACCCCACACCCGCGTGAGATACCCAGGCCGCCTGTTTGGCATGAGGCACCTGGAGACTCTTCCAGTCTTCGGGCTTCTTCTTGCCAAAAGACTCCCAGATTTTGGGGTCGCCGTGGAACTTGTCGTACTTGCCCTGAAGCTGCCACAGGCATTCGTTTCCCGAAAAAATGCCGGTTGCCCCTACAGCATGCATTGTGCCTATGAGCCCTCCCGACAGATTGGCGGGGCACTTGCCTCCGAAATAGGCATCCCCGGACTCGATGTAGTCAGGTTCCTGTCCGTAGGGTCGGAGTCCGATGTCTCCGTAGGTCTGAATATCGCTGATGGTGAATGCGTCGTGTAACTCCACCAGATCCAGCTCCTCGAGCGGGTTCTTGATGCCGGCCATCCGGTAAGCGAAATAGGCGGCAAATCGCGCCGCGGCGAAGCTTTCGAACCCCGGCCAGCGCTGTCCCTCTTTCTTGCGCAGGCCCTTATACAAGTCGGGTGTCTCGTGCGGCAGCAGCGGGATTTCCATGTCCCTGCGGTCTGCCACCCTCAAGGTATGGCTCCCGCCGGCTATAAACAGCTCGCAGGGCCTATCGCTCAACTTGCGGGCGGTTTTTTCATCGCAAAGCAGCATGCAGGCGGCCCCATCCGTCATGGCACAGCACTCCAGAAAACGCAGCGGATAGGTTGACATGGGGCTGTTGAGCACCTCCTGAACCGTGTATTTGCCCGGCTGCTGGGCGTACGGCGAATAATAACCATACAGGTGGTTCTTGACCGCTACCTTGGCCCTCGTCTCCTCCGATAGATTGTAAGCCCAGGCGAAACGAACTGCCATGGGAGCATAGTAGGCAGAGTAGATGCGCGAAAGCCTGGTCTCGAAGTCTTTGCAGGCGGCCGTCGAGATGTAGTAATTGCCTGTCCTCGTATCCACCTCCGACATGCGCTCCCAACCCACGGCCAGCGCCACATCGGCGTATCCACTGGCTATGGCCATGGCAGCCGTGAGCACCGTGGAACCACCGGTAGCCCCACCGGTTTTGATTCCTATATCGAACATGGGGTCCAGACCGAGATAGTCGGTGACCTTGGCTTCGCACAGGAGCTGGTCTTGAAAGTGGTCGGCAAATGAACCGCAAGCCAGGAAATTGATCAGTCCCTTGATTTCCGCCGGAGAGCGCTTAAGATCATTGGTCTCCAGCATCTGGCGGAATGCCACCATCACCTGCTCTTCGAGCTTCATTTCCGGGCAGAACTTCTTGTAGTTTGTTAGTCCCCCGGCTACGGCGAACACTTTTCTGTTCCATTTGGGAACGCGCCAGTTCCCTTCCTTCAAAGTGATCATTCGAATAACTCCTTTCTCTGCTTATTGGCGCGGGCAACATGGCCACCCGCTGCTACGACCCTCAAAATAGCGTCCGCTGGGAGCAACAATAGCAACTGCGAATTGAGGAAGTCAACCCGCTGTACACGCCCCTGTGATTAATGAAACCTCCTGTTCGCCATCGTGAGGATTCCCTGTGCGGAAGGGCGAAGCAATCTCTGAGCGGGTTCTCTCGTTTGGCTGGGGCAGTCTTTTCATCATTCAGCCCTGGTTCATGTTGGGTTCATCTTTGTATGCTAAGCTAAAGGTTTACGCGCGAAATTCGCGGGAACAAGTCCTGAATGAGGGATATTAACAGTAAGGAGGTACTTCGAAATCAACTATGGCAACAAGTTCCAAATCCCAAGACCTGGTTTTGAAATTGTGGTTCCTGCTGCATCAGGTGCGGGACGTGATTATGGCCGGCGAGGACCAGGTGTTCAGCGAGCAGAAGCTCACGACCGAGCGATATCTGGTGCTGGCGATCACGAAATCATCCAGCGGTCATGTCAGACCGGCTGACCTGGCCAGATGGCTGGGGCGCAGCCCCAACAGTGTCAGTATGTTAGTGGACCGCATGGTGAGAGCAGGCCTGATACGAAGGGTAAGAAATCGCGGCGACCGCAGGGCACTACATCTGATTATGACCAGTAAGGGGGAGGTGGCGCTTGCACCAGCAACCGCAGTAAGCCTGGCGTTCATTCAGAACGTCTTATCTCCGCTATCCCATGAGGACAAGCAGACTCTTGCTAGACTGCTTGAGACGACGAAACACCAGGCGTATCAGTGCCTCAATCACGGGGTGGACATAGAGGAACTGGAGGGAGGCGACATCACGAATCACCCGGACTTGATGAACCGGCTATTTGGCAATGTCTCGACATCTACGCCCGAAGCTGGACACCGGAGCCGCCGCACGAAGAGGATATCGGCAAGACAGTTCGCTTCAAACATACTGGCCTAGCGTGGAGCGGAGTTGTTGCGCCGTGAGAACTTGAGCACGGGGCGTGAACTTCACGCCGGGCCACGGGTTTTTTCTAGAGCTCTCCTGCCTTTGTCATAGCGTCCATCCGTACGAAGATTTCGGGAAGACTCAGTTTGGAGATGGCAGGATCTTCGCCCCGAAACTCACGCCACAAGCGTTCCAGGTTGAGCAGAATGCGTTCACGGTTGGGCCACTGACTGAATTGTCCCAGGTCGATGTCTTTGGCCGCTTCATCAACGGTCATGCCTTTGTCGAACCGTTTCCTGGCCTCGTGCAGGACAATGACGAGATAATCGCGACAAAGGTTCAGGCCCTCCGCGCCGCACACCGGGCCGTGGCCCGGGACATATGTCCGTGCGCCCAATTTGGCGATGGCATCCAGATTGTTCAGCCAGCCGGCAAATGACCCATCCATGGCCACCGGCGTGGAATACAGGAAGATGAAGTCACCGGCGAAGATGATTTCTTCGTCGGGCAAATGCACAATTATGTCACCGGAGGTGTGACCGGGACCGAAGTGCACCAGCCGGATTTCTCGTCCATCCCCATGCAACGTCAGCTGCTTCTCAAAGGTGATATCGGCCGGCGTGGCGGCGATTCCCCGAAAATCGAATTCAGGGAAGATGGCGTTCAGCAGGCCGGGGTCCATAATCGGTGTCTGTGTCACCTCACGGCGGCAGTCGATATGCGAGATTATGGTAGCTCCCGCGAAGATATGATTTCCATAAGTGTGGTCTCCGTGGTGATGGGTATTGATTAAGTAGCGCACCGGCTTGTCGGTAATCTTCTCGATTTCGTCCTTGAACCTCTGGGTCAGGCCGACCGTGGCCAGAGAATCCACGACCACCACGTAGTCGTTGCCCACAATGAATCCGGCGTTGCTCCAGTACCAGGTGCCCTTTCCCTGGATATAGGCATAGACATTCGGGGCCAACCGCTTTACCCCCGATTCCCAAATCGGGATGGCCTGTTTCCTGCTCATAGCATCGTCCCTCCTTTCTGCCCCCACTCAAGTGCTAATCATCCAAGATTATCGCAACATAGGGCGCGTCGTGCAGACGCAGAATTAACGTGTAAACACGCGTTTCGGCGGCCTGTCTCCAACGCGGTTTCTGAGAATTCCGATGCCCTCCACCTCCAGCTCAATGACATCACCGGGCTGAATCCAGCGGTTGAGCTCCAGGCCACAACCGTGCTCCACAGTGCCTGAGCCCAGGAAATCACCGGGATACAGCGTCTCGTCCATGGATGCAAACTCAATAATCTGGGGCCAGGTCCAATAAGCGGTGCCGCTGTTGTTGTCCGACCATAGCTCGCCGTTAATGCGGGCCATCATGTGCAGGTTCTTGGGGTCCACCTCTTCGGGAGTCACCAGACAGGGCCCCATAACGCTGCAGGTGTCCTTGCCCTTGGCGGGGCCGAGGCCTCCTGCCTGCATCTCTTTCAGCTGGATGTCCCGGGCACTGACATCGTTGAAAATAGTATACCCGGCAACATACTCCTGAGCCTGCTCCCTGGGGATGTTCTTGCCCTCTTTGCCGATATAGATGCCGTATTCCAGCTCGTAGTCCAGCAGATCGGTGAAGGCCGGCCAGGGAATCGTCTCATCGGGGCCGATGACACTGTCAGGATTACCTTTATAGCATACCGGCATCTCATACCAGCCTTTGTCCAGTTGTTTCTTACCGGAGAAGCTGGAATGGCCCTCGAAGGCGAGATAATCCCGCAGTGAATTCGGCCGCGGCACGGGGGCCTTCAACTTTACCTCATCAATTCCGTAGATAACGTTCTCACCCTGGGGACCACGTAAGCCGGTAGTGGCGTGGTATCTCATGACATAATCTACGGTCAGCCTGGCCTGGTCTCTTGCCTCCTCTCTTCTTCGGAAGAAGGCAATCATGTCCGGTGGCAGCATCGCCGACGCCAGTTCATAGGCTTCAACATTGCCGTGCTTGTCAGCCAGATAGCGTGCATAGCCCATGTTGAGGTCGATGATTCTGTTTCCGTGTATCGCCCCGATGCGCCGTATCTGGCCGACAGGTGTGGTAACGTCGAAAGTCACCAGCTTCATTGTCCACTCCTTCCCCTATAGCCGCATGCTGATACCCTCCCGGCGATACTTCGGCACGATGTCCAAACCGGGCAGGTGGGCAATCCTACCATAATATACGCACCGAGTTTCTCGGGCGAGCCTGTCTGAGACTCTCACAATGTCAGACCGGTCCGGTATCCTTCGCTAACAGCTTCCAGTATTCGCCGCGGTTCCGATGAATTGCCTATGCAGTATATTTCAGGGCCTTTGCCTTCCAAGTCCCTATACAGGCGGCCATTTGCCTTGTAACCAACTGCTACGATGATTGTGTCCGCCGGAATGGCTTCTGTCTTCCCGTCCGCTGTACAGACCCGGACGGTGTGTGCCTCCATCTCTTCACAGGTTGCACCGGTCAGCAGTGTCGTTTTTTTGGCCTTCAACCCATCCATGAGCCTGCGTCTGACCATGGGGAACATATCGTTGGCCATTCGCTTCAGTATTTCTACGATGGTCACATTCTTTCCTTGCTCCGCGAGATACCGCCCCGTCTCGCAGCCAACCATCCCGCCACCGATGATGACCACGTTCTGCCGTACCTTCGCTTTCCCCGAGAGCACGTCCTGGGCAGTAACCGCACCTGATTTATCTATGCCGGGAATGTCGGGCATGGCCGGAGTGCCTCCCGTGGCTATGACAACGGCGTCCGGCCTAAGTTTAGTGACGATCTCACCAGTGGCATCCGTGTTGAGTCTGACCTGCACTCCAGCTCTTTTGACCCGATTGTCCAGATAGTCCATCCAGGGGACGATGTCGCCCTTGAACGGAGGCAGAGCGGCTACACGCAGCAATCCGCCCAGCTTCGCGTCCTTTTCAAAGAGCGTGACCTTGTGGCCCCTCCGCGCCGCTACAATGGCCGCCTGCATGCCGGCCGGACCGCCCCCGACCACGACCACCTTTCTTGTCTTTGCTGCGGGCTTCATCTGGTACGCCCTTTCCCTGCCCAGGGCAGGATTTATCACGCAAGTCACACCCTCGCCCCGAAGATCGAAGGCTAGCCGTTCGATACACTCCATGCAATTTATACAGGAATTAACTTCATCGAGCCTTCCCTCAGCCGCCTTGTTGGGCAGCTCCGGGTCAGCCAGAAGGCGTCTGCCGATGGCTATCAGGTCGGCCTTGCCCTCCTCGAGAATTCGCTCGCCAAGCTCGATGTCCAGTCTGCCGACTGCTATCACCGGTACGTCGGTCAACTTCTTGACCTCTTCGGCGAGAGGTATCAGGAAGCCCGGTGTATCGCAAATCGGGGCTGTGGTTATGTAGGAACCGACGCCGTATCCGGATACGTGAAGTGCCTGGGCCCCAGCCTTCACGGCCAGCGGCACCATCTGTTTGGTCTCTTCTATGGTAATCCCGTTCTCCACGCCCCATTCCTTCGCATTGAACCTTACCCAGACGGGAAAATCCGCGCCTGTTTCCTTCCTGATGGCCTGAAGAATCTCTACCAGGAACCTCGCCCTGTTTGCAACCGAGCCACCATACTTATCTGTGCGCTGGTTGGTGGCCGAAGAGAGAAAGGCGGCGACGATGTACTGGTGGGCGCCGTGAACTTCCACTCCATCGAAGCCTGCCTCTCTGGCCCGCCTTGCAGCCGAGGCGAACCAGCTTACCCTTTCGGCGATTTCCTCCTGGGTCAGTTCGTGAGGCGGCGCTCCCAGAATCCCCATGACCCTGGCGGGCACTATCAGCGGGGACGGACTCACCTGCACTACTTTCCCGTTCCAATCCTCCAGGGTGGCATGCATTATCTGGATAGCTACTTTGGCACCGTGTCCATGAGCGGTGTTTGTGAGCTTCCTCCATCCCGGAATAAACCTATCGTCTCCCAGAGATGCCTGGTAAGACGGAGGCCCCTGGAAGTATGTGTTGCAGCGCAGGCCGGGAGCGGTCCCCTCGACGATAATCAGTCCCACGCCGCCTCTGGCCCTGGCCTCATAGTAATCAAGCATCCTCTGGCTGACGGCGCCGCCTGCTTCCGCGTAGTTGGTCCCCATCGGTGGCATGACTATGCGGTTCTTTAGCCGCATCACCCCTATGTTGGCCGGCTCGAAGATTCTCTTGAATTGTGTCGTACTCATGGCTGGCTCCTCTCCCCCGTTGAAATCCGTAGCGGGTTTTCGCTCCCAGTTTACCACAACGCAAGGCCCGTCATTCGCACCCGCGCTGGACGAGAAAATTCTTTGTGGCCCGGAAATTCTTCGTTCGGGAGCCTCTGGACCGGATGGTATAATCTGGATAATGTCTTCCGGATTCGCACATCTTCACGTCCACACCGAATACAGTCTGCTCGACGGCATGTGCCGCATCCCCCAGCTTATCGCCCGAACCAAGGAATTGGGCATGGACAGCCTGGCCATCACAGACCACGGCGCCATGTACGGCGTCATCGATTTCTATGTGGCGGCCAGGGAAGCAGGGATAAAACCGATCATCGGCTGCGAAGTATATGTGGCCGAAGGCGATCACAATAGCCGTGAGCCGGCCCACAAGAGCCCTTATCATCTTACGTTACTGGCCAAAAATGAAAAGGGCTATCGCAATCTGCTCCAACTGGTCACCAAGAGCCACCTGGAGGGTTTCTACTACAAGCCAAGGGTAGATAAGGAGCTTCTCAAACTTCATCATGACGGACTGATTGCCCTCTCGGGATGTGCCCACGGGGAACTCGCCCACCTTATCCTCGAGGGGCGAAAGGATGATGTTATCAGCGCAGCTTCCTGGTACAAGGAAGTCTTCGGCGACTACTACCTGGAAATCCAGAGGCATCCTATTCCCGAACTGGAGCAGATCAACAAGGAGCTTGTTTCATTATCGGACAAGCTCAACATACCGCCTGTAGCCACCTTCGATGTGCATTATGTTAATAAAGAGGATGCTCGGGCCCATGAGCTCCTCCTGTGTATTCAGACCAATACCTCCGTCTACGATGAGAAGAGACTGAAGCTGGCTGGCGATTTCTTTTATATGAAGAGCCCCGAAGAGGTAACACAGCTTTTTGCCGACCTGCCCCAGGCCGTGGAGAATACGCGGGCCATCGCCGATATGTGCCAGCTGGAGCTCGATTTCACCAAGCTGCACCTGCCGCATATGGAGCTACCTCAAGGCAGGGACGCGGATGATTTCCTGGCTGAACACTGCTGGCAAGGGCTGGAAAAGCGTTACCAAGAGCCCGGTCCAGACGTCAAGGAACGCCTGAGCTACGAGCTTGACGTTATCAACAAAACCAAGTTTGCCCACTACTTCCTCGTTGTTTGGGACATAATCTCCTTTACCAGAGAAAAGGGCATCTACTTCGGCGTTCGGGGAAGCGCTGCTGCCAGCTTGGCCCTTTACTGCCTGGGCATCACCGATGTCGACCCGCTGGCGTATAAACTTGTTTTCGAACGGTTCCTCAACGTCGAACGCCGCGAACTGCCCGATATCGACCTCGATTTTCAGGACGACCGCCGCGACGAAGTGCTAGCCTATGTCAACCAGAAGTATGGCTCCGATCATGTAGCGCAGATCGTCACCTTCGGCACCATGGGAGCCAGAGCAGCCATAAGAGACACCGGGCGCGCTCTAGGCATGCCTTACGCGCAGGTTGACCGGGTGGCTCGACTTATTCCCATAGAGCTGGACATAACGCTGGACAGAGCGCTGGAACAGAGCCATGAGCTTAATGACATTTATCGCCAAGACGCCGCGATACGTAATCTGATCGACTCGGCCAAGAAAATGGAGGGAATGGTCAGGCATGCCAGCACTCATGCCGCCGGGGTGGTTATCGCGCAGGAGCCCTTGACCGAATACGTACCGCTCCAGCTGCTGGGAAAGGGTGAGCAGCGTACGGTCATGACCCAGTTCCACATGTGGGATATAGCCCGGCTGGGATTGCTGAAGATGGACTTCCTAGGCCTTTCTAATCTGACGATTCTGGCCAAAGTCAAAGAGATAATCGCCCGAAACCGGGGAATCTCCCTTGATACGCAGCATATCCCTCTGGATGACGCCACGACATTTGAGCTGCTTGCTTCCGGGGAGACCAAGGGTATCTTCCAGCTGGAAAGCGCCGGGATGCGCCGGTACATCAAGGAGCTCAAGCCCACCAACTTCAGCGATATCTCAGCGATGGTGGCGCTCTACCGTCCGGGCCCCATGGAACAGATTCCCACTTTCATAAAGGCCAAGCAGGGCACTGCGCCCATTCGTTATCCTCATCCCATTCTGAAGGAGATTCTGGAAGAAACCTACGGAGTCATCGTGTACCAGGAGCAGGTATTGTTCATCGCACAGGCTATGGCCGGCTACAGTCTGGGCCAGGCGGACATCCTTCGTAAAGCTATGGGCAAGAAAATACCCGCGGTAATGAAGAAAGAAGAGCGAAACTTCATCGCCGGCGCCAAGAAGAAGGGCATATCTACTGAATTAGCCCAGGAGGTGTTCTCCCTTATCGAGCCCTTCGCCGGTTATGCTTTCAACAAGGCCCACAGCGTCAGCTACGGTCTGATTGCCTACCGCACCGCTTATCTTAAGGCAAACTACTCTATTGAGTACATGGTTGCCCTTCTCAATACATATTCCGACAACACGGAGAAGGTCCGTTCGGCGATCGCCGAGTGTCGGAGGATGGGCATCACGGTCCTCCCTCCGGACGTCAACAGGAGCTATGCCGGCTTCGCTATTGAAAAGGACGGCCAGGATGGCCAGGCCATCCGCTTCGGACTGGCTTCCATCAAGAATGTCGGATTCGCCCCCATCGAGCATATGTTATCGGGCCGGACCTCAGGGGGCGATTTTGAATCCGTGGAAGACTTCTGCTATCGGACGGACCTTCGCAACATTAACAAGAAAGTGTTGGAAAGCCTGATTAAAGTCGGGGTGTTCGATTGTCTGGGAGGCCGTAAGGCCCTGCTCGATTCCCTGAATAAGATCATCTCTATGTCTCAAACCAAGCAAAGAGCAAACGAATCCGGACAGGAGAGCATGTTCGATTTGTGGGGTCAAAGCTCGCCGGCCCCGCACATTGCTCAACACCAGGCAGCGGAAGACGTGTCACTCAAGCAGAAGCTCATGTGGGAGAGGGAGTTGCTCGGAGCGTATTTCTCCCAACCCGTGGATTTCCTCCCCGGGCAACTCTCTGCGACAGGTGCGGTCTCGTGCGGCGAAATCAGCCGGGAGATGGTTGATGAAACAGTAAGCGTGAGGGGTGTGGTGGTCTCGGTACGGCAGGCCCACACTAAGGATAATCGCGCCTTTGCCGTCGCTGCCATCGAGGACCTGGATGCCAGCATCGAGGTCATCGCCTGGCCCAGGCTCTATGAGACCACCCAGGCCATATGGCAGGAGGGGAACATCGTCAGCATCAAGGGCGTTGTGAAGGTCAGAGACGGGGAGGTGCAACTGAACTGCCAGGAGGCGATGCTCCTTCCTGTGAGGCAAGAGGTACTACAGGAACCGCAACACCGCCACGTCATGATAGATGTCAATGAGTCGGGCGACGCGGAGAAAGATGTCGAATTCCTTCGTAAGATCGTGAGCGTTCTGAAGAACTACCCCGGCGAAGACAAAGTCACTCTGGCAGTTGTCGGCGATGACGAAACAACCAACTTGGAGATGCCCGATATTGCGGTCGCTTACTGTCCCGAACTGGCCGGCGAATTGGCCGAGACAGTCGGCGAGAGCAACTTCAGACTCGTCTGACAACAGGAGCGTGTTCATATCTCGTCTCGTACCCAAACTCGGGACTTGGCTCGTCCGGACGGCGAGGCCGTGAATGTTGCGACTTCCCCGACCAGTGTGTTAGTATTTGCGGCGGAAACACGACGTAATACAAGGTAGAGTCATCGCAGTCGGCGGCAGCAGCCCTTACGTGAAGACATGGTTGCACGCGTCGGACAAACTGAATGTAGGAGGTACAGGAATTGGCTAAGAATTGGCAAGAGCTAGAGAAGAAGTTGTTCCTTCAAACGATCAAGAGGGCTCCCGTGACCCTGGTCCGGGGCAAAGGAGCGAGAGTCTGGGATGACCAGGGCCGCGAATATCTTGACTTTTACAGCGGCTGGGCAACGACCAGCCTGGGCCATTGCCATCCCGTGCTCGTAAAAGCACTGGAGAAGCAGGCCAAGACCGTGATTCACGTATCCAATCAGTTTTATACGATACCGCAGCTAGAGCTAGCGCAGCTTTTGGTTGATCACAGCTGCCTGAATAGAGTCTTCTTCTGTAACAGCGGTGCCGAAGCTGTCGAAGGAGGGGTCAAACTGGCACGCAGGTATGGCAAGCTTCGACTCAACGGCGCCTATGAAGTGATTACCGCCTTGAACTCGTTTCACGGGCGGACTCTGGCCATGACCGCGGCCACGGGACAGGCCAAGTTTCAGGAATCTTATACACCACTGCCAATCGGGTTCGTGAACGTAGAATACAACAATGTCGAGGCAATCAAGCGGGCCACCAGCGACAAGACCTGCGCCGTACTCCTGGAGCCCATCCAGGGAGAAGGCGGCGTGAACGTACCGGCCGACGATTACCTCCAGAAGGTACAGAGCTGGTGCAAAGAGAAGGGAATCCTTCTCATTCTTGACGAAGTCCAAACAGGGGCCTCCCGCACCGGTACGCTCTTCGCCTACCAGCAGTTTGGAGTCGAGCCGGACATAATGACCCTGGCCAAGGGAATCGGCAGCGGCGTGCCCATCGGGGCTATCTTATCCAAGGAGCACTGCGCCGTCTTTTCGCCGGGCGAACACGGCTCCACCTACGGAGGCAACCCCCTAGCCTGCGCCGCTTCTTACGCCGTGATGAAGTACATGATTGACAACGACCTGCCGGCACACGTTAAGCGAGTCGGGAATTATCTTGTGAGCAAGCTGCAGGACATGAGGAAGGAATTTGATTTCATTACCGACGTCAGGGGGCGAGGGCTTCTGATAGCTTTGGAGTTCAACCAGGAGATCGCTGAGAAATCGGTCCTGGCCTGTATCGATAAAGGGCTATTGGTCAACCGGCTGAAGCCGAATGCCCTGCGCTTCATGCCACCTCTCATCATCACAGAGAAGGACGTGGATGAGGCGGTCGGCATTGTCAGGAAAGTCCTGGCAGAAACGCGGAATCCCAAGTAGGGGCCGTCCCTTACCTTTCGAGTTGATAGCCGTATACGAGCAAGTCTTGGCTGCAAGGACCCGGGCCAAGGCGCACGCCGAACTATTAGCATAGTCTGAAGCACCGTGCCGTCTGCCACGATTGACCTCCGGTCGGTCCCCTGCTAGACTGCGCCGTACAACTTAATCAGGAGTGGCCCAGGCATGAATGTTACTGTCCGCAGATACGAACACGTCACTGACTACGACAGGGCGGGACGATTCCTGATTGACACCTACCGACCCGGCGCCCAACATGACAACTGGTTGCAGCCGCGCTGGGAGTACATGCACTACCATCCACTGTTTGACGAGAATCTGAGGATCGCTTTCTCCAATTCGGGTGTATGGGAGTCGGACGGTGCGATAGTCGCTCTCGTGCATTTCGAGCACACTCCTGACCAGTGCTACTTCCAGATCCACCCGGCCTTCCGGCAGCTGAAGGTGGAGATGGTTGAATATGCCGAGGAATACCTCAGTGTACAGGCCAGCGACAGGAAACGCAGAATCGCAGTCTGGGTCAACGATTTCGACGTGAAGCTCCAAACCATTGTTGCTGAACGCGGCTACCGTTTGGTGGAAGGTGTCAGAGAATCCTGGTCAATCTTCGAGATACGTGACCCGTTCCCTGGCATCAAGCTGCCTGATGGTTTTCATCTGCAAAGCCTTGCAGATGAAAACGATCTCAACAAACTCCACCGGGTGCTGCACCGAGGCTTTAACCATCCGGGAGAACCACCCCCCGACGAACTCGCCGGCAGGAAGAGGATGCAATCGGCACCCAACTATCGCAAGGATTTGAATATCGTTGCTGTGGCTCCTGATGGTAACTATGCTTCCTACTGCGGAATGTGGCAGGACCATGTTAACAGAGTCGCATATATCGAACCAGTGTGCACGGACCCGGATTATCGGCGGATGGGACTGGGCACGGCGGTACTACTCGAAGGCATCAGACGTTGCGGAGCAGAGGGTGCAACAGTTGCCGTAGACGGGTCGCTGCCGTTCTACGTGTCCCTTGGTTTCAAGAAGCTCTTCTCTACCAACCTCTGGGCGAGAGAGTGGCAAGTTTGAACCGGGGACAGGCGCCCGTTTACTGTCTTGGCATACCCGGGCCTCACCTAATCTGATCGCCAACTAAGCCATGATCTGCCTGGCGCAGGAACGCCGTCATCGGTCAATTGGCTGAACTACCGAGGTACTCTTTCCGTGAAAGAACGTATAGGCAACCCCCATCCTTCGATCTGTCGGTGTTGGGTCTGCCCTTCGCCGCATAACCCTCTCGCTTGAAGCCGCAGCGCTCAAGAAGCCGCCGGCTGCGAACGTTATGCTCTGCACATTCAGCTCTTAGCAGATTGGCATTGACCTCGTCAAACAGCATTTTCAGCACCGCTCTGACAGCCTCCGAGACATACCTTTTCCCTTCACACCGCACGTCGGCTACAAATCCGATTGTGAATTGCAGCGATTCCCAATCGGCTGGTTCTACGTACACCTGTCCACACCACTGGTGGGTGTCTTTCTCAAAGACGCCAATAAAGAACCAGCTACCAGCCGTCCAGTCCGCAAGCAATTGTCTCACAACCGACTCGGCATGAGTTTCGTTCTTCAGATGCATCAGCACATTATCCGATTCGAATTCAGCCAGATGGTCACGGTTGCGGATGCCGGCAGCATAGTACATAGGGCCGTCTCCCGCCTCATAAGCGCGCAAGCACAGCCGTTCAGTTTCTATACAGGTTTTCAGTATCCGACCCGCACCCGGCTTCATATACACCACCCTTGAACCTCACTTCTCGCCGTCCTCACATCGTATTGTCGGTGTATCTCATTGAGAAGTAGAGATACGGCGTGAAGTGTCTGCGCCAGAAGTTTCCTCCGAAGTAGTTGGCAGTCTCAAATTCAACGAACAGCCGCTCGTATCCGCGTTCGATAGACCAGTCCACAGCATGCTGTAGTAGCGATTTCCCCACACCCTTTCCTCGAATATGCGGCTTAGCATAAGCGTGTTTAATCTGGGCAGTGCGGGTGCCGACGAGGACAAATCCCTCCTTCCGTGGCTCCGAAGCTGATTCGCCAACACTCATATATGCAGCCACTCCATCATTCTCACGGAACACGAAATAGGTATCTCCACGTTGCATCGATGATTCAATGGCCCGGTGTTTGTCTGTCTCCGTTTCCTGCACAAGGAAGATCGGAGCCTCGCGGTAATAGAGACTCTCCTCGATGCAGATATCCAGAAGCTTTCCTGCATCGGTCTCCTCGGCAATGCCCGTGACGCGTGCACCATGAACCTCAGACAGGTCCCTCAGCGCCTCGGCCAGGATGGCACCGAATCCGAGTTGATAGAGCGATTCTTGGAGGATGGCATTGTGCGCGAAGTGCCCTATGATGTGCAAATGCATATTATTGCAGACCCATTCATTGGCCAGGCGCATGTACATGATTTGATAGAGCTCATTCGCATCGACAGGAGTTGATGCGTGGCAGTACTCGGGCACGAGCATGGCCTCCTGTCCTTTAAACGGAAACCGAAAGCCCGAAAGCATGAAGGCGACCA
>Ga0172362_10002590_pt1 | contig 15667 bp, 17 predicted proteins | sample LakKivs1_kivu2a2_FD_114534 | JGI IMG/M metagenome (GOLD analysis project Ga0172362, IMG submission 114534) | Sediment microbial communities from Lake Kivu, Rwanda - Sediment s1_kivu2a2 | ecosystem: Environmental > Aquatic > Freshwater > Lake > Sediment | place: Rwanda: Western Province, Lake...
AACCTCCGCCCTATTGAGTTTGGTCCTCGTGATTTCCATTCTTTGCACTGGGATTCCCTCGTCTGCTGAAATGAATGGAACTAACTATACGGTTGTACTGAATGTGAGGATCCTGTTCCTTGACAGAGAACTGGAGGAATCCACGATCAACTTCACCTTCTGGATAACTCTTGAGTCATACGTCGGCATGACCTCCGGCGGCACGAGATCCGACCTCCAGACCCTAAGTTTCTCATGGAGCGCGAATCGCTCCGGCAGCTTCACTATGTATCGTAGTGTGGAGTCAGGAGGATTCCTCTCCTCGATCTCCTCCCCCATTGTGCACACTAATTCGTGCCTCGTATTGAGCAAGATGATCTGCCCCGCTTCGCTGATCCCTTCAAGATGGGAGGTGTCCTTCGACAATGGGGGTTACACCTACTCTCGTCTTGGACAGACAGTGGGAATACCGTGGGGGGACGTATCTAGCCCTCCGACTGGCAACTATTCCTTCTTGGGCTGCAGTTTGAGCCAACAGAACAGGACTCTGAGGATTGACCTGACTCTGGCGGCAAGCTCGGCGGACGAGTACACGCTTGATATCCGGCCCCTAGAACAACTAGAATCCAACATCTCGTTCTACGAATCGGACGGCGCTAACATCGGGCATCTCAATCCCGGAACTCTCCTTCTGCTGACGCGCCGCGATATGAAGAGCTTGATTCTGTTGGGCTCGTACGTGCAGTCGCTTCCAAGCCTCGATGACTCCCCCAGATCGCATTACATCCCACTTGTAATAGGTCTGAACCTAAGCGAGACAGAGGCACTTAGAATTGGTCCGGCAATAGTCGCATCACTAATCAGCACCACCAACGATCTCATGAGAGGCGATATCGCCTTCTTGAACAGGACGGGCGCATTTGCCCCAGGTCCCGTCAGGAGGTTCGAACAAGCCAAACTGGATTTGGAGGACTTTGAACTTCAGGGAGACGTGACAGCGACTTCTAATGTCTTCCCGTTTGAAAGGGCCATTGCACTGGTATATCAGGCTAATGACGAGATAGATGCCCTGACCTTGTCTTCAAGCGCCATAGTTGCTCCTATCACACTGGTCGCTATCTTCATTCTAGGGGCTGTCGTGTCACACCTGCTGTTCAACGGAAACAAGAAGGTGACGATCGCCCTCTTTGTCGTGCTCACAGTGTTGACCTTTGAGATACATGTGGGGTTGCGATTGTTCGTCTTCTCCCTACTCGGAACAAGGCCAGACATCCTCGCTGACATCCTATCGCGACTCGGGCCCGAGGCTTTCATTGCGAACCTTTCCTACTATGCGCCCTCATCTGTCCTCACGGCGGTCTCGATCGTCATCAGTCTTGCGCTGATATTGGCAACAGCTACTCTGATTTTCAAGTACTCGGGAACCGCGACGATATACAGTCTGGCCGCCTCATATGCAGTGAGGCTGACCAAGGCAAGAAAGCTGCGTGGAGCCTTGACAATGGTCACGGTTGCCATCATTGCAATGGCTGCTGTTCCTAGCATCACCCTGAAAATGGTCGTTCCAACGATCTCAGACGCACGAACAATACCTCAAGTCACCGGAAACTTGGTCTGTGTCTCGAATAGGTGGTCGTTGCGGGTGGTCGTATCGGCGCCGGGAATGACAGAAGTTGAGGAAAGCACTGGCTTCTTCCCCATGAGCTACGATGAAGCCAGCTTCATAGCAGAGAAGGCGGGAATGGTCGAGTACACGCCTATCTGCATAACAACATGTGAGCTGCCGAATTCCAGCAGTTGGGCTATGCCACAGGAACGTATCGGTTCGGTGATATTCGCGAATCTGACCTTTCTGAGCAACTATCTCGGGCTTGAGCTCAGGGAATCCACTTCACCTGAGGATTGGGCGAGCCTCATGTTCATGAATGATACGCTGTTTCCGCCAGATCAGCTCGTTCCTAGTTCCTTCGCGGTAGAAGGGGCAACTTTGAGAGTTGGTGGCACATTTGAAAGTTCAAGCCTGAGGCTTCCGAGTAGAGAGGGACTGGGAGATTACCTCAAATCGAGAATGCTGTTCGTGGGCGTCCCATATTGGGAATCCTCGAAACCAGGAATGTTTCTTCTGAGGCAGACGTACATCTCTCCAACAGAAGGCCAAACACTGGCGGAGAGTCTGCTGGCCGGGGCTGTTCTGATCCAAGGCCAGAAGCGCTTGATTCCACTTCCCATAGTCGGCGTGGCTGATATAGAGGCTACCAAGAACCTCCCAGCCTACGATCAGGTGATAATGGTCATCGGGTTGTGCCAAGACGAAAAGACTCTGATTGACGCCGCGGATTATCTCGAATCCCTGATCTCTAGGAGCAAGACATGGCTCAGTCGCACGAAGACCTTGGCCACCTCGTCAACCTCGGTCCAGTTCGTTTCATCGTACTCAGCCACGATAGTGGTCGGCTCACAGGCGAACACAACGTACGTGGGACTTCCCGTCCTGATGGCCTTGGGAACCTGGCCATCCCAGTTCGTGTTGATGTCCATAGGGTCATTGATAGTCTTGGGCGTCGTGCTGAACTCCACGTACGAGCGGAGGCGTGAGGCCGTGACGATGTCCAGCTTAGGGGCTTCGCCAAGCTTCATCACATATTCATTTGTCGCCGAGGGATTGATGCTCGGGATAATGGGGGCCTGCATCGGGTATTTCCTAGGTTATGTGTGGGCACAGTGGATTGGTGTGAGTTCCCCGGAAATCGCCTCTGACCTCTACAGCCTGACTCCCTTGGTGCTGGTTCTTTTTGTCTCGTTATTGGTCACTGGGATCGGCACCTTCTTTCCCGCAAGGGAAGCGATTCTAAGGGTAGTGCCAAGCAAGGTGATGCTGAGGAGAGAGGTTGGCCACATCAAAGTTGACGAGGACGGCGCTAGGAGGGTGGCGGTTCCCCTCAGGCTCAGAAAGGAGCAGTTGGAGTACTTCTCCTCCTTCCTCTCTAATATGACCCGCTACTACTCCATCACCAGTTATGGCATCAGCATTCTTTCGCACCAAAGAGAGGCCGACCGCGAGGAATTGGACGTATCCTACAGAGGAGTGCAGGGCCTCTCTGAGAGAGCGGCAGAATACAAGGTGGAAATAAGGTACATTCCCATCGGAGAATCCTGCGAACTGGAACTGGTCGCCAGAAGTCCTGATGGAAAGTGGACGGACGACCAGAAGGCGCTGATGAAGCAGATGTTCTACGACCTGCGTGGAGAACTCCTGAAAGTGACGCTATCAAGGCAGTGGGGATCCCAATGAAACAAGAACCCAGCGTTCCAAGATCCCAAGTGCGAGCAGCTTCTGGATAGACGGGGACGAGTTCAGGTTGCACTGCAGAGAGAATGACGGGCAAGGCAGAGCCGCGATTGCCCTTGGATCTACTGTATGAATCTTGAGATCTCCGCCCCTATCCTCTTGAACGTCTCTTCTGTGCCCTCTTCGAGAGGACCCTTTGTCCCCTTGACTATGGCGGAGGAATAGGGTTTGGCGATACTCATCCCCAATGCCTTCAGCTTTCCTTCGATTCCTTTCGCCGCGCTCCCGGAGAATATGAAACGGCTCTTCGTGTCAAAGGCGAACGCCATCTTGCCCCTAAGCTCGATGCCCTCCAGCTTCCCAAGGAAATCCTTCACCGGTTTGGATACGCCGAACGCTATGGTCGGCCCTCCGACTACCAGTAAATCATACCGTCCAAGTTCGTCGACGTCAGCAGCGCCCACGTTGACACAATCAGCTTGGACCCCCTGTTCTTTGATCCCTGATGCCAACGATCTGGCTACCTTCTCTGTGTTGCCGAATTGCGTGTCGTAAATGACGATTGCTTTTCTCGTCTCCGTCATCTGTGTTTGGTTCGGTCCGAGGGCCATATAAAGATGGGGGAGAGAGCGATTCGAGGGGAGGAGGAGATACTTGAGATGGTCCGACCAAAGCAGCCATGTCCGAATGCTTCCTGAAGGGGCTGCTAAGGGACATTTGAGATCCCAAGGCTAACGCATATCACGAAAGCAGGACAGACCACTGAATGCCTCCAGGAAGATATGCGAGGGTCACCTGCTCCCCCTACGAAAAGGTGCTCAGGATCAGATTTCACGAAATCTACAGGGAGGTCCCAGGACCGGCGAGGACAGCGCCACGCGGCACCCCCCACGCTCTTCGAAAGGCCGAAGACCCTTCCCGCCTAGGCCGGACCAAGGACATTTACGCGGGAAGAAGACAGCTCACCTTAAATAGACATACCCCGTCATTAATCTCGATGAAAAATATAGAGAAAGAAGTCTGTGAGAGAGTACGAAAATCATTTGACGGCATCCTAGCATTGGGTCCGAAAGAACGAACAATTGAGTCGATAATTGCGATGACATTCCTGACAGTGATTCTGTTATCCATATGTGTTCTGCCGGCGATCGCCCAAGGCGACAGATACTATGCAGGGTATTGCTTGTATGATACCGAATTCACCCTCCCTGCCCCCTTTGGAGTGTCAGTGAGGATATATACAATCAGTAAGAGCGTGCCACGGGCCAGTTCTACGCCCAATGGCCTACTGTTGTGCTAAGTTATGCACTTAACTACTGGATTCAGGTTGGCTATACCAAAGGATATGACACGAACTATCGACTGAAATGGTATGCGGAGAAATACGACCAAAGTGGTTACAAAATGACTTGGTGGACCTCCAGCTATCCGAGTGCCGGGGCAACATACAACTATTGGATAAGGAGGAGTGATGCTGGCGTCTGGACAGGCGGGGTCTCAAACTTCTGGACTTGGTCCTTTGGAACACTCAATCCTAACGTCGCAAAGGATTACCAAGCCCTCAGCGAAAGCACGAGTACCAGCATCAATATTGACGGAACTCACTTCAGTAGCTTGTGCGTTCTCAGTTACAATGGGATCGATTGGATTCCTTGGTATCGGCATGTCACCATTGTGGATCCGCCCTACACAGTGACTCAAGTATCCAATTCGGAGTTCTACGCTTCGGGTGGTGGTTGATGACCCGAGTTGGAACCGCGCTCATCGCAATGCTTCTGGTCATGAGCGTAGTCGCGGGGATTTCTGTCGTGTTCAAGCAACCCTCCGGTTCCGTACCCGTGATACTCCCTAGTGCCCCACAGGGAAACGGCTCGCAGAGAGGCCCTGGACCATTTCCTGGTGAAATCGTTCCTCTAGATCTTGTTCTTACGCAGTTGAAGAAGAACGGCCTCACCTTGTATTTACCTACGAAAATGGCAGATGGACTGCGGCTTACCGCTGTCTGGGCCAAGATTGTTGACGGAGAAATCAGTTTCCCACTAATAGTCGTCTACAGCAACACGGGAGACACAGCCATTGCCACGGCGGAACTGGCAATAGAGATAGCAGGTAATTCTGGAATCTCATGGTATGTGAGAGACAATTCCACCGACAGGTTCGACAAGGTCGGTGAATGGAAAGCATTCATCTCCAGTAGAGTACCTATCGGCCATGAGGAATACTACTTTAAGTACCAGACGGAGTTCGCATACTGTGTCGACTTGCAGATTGGCACCCTGGACTACCTCTTCAGGTTTTCGCCCGTTTTGACTGCCGAAGAGGCAATGGACATCAGTGCCAGCATGAAGCCCGTGGCATTGCAGAACGCCTGATATGCGTCGGGCGTGCATACACTGGCCTCACCTTTTTGACCTCTTGAGACCTAAGCTACTATGGAATGCTGAGCAAAGCCGAGACTGAGTTTTTTAGGGGCGAGAAGCAGGCCAAGCTGCAGCAACTACGATACCTGAGGCATGCGTCAGGAGGAAGATCGGGGCCCTCAGGGAGAACGACTGGGCGAGTGCCTTGCTCAGGGACGCTATTGAGTCCAATAGCGCCGCGAAAACTCACCCTTCGGAAACTCATGGTTTTGGTGGGCCGGGCCGGATTCGAACCGGCGACCTCCGCCGTGTGAGGGCGGCATCATACCGAGCTAGACCACCGGCCCTCTGCGAGAGAACAGCGTCTGAACTCCGACCTACTTCTTCTTCGCCTTGGGCATCCTTCTCTTGAGTCTCAGGTTCTTGCTGTGACACTTTCTGCATTTGGTGGCGTTTATGCTGTTCTTGGCCCCGCATCTCCTGCAGATCTTCGCGTCCAATCTTCTGGCTTGGGCCAATTGGATGAGCGTCGGATCCGTCACTGGCATGCTTTCGTTGCGAGCCGATGGGTAAGAGACTTAAAAACATTGGGCATTGTGATGGCTTACAACGCGCAGTTGAAGACCCCCTTCCACGAGTTCTGCCTTAAGAGCGGCGTGCTCTGCAGGGCTTGCCAGAAGAAGGTGGACGGGGGGGATTTCTCAAACTTCGACCTAGAGGTCGGCAAAGTTCTGATATCCCTTGAAATAGGTGGAAGGCCGGCGGAGGAAGGCGAGTTCATCAAATCCTACTCTGGGAGGGGCATCCTGCTCGTCAAGCTGAGAAAGGGGAGCATGTCCTCAATCGCCCCCATCGTGAACAAAGTCCGAGAGGAGATAGGAGCTTCGACCAAGAGAAAGGCGATACTCTTTGAGGAGGGGGAGCAGTTGCGCGCGGTGGCGGAGAGGCTGCTGTACCCAGCCAAAATCACTTCTGTGCGAACCTCGTGGCTGCCCGGTGGGACGAACATGACTACGTTGAAAGTGACCGGCAAGACGGACGTCGACATCAAGGAGGCGGCTAGGCTTGTGTCCCAGTTATTCGGAGTTGAGATTAATATAACAGGCAGTGCGCCTAGCCAGCGTACATGAGGTACAAGTCCATCGACATCGCGCAGATCGACCCGGAGACGGCTGGTAGTAAGGAACGCATAGCCGGATGGGTAGAAGAGGTGCGAGATCTGGGCAAGATCAAGTTCCTGTTGGTGAGGGACAGGACGGGTAGCGCCCAGGTGACTTGGAAGAAGGGAGCTTGCCCTGAGTCCATTGGCGACGCGATCGCTGGCCTGCACCAGAACGACGTGGTCTCTGTCTCCGGCACCGTCACCCATAGTGACGTGAGCAAGCGAGGGGTAGAGGTCATACCCACTGAAGTGCTAGTCCTGAACAGGGCGAAGCATCCTTTGCCCATGGACATCGCTGAAGACATCAGCACAGGCTTGGATGTGAGGTTGGACTTCCGGCCGCTCGACCTAATGAGGCCCTCTAAGCGACTGGTCTTCGAGGTCTTCTCGGAGAGCATGTCCGTGATAAGGGACTTCTTCCACCAGCGCGGGTTCGTCGAGGTGATCACACCTAGGATGATATCTGCAGCTACTGAGGGTGGGGCAAACCTGTTCAACGTCCAGTACTTTGACAGGAAGACCAACCTCGCTCAGAGTCCCCAGCTATACAAGGAGCAGCTTGTGATGGGCCTTGAGAAGGTGGTCGAACTCGGGACGTACTTCCGAGCCGAGCCCTTTGACTCCACCAGACACTTGAACGAGTTCGTGTCGCTTGACATCGAGATGGCCTTCGCGGACTGCAAGGACGTGATGGGTGTCCTCCAAGACATGATCCTCAGCTTGTCCCCCAAGATCTCGGCAAACACCCGGCTGTCAGCCGCGCTGGCCGAGGACTTCAAGAAGGTGTCTGCATCAATACCGGTCTACACGTACGACGAGGTGAGGGAGGCGCTAGGTACCGAGGGCATGAAGGTGGACTTCGGATCTGACCTGTCAAGCGAGGATCTGAAGAGGGTGGAGAGGTTCTCGACCGGGCCATACTTCATCACAGACTGGCCGCAAACCGCGAAGCCCTTCTACATAAAGCAGAAGGACGGAGGAGATTTGACCGATTCGTTCGACTTCATGTGGGGGTCACTGGAGGTCTGTTCCGGTGGGTCCAGGGAGGAGGACAGGGCCAAGATCGAGAAGAAGTTGACAGCCGCCGGGATCAACCCATCTACGTTTGAGGAGCACCTCAAGTTCTTCTCGTGCGGAATGCCGCCTCACGCTGGATGGGGACTTGGCTTCAACAGACTGTTGATGGCTATGATGGGGCTTGGCAACATTAGGGAGACTGTCCTCTATCCGAGAGACAGAGCTAGGATGGCGCCTTAGGAGGCGCCGTCTAGGTTTCCTCTGCGTCAGACACGCCGATCTCGCCGATCTTGAAGAGGGCCTCCCCTTCAGGTCGGTCGACACTGACCACTAGGCGTGCGACCCTGTTGCCGTGCCCGCCAGCCGCCTTCCTGATGAAGATCCTTGAGTGACTCCTGTGACCCAGTATATGCCCCCCGACGGGGTATGCCCCGAGGCCGAAGAACTCGTCCGGTCTGGCCATCACTTGGTTTGTCACGACCGCGGAGAGATTGAAAGCCATGCAGAGTCTCTCCAGCCTGTGGAGATGGCTGTTGAGCTTCTGTTGTCTGGTCACGAGGGTGTCCCTGCCAAGATATTCGCTCCTGAAGTGAGATGTCAGAGAGTCTACTATGAGCAGCTTCACGTCGTTGCTCTTTACTACCTCATCAGCTTTCTCGAGTATGAGTATTTGGTGGTCAGAGTTGTATGCCTCTGCAACGACTATCCTCTTCAGGACCTCCGCCCCGTCAAGACCCAAGTGCGCGGCCATCGTCGTTATTCTCTCCGGGCGGAACGAGTTCTCTGTGTCAATGTACAGACACGAGCCATCGAGGCCACCCTTCTCGGCAGGCAACTGCACATTGACGCTCAGCTGGTGACATATCTGCGACTTCCCCGTCCCGTACTCACCGTAGAACTCGGTGATAGCCATCGTCTCGACTCCTCCACCCAGAAGGTCATCCAAGGCCTTGCTGGAAGTGGTTATCTTGCGAACCATCTTCCTCTTCTCAAGCATTTCGAGGCCCGACAGGAACTCCACTTCGGTCCCCTGCCTCGCTTGGGAGATGATTCTTGATGCCACCTTCTCGGACATGCCTGCCTTCGTGAGCTCACGAATAGAAGCAGTGGCTAGCGACTCCACGGTGGAATACCCTATGTCTTTCAGCTTGGCCAAGGTGGCTGGACCAATGCCGGGTATGTCCTCCACGTCCGAATACACGGGCTTCCCCCCAGAGGCGGCGGGTTTCTCCTCCTTTTCTTCCTCCTCCACCTCTTCTTCTTGCTCCTCCTCTTCTTCCTCTTCCTCCTCTTCTTTCTCGCTCTTCCTTGGGGGCATGCGCAATGGAAATCGAGCCAGGCAAGCATATAAAGTGTCGGTGCCGCAATCGTTCAATTGGAGCCGCGAGATAGCGTCAGAAGAGCCTATGACCTCTTGGCCCAAGATTACTCACGACTTAGGAGCCGCGGGTTCGACGAAACCTCACGTCTGCTGCCGGGAAGGGAACTCCAGTTCATATGTGACGCCGGATCAGGTCCTGGGACATACAGCGGACTGTTCGCGCGATTATGTTCGAGAGTGATCCACCTTGACCTCTCCGCCAAGATGGTTGAGGTGGGGTGGCATAGGGCATTCACCGACGGAATCGCTTGGAAGGCAAACTATCTGGTGTGCGATGTCTCCTGCCTTCCACTGAAAGACGACTCAATTGACCTAACGGTTTCTATCGCCGTCGTTCATCATCTTCCGAAGGATCTGACCAAGCGCGCCCTCCGAGAACTGTTCAGGGTGACGTCTAGGCTTGGCACACTCTTTCTCTCTGTTTGGTTGCCAGCAGCGATGGACGCAGTCGAAGGCGACTCGCCCTCTGAAGACGAACGCACGGTCTGGTGGAAGAAGGGCATCGCAAAGGTCGGCAGACGATATTGGAGGTGGGATCCAGAAGAGCTCAGAGGTGCATGCTCCTCAAGCGGCATGGCATACCTTGACGCGTTTGTGTCGGGGAAGAACATCTTCATCTTGGCACTTAAGATCTGACCCTGAGCCAGTGTCGCGACTGCAATGGCGCGAAGGCCCCACCACGCTGCCTGAGTCAACGGATGAAAAAAGGTATATGTAATGGGCGCCGACGAGTTCCCCAGCGGCGTTGGTCTAGCCTGGTTAGGACTCCAGCCTTCCAAGGGAACGAGGAAAGCTGGCAATCGCGGGTTCGAATCCCGCACATGGCCGAAAGGCCAGCGGAGGCCGCACCAACGCCGCCCTTGGGTTCTGACATGAAGAAACGGTCTAGGCGGGTTGCGAAGGAGAGAATAGAGAGGCTCCTCAATGTTGCCTTGGAATTGTCCTCGGAGGATTTGCCCAAGAAGGAGGCAGCATTGCTCACGGCCCTGAAGTTGCAGAAAAAGCACAATGTCCGTGACATCCCTCTCTTCAAGAGATACTTCTATTGCCACAGCTGCAAACGCGTCATGATACCAGGGAGAACGGCGACCATCCGGGTCAGCCCCGGGAAGGTGAAAACCCTAGCCGTGACATGCGCCATATGCAAGCAGACCTACAGGATACCTTTAATTAAGAAAAGGAAAGTCACAAGAGAGAGCGCCCAATGCCCGCAGACCTCGTAGAATCCTTCCTGATGCTGTTCGTCGTCATGGATTCTCTCGGCAACATACCAGTCTTCAACTCCATGTTGGAGCGCTTTGACCCAAGCTCAAGGCGAGAGATAATTGGGAAGTCGGTGTTGGTCGCCACCTGCATACTGATCATCTTCTCTCTGTTCGGCATGGGCATCTTCTCGTATTTCGGCATAGAGATGAGCGACATCAAGATAGCATCCGGCCTCGTTCTCTTCGTCTTGGCGCTCAGGGAATTCTTCGGGGCTGCGGAGGAACATGACACAAGTGCGGAGCGCATAACTGTGTTTCCTTTGGCCACGCCGCTCCTCGCTGGACCGGGCAGCATATCCACAGTCGTTGTGGTGACGGGATCCTTGGGAGGCCTCACCACCGCCCTGATTGTGATCCTGGGCAACGCCATCGTCTCATATGCGATCTTGTCCAACTACGAGGCGATACTGTCAAGGTTCGGCAAACCTGTGTCTATTATGACGGCCAAAATATCGAACCTGATAGTGGCGGCGCTAGCGGTGAGCTTCATAAGACAGGGATTAGAGGAACTCCTCGCTTTTAGTGGGATATTAAAGATATAAGTGAGGCGAGTTCCAGTCTGCTGAAATATATGGTGGCTTCCGGGGCACCTGTGTGTGAGGTCTGCGGAGAGCACCTTGGAGCTAACTACAAGTTTTGCCCCAGGTGCGGCACGCCGGTCAGGTCCCTTTCCGCGCTGAGGAGGATACCGACAGGCAACCCGGAGATCGACAGGATATTGGAGGGAGGCTTTGAGAGGGGGAAGTCCTACCTTGTGGCAGGCGAGACGGGGACCGGCAAGACCATATTCTCACTGCAGTTCCTGACGTACGGAGCTGCGAACGGAGAACCCGGAATATATGTGACGATAGATGAAAGGCCGGAGATGCTCATATCTGACGTTAGGAGGTTCGGCTGGGATTTGCAGCAGTACATCAACGAGCGCAGGCTGGTCATTCTGCCGGTGAGGCAGTACTTCACCGCCAAGATGTGGGGCAAGGAGATGGACGTGATCGTGAACAACATAGTCGGCGAGCTCTCTCGAATATCAAAGTCGGTCGGAGCGAAGCGGCTGGTCATAGACCCGGTGGCGCCCTTGGTGACCATGAACACGACCGAAGTGACCTACACCAGGGAGTACATCAGGAGCCTCGTCTTCTCGATAGAAGAGAAGGTCGGGGCGACGGCCCTGATCACTTCGGAGGTTCCTACTGGCGAGGACTCGATAAGCAGGTTCGGCGTGGAGGAGTTCCTAGCGTCCGGGATAATAATACTGGGAATCGCCAATGTGGACGGCAAGCTTAGGAGGACCCTGTACGTCAGGAAGATGCGATGGACTGCTGTGGACCCGACTCGCTACACCTTTAAGATAGAACGCGGAAAGGGGATAGTGATCGACGGAACTCTAGGCTGAACCCGCTGTCTCCGTCTGCTCTCCCATCTGTTCGAGCATCTTGGCTATTTCCTGTTGCGCCTCTCTGAACTGCTCCTCTGATATCTTGTCCTTACGGCGTAGGTCTTCCAGTTGTTTGGACCTCCGTCTGAGTTCCTTGGCTTCTTCGGCAGCCTCGGGGCTTCCGGGCTTCGGAGGCGGAACCGAGACCCCGACGAGCCCCTTCTCGATGAGTTTGTCAAGGTAGATCCCCAGCGAGACCTCTGCCTCCCTCTGGGTGATCTTGAACTCGTCAGCCATCCACTTGGAGAGCTCAGCCATCGTTGTCTTTCCGTCAATCTTCCGCCACACCCTAGTACCGGTCTCGTCCAGCTGGATCTTCCTCTCGTTCGGTAGGGAGAGGGATCTCGTCAAGAGCATCGGGAGGTTGCTCTTGCTCACTGGGACGATGAGTGTGATAGCTCCCCCATCAGACTCCTCAACCTTGATCGCCGGATTCAGGACAGGACGTGCGCCAAGGAACCTCTCCCTGGACAAGGACTTCTTCTTTTTCTTGAAGGGCCAGAAGGGTATGTTGACCATTTTTCACTCGCAGCCTCCAACGCTAGCCATGAATGTCTCGGCCCTCTCTACCTCATCTGGTACGCACGCATAGCCAGAGGTGAAGAGCTTGTTGGAGTTCTCGTCGAAGGAGACCTTCAGCCTGCAGTGTTTGGGCTTGGAGAGGAACGGAACCATCGGCTTGGTGATGGAATGCAAGTCAACCTCCTCATCCTCCTCTTTGACCTTGTTCGCCAAAGACCCTATTCCTCCCATGGATCTCACGTCAGGCGCCTCGACGGACTTGAAGAAGCGACCAATCGTCTCGTGCTTCTTGAGCTGTTCCTTTGCCATCCCGACCCAAGAAAGGTAGAGCATGGAGTCCACGTGCACAAAGGACGTCCTGACCCTGCCGACAAGTATCTTCCTAGCGGACAACTGATATCCCTTGGGGGTTTGGAACCGCGCCCCGAACAGCCTGTAGTTGTAGAAGTCTCCCTCCATGTGACATTCGACCCCTCTCAGTATCTCCTCGAATCGATCACTCTTGTTCTCGCCAGGCGCAAGGAAGTACTGGACAAGGAACATCTTCCCCTCGTCTGGACAGAGCCAACAGGTGGTTATGAACCACTCGTCTTTGAGCTCCCACATGTTGTAGTAGGCCTTGTGGCCGGCCACCTTTGCATTGCCCTTCTCGACCACATTGGCCGACTTCTTGGCCTTGGCGGACTTCGTCACCTCTTTGATGTAGCCATCAACGGCTAGCAGGGGCATCGCCTCTCCCCTCTTCTTGGTACGTTCCCACTTGAGTTCCATCCTGATCCTGTCTACGGAGTCGAACCTCATGTACGCCTCGTTTATGCCACCAGACTCCGCGATCAAGTCCCAATCGTCAGGCACTTGGAGCGATGTCTCAAGCCAGCCTATTGACTTCATCGTATCAACTCCTGCTCAGTTCCTCCATCCTATGCTCCAGTATCCTGACAATGCTGCTCCTGAGCTGGTCGACGGGCCTTATCCTGGACTTGAGCCTGGCCAGCTTCGCGCTCAACTTCTTGTCCCTGAAGACCTCTGAGACCCAACTGTCGAAGTCTCCTCTGTAGACGTGAAAGACCAGAGACCTAGAGTCTATTCTCTTCAGGATGTCCAACAACTCCTGATATGAATGGGCGACATCGCCGGTCATTATCCCATCCCCCAGAGCGAACTTGAAGGCAGAATAGTCCGGCACACTCTCCTTGGGCGAGTAGCCAGTCGCTATATTCGGGTCACGTCTCTCCAACAGAAACCTGCCTCTACCCGTGATTTCAAACGCTCCCTTCTTGGTGTGGTTCGGCGCGATAAGCCCGTACTTGACCAAGAACCTGATCCTTCTCCTGACCTCTGGCCTTTTCAGGCCGAGCAACTCGGCCAGGGACTCTAAGGGTCGACTGGGAGAATCGGATATCTTCGCCAAGATCGAGTACTCAGCTTCACCGATGGTCCCATCCATCCCACCATGGCCCGGACAAAAAAGTAGATAACTCTTCTGCTTCTCTGCCGAAGCTAATATACGCCGATGGAGCGATGAACGGCAATGCAGGCGATCGAAGTCAGAAAGGATTGGTTCACTAGGAGAGTGTCGATAATAGCCCCGGCCAGAGGCAATAGACCGAAGCTAATCGAGACGAGTCCTCCGCGCGTCCAAAGAAACTGTCCCTTCTGTCCGGGCAATGAGGGGATGACACCCGCGGCCCAGATGGTCGCGGTATCGACCGACCAGGGAATCGAGTTCAGACTCGGCCGGGAAGCTGCCGTCGCGAAGAAGTGGAACGTCAGGGTCTTCCCCAACATGTTTCCGGCCTTCTCCTCAGACCCCTCTGCTCCTGAGCGCTCATACGGGCACCACCTCGTGGTCGTAGATTCGCCGAACCATGCGAAGGACTTCGACCGGCTGGGTCCTGAAAAGATGGGGATCTACCTCAAAGTACTAAGGTCCCAAGTTCTGAGGCTGAATCAAGACCCCAAGGTCAATTGCATCAGCGTATTCAAGAACCACGGCGAGGATGCTGGCGCTTCCATCTCGCACCCCCACACTCAGATCATAGCCAGCAATATGATTCCTCCAACGCTACAGGCCGAAGTGGAAGAATACTCCGCGGCTTGGAGGCGGAAGGGAATGTCAGCAATCCGCCTGCTCGTTGGCGAGGCGGAGGAGCAAGATAGAGTTGTGCTGCGCAAACAGGGCTACGTGGCCTTCGTGCCGTTCGCCCCGATGAGTCCGCTTGAGGTGTGGCTCGCGCCTGAAGAGCCGACGCAACCATTTGGAGAAGACGATGACCTCACTCGGCTGGGCGATCTCCTGAGGATCTTGATATCTGGAGTCAAGAAGATGCGCGGCAACGTGGACTACAACCTGTACTTCCATCTGCCCCCGAGAAACGTTGAGAGATTCCACTGGCACGTCGAGGTGGTCCCGAGGGTCAACAAGTTCGGGGGATACGAGTTGGGATTCGGAGCCTACATAATCACAGTCTCTCCGGAAGATGCGGCACAATTATATAGGCAGGCCCTATAGGCCCGTACATCCCGGATGGAGAGAGTATCAAGGGAATTCTACGTCCTTTCTAGGATGCACGAGGCCGGCATGGTCAGTGATGAGCGATCGGCAAGCGCTCAGAAAATCGCTGAGATGACCAACATCGAGGCCAGCATCATAGAGACCGTGTTGAAGACGCTTGAGCAACGGCAACTGATCTTGAAGACCACCGTGGAGAGCACCACGAGATTCTACGTGTCGTCTCTCGGGATCATAATGGCTAGTGCCATCTACACGTGACAGCTTCATGATCAGGGGAACACTCATCATCACGCCTGAATATCCCCCTAAGGTACTCGGCCAGACTGCGTCGAGGGCGCATGGGTTGGCAGGGCGGCTGAGGGATGAGGGTCTGCTCGTGAGCGTGTTGGCCCACGACGACGTGCTTGTGGGAAGTTTCATTGAGGAAGACATCAGGGTCGTCAGGACCAGCGGTCCTATCCGCACCTACTACTCCGTCCTGACGGTGGAGATGTTCTTGACCACTCAACTCATCCGAGAAGGAAAACGCCTGATCGAGGGGGAGCTAGTGGATCTGATAGTGTCATTTGAGTGGATGAGCTTGGCCTCCGCCTGTGCCCTCAAGACGGGGTTGGGCATTCCCTTGGTCAGCGTGATGCAGTCGACTGAACCCCAGAGAAGTGCTTGGAGAAAGGACCCACTGAGCATAACGATCGAGAACTTCGAGAAGAGGCTACTGGCAAAGGCGGACCTTGTTCTGCCT
>Ga0172362_10002591_pt1 | contig 15667 bp, 17 predicted proteins | sample LakKivs1_kivu2a2_FD_114534 | JGI IMG/M metagenome (GOLD analysis project Ga0172362, IMG submission 114534) | Sediment microbial communities from Lake Kivu, Rwanda - Sediment s1_kivu2a2 | ecosystem: Environmental > Aquatic > Freshwater > Lake > Sediment | place: Rwanda: Western Province, Lake...
ATCTGTTGGCCCGTCGACGCCGTCTGTACTCACCGAAGCCACAACCGCTCCGTCTATGTTTCTCATTTTCAACGCCGCCGCCAACGCTATCTCCTGATTTCTGCCTCCTAACCCTTTTCCAGTAACTTTTACGGTTGTCTCTCCACCCAAGACTATTCCTGCTGGTTTCGCAAGAGGGTTTCCTGAAGCAGTAACTTCGCAGGCTATGGAGGCAAGCGTCGTTCCAACATGTCTGGCTTCGCCTTCCAACGCTGCCGTGAGCAGAAGCGTGTTAAGCCCTTTGGTCTTAAGGTATTTGCATGTTGCCAAGCTTGCATATCGGTTGTTTCCAACAACGATGTTGCAGACATTCTTGAACGCTTCGTCATCAGCTTTCGGGGTTTCTGGAATTGACCGTTTCTTGCCATCTGACAGCACTTTTCTAATGGAGTTTGGCGTGCTCTTCCACAGTCCGTATTTTCTCAGAACGTTTATTGCGTCATCAAATGTTGTTGAGTCTGGAACGGTTGGACCTGACGCAATGAAGTCCAGTGGATCGCCCACAACGTCAGAAAGGATAAGGTTCAAGACTCTGGCTGGACGCGCTTTTTTGGCAAGCCAGCCGCCCTTGAAATCTGAAATGTGCTTTCTAACAGCATTGATCTCGTTTATTGTTGCACCTGATTTGAGCAGCAAATTCGTAAGTTCTCTCTTGTCTGAAATTGAAATTCCATCTCGAGGTAGCGGCATGAGGCTTGAGCCTCCGCCAGAAATCAAACAGATTATCAGATCGTCTTTTCCTGCTTTTTCAGCAATGTTCAGCATCAGGCGTGTTCCTTCGACGCCTGCTTCGTCTGGAACTGGGTGGCTTGCTCCATGAAGTTTCACAATCTTTGTGCTGTGTTTGTCTCCATGTGGAACGTTGACAAGTCCGTCTGTTATGTGTTTTCCCAATATTTGTTCTACGGCTTCAGTCATTGCGCCGCCTGCTTTGCCGCCTCCTATGACGTAAACGTTGCTTAGTTGTTTCAAGTTAAAGCAGTAGCTGTTCGCTTGGAGAACGTTGTTCTTCAGCCGAAGTTTCGATTTCAGTATTCGTTTTGGGTCAACAGCGTTTAATGCTGACTCAAGACTTTCCAGTGCCAGCGTTCTGGCTTCTCGATCAAGTCTTGTCTCGCCGTTCTCTACTAGTTGTTTCTTGTTTGTTATTGAAACCATTTCAATTACCAATCATTGACTTTTCGGCATGCTGATGCGTAAGTGTAATAAGTTAATGTTAATAAAGAATTTTGCAAATCAATGAATAGGTGAATATTATGCCGAAACCAAAGATTTACGTCACACGTGAACTTCCAGAAAGAGGTCTGGCAATAATCAAGAGACACTTCGAAGTTGAAGTCTGGCCTGAATATGCGCCGCCACCGAAAAAGGTAATCATTGAAAAAGCCAAAAACGTTGATGCTATTGCTTCGCTCTTGTCTGACAAGATAGATTCTGAAGTTTTTGATGCTGCGCCCAAACTGAAAATGGTTGCGCAGTTAGCTGTGGGCTTTGACAACATAGACGTGCAGGAGGCTACTCGAAGAGGCATATATGTCTCGAACACTCCTGAAGTGTTGACGGACACGACGGCAGACTTTGCTTGGGCCTTGCTTATGGCAATTGCAAGGCGAGTTGCTGAAGCAGACAGGTATGTTCGCGGAGGAAAATGGAAAGTAGGTTGGCACCCGAGCATGATGCAAGGCAGAGACGTTTACGGTGCAACAATAGGAATTGTTGGAGCGGGAAGAATTGGCTACGCTGTTGCGAAGAGAGCGAAAGGCTTCGACATGCGAATCCTCTTCTACGATGTCATTCCGAGACCTGAAATGGAGAGGGACTTTGGCGCAAAACGAGTGGATCTTGACACGTTGCTGAAAGAATCTGACTTTGTAAGTGTCCATGTTCCACTAATGAAAGAGACACATCACCTGATAAACACTGAGCGGCTAAAGATGATGAAGAAGACTGCTTATCTAGTGAACAACTCACGCGGACCAGTTGTTGACGAAAAAGCCTTGTACGAAGCGTTGAAAGAGGGAAGAATAGCCGGCGCTGGGCTAGATGTTTTCGAGCAAGAACCCACGCCGATGGATAATCCTCTGCTTAAGCTTGACAATGTTGTCGTTGCCCCACACATATCAAGTGCAAGCTACGAGACACGTTCTAGAATGGCCGAGATGGTTGCTGAGAACCTTGTTGCTTTCTTTGAAGGAAAGAAACCGCCAAACCTCGTCAACCCAGACGTTCTAAAGGCGCGACCACTGTCAAGGCAATTCTAAACATTGCTTTATCTGCTGCCACACTACAATAGTTAAATATCGCATGCTTTTTACCCTTATTTTCCTTTCAGATTTAGGTGATCTAAGTGAGTTCCATCTTTGCAAAGAGAATGGAGACTCTAGGAACTGAGACAGCATTCGAAGTGCTAGCTAAGGCAAAAGCCCTTGAGAAACAAGGCAAAGACGTTGTGCATCTGGAAATCGGTGAACCAGATTTTGACACCCCGCGAAACATCAAAGAAGCCGCAACAAAGGCGTTGTATCAAGGCTACACGCACTATGTTCCATCCGCAGGCATTTTTGAATTCAGACAAGCCATCGCAGAATACATTTCAAAGACCAGAAATATAGATGTCAATGCGGACGAGGTTGTTGTGACTCCCGGCGGCAAACCAGTAATGTTCTTCAGCATACTGGCACTGGTGAATCCAGGAGATGAAGTTCTTTATCCGAACCCTGGCTTTCCCGTGTACGAGTCTCTGGTAAATTTTGTCGGTGCCAAGCCAGTGCCTATTCCGTTGAAGGAAGAGAACGATTTCAGTCTTGACCCAGAATACGTTAAGGAGAAGATAACGAAGAAGACTAAAATGATAATCATAAACTCTCCAGAAAACCCGACAGGCGGTGTTCTCACCAAGGATCATTTGAAGGTGATAGCTGACTGCGTTGCGGATAGAGATGACCTGTTTGTGCTTGCAGACGAGATTTACAGCAGAATAATCTACGAGGGCAAACATGAAAGCATCACCGCATTTCCGGGGTTAAAAGAGAAGACAATCTTGCTTGACGGTTTCTCCAAAACTTATGCCATGACTGGCTGGCGACTTGGCTACGGCGTGATGCAAAAGGATCTCGCTCAGAAAGTTTCGCAGCTCATGACAAACTCGAACTCATGCACATGCTCTTTCATCCAGATGGCTGGTCTTGAAGCCTTGAAGGGACCTCAAACAGAGCCGGAAAAGATGGTTGCTGAATTCAAGAAACGAAGAGAAGTCATAGTTTCAGGCTTAAACAAGATTAAGGGCATAACCTGCAAGAAGCCAAGAGGAGCCTTCTACGTGTTTCCAAATATCACTGGAACAGGAATGGACTGCCGCAAACTAGGTGATCATCTGCTTTACAATGGAGGCGTTGCTGTTTTGCCTGGGACCTCTTTTGGAAAGTTTGGTGAAGGCTACCTGCGTTTGTCGTTTGCGAACTCTGTTGAAAACATCAAAAAGGCTCTAGAACGTATAACTAAAACGTTGGAAAACCTTTAGACTCTAGTCCTCTACTTTTTCTTCAGTTAGAGTTTCAACTATGTCTGAGGCCAGCCGTACAAGGTCATCTGCTTTCTTAACCGCTCTTTCTCCGTCCGCTTCCTCGGCCTGAGCCAGTTGCTGTATTGTTCCCTCAATCTCTACTAGGCACTTCAAAACGGGGTCATCTATTGTCTGCGCCTTCTCCACGGCTTCTCTTATCACGATTTCTATGAAGGCAGGCTCCCCAAGGCTGTAGTACACTGCATTTCGCGCTTTTCTAACAGCTTCTAAAACAAGGCTCGGAGCCATGTAGGGCATTTTTCTAGCTGCTTCAAGCTCTGCTCTCGCTTCACGCAGATACCGCAGCGCCCATCCTTTTCTGTATTCGTCCATCATGTTCTTGCCCTTTCTTCGATCTGGTGAAGTCTGGAAACAGCTAGGCCTGTTCTTTTTCTTCCTTCTCTTCTTGCTCTTCTTCTATTGAAGCTTCACTCGCAGGTTCCTCTTCTTCCGCGGCAAGGCTGTGGCTGATGTATCCTGCAATTTGGTTTCTTATTTTTACTGTTGTTCCCTCAGTGAGTGCTGCGATTAACTCTTTGTTTTTCTCAAAATCGCGAGAAAATTTGTCAGGAAAACGTCTAACTAGCTCTTTCGCAGTGCGTTTTATCTGGTCTGTTCGTACATTTCCCAACATTGGCTCCTCCAGACATGTGTGACTTTGTATATCGTCCTATGATGAGGACGTTTTGAACCACCCTCTCATACACACGGCAAGGCTAATTTAACTTTACTCTGAAAAACTCTTCAAAATTCTTTGCGATCTGATCAGCAACGTCCTCAACGTCCAGTTTTTTGATTTCTGCTATGGCTTTGACGACTATTGGGATGAAGGCGGGAGTTGTTCTTTTGCCGTTGAAGGGCTGCTTGAAAAACCGCACTGGTCCATCCGTTTCAGTCAACAGGTTCGCCAAGGGCACTCTTCTAACGACATCGCGTATGCCGTTTGAGTAGGCTGTTGGCGCTCCTTCAGTGATGAAGTAGCCACGTTCTATGGCTTTGGTTAAGGCACTTATGGGGTTGCTGAACCAGTGTAGCAAGACCTTCTTGAGGTTGTAGGTTGGGAGCATGTCAACTATCTGCGCTGTTGTGCCGCGTGAATGAATTATAACTGGCAGATCAAGCTTCTCCGCGGCTTTCAGCATTTCGTCGAAGACTTTCAACTGTTTTTCCCATGCTGCCATGTACTTGTAATCTAGCCCTATCTCTCCAATTGCTACCATATTCTTGTTCTGTCTATGTTCTGATATTAACGTCAGCGTTTGCTGTAGCTCATCTTCAGACAAGGCGCTGATGTTCCATGGATGAATCCCTAAAGCAGCATAAACAATTCCGGGATGTTCGTCGGCAAGTTTTAAGCTGTTGACGCTTGTTTCCAAGTTCATGGAGTTCGATACTAAAGCAACAACGTTGGAGCTTTGTGCTTCAGCTACTATCTCGTCGGTGATTCCAGAGTATTCTTGGTCTGAAAGGTGGATGTGAGCGTCGACCAGCCTCATTTTGGCACCACGTTGCTCATACCACTATCTTGGTTGATTTTTATAATTTCCCCTTCAAAGCGAATCAAGACATGTAAACAGCACCTGTGTTCAGTCTGAGGTTTTCAAGACTTGCAGATGATGATGGTTTGGAACGGTGGCAGATGCGTGTTTGGTAAGGATTATTAACAATAAATGTTAAATATGGCTTTAAAGAGAAAAAGAGGCTACGGAGAACTCCTTATGGTCGATTTAGAACTGGCTGTAGCTCCAATGCACAGGTTGTGCAAAAAAGCAGGAGCAGACCGGGTGAGTGAAGCAGCAGCCAAAGAACTGGCTAAAGCGCTGGAAGAGATAGGCGTCAAAATTGCCAAAGAAGCTCTAGATTTTGCGATGCATGCAGGAAGAAAAACCATAAAATCTGAAGACATAGAAATTGCCGCCAAGAAAGTAATGAACAAATAGCTCTCCAAGTTTCTCTTTTCTTTTTGCCACTAAAAAAACCTAACTATCACTGTTGCGTTTTGGCGTAGAAAGCCTAATGAACCACGAAGCAAACTTCAACTGTGGATGTTGAGAATAATGGGTGGAAAAAAGAAGCTGAATCTAAAGCAAATGGAACGCATGCAGGATAAGAAGGGCGAAGAAGAAAAGGATAAGAAAAAGGAGAAGTCTGGATCGCCTAGAGAGAAGAAACCGTTGGGAATTATTCCGCCTAACCCGAAAAGTGAGAAGGTTGTCAGCGAATTGAAGAAGATGCGTGTCTTGACGCCGTACGCGGTGGCCTCTCGCCTTAATATAAGAATGAGCGTGGCGAAAGACTTGCTTGAAACACTGGAGAAGAATGGCACAATTCAGATGGTCTCAGGAAGCCATAACATCAAGATATACAAAGCAGAGTGATCTTCTGCGATGCTCGTTTTTCCTCTCTGAATATATCTTAATCTTTTGGAGATAGTGCTTTTCTTTGGTGTTTCAAGAGAGAGTGTACACTGGTGAAGAGGTTCGAAAAGCCAAGGAACTCATCGATAAAGGCTACCGTCACAAATTGACAGTCGAAGGCAACTCCGATTTCAAACAGAAGGTAGAAGAAGCACTTAGAATCGTAACCTCTGTTGGCTATGGCGATTTTCTAAGAACGTATATTCGCCGCATAACGGAAATTGACGGCTTCACTCAACTACGCGAAGCTGATGCGTCAATCTGGGCAAACAAATACGCGGTTGAAAATCCCGTTGACGCCGCCAGCATTTTCGTACAAAAAGCCAACAGCATGAAAGAGTACCTTGAGGGTCGCCTCTATTATGGTGGTGAGGCAGAGAAACGCTCGGTCAAGAAGCGCACTGAATTTCTCGAAATGCTAGTGAAAAAGAGCAAAGAAAAAGAAGTTGTCGAAGAGGCTGAAAGGCTCTTACGGTTTTGGAGCGACAGCTCCCTCGTTTACTAAAAGTTCTATTCTGATTTTCGTTCCACTTTTCACTTGCTTGAACAATTCAAGGTTCTTCGTAATTTTGCCTAAAACGTTTACTGGGCTATACGGCTGGGAGTCACCGTAAAATATGCAGACAGCGCTTCCCATGGGCCAAAATGCAATTGTTCCCTTTTCGACGACGGCTTTTGCTTTTTCTTCTCCCATTTTTATCGGCGTTTCAAAGTATACTTCTTCTTTCCACAGCGCGGCTCTTCCTTCCATCGGAAGTTTTCTGACTATCATGTCTATGGTTCTGGGAGACAGGAAACGCACAAGTTCGCCTTCTCCCTCTCCTAACGCTTCGATGATGAATTTTACGCCTACACGGGAGATTTCGGCTTTCTCCTCAGTCATTATCTTCCACTTCTGCGAAGGAAGTCTTCCAGAATTTGTTCAAGCGGCACAGGACCTAAGACTTTCAATTCGTAGTTTGCTCTTGTTGTCGGCTTGTTGATTGTTATGACTCGCCGCAAATCGATGGGAGTGCCAAGCACTACAGTGTCACATGGAGTGCGGTCGATGGTTTCCTTAAGCTCCGCCACCTGTTTTCCGCCGTATCCCAACGCTGGAAGAAGTGCTCCCAGATGCGTGTATTTCTTGTATGCTTCTTTTATTGAGCCCACAGCATATGGTCTTGGATCAACGATTTCGCTTGCTCCATAGTTCTTGGAAATTATCGTTGCAGCTCCGTAAGGCATGCTGCCATGTGTCACAGTTGGTCCATCTTCAATTGCTAACACTCTTTTTCCTTTTATCAACTCGGGCTTTTCAACAGTTATCGGCGAGGCAGCATCTAGCACAATGGCGTTTGGATTAAGCATCTTTATGTTTTCTTTGACTTGTTTCACCTTGCTTGGATCCGCCGTGTCAACCTTGTTTATTATTATGACGTCTGCCATTCGAATGTTGGTCTCGCCGGGGTGATAGGTGCTTTCGTGTCCTACTCTGTGGGGGTCAGCTACAACGATGTTCAAGTCTGGCTTGTAGAAAGGCATGTCGTTGTTGCCTCCGTCCCACACTATGATGTCAACTTCCTTCTCCGCTTCTCTCAGAATCTCTGCATAATCAACTCCAGCGTAGACAATGATTCCGTTGTCAATGTGCGGCTCATACTCTTCCCTCTCTTCAATTGTGCACTCATGTTTGTCCAGATCTTCATACGAAGCGAAACGTTGCCAGATTTGCTTTCTCAGATCACCGTAGGGCATTGGGTGTCTAATTGCTGCAACTCTCAGACCTTTGCTCTTTAGTATCTTTGCAACTTGACGTGAAGTTTGGCTTTTTCCAGAGCCTGTTCTGACAGCACCGATGGCAACTACTGGAACTTTTGCCTTCAACATTGTTGTTTTTGGTCCCATCAGACGGAAGTCTGCACCGTTTGCCAGCACTATGGACGCCTTGTGCATGACGTACTCGTGGGAGACGTCACTGTAGGCAAATATGACTTGATCAACATTGTGTTCTTTTATCAAAGAAGCAAGTTTCTCTTCTGGATATATCGGTATGCCCTGAGGATAGTTTGAGCCTGCCAGCTCTTTGGGGTAGCCTCGTCCCTCTATGCCTGGAATCTGTGTGGCTGTGAAAGCCACAACCTCGTAAGCGTCGTTGTTTCTGAAGTAGACGTTAAAATTATGGAAGTCTCTGCCAGCCGCACCCATTATAACGACTTTAGTCTTCATTATCTAGTTCCTCATTCAAAACCCCGAAGCCGTGGGGACTTCAATATTAGTGGAATCATTCCATATAAACCTTGATGCCTAGAGCTATTTCACAAGATGTAGAACTGCCTCACTTATGAAGTCTGCCTGTTCAGCAGTGACGCCTGGGTGGACGGGCAGTGAAAGAACCTGCGCTGCAGCCTTTTCAGTTACTGGAAGTCTGTATTTTCCAAATTTGCTGTAGTACGACATCAGGTGCACTGGGTTCTTATAGTAGACTTCTGCTCCTATTCCCTTCCTTTTCAGTTTCTCAACTGTTCTGTCTCTCTGTTCTTTCTTTGCATTCTTCATTCTAATGGTGTAGAGATACCAGCTGCTCGTACATCCCTTCGGCTCTTTTGGCAACTGCAAGCTCCTTGCTTTTGCAAGTCTTTCAGTCAGCCTCCTCGCATTCTTGCTTCGTTGAGCAACAAATTTTGGCAGTTTTTTCAGTTGCACGCAACCTATTGCTGCTTGAATCTCTGGCATGTGATAATTGTGTCCTAGCATGAGTGAATTGTACTTCTCCTTCTCGCCGTGGCTCCGCATGAAACTTAGCTTTTCCGCAGTCTCGTCATCGTTTGTGGTCACCATTCCACCTTCACCCGTGGTCATGTTTTTGCTTCCGTAGAAGCTCCAGCATGCGACATTAGCAAGGGTTCCGACAGGCTTTCCTCTATACGTTGCTCCATGCGCCTGAGCAGCATCTTCAACGATTTTCAAGCCGTGCTTGTCAGCTATTTCTCTAAGTGGCTGCATGTCAGCTGGCAAACCGTAAAGGTCTACTGGCATTATGGCTTTTGTTTTTTTCGTTATGGCTTTTTCAACTGCTTTAGACGAAACCGTATAGGTGTCTGGGTTTATGTCAACAAAGACTGGCTTGGCTCCTGTCATCACAACAACTTCGGCGGTGGCTACAAACGTGAAGCTTGGAAGAATCACTTCGTCGCCAACTCCTATTCCTGACCCTGCAAGTGACAAATGCAACGCCGAAGTTCCCGTGTTCACAGCTACCCCGTGCTTCGCTTCTACAAACTTTGCGAACTCCTTCTCGAATTTTGTCACCATTACGCCTGCGCCAAGCCCGTGTGTAAGTGCACCGCTTTTCATCACCTTGACAACAGCGTCTATTTCTTCTCTGCCAATTTGCGGAGCGTTGATTGGAATCATACTGTTCACACATTGTTCTATGTCTGGTATGATAATTAATTTTGTGTATGTTCTCGAGGAACGTTTGAGTCGTCGCGAAATCTGATTTTTCCGCCTGCGTGTAGGTTTCGTTGCTTGAATGCAGAGCTATGCGTCAGAATCATGTTATTTTCAGCAGATAGCGGCATTCGAAAAAGCAAGTTTTCCATCAGAAAGAATAATAGAGGGCTTCAACCCACACAATGGTTAAGCCAAGTTGCGGATGGTTGCACAGATGAGCCGAATAGGCGTCTATGTTTGTCACTGCGGCTTAAACATTGCTGGCGTCGTTGATGTTGAGAAAGTCGTCGAATACGCCAAAGGTCTGCCAGACGTAGCCGTTGCCAAACATTACTCTTACATGTGCTCTGAACAGGGGCAACGCATGATCCAAGACGACATCAAAACCCGCAAACTTGACAGAATAGTCATAGCCACCTGCTCACCTCGAATGCACGAGGAAACCTTCCGCAAGGCAGTTGCCAAAACAGGACTAAACCCCTACCTTGTTGAAATCGTTAATCTGCGTGAACATGTTTCGTGGCCTCACAGCCATGAGCCTGAACAAGCCACAGAAAAGGCCAAAGTACTTGTGAGGATGGGTGTGGCGCGTGCGAGGCTGCTGGAGCCGTTAGAGAAGCGGAAGGTGCGTGTTGAGAAGAATGTCTTGGTCGTCGGCGGAGGCATTGCTGGGATTCAGGCTTCGCTGGATCTGGCGAATGCTGGTTTCAGGGTTTGTCTTGTGGAGAAGTTGCCAAGTATTGGCGGGCGTATGGCGCAGTTGGATAAGACGTTTCCGACGCTTGACTGTAGCGCGTGCATTTTAACTCCGAAGATGGTTGATGTTGCTCACCATTCGAACATCACGTTGTTGACTAATTCTGAAGTTGTGGGTGTGAATGGTTTTGTCGGCAACTATGAAGTCACGGTTTTGAAAAAGCCTCGATACGTTAACGAGGACAGGTGTGTGGGATGCGAACTCTGCACGAAGGTCTGTCCAGTTAAGGTTCCTGACAGGTTCAACGAGAATCTGAGCCAAACCCGCGCAATATCCGTCTACTCGTCTCATGCCGTGCCGAAAGTTGCAGCAATCAACCCTGAATACTGCCTCAGACTGAAGACCAAGAACAAGAAAGTGTGCGGCAAGTGTTTGGAAGCATGTGAAGCCAAAGCCATAGATTTCGAACAAAAGCCTCAGAACATTCAGCTTAGAGTCGGCGGAATAATTCTCGCTGTAGGTTCTGAAGTTTTCGATGCTTCAAAAGCGTTTGAACTCGGATACGGGCGCTTTCCAAGCGTCATTTCCAACATGGAGTTTGAACGGATTTCTGACGCGTCAGGACCAACAAGCGGCAAAATCATGTCTCCGAAAGCAAGCCAGCCTCCTAAGAACATTGCTTTTATTCAATGTGTAGGTTCTCGTGACAGGCGTTTCCACGAGTATTGTTGCCGCGTTGGCTGCATGGTTAGTTTGAAGCAGGCGATTCTTGCACGGGAGAAGCTTGGCGGAGATGTGAACATTTACGTTTGTTTCAATGATTTGCGGTCTTTCGGCAAGGGGTATGAGGAGTTTTATCGTCGAGCCAGAGATTTAGACGTCAACTTCGTAGCTGGTGTTCCATCTGACGTTCGAATGGCTGCTGATGGCTCGCTATACTTTGACGTTTTTGAGAGAGGCACGAACAAGCTTCTGGAGATGCATGCTGACTTGGTAGTTCTTGCAAACGGGCTTGTTCCAAGCGACGACATTAGACGAATCAACGAGCTTTTTCACGCTTCGCGCAGTGCTGACGGCTTCCTGCTGGAGGCACACCCGAAGCTTAAGCCGCTGGAATGTTCAACTGCAGGAATCTTCCTTGCAGGAGCATGTCAGGCACCTAAAGATATTCCTGACACGGTTGCTCAGGCAAGTGGTGCAGCGGCGAAGGTCATTGATTTGCTGTCCAGCGGGGAGATTGAGCTTGAGCCTTTGAAGGCGGTTGTGGATGAAGACTTGTGCAGTGGATGTCGCATTTGTGAATCAATTTGCCCGTTTTTGGCGATTGAGATGAAAGAGAGAAAAGAGGATGCTGAAAAGATGAAAGCAGAAGTCATTGAAGCCATGTGCCAAGGTTGTGGCTTGTGTAGCGCCGCCTGCCCAACGGGCGCCATCAAGATTCAACAATACGGTAGAAAACAGGTTTTGGCGCAAGTTGACGCGGCTCTTGCGGAGGCAAAGGCTAAGGAGGAAAGCTGACTGTGAGTTTAGTTGACTCCATGTCTATGGCTAAGCCGAATCTTGAAAGCCGCGGAAAGATTTTGGCAAGGCTTCGGGGACGGGAGCTTGTTAATTGTTTTCAATGTATGAAGTGTACGAGTGGCTGTACGGCTTTGAAGCTTTTGGAGTTGAAGCCTCACGAGATAGAGAAGCTGGTGAATTTGGGTCTTGTTGATGAGCTTGTTTCTTCAGACATTATTTGGACGTGTGTTACTTGTTTGAAGTGTGTTCAGCGTTGTCCTCAGAAGGCTTCGCCTTACCACGTGATTTTTGCTTTGAGGAATTTGGCTGTGGAGCGGGAGGTAAAGGCGCCTGAGGCTCTTATGAAGGCGGTTTCGCAGGTTCTGGAGACTGGTTTGGCTGAGGTTGTTCAGAAGGTGACTTCTCGGAAGATGGAGACTTGTGACCGCGAAAGTCTAAAATTGCCGAAAATCGTGTCTCCGAAGGAGAGTTTTCAAGCAGTCTTTCTGAAGGCGTTGGAGGAGAAGCAACAGTGAAGACTGCGGTTTTCTGGGGTTGCCGAACATTAACAAGCCAGTACGGGTATGAGTTGTCCGTGCGAGAAGTTCTTCCACGGTTAGGAGTTGAGCTTGTTGATTTGCGAGAGGCTCTCTGCTGCGGAGACCCTGTTAAAAGCGTTAATGATTTTGCGGCGAATTACTTGGCAGCCAGAGTTCTGGCTTTAGCGAACTTGGCGGGTCTGGAGAATCTGCTGATTCCATGCAACCGTTGCCACTTTACAATTTCTGAAGCGAAAAAGATTGTTGAGCAAGATGAGAAAACTGGTCAGAAAATCTGCGGTTTGCTGAAGGAAGAAGGCTTGAAATATAACCCCGCCGTCAAGATTTGGCACGTTATTGACTTTCTACATGACCTTGTCGGTTTGGATAATGTAAAGAAGACTGTGGAGAAGCCTCTTAAAGGTTTAAGACTTGCAAGCCATGTGGGCTGTCAGATCATTCGTTACAGTGATCTTGGAAGGGTTGACGATGCGGAGAATCCTAGAAAGCTCGATGAGCTAATCTGTGCAACTGGTTCAGAATGCGTGGATTATGCTGAGAAATTGGACTGCTGTGGCTATCACTTAACGTATAGTCACTCTGACTCGGCGCTTTCACTTGCAGGTTCAAAGCTCAAAGCCTTACAAGGCTTAGGCGTTGATGGACTTGTTGTTTCGTGTCCTGACTGTGGGACAATGTTTGATTCTAAACAAAAAGATGCAGCTACAACTGTTGGAGCGAAGCTCAGTCTGCCAGTTGTCTACTACACTCAGCTGCTCGGTCTAGCCTTGGGCATCCCGCAAGACAAGCTTGGCTTGCAACTCAACCAGAGCCCTGTTGACCTGCTTTTGTCGAAGATTTCGGCTTAGGCTTTGAACAACTTTTATATTATCAGTTTTCAGTAGATAATTTCCAAGGTGCAAGACCATGGTAGATTATGGTTTCACAGAAGAACAGGAACTTTTCCGCAGCGCCATTCGTGAATGGTGCCAGAAAAACTTGCCTTTAGAAAAGATCAGGGAAATGGACAGCAAAGGCGAGATTCCACATGATTTGTTGAAGAGCATGGGCGACATGGGTTTGCTCGTCATGACATCTCCACAAGACCACGGCGGCACTGGTGCGGATTGGGTTACGGCGTGTATTGCGGCTGAGGAACTCGGCTACGCTGATGTGAGCATTGCCCTACCTGTGTTGTGGCTGGTTGAATCTTCTTGGGGGTTCACTGTTGACAGACACTGCAGTGAAGAAGTGCGCAACGCGGTTATTCGGAAAGCCTTCAAGGGTGACGCTTTCATAGGAATTGCTTCAACCGAAAGCGGCGGCGGCTCTGATGTTGCGGCTTTCAGGTCTACTGCCCACAGGGAGGGAGAAGGATGGGTTTTGAATGGTGAGAAGATGTACATTAGTGGCACGGAGGAAGCTAAAAGGCTTGGCGGCGGCTACTTCGTCGTCGCCAGAACTTCGCCTGCTCCTGCTGAGGCGGTGCACCGCGGAATGACAGGATTCTATCTGCCGATTGACGCTGACGGCGTTGAGGTTAACAAGAGGTTTGATGATATGGGAAGGATGGCGATTTCGACTGGCGGCTTCAGAATGGAGAATGTTCGAATTCCAGACTCTTACCGCATTGGTGAAGTGGACAAGGGCTTCTATTTGACGATGGAAGGATTTGACAACGCTAGAATTCTGATTGCCGCCGTGTGTGTTGGCGCTGTTCGGAGAGCTTTGGACATTGGTATTGAGTACATTAAGGAGCGGAAGGCTTTCGGCAGACCTATCGGCAAGTTTGAAGGGATTCAGTTTGAGTTGGCTGATGATTGGGCGCAACTTGAAGCTTTGAGGAGTCTGACTTACCGTACTGCGTGGATGAATGACCAGAAATACAAGGAAGGCAAGTTCACGTCGTTGGAAGTTGGCAGAATGATTGCTGCCTGCAAGCTTATTGCGCCGCACTTTGCTTTTGACGTGTATAAGCATGCGATGGTTTGGATGGGTGCCTATGGCTATACGAAGGAATGCCCGCTGGAAATGGGTTTGCGGGGAATAATGAGCTACTGCGTGGGCGCTGAAGGCGCTAGCAACATTCAAAGAATAGTCATTGCCAGAGAACTGCTTGGAAAAGAATACATACCATACAAGTAAGCACGATCTTCCTCTATCCGTTCAAGCCTCACTTTCCCATGATTTTCTTGGAATAACGAATAATCCCCTAAAAGAAAGCCAAACTCTGTAAGGTACTATATATAAGGGGGGCTAGAGCAGCCCGCACAGCGTATCGGAAAGAATTGTTTTCAGACGGAGAGAAATTCGCCCGCTTTACGCAAAACCCTGAGCAGTTCACGTCCTTTTTCAGTGGTCTTGTACTTAGCCAAAACTTCAGGGTTATCGTTTATGCATTCAATCAAGCCAGCGTTAAGCAGGTTTTCTAGGTGATGGTTGAATCTGGCAAAGTTCAGGTTACAGCGGTACATGAGCCTAGTCTTGTTCGCACCCTCCAGAGCCTCAGTGAGAATTACGGAGACGACCTCTGTGCGACTTCGTCTTCGACTAAACCCCTTCATGATATATCAAACTCGGAATCAGACTGAATTCGGCAGTACACCTACAGATATCAGTTGAAAAGCTAATAAATGTAACTACAAACAATCTTCTAGAGAAAAATTCTGAAAAATAACCTCAGAAGGCATTTAAGCTATCAAAGCATAAAGCAAAAGTGTCCACTGGAGGACTCACTAACGACATCCAAAATCGCGCTGGTTCTTGACATACTCAGTGATGGGCTGTGGCATAGCATAGAGGAAATCCGAAAAGAAGCAAGCATGGATAAGAATCAGACCCAGATATTGACGATATTCTTGGAGAAATACGCATTCATAGAAGTAGACAAATCCAGAAAGGGAATAAGACTTGACGAAAACGCAAAAGAATTCTTGGCTCAGAAAGCTACCTCATGAGAGCCTTCAAGCCTCGATACGCTCTCAAGAACTCTTTTCCCTTATCAGTCGCTTCAAACAGGCCCGAGCTGGAACTCTGGTTCTGAACAACAACACGTATTAACCCCTTAGAAAGCAGAAAATGCGAATACTGTTTCAACTGGCTGAAACTCAGATTGCAATGATACATCAGATAAGTTCTCTTAGCCCCTCCACCAGAAGCATCCAAAATGTCTGCAATAATATCAAATCGCCCACGATGATTATTGACGACGGTTTTTCCTTCTTCAATCAACAAATGCACCAGCCTAGAAACTTTCGAAAGATTGTTTTGGAGAGCTCTCCTTTCTCCTATTGAATAATAGTGAAGAAACACGAATTTAAACGTTCTTGAAACTAAGAAGACCATAAAAACAACATAGGAAAGATGCAGAAGACGTAAGGGTTGGCTCTTCTAGCCCTATAAAGCCTGTAGTTTTCTCAAAGTTTTTTCATGACTGGCATTTTTGTCCATGAAAACACTTACTTTGTTTTCGTCGATG
>Ga0172362_10002592_pt1 | contig 15664 bp, 12 predicted proteins | sample LakKivs1_kivu2a2_FD_114534 | JGI IMG/M metagenome (GOLD analysis project Ga0172362, IMG submission 114534) | Sediment microbial communities from Lake Kivu, Rwanda - Sediment s1_kivu2a2 | ecosystem: Environmental > Aquatic > Freshwater > Lake > Sediment | place: Rwanda: Western Province, Lake...
CTCCGGCAAACCCTTCTCAAACAAAAACCCATCCATCGCTAGGCCCTCCTAAGTGGCCCCTCAAGCTAGCGCGATCCATCGCCCCCGCCAATCTCAAAAAATCACAGCCTCGCCGTGTGCCGTCGCGAACCCTGGGAAGCTATTACCTTTGGAACCAAGAATGCATCGGCAGACCATCTTAATTTTCGCAATCGTATCGCTCGTTTCGTTTGCCACTTGTATTGACGCTCTCGCCGCCGAGCCGACTCCGCCCGAGGGCTTTCGCGCAATCTTCAATGGTCAGGATCTCCAGGGCTGGCATGGCCTCAATCCGCACGCGTCCGCCAAGCTCTCAGGCGACGATCTCAAGGCCAACCTCGCCCAGCAGCGGGCTGAGTTCGCCGAGCACTGGCGGGTCGAAGATGGCGCACTCGTCAACGACGGTCACGGGCCATACGCCACGACCGACGAGGAGTTCGGCGACATCGAACTCTTGCTCGAATACAAGACCGTCGCCGACGCCGACAGCGGGATCTACCTGCGCGGCACGCCCCAGGTGCAGATCTGGGATTGGCATCAGAAGTTCGATCCCAAGAATCCCAGCCGCCGGCCGCAGCTCGGCTCCGGTGGACTCTTCAACAACGACCCAAACAGTGCCGGCCGCGATCCGCTGTCGCTCGCCGACCGTCCGCTGGGCGAGTGGAACGCGTTCCGCATCCGCCAGATTGGCGATCGAACCTGGGTCTGGCTCAACGACAAGCTCGTGGTCGACGGCGCCGTGATGGAGAACTACTGGGATCGCAGCCAGCCGCTGCCCCCGCGCGGGCCAATCATGCTGCAAACGCACGGCGGAGAGATTCGCTGGCGCAACATCTTCGTTCGCGAGATCGGCCCGGACGAAGCGAAGGAAGTGCTCGCCAAGGCCGACTCAGAGACCAGAAAGGCCCTGGCCGAATCGCTGACGCTGCACGCGCCATTCGACGACACGTTCGAGGCCGCCTTCGCTCGTGGCGACAAGGGCTGCTACCTGAACAAGGATGGCAAGCTGATTCCCGCCGAGTCGACCGAGAATGTCAAGCTGGAGCCATCGGCCGGCCGCTTCGGCGGTGCGCTCCACTTCACGCGCAAGGCGAACGAGTGGCCGCTGTTCACCGACGGTGGTAACCTCGGCTACAACGACCAGGACTGGAGCGCCACCGTTTCGGTCTGGTTGCGGCTTAATCCGGACGAAGACCTCGAGCCCGGCTATTGCGACCCGGTGCAGATCATCGGCGAGGACACCAAGCGGGGCTTCATCTTCATGGAGTGGTCGAAAGACGACGTCCCTCGGCACTTCCGCTACGCGATTCGCCCGCTGTTCGAAATCTGGAATCCGATGAACGTGGCCTGGGACGCGATTCCTGCCAAAGAACGTCCCATGGTCCAGGTCGAGCGCGCGCCGTTCTCGCGCGACCAGTGGACGCACGCGGTCTTCACCATCGAGAACGTCAACGACAAGGCGGCAGGTATCGATATGCCCAATCGCCAACGCGGCCGGCTCTTCCTCAATGGCAAACCACAAGGCGCGATCGAAGGCTGGGACTTCACCTTTGGCTGGGATCCCGAGCAGGTGCGCCTCGTGCTCGGCGCCGCCTACGTCGGCCACCTCGACGACCTGGCCGTCTTCAACCGACCGCTTACGGACGGCGAAGTGCGCACGTTGTACGAGCTGAAGCAGGGCGCGGGGGAACTTCGCTAAAAAGGTGACGCCTTGAAAGAAGTTGCTAGAATTCCGCTCCCGTTTTCACTTTCACTTGTTGTGCGAGGAAGTTGCTCACCCACACGCGAGAGCCTTTTTCCGCGGATGGATCGAACGCCGCGGTGCCGAGCGTGGCGGCGCCAAGCGTCGCGGAAACGGTAGCCTGAGTGAACTGTCGCCGGGTGAGATTGTGGTGCCGCGTCAGGGACATGGCCGTCTCGGCTGTGCTTATGTAGCTGGCAATGATGGCGATTCGCTAGCTGTAGCGCTAGTCTCGCTGCGACCGGCTTACAAGCTATCGCATAGCTGGACCATCCGGAGGCAAACCCGCTTTCGATTGCGATAAACCAAAGCAACGACGCCGATGATGGCGAGTGTCGATGCTGAAGGCTCAGGCACTGGTCGCATCGTCCATGTTATCGCAGCTTCCCGTCCTGTATACAGCGATGGCCCGATCGGAAGTTCGCCGCTCAATTGTGGGCCGAACTGGACGAGCAATGCATAGTTTCCAGGAGCCGTAATCGTCAACTCCGTTGTTGCCCCAGGATCGGATAAGTCGATGGAAGCATGTTGCAGCAGCGATCCGCCATCATTGAGGAGCGACAGCACGGTGATCTCGCCGGCCACCATAGTATGCGGCATGAACGTGATAATTGCCGGTTCGTCGATTTCGAAACCGAAATTAAAGGCCAGCGACATTTCCAAGGAGTGTCCACTCTCGCTAACCCCGTCGATCAGGGCACTCCCGAAGTATAAAGCGAGTCCACGACCATCGTCTTCGCTGATATCGAATTGCCATTCGTGGGTGGCGAGGTAGGTTGCATTAGATTCTGGGAACGGCCCTTCGCTCTCGTCTGACGATCGACCATTGCTGGTGGTTAAAATCGCGTTCTGGGGAGTCTGAGCCTGTTGGATCGCATACGCAATATTTCTGGCACGCTCGTGAAGTTCCCGAGAACTCGTCAGCATGCGGATACTTATCGCCGAGGCACTCGACGATAGGAGAACCAGTGCAAGGCAGACAAGCACTGCTGATTTTAGAGGAGAGCCGACGGCTGAAGTAACCCTTCGCGTGCACATGGGTATTGGACCTCAGAAGCCCCTTTGTGGCGTTCCTCTAATGGCATCATCCGCAATCCTAACTCGGCCTGCCTATCCGCGTCCAGAGTTGACCAGCAGGCTCGGTAGTTTACATCGCGAGGACTTCCAGCGCTTTCTGAAATATCGCGGGCTTGCCTGCGCCAGCCGCTTTGTGGACGAGTGGAGCCCGCTGCTTGCCCCGCCTAAGAAGGGGGCCACCGCCTGCGGAGATAACAAGCCCTGTGGCTCAACTGGTTCCCAGCCATGAGCCCGACTTCGGACGGCATCCTCAAGGTTTCAGCAACCAAGCCAATTGGTGGCCGTAACTCGGCTGAATCATCGCGGCTCGGTTGTGTTTGACGACGGCGAGTGCTCTTCGTCATCCCGCGCATCCCAGCTCTGCATGCACTCCCGGCACAGCGGTCCGCGCTGGCTGACAAAGCTGGCGGTTGCCTCGGGCGCCATGCCCACGATATCGCAATAGCGATTGATGGTGCGCGTCGTTTCGCCGGCGACTTCAATGCTGATCTCGGTGTGGCATTGCTTGCATTGCATGGCGATATTTTAACAGGGATCACGGTAAACGACCCAGACGAATTCCCAGGCTCTGATCCCACCAAGGGAAATGGCCAAGCACGAGTCACACGTTTGCCCCCGCCAGTGATAGCGTGCCGATGGCCCCCGCAATTGACGTTGCTAGAGTACAATTGACGCATCGCTTCGACCGATTGTTCGCGGGGCCGATCATGGTCCGGACATCCACCCATCGCCGATTTTTGATGAGCTTGCTGGTCGCGGCCTTCGTTCTCTACTGCGGCTCGTACGTCAATCCTCGCGCGGTTTCCCTTCCTTGATGCTTCTCTCGCCGGGCAGAAAAAATCACCCCTCGCGGCGCTCTTGCCCGCCTGTGTGGCGGTAGCCCCGCGCAACTCGTTTCTCCGCACCGCGCTCGCCTGCGCACGGCGCACACCTCCCACGTGTCCACCGACTCTAGAAAACTGGCCAGGACTTCGGATAGGGTAAGGTCACGACATTAGGTAGAGACCAAGGTGTGATCATGACGCAGCGGATCGCCACCGTGAAACTGGAGGAACTGCAAAGCCCGCAGAGTCGCCGCCAGGGCATGTGTGTGCCGCCGAAACTGCATTTTCACGAATTTCTAAATCCACACGCGCGAAAAATGAGTGTGCAAAAAACCGCCGGGGAAAAAGTTGCTCCCAGCCTTCCTTGGCCGGGGAACTTTCCCGGGGCAGGCGGCGTCAAAAAGCTAGAATTGCCTGCTGGCCGCTGTTTTTGCTTCCCGGGTCGTCAGCAGCGGGCACACCGGAACAACTTACTGGAGAGTCATCCCCATGGTCCGTTTCCCATCGCTATTTCCCACGCGCCGCACGTTCGGCGCCGGACTCGTCGCCGTCAGTTTGCTAGGCGCGGCCGCCCCCGCCACGTTCTTCCCGCACCAGGCCGCCGCTCAAGAGCAGGGTGCGGTGGAGAAAAATGCCGCCGGCGGCGTCCCGCTCAAGACGGTCATCATGTTCAACTCGGGCGTCGGCTACTTCGAGCACCAGGGTGACGTCGAGGGGAACGCCAAAGTCGAACTGAAGTTCAATGCCGACGACATCAACGACCTGCTCAAAAGTATGGTCCTGCAAGATCTCGGCGGCGGCAAGATCTCGACCGTCACCTACGGCTCGCGCGATCCGATCACCAAAACGCTCGCCACGTTCCCGATCGATCTGACAAATAACCCCACGCTCGGCGACATTCTCAACCAGGCTCGCGGGCAGAAGGTCGAAGTCACCGCGCCCGACGTCATCACCGGCACGCTGCTCGGCATCGAGAAACGCAGGCGGCAAGTCAAGGATCTCGCGGTCGACGTGGAGTTCTTGAATCTGCTCACCGACGACGGCCTGCAAAGTCTGCCGCTCGAGTCCGTTGGCCGCATCAAGTTGCTCGACGAGAAGCTGAACTCTGAGTTTCAGCAGGCACTCGTCGTCCTGGCCGGCGCGCACAACAACGACAAGAAAACCGTGACGCTCGACTTCACCGGCAGTGGCAAGCGCCCGGTCCGAGTCGGCTACATCCAGGAGACGCCCGTCTGGAAGACGAGCTACCGCCTGGTGCTCGACGAAAAGGGGAAGCCGTTCCTGCAAGGCTGGGCCATTGTTGAGAACACGAGCGAAGAAGATTGGAAAGATGTAAAACTGACGCTCGTGAGCGGCCGGCCGATCTCCTATCGGATGGATCTCTATGAACCGCTTTATGTTCAGCGCCCGTTGGAGCAACTTGAGCTCTACGCTTCGCTAAGGCCACAGACGTATGACCAGGATATGGACGCGCCCGAGCAGAAACAAATGCTCGGCCGGGCGATGAAGGCGGCGCGTGGCAGCGGAATGCTCGCTGAGGGGGCACCTGCCGATGCGGCCATGCCGATGGCGGCCCCGGTTCCGGCCGCGGCAGAGGAAGCATTCGTCAACAATATGTCGATGGTCGTTGACAGTTCGGTTTCCGCTGCCCAAGGCGCCGACGTCGGCGAGCTGTTCCAGTACCTGATCGATACGCCGGTCACGCTCGCCCGGCAGTCGTCGGCGATGCTGCCGATCGTGAATGAGAGCGTCGAAGGCGAAAAGGTCTCGATCTACAATCCGGCGGTGCAGGCCAAGCATCCGCTCAACGGCTTGCGGCTGGTGAACTCCACGCCGCTGCACCTGATGCAGGGGCCGATCACCGTGTTCGACGGCGGAACTTATGCCGGCGACGCCAAGATCGAAGATCTCGCCCCCGGCGCCGAGCGGCTAGTGAGCTACGCCCTGGACCTGGCGACCGAGGTCTCGATGGAACCCAAGTCGCATCCCGATCAGCTCGTGAGCGTGAAGATCAACAAAGGCACGCTCCACGTGCAGCGGAAATACGTTCGCGAGCACAAGTACACGGTCAAGAACTCGGCCGACAAGGCCAAGACCGTGCTCGTCGAGCAGCCTTTCAATGGCGACTGGAAGCTGGTCACGCCGAAAGAGCCGAGCGAGAAGACACGCGATCGCTATCGCTTCGCCGTCAACGTTGAGCCCGGCAAGTCGGAAACCCTGGATGTGACGGAAGAGCTCGTGGCGCAGGAATACCTGGCTCTCACGAATCTCGACGATTCGGTGATTGCTCACTTCATCAGTCAGAAACAGGTAAGCGAAGAGGCCAAGAAGGCCCTGCAGGATGTCGTCAAGCGGAAGCAGGCTCTGGCCGAGGTCGTCCGTAATCGCGAGCAGCTCAACCAGAAGATCGCGGCGATCGATCAGGAGCAGCAGCGGATTCGCCAGAACATGGGCCAGCTCGACCGTAACTCCGAGCTGTATCGCCGCTACGTGCAGAAGTTCGGCGAGCAGGAATCGTCGATCGAGAAGATGCGTGGCGAAATCGAGAAGCTCACGGCCCAGGAAAACAAGCTTCGCGACGAGCTCGGCCAGTATCTTTCGAACCTGACGCTGTGAGAGGGCTTGCATCAACCGGTTGGAATGCCGATTACCGGGGGTTACGATGGTGCAAACTGTCGTGACCCCCGCTTACTCTTCACGTCGTGCTGGAACATGAAATGAGAATCGATCGGCGACGTTTTCTGGAAACAAGTGCCTTTGCAGCGGCGGCGATGACCATGGGCGAACTTCGCGGCGACGACGGGCAGAAGAATTCCGCGATCGACGCCCACGTTCATGTCTGGACGCCGGACGTGAAGCGATTTCCGCTCGCCGAGGGCTTCACGGTTGCCGAAATGCAGCCACCCAGCTTCACGCCGGATGAGCTGTTGGCAATCGCTCGGCCCGCCGGCGTGGGCCGCGTTGTGCTGATCCAGATGAACTTCTATGGCTTCGACAATCGTTATATGCTCGACGCGATTCGCGACTATCCCGGCGTGTTCCGCGGCGTGGCCGTGATTGATGAACATGCACCGGACGTAGTCGACACGATGCGCAAGCTCAAGGAGCAGGGCGTGCGTGGCTTCCGGCTGTATGGCTGGAAGGCTCCCTATGAGACCTGGCTCGCCAGCGAAGGCATGGCCCGGATGTGGCAGGCGGGCGCGGAGCATGGCATGGCGATGTGCGGCCTGGTGAATCCCGAGGCGCTCGCGCCACTCGATGCGATGTGCGAGAAGTATCCCGACACGCCGGTCGTGATCGATCATTTCGGCCGGATTGGCGTGACGGGCGAGATCAAACCGGCCGAGCTCGACACGCTCTGCAAGATCGCGCGGCACAAGAACGCGCACGTGAAGGTTTCGGCCTACTATGCCCTCGGCAAGAAGACCGCGCCGTACACTGACTTGGGCCCGATGATCAAGCGGCTCGTCGATGCCTATGGGCCCGAGCGCCTGATGTGGGCCAGCGATTGCCCCTACCAGGTGCAGAACGGTCACAAGTACACGGACTCAATCGAGCTGATTCGCTCGCAGCTCGACTTTCTGTCCGATTCGGATCGAGCTTGGATTCTCGGCAAGACGGCCGAGCGAGTCTTTTTCAGCTAGCGCGAACTATTAACGGAGGACACTTACCATTATTGATACTGCCACTTATGGACCCACGGATCGCCGGTCCGCTGCTGGAAGGCCTTGAGTTTGGCTTTCAGCTTATCTAAGCGAGCGGCATGCTCGCTCTCGCCGGCCAGATTAATCGTCTCGTTCGGGTCGCTTTCCAGGTCATAGAGCTCGAACTCCGGCCGGTTCAGATACTGGCCGAGCGTTCGCTGCCCGTACTTCGAATCGGGCCCCTTGGCAATCGCTTCCTGCCAGGTGGCGCCGTTATAAAGATCGCTCGCTGAGGAGTACGTCAACTCATGAGCCACGTTCCAGATCAGCTTATATCGCCTTTCCCGTATGACCCGCATCGGGTAGTACATCGTCACCTCGTGAAATGTGTGCGATGCATAGACTTCGTCCCAGCCGGTAGGAGTTTCCTCGCCGATTGCCGTCAGAAACGAGCGTCCTTGCATCTTTGGTCGTCCGTCGGTCGTGCCGGCAAAGTCGAGGATCGTAGGCGCGATATCCGCCCAGGTGATCATGGCGCTGCACGTCACGGGGCGGGATTTCAGATACGGATTTCGCACGATGCAGGGGAGCCGCATGCCAGGCTCGTAGAGCGTGGTCTTCGCGCCGTGGAAAGCCGGGCCGTTGTCGCTCAGTACGATCAGCAGCGTGTTGTCCCAGTTACCGGTGTCCTTCAGCACCGCGATCAATTGTCCAACACCCTGATCGAATCGCGAGCACGACTGAGCGTACTCCGCCAGTTCGGCCCGGACCACCGGCGTATCGGGCAGATAGGCCGGCACCAAGACTTCGTCCGGCTTGTAGACTCGCTCGTTCACGCCGGGGTATGCGTCCTCGTTACCGAAGCGATTCGGTTTGATCGGTTCCGGCCCCACGCCGCGGCCGCGGTGCGGATCGGTCGATCCGAACCACAGGAAGAACGGCTTGTCACCACCCGCCTCGATGAACTTTCGCGAGTTGTCGGCCATCTGCACGCCGTTGCGCGAGTTGCCCGGAATGCTCTCATCAAATGGGTAGACGGCCACCGGGTTGACGTGCACCTTCCCCACGCTGGCGGTGCGGTAGCCGGCCTTCTTCAGTCGGGCGGGCAGGGTGTCCAGGCGGTCGAACGAACTGAAATGATGTTCGGCATGAGCCAGACCGTACATGCCGTTCGCATGATTGTGCATCCCGCTGAGCAAGACCGACCGGCTAGGGCTGCAACTGGCAGTGGTGCAAAAGGCATGCGTCATCGTGGTCGCATCGTTGGCCAGGGCGTTCAAATGCGGCATTTTGAGCCACATGTTGCCGTAAGCCGTAAGTTCCAGGCCGAGGTCGTCGGCAACCACCACGACAACGTTCTTCTCCGCCCCCAGGGCGACGCTTGCCAGACACAACCACGCCGTCAGTATGGCTTTGAACGCATGCATCGGTTGAACCTCATCTATCTAGCCTGGATCAGGATGTCGGGTTCGCCAGGCTCGACTAGCCGCCCCGTCTCGTCACGAATCTGGCACACCACAAGCGGCGTGAGCAGTTCGATTCCGGCGAACTCGCGATACCCGCCCATTGTACTTGGCGATGACCGAACGCTCAGTGCAAACTGCAACTCGGCGCCGCGAAAAAACTCGAATCGGGGCAGGGGAGCAAGCCTTGCATCGCGCTGTTGAATGAACAGCACATCCGCACACTCGTCCAGCCACGCGTGGACCGCCGGAAACCGTGCGGCCAGCGGTTGCCAGTTGTATCGGTTCAAAAGCTCCGCGAGCGAGCCATGGGTGCTGCGCAAGATCACGAAGTCGGCCGCCGCTTTATTCGCGTCGGCAAGGGAGACAACGCCCGGCCGTTCGACACACTGCAATTCCGCGGCAGGCAGACCGGCGGGAGCGAGCGTCGCAAGCTGGGAACGGAGCGCACTATGACGATTGTCATCGAACCAGCCGGCACTCGTGGCCGTTGCGAGTCGACGACTTGCGATCGACCGGCTGAACGCCACATACGAAACGAGCGGCGTGCGGTCCACCTCGCCTGGGCACTTGAGCGATCCCAGCGGGCGATCCAGGAACAAGGCCATGCCAAGTTCCTGGAGCTCACGTACATCGTTGAGATCTTGAAAACTCTGTTCGAGAACGGGCCAAGTGCGCTGGCTAAAGAGTGCGGCGGTTGGTTCGTCGGCAAACAGCATGCGCCGCCGCTTGCCGTGCTCGGTGATCTGTTCCTCGGGAACTCGAGTAAACGATGGAGGAAGCACGCGGGCATTCTCGCCCATCGACGTTGGGGCATCCGGCACTCGAAGCCCTTCGTAGTACTTTCGCAGAACTGCGCCGGATCGAACAGCTCGTCTGAGCAGACGCTGCTCCGGAAGCAATGCCCATTCTGGTTGTTGCTCGACGGCTCGCAGCGTCGACTTAAGCAATGTGTCCAGCAGCAAAGCATCGGGGTAGTTTGCGCCAAAGTTGTGAAACAGCGTGAGATCGAAGGCCGTCAGGTGCCGACAAAGTTGCCGCAACATGAACGAGAAAACCAGCAGGGCTCGTTGTGTCCCCAACGAGCGCTGGCCGGCCAGGCGTTCGACGAGGCCCACCAGCCGGTCTGCAAAACCGGTATGCGGTGCGAGCGCTGCCTGGTTGAAGACAGTTCGCAGCAGCACGACCGCGCGCTCAGGATCGAGCTCGCCCAGAGCGGCAATGATCACATCGTCATCCGTCGACGGCAATCCTCGAAGGGCGAATTCCAACGCACGGCCGGCGAGCTTCGTATCCGACAGTGTCAGCAGGCCGCACAGGCGATTGGCAGGCGACCCGTCAGCGGGAAGCGCCCGCGACTCGACGGCGAAATAACTGAGTTCTCCCAGCGAGAAGCAAGGAAGTGGGGACTCCAGCGAGGTGATTGGCAATCGGCTGAGTCCGACAACGGCCAGATAGATCAACCTTGCGAGTTCCATCCTCAAAGCATTAGGCTCTGTTTCGCGGGCAGAGATCGTGCCGACCAGCTCACGTATCCATTTCTCGGCAGGCCGCGTGCCGATGACGCCGGGCGATTCTTCGTACGCTTCGAAAACGTGTGTCAGAATCTGCCGCGTGACGATCAAGGATTCCGTCGGTCGCCTCCAGTGCACGGTGATCAGCGGCGTCTCGGCCAGCAGTTCTGCGCGGTCGAGGAACACGTGCCAGGAGTCAAACGTTGCGGTGCTGCGTGTCGCGGCCGCATCGAGCAAATGCCCCTGGAAGACTTCCCAGCGGATAGTTTGCTCCGAGGTGTGCGTTACACGCACGTGGTGAGGCGGCGAGACGACAAACCGCGAAGTCGCAAGCACCTGCATCGCTATGGAGTCAATATCGTCGGTCATTCCGCACGCGAAGCAGCAAAAACCTGGACAAAGGGGGCGGCTCACGTGCATTGTACCCCGTCCGAAGCGCTCGCGGCAGCGGCTATTCGTCGGCCCGTACCTCGTACCCCTGGAGGTGCTGCGCGATGAGGCTCTGAGCGCCTGCGACGTCTCCGTCTTGAAGCAATCGCACGAGCTTTGCGTGATGGTTCATCGTCAGCTGCCAATTCTCTTCGCTGACATGCGCTTCGAAGCGGCTGAAGAAAATCTGGAGCAAATCGTCGAACACAAGCAACGGGCCGATCCCGCTGGTTTCGAGCATGGTGCGGTGAAACGCGATGTCATTGGCCAGCCTTTGTTCATACGTCGTGGCGTCACGCCCTTCGGCCAGCCGTTCGACGAGTCGCGCGGCCAATTCGGGGCTCACCGTCAGCGCTTCCACCACGAAGGGAATGACGCCCGCCTCAATTACCAGACGGCTGCGCAGCAATTGTCGTCGAGGATAACCGCTCAGTGCGAACTGAAAGCCGAGGTACTCGGTCACCCGAGCCATGTCAATTTCACCGATGGTGAGGCCTCGGCGAGGCGCAGCGCGGATGATGCCCAGAAAGCTCAGAGCTTTGGTGGCCTCACGAATGCTGACTCGGCTGACGCCGAATCGCGCAGCCATCTCCTGCTCAGTCGGCAGGCGATCACCGGGCTTCAGCCTCTCGTCGAGGATCAATTGTTTGATCCAACCGGCTACCTGTTCGCTCAAATTCGTACGCCGGGCCGCTGCCATCGTCCGTCGTCCGTTCCTAATCTGCCCCGTTGCGCTGTCCCCGAGACGCCTTGATCGCTATCGGGGGGTTCTGTACTTGCACTTTACGAGTAGATGATACTCCCTGCGATGTCGAATCTTGGCGGATTCATTTTCTCGATGTCGAGCTGAAATCGGCCCAAGAATCACAAGTCAATTACTGGCATTTTGGCGCGAACTCCCTGCCCCGGTGACCGCGTGGAGCAACCAGACTTGCCGCGACCGGGGAGCACACGATCATTCCGCGTACTGTTCGCTTGCTCTTGGGGGCAATTGACGGGCCAGGCAGTGGGCTAGGATAATCGCGGTCTTTACGCAAGACTTCCCGCACAGCTAACTCCTAATGGTGTTATGAAAATCATCCGCTACGAAGACGTTGCCGGAATATCCAAGCTTGCCGCCGAACACTCGGATGGCTCGGCGCTCGAGATCGAGGGCGACTTGCTCGATGCCTACGTTGTGACCGATCGGAAAGCGGATGTGCGAAAACGGCTCGCTCCGCTAACTCCAACCGCGATTATGTGCATCGGACTCAATTACCGCCGGCATGCTGCCGAAGGCAAGGCGCCAATTCCAAAATGGCCGGTTCTGTTTATGAAGTCTCCCGGGGCCATTCAGAATCCCGGTGACCCGATCTACTTGCCCCGGCATCTCAAGAGTGACGAAGTCGACTACGAGTGCGAGTTGGCCGTAGTGATTGGCAAACGCTGTAAGAACGTGTTGCGCGAGCAAGCGCTGGACTATGTGCTTGGTTACACCTGTGCCAATGATGTCAGCGCGCGCGACTGGCAAAAGCAGTATGGCGGCAGTCAATGGTGTCGAGGCAAAACGTTCGACACGTTTTGTCCGCTGGGACCCGCGCTTGTGACTAAAGACGAGATCCCCGATCCAAATGCGCTGCAGATCAAGACCGTGCTCAACGGCGAGGTAATGCAGGATTGGAACACGAATGACATGATCTTCGACGTGCCGACGCTAATCGAGTTCCTAAGCGGCAGCACGACATTGCTCCCGGGAACCGTAATCCTGACCGGCACGCCGCACGGCGTGGGCATGGCCCGCAATCCGCCGGTCCTGCTGCAGGATGGCGACGAAATAACAATTGAAATCGAGCGGATCGGCACGCTCACGAACCCGGTGAAGGATGAACCGCTATAGTATTTGCGCCAGTCTGCGCGGACTGGGGCTTGGTCTTTGCCGTAACTTGAGCAGGCAGTATCTTAAAAGTAGGTCAGACCGGTCTGCGGGCATGCGGTCGGTCGCCGTCAGCCATCCAGCCAATAGCTCCGCCGGCCAAGGCATTCATTGCGGGCCGACTTTAACCCCCAGCGAACCAGGATGATGAGAAACCTGCAACCGCGCACCATTATTGCGCCCAGGGCGTTTGTGCGCCGCTGCCGCAAGTCGATGTTTCAAAAGAAGGTTGTCGACTCGACCGGCGTGGAAATGAATGGCGGAAGCCTGCTCATGCGCACGCTGATCTTTCGTCGGCTTTTGTTGCGCGTATTAGGGAAGGACGAGAAGTTTGTGGGGCTATTGGTGCCTCCTTCCGCCGGCGGGGTCTTGGCGAATGCCGCGGTGACGCTTTGCCGCCGCGTGTCGGTGAACCTGAACTACACCGTCTCTTCCGAAACGCTGAACTATTGCATCAAGCAGTGCGGCATCAAGCACGTGGTGACCAGCCGTAAGTTCATGGAGCGATTTGATTTCAAGCTCGACGCCGAGCTCATTTACCTGGAGGACCTGCGCGAGCAGGTGACTACCGCCGACAAGTTGGCAGGTGCCTTCGGCGCATACGTCCTCCCGCCAGCTGTGCTCGAACTTCAACTTGGCTTGAACACCATTCAGGAAGATGAGCTGTTCACGATCATCTATACGTCGGGTTCTACAGGGAAACCCAAGGGCGTAATGCTCTCGTACAAGAACGTCGGCACGAACAGCGCGGCAATCGACGACATCCTGCAACTCGATGAACACGATATGGTGCTCGGCATTCTGCCGTTCTTTCATTCGTTTGGGTTCACCGTTGGACTGTGGTCTGTATTGGCGCTGGGACCGAGAGGCTGTTATCACTTCAGCCCGCTTGACGCGAAGATTATCGGCAAAATGTGCAAGGACGAGAAGGTGACGATCATGGTCACCACGCCGACGTTCTTGCGTTCCTACATGCGGCGTTGTACGCCCGAGGACTTTGCCACAATGGAACTGGTTGTCACCGGTGCCGAGAAACTGCCTGGCGAGTTGACCGCGGCATTCGAAGAGCGGTTCGGAATTCGTCCCATGGAAGGCTACGGCACGACCGAGCTATCGCCGATCGTATCGGTCAACGTTCCGCCAATAAGGGCCATTGGTGGAGACACCACACTCAATCGCTTGGGCACTGTCGGTTTGCCAATTCCAGGCGTCAAGGTAAAGACGATCGACCACGAGACGGGCGTGGACCTCGCACCCGGCGAGACAGGCATCCTATGTTTCAAAGGCCCGAATGTCATGCAGGGCTATTTTAAAATGCCCGAACAGACTGCCGAAGTCGTACGCGACGGTTGGTACGTAACCGGCGACATGGGTTGCGTGGATGACGACGGCTTCATCACGATTACCGGCCGATTGAGCCGTTTTTCGAAAATCGGCGGCGAAATGGTGCCACACATTCAGGTGGAAGAGTTGCTGCAGAAGATCATGAGCGACGATGAAGAAAAGCTAGCCGTCGCAGTCACATCGACGCCCGACCCGAAAAAGGGGGAGCGGCTGATCGTGCTGCACCTGCCTTGCGACAAGTCGGTGAATCAGATACTCGAGGAACTGGCGGCCGCGCGACTGCCCAACCTCTGGATGCCGGACAAAGACTCATTCTACCAGGTCGACGAGATTCCACTGTTGGGCACCGGCAAGCTCGACTTACAGGGCCTCAAGAATCTTGTCGAAGAACGCGTGCTCGGTGGCACCGCAGCTCAGGGTTAACCGCAGCCGTCAGTGCATTGCCGTCTCTGCCTCCGAGGGCGCGGTGCTGGTCGGAATGACGCGTGCCTGGGTCGATGCACGCTGCCGTGCTTTCTCGCCGACTTCGAGCGAGATCTCGGCGAACCGATCGCGGACGTCTGGCTGCACGTTCGTCAGCTTGGCGGCGAGCCGTTGCATCCCAGCCGGGTTGGCTTCCGCCGTCTGCGAAACGTTGCTCAAGAACGACGCCGTCTCGACGAAGTTGTAGTCGGCCGAGCGGTGGATCAACATCTGCAGAGTCTTGGCAAGCATTTCCAGTCCCGCGTGTTCAATTTGAATGAACGTATCCATGCGGCTGGTAACGTGGAAGCGGCCGTCCGTTTCCTGTAGATATCCGCTCTTTAGAAGTAGAACGCAGCGGGCCCGAATCGGTTGCTTGAACATTGGGCCGCTGTAGGCGCCTTCGGCATATATGACTTGGGTTTCGTGGTCACTGTAGCACATGCGCACGTCGCACGCGGTGCCCATGTTATCTGTGGCCCGGAAGGTATTCGGTCCGGTGCGGCGAATGGCCACATTGCTGACCTGCATGATTTCCCAGATGTTGACAACCACTTCGGGGTGCCGGACCAGGAACAAGTACATGTCCGGGTCGCAGGGCGTCACCTGCACCGGCAAGCGGCGATACAGCGTCGTAGCCGCGATGGTTGATTGCACGTTGCCGCGCACATCCTCAGGCAATTTGTCGAACGGCAGCAAACGAATCGCCTCATCGCGAGCCGCTCGACTGCTCGTTGCCTGATTCGGGCTGGCGGCCTGAGCCGTGCTCGAAAAGTACAGAGCAACGCAAGCAACGACTGCGATTCCAACAGCACGTAGCTGCATTCCGAGCGCGCAGCGGCGCCCGCAAAGTTCAACTGGCATGGCTCCCCCCAATCCCAGATGATCCCCCCAGCGCGTCTACCACCCTTGCTAGCGTGCGGGTGCGTGGCAGGCGCGGTCGGCTGTGCCGACGTTAGAAGGTTTTCGGCTCAGGGAAGGAGCTAAGGCGAGAGAAATTTTTCGCCACGCGGACGATGTCGCCGGAATGCTAGCGTAGTGTAGTGATAGGCAAAGGCCTAGCGACTGCGGACTTCTGTCAAGCGACAACCACGATCGTAAGTGTCGCAGATTAAGAAAGGGTCTTCAGCGGAATCTGTGGGTGAGTTTCGTTAGGTATTTGGGCAGGAGTGTGGAGCGGCGTTGCGCCGCGATTGTTTTTGCGTTCACGCAGACCAGGGGGGCTCATTGCCGCCC
>Ga0172362_10002593_pt1 | contig 15664 bp, 12 predicted proteins | sample LakKivs1_kivu2a2_FD_114534 | JGI IMG/M metagenome (GOLD analysis project Ga0172362, IMG submission 114534) | Sediment microbial communities from Lake Kivu, Rwanda - Sediment s1_kivu2a2 | ecosystem: Environmental > Aquatic > Freshwater > Lake > Sediment | place: Rwanda: Western Province, Lake...
CCCCGATTTCACGGTGTTTGCTCATAACATTGCTGCTATGAGGGACTTAAACCTCTTCCTTCAGCTTCGAGCCGGTAGAACTCTAAGCTTAAAATAAATGTGCGAATTTAGGGTTTTGGGTTCCCTAAATTCTAGCGCGACCTATTTTGGAAGAGGAAGAGAAACCATAAGGTGTCTCTTTCTATTTTATCCGGTTCGCTACCCACGCTTTCGCGTCTCAGCGTCAGAATTAAGCTAGTAACCTGCCTTCGCTTTCGGTGTTCCTCGTGATATCAACGGATTTCACCCCTACACCACGAGTTCCGGTTGCCTCTCCTAGTCTCTAATCCAATGATATTTTTGGCACTTCTTAAGTTGAGCTCAAGAATTTAACCAAAAATCTATTGGATCGCCTACGTGCTCTTTACGCCCAATAAATCCGGGTAACGCTTGCCCTCCACGTATTACCGCGGCTGCTGGCACGTGGTTAGCCAGGGCTTTCGTCTATCACTCAAGATTTGTTAATAAACTATTAAGGTTTACAACCCTAGGGCCTTCATCCCTTACGCGGCGTCACTGCGTCAGGCTTTCGCCCATTGCGCAAAATTCCTTGCTGCTGCCTCCCGTAGGAGTCCGGACCGTATCTCAGTTCCGGTGTGGGGGGTTCGCCTCTCAGCGCCCCTACCCGTCATTGCCTTGGTAAGCCATTACCTTACCAACAAGCTGATGGGATTTGGGCTCTTTTCAATCCGCCAGAGCTTTGCTCTTACGAGATTATGGGACATTAGCTCCGCTTTCGCGGGGGTATTTCCCGGATCGAATTAGATTCCCAAGTATTACTCACCCGTTTGCCGCACTCTTGCGAGTGCACGACTTACATGCATTAAGTACGCCGCCAGCGTTCACCCTGAGCCAGGATCAAACTCTTCTCAAAAGGGGCTCAGAAGCAGTAAAAAACACTAAAAATAAACATACTCCTTATTATCAAAGTTCAGCTTTTAGAGAGCTGTTTATATCTTATAATAAGAAGGTATAGATTGTCAAGAGAACTTAAATTTCAATCCTATTTTCCTGCTTGGCCAATGGCCCACATTATCTTTTCTTTAAGAATTTTATTTTTTTCAAATTTATACCATTTTCTTAAATTAGAAAAAGCGATTCTACCGCCAATTTGAGCCAGCGCCCAAATCATGGCTCTTTTGACTTCTACAGATGAACCAGGATATTTTTTCAAAAATTTCTTTAAAATATTCCTTTGTTTAAATCGGCCTAAAAGCCAAAGATATTCTGCTTTTATTTTTTCTTGATATTCACCATCTAAAATAAAATTAATACTTAATAAATCTTTAGAAGAAATCTGACCAATTGACCATAAAATCACCTCCAAAACTCGGTAATCATTTTCTTTTTTTAAAGCAACTTTTAGAATCGGTAAAGCCTTATTTGAACGATTTTTCCCCAAAACCCAAGCTGCTTCCCTTCTCACCTCATAAGAACTATCTTCGTCCAAAGTCTTGAGCAATAAATCAGTGCCTGATTCTTTAAGCTGGCCTGCTGCCCACACAGCCATTTGCCGAACCTCTGAACTCTCATCACTTAAAATCACTTCTCGCAAGGTATTTAAGCGATCAGGATTCGCTAATTCTCCCAGAGCAAAAACTGCTTCTTTGCGCACTGGGGCCTCAGGATCAGTTAAGGATAAAGTATGCAAAGCATCTAAAGATTCCTTGGAAGAATGAAAATGAGAGATAACCCAAACTACTTTTTTGCGGAGATCTGGTTCTTTGGTTTGAAAAGCAAAACGAGAAAGTTCCAAGACTGCTTCTTTATCAGAATAATAAATAAAAGCAGTGATAATCTCTGACAGAATCTCTTTATCCTCTTCAGAAAAAAGGGCTTTTTTAAGCAAGGGCAAAAGTCGAGGATCTTTTAGCTGTGTTATTTCCCAAGCTGCTGCTAATCTCACTTTCTTTTTAGAGGAAAAGAGACGACGTTTTAAATCCTCAATCAGATCAGAACTGACCACAGCATCCATTTTTTTTCTAGTTGGTTCTAGGCCTTTTTCTTGAGGCACAAAACCAAAATCATCAAAAGAAGATAAAAAATCCGCCATTGAATTTATTTTAACATAAATTTAAATAAAGTGTATGTATTTTGCCTGCCCAGTAGTGAGACTTGTTTCTACTGCTGGGTCATTGCGAGGCCAGCCGTAAAATTTACGGCTGGCCGTGGCAATCTCCTAAGGACATCAGGGGGACAAATTAAATACCAAGATTTATATAACCTTTGTCACTTGACAGCAATCTTAAATCTTTAATCTCAAGTTTCAAACCAGTTGCATCCTTGGCAACATCAAAAACAGCATAGCCCGTAACAGGAACATTGGGATTAACCTGCTTCAAAAATAAACTTTCTTGACCACTCATCTCAATTGCTGTTTGCCCATCGGTACTAGAACTAAAAGTTCTGCTCTGTGAGTCGATTAATTTAATCTGGTTAGAATCAATTATGCCGCTTTCTTTACCGGTCAATTCAGCTGTTAACTGAACTACCACAAATACTCCGCTTGCTGCTTTGGAATAATAACCGCTGTTATCACTAATCGAATCTTTCTTTTGCACATCAATTGCTGTCCATTTTACTTCGCCTACCTGCAAATTTTCATTCATACCTACCGTCTGAACCGTAGGCTGTTGGGTAGATTTCGAGCTCGAATTGTTCTGTCCAGATTCTTTACTTTCATTTTTCGAACCGCCGATTGATCCCAAAATAACAAAAAACACAATCACAGCGATAACCCAGAACCACCATCTTTTCCAAATTGGTTTCTTCTTAACCCCCTCATTTTTAATTTTCTTTTTCATTTTCTTTTCCATATTTATGTTTATTTTATAAAGACTTTTCAACATTTTAAAAACACAAAGCCCCGCGCCAGCTCAAGCCTTGCGGCTCCATACCCTTTCGGATATGAAACCCATCCCTGAGTAAGCTGAACACGAGGCTCAGTATCAGGGATGGGATTTTTTAAGCCGTGCCTTATGTCTGAGTCATCTGCAGAAGGTTTAGGCTTTAAACTAACAAATTGTTAACAATTTTATTATTTATCTAAATCTAAAAATAATCAAGAATTCCAACGAAAATTAAAAATGAAGTCATTATATTTTTTATTCTTTGCCTCTTTGCCCAAGGAAAAGAAAAATGAGATTTATTTCTTTGAGTATCTCGCAAACTTGTCGAGGGAGGCTCATGGAATAAATCTCCATTTTTCTTGCTCCTTGGGCAAGCGTGCAGGGTGAGGGAGCGCGAGGGTCTCGGGGGCTGCCTCGCAAGAAGCCCCTAGATCCTCGCATGTTATTGTTTTCTAAAACGAAATTTAAAAACGTTATTTTTATCCAGCGAGTTTGATTTTATTTCTAAGATTTAGGGTCTTAAAAATTGCCTCTATTCTTTGAGGAGTAACATCAACTCTTTCTCCTTCCAAAAATAAGGATATTTTTCCTCTTTCAAAAACCAAAATCAAAGCATCAACAATCTGCGATAAAGCCAAGGCTGACCGCTTTTTTAAACTTAAATATTGAGGTGAAGCATTAGGTAAAATACAATTTAAAGCTTTAATTTCATCTCCTTCGATAATAGCTGCTCCTTTACGCAGCGGAGATTGATGAGCAAAAATTTGACTCAAAATTAAAGGATCAACTTTAGAATGCAAAACTTCACCAGTTTTAATAAAAGTTGACAAATCATCTTTCTTTTTAAAAACCAAAATCCCTTCTAAACTCTCTCTAACTGCAAATTCTAAAAAATCTCGCATTAAACCTGAAATTAGAGCATAATCAGCTCTCCGTGAAGGAAAATTTTTAAAGAAAAATTTAAGCTCTGATTCGTAGACCACAAAGGTTAAAAACAATTGGATTAAAAAAATAAAACTTAAAAGATAAAAGAAAAATCCGCTACCTGCCAGCTGTCGAATGAAAATAAGAATGAGGAATAAAATAAGATCAGACCATAAAAGCTCACGATCTAAAAATAGCAAGAGTAGCCATAAAACAAGCAAAAGAAATAAGATATAAATGGCTAAAATTAACATAAATGAATTCCCTATTCTTTGAAAAATTCAAGCTTATCCCCTTCTTTGGCAACAGTTTTTGTTTTGACACCTAAACCAAATTCTGTACCGGGTTTGTCAATTTCCTCTTGAATTTTAGCAAAGATTTTTAATGAATTAACCTGCCCCTCACCAATTTCCACATTGGCACGAATAATCTTAAATTTCAAGTCTTTGGTTACTTTTCCTGCTAAAAGTTTAGCTCCCCAAATTTTAGAGCTAAAAATTTTAAGAATTTCTGCTTGAGCTATGGTTTTTGTTTTCTCTTCTTTCTCTATTAATCCAGCCAAAATTTTCTCTACTGCTTGTAATAAACCATAAATCACGTCAAACTTCTCAATTTTAACCTTTCTCTGCTCGGCCAATTTTTGAGCAGCTAAATCATCTTTCACTCTAAAACCTAATACTAGGGCTTTAGAAACTAAACCTAAATAAATATCCGATTCAGAAATCTGACCCACTCCGCCATGAACAATCTTAATTTTGATTTCTTTTTTGCTCAATTTTTCTAATGCAGTTTTTATCGAATCCAAACTACCCTGGGTATCAGCTTTGACCACTAAAGGTAAAATTTTTTGATTTTTGAGCACTGAGAAAAAAGATTGGGAAAAACTTCTTTCTCGCAATTCTTTATCCCATTTTTCAGCTAGATCCAAAGCTTCATTTTTATCTTTTAAAACCTCTATTTTTATTCCTGAGATAGGCATTTTTTTAAAACCAATGATTCTTGCTGGCTCTCCCGGAGTTAATTTTATTTTAGGCTCTAGATCTTCTCCTTCCAGACGCTTAATTTTCCCCCAGGCATTGCCAGCAACAATTAAATCTCCATTTTTGAATTCTCCTTTCAGGCAAATGATACTCACTAGCGGTCCCAAACCTGGTTCCATATGTGATTCAATCACCACTCCTTCACCTAAACCTGCCATTCTTGTTCGAATATCACTTAAATCAGCGGTTAAAAGCACTAATTCCAAAAGTTCATCGATATTTTTGCCTTTTTTAGCAGAAATCTCAATACAGGGAGTGGTGCCACCCCATTCTTCAGGTAAGAGACCAGCTTCAGCCAATTCTTTTTTGACTTTCTCTGCATCAGCCCCGGGTTTATCAATTTTATTAATGGCCACGACAATAGGAATACCAGCTGCTTTGGCATGATCAATTGCTTCTAGAGTTTGAGGTTTAACGCCATCATCAGCTGCTATTACTAAAATAACTAAATCTGTCACTTTAGCGCCTAAAGATCGGAGTTTAGAAAATGCTTCATGGCCTGGGGTATCAATAAAAGTAATTTTTCTCTTCTTCCCCTCAGACTTAATTTCTGCCTGGTACGCTCCAATATGTTGAGTAATACCGCCAGATTCTTCTTGGGCAACTTTAGTCTTACGAATATAGTCCAAAAGTGTCGTCTTGCCATGATCAACATGACCCATAACTACAACAATTGGTGGTCTTGCCTCGGTGGCAGTTTCTTCTACTTCTTTAGTTTCTTCGATTTCTTCTTTTAGTTCTGTAGTCTTGCCAAAATCAGAAGCAATTAAAGACGCTGTTTCGAAGTCTAGGCTCTGGTTTAAATTGGCTGTAATACCTTCTTTTAAGATCTTTTTTAACAAATCTGTGACTGGGACGTTCAAAAGACTTGCTAAATCCTTAACAATGATTGATTCGGGCAAATAAAGAACATTTTTTTTCTCTTCATCTAAAGATCGAGCAAGTTTTTTCTCTTTGGTTTTGACAGGAGATTTTTTCTTAGGCATCAAAGCTTGAATGATTGTTTGGGCAATTTCTTTTTTGAAAAAATCAGCCTTAGGATCGAGGCCTTCAATTTTTAAACGTCTAAGTTCTCGCCTTAAGCGAGGACCTTCAATCTTCAATTTTTTGGCAATCACCGAAAATGGCACAGCCATAAAGATAAATCAAAATTCAAAAAGCAAAAATAAAAATGATAATTTAAAATGCAAAATTAAGATAGCACAAAAGATAGAAAAAGCAAAGGGAGCTTGCAATGCCCTGCCGCCCTTTGTTCAAAGAAGAGAAAATTGGAGCTTGCTTCATTGAGTACCTCGCAAACTTGTCGAGGGAGGCTCATTGGAGCCAAATGACAATTTTCTCGCTCCTTGAACAAGCGTGCAGGGTGAGGGAGCGCGAGGGTCTCAGGGGCTACCTCGCAAGAAGCCCCTAGACTCTCGCATTTACATATCTTTCTAAAGATTTGAAATCTTAATATTGAATATTGACTGGTGTTCCAATTGAAGCCCAGCCATAAGCCCAAATAGCTACGTCATCAGGTAAACGAATACAACCATGGGAAATGGGCTGACCCAAAGAATTAGCTGGCTCTTTTACTCCATTGATATAAGGTAAAGCATGAATTCCTACACCATCAACTACACCCATCCAATAAGGCATAGCCCAAACTTGACCGTATTCTCCGCCATAGCCCATATCAGACTTAGTAAAAATCGCAAAATTACCGACTGGTGTAGGTGTGGCCCAACTTCCAGAAGAAATAACTGATTGATTAATTAAAGTACCATTTTCATAGAAATACATCATTTGCTGAGAAAGGCTTAAAACAATCCCTCTGCCATCAAAATTAGCTTGAGGAATTTGGGCTTGAGGAGTTTCCTCTTCCTCCTTCTCTTCTTCTACTGTATAGCTAGGAAATTCTTTAAGTTTTGATTTTTCATTTTTTTGAGCAGCAACTTGATTCTCTAAATAGAGATTAGTTTTGGGAGTGGCTTTGGTGATAGAATCAGCTAAAACTGAACCCCAGGTACCTGAAGGATTAATTTTCTGATTAATATAAATATAACCAGCATAGAAAATAACAACAGAGACAAAAAGAGAACAAGAAATTATAAGATAACGAAGATATTTTGCAGATAAAATTGCCCCTTTAGAATGATCTAAAACAGCAATTTTTAACCCCTCCTTTGGCATAATAATCAAGTATAACATATCTTGACCTAAAAATCAAGTTAATGTCCTCTTGAGAGTTGCAAAAAACGACTTTAGTTCTAAAAATTAACCTTGAATTCCCTATCGCTACTGAGAACTAAATTCTCGTTAACACCTTCAGGAATTTTGACTGATCTAGAGCTTGAGAGATTATATCGAAAATTTATTGCTTCAATCCCTGGCTGTTTCTGAAAAAGCAATCCCCAATCTTTAGAAGCTGAATTGGCTAAAGTATAATTTAAGATAAATTTTGTTTTTTCTAATGGATTTAAAGACATTAAGAAAAACAAAATAGTTTTATTTTCCTCCTCGGAAAATTTAACTTCGGCTGTAAAATCTTCTCCGTTTTTGGTGACATTTTTCAAGACAATTCCCTTGGGCAAAGCGATTTCAATTAAATTATCAATCTTGCCGCCAAAACGGATGGGATTTTCTTTGTAATAATATTCCAGCTCAAGCTGATTAGAGACTAAACCTTTCTCATCAATATTAGAAGAAAGATTAATTTTTCTTTCAAGACCTAAAGAACTTTTACAACCATTCATATTGCTGGAATAAACTGCTAAAAAATCCCAAGGATAACTCTTGAGTCTACCAGCCCAGTTATATTGTTCAAGCAAATTCTGAGCTGCGGGATTCTCCAAATAGGCCATTAGTTGCTTATCCTTTAAGTTTTTCAAAACTGCTTCAACAATTTTGATTTTATCTTGAATTGAACTTGATTCAATTTTTGCAAAAAATTTCGGTGCCAAATCAGCTAGAATTTGCTTTGGACTTTGAGAATGATCTTTTTCTTTCTTAAAAGGATTATCAACTTCTACCTTATATTCAACTATGTCCCGAAAATTATCTGCTGATATAGTCACTTCGTAATCCGGCATCTCAATTGGGCCGATAATTTTAAAGATATCAATAATTAAATCTGGAGTGAGAGCAATTACACCATCAACTTGATTTTGCTTGTGCACATTTTTATATGTCCAAATAGCCCGTAGGGCATTGGTTTTAAAATCTAAAGAGGTGGCAGAATTACGTAAATACCACCAAGTATATTGCGATTCAGGAAATATTTTTTGATCAGGCGCCAAGTCAGTTGGTATATCATTAGCCTCTTCTGGTTTCTTAATACTATTGACATCATTTCCTCTCACCAACCAGTCTAGCCAGTATATATCTCTATTAAAAAAACTTAGTTTATCCTTAGAAATTTCCAGCTCGCCATAAGTACCAGAATAGCCGCCCCAATTACGTTCTTCTTTATTATTGGGAAAAAGAAAGAGATAGCGACGATCACCTATCTGACCCAAAGCCCAAAGAATTTCTGATAAATGATTTTGAACAAATTTTAAATCTGTTTTTAACTGTTTTAGACGAGGGTCAAAAACATGATAATAAATTTTAATTTTTGGCTCTTGAATTAAGGAAAATTCTTTGTTCATTTCTTTCAAATAAAAATGAGCTAACCAAAAATCAAATTGCCATTCCCTCAAATTCTCTGGTCTTTTTTTAGTTATTTGTAAAATTAAACTTTTTATTGCCTCAACTCTTTGAGTAACTAACAAAAATCGAGAAAGATCAATTACTTTTCCCTTGAATAAGGGATTAAAACTTAAGAAAACAAAAAATTGGCCCTTATTTTGGGTAGCTATTTTTAGATTATTCAAGGATTCTTCTGCCTGAGAAATTTTCTCTGAACTAACCTGACCTTGATTTAAATTTTTAGCTAAAGTCTCGACTTCTGCTACTTTTCCTTCTAAATAAGGTTTAGAAAAATATAAATTAAAAAAACCTGCTTGCAAATAGACAAAAATTCCTACCAAAAGAATCCAGAAAATTATTCCCTTCCACCAAGAATAATGAAGTTTTTTGCCAGTTAAATCTTCCCACTCGTGCCTGATTTCAAACCAATCGACTTCAGAAGATTTTTGAAATACAGGACTATAAACTCCGTCCAAACGTCTTCTTTGATTGCCCATGACAAGATAAATCTAACACAAAAAATTAGCAAAAACTATGAGCAAAAAGGTTTCAGGTCTAGAGGAATACAGGTTTACAGACTTTTTGAATACCTGTTTACCTCGCCCTAAATTTATTTAGTTCTTCTTCCACTGCTTCGCGCATATTTTTCTTAAAATTAGAACTATCAAAATTTTTAGCCCATTCTCTTATTTTTTGCGGGTCAAAATAATCAGACTTAAAATTTTCTACTGCCTTAACCAAAGATCCGGGAACTGGTTTGGCGAAGAAAATACCCGTTTCATTCTCCTTGATTGTCTCCAAAACTCCACCCTTCCCATAAGCAATTACTGGCCTACCTGAGGCTTGCGCTTCTAAGGGAACAAGGCCAAAATCTTCTTCTTGGGGAAAAATTAAAGCTAAAGATTGAGCATAAAGTTTTTTTAATTCCTCATCAGGCACAAAGCCCAAAAATTCAATATTTTTCGCATTTTGAGCTAATTTTTTCAATTTGGGATATTCTGATCCCTCACCTACAATTTTCAGTTTATAGGGTAGACTTTTGAAAGCTAATAGAGCTAACTCAGTTTTTTTGTGTGGTTCCAATCGAGAAGTCAATAAAAAATAATCTTTTGGTTCTGCAATTTGAAAATTCTCTGTATGAATACCACAATAGATAACTTTAGCTTTGCGACCATAATATTTTTTAATTCGTTTAGCTACATTTTGGCAAGGGGCGAAAATAACATCAGGTCTTTGAGCAGCTAAAAAGTCCCATTCTCGCAAATTTTTAAATGTACTTTTTAGAAAAAATGGTTCTTTGTGTTCTAACCACAAAAATCTAGTAGGCGTATAGATATAACTAATATGTAAAGTTTTCTGGGGCGTAATTATCCCTTTCATAAATTGATGAGAAAGAGTTAAAACCACATCAAAACCTTGTAGGTCAAAACTTTCAGTTGCCTCAGGCATTAAAGGGAAAAAATATCTATATAAAGATTTAGAAAAGGGATAATTATTTAAATAGGAAGTATAAATATTGGGTTTATCTCTCAATTTAGGAGCTAATTTGTCTCGATCTAAAAGAAAAGTAAAAATTGCTGGGTCATTAAATTCTTCAAGCAGATCTAAAAGCACTCTTTCTGCCCCGCCCATTTTGATTAAATATTCATGTGCTAAAGCAAGTTTCATAAATGAAAATAAATTCTAATCTCTAAACTCTACCTGCCTGCCGGCAGGCAGGAATCCTAAATAATTTCAAAATTATAATGTCCAAATGCCCCAAATGAAGTTTAGAATTTTTAATTTTGATCATTATGATTTGTTTAGAGTTTGATGCTTAGAATTTAGAATTTAATTTTTCGCTCAGCGAAAAATTTACGCTGCTCCTCTTCCCGTAAAAACAACCAAAATCGTTTTCAAAAGAATTACCATATCCAGCCAAAAATTCCAATTATGAACATAATAGATATCCAACCTCACTTGTTCCTCAAAATCTAAATCGCTGGCGCCAGAAATTTGAGCCAAACCAGTCATCCCAGGTTTGATAGTCAAAGCTTCTTTATGATGATTCTTGTACTGGGCCACTTCTTCAGGAATATGGGGTCGTGGGCCGACCAAGCTTAAGTCCCCTTTTAAAACATTAAACAATTGAGGCAGTTCATCAATCCAAAATCTTCTCAAAATCTTACCCACACGTGTAATTCTAGGATCATGTTTCATTTTAAAAAGCGGCCCTTTTCGATCATTGTATTTTAAAAGTTTCTTTTTGAGTTTATCAGCGCTAGTAACCATGGAGCGGAATTTATAAAACCAAAACAGGCCGTCTCTACCTACACGTTGATGTTTATAAAACACAGGTCCCTTGGAATCAAGTCTAATAGCAATGGCAATAATCAAAAAAAGAGGTGAAAAAATTACAAGAAGAATTGCAGAGATCACAACATCAAAAATTCTTTTAAGAATTCTACCCCAACCTTCAAGGGGGGTCTTTTTCACAGTTAGGAAAGGCACCCCCGCATAGGAATCGATCTCTACTCGAGCAATGGAAATTTCATATAAATCAGGGATAAAATGCAAAGTAATGCTTTCTTGTCTGGCTAGCTCCTCCAAAAATAAAGCATGATCTTCAGAAATTTCTTTTTCTGCCTGAACAATATCACTAATTTTTAATTTTTCTATTTTTAAAATGAGTTTTTTTAAAGATAGATCTAATGGCACAATTTCCATCACTTTGAAACCAAGGTGAGGAAATTTATTAAATACCTCTTTTAAACGTCGAGCCTCTTTATTGTCTCCCAAAATCAAAACTTTTCTTTGCCCAAAACCTATTTTAAGAAGAAAACGTCGGATTAAACGCAAAAACACTCTTTCTGCAAGAACTAAAACAAAACTTAAAATCCATAAATATATTAAAAGTAATCTTGAGAAATCGGTTTTTTTAGCCAAAAAAATAATGCTTAGACTTAAGACCACACTGACTAAAGTACCGAAGAAAATCCGGATAAATTCAGGGTAAAATCTACCCCTGAAATCAGTAGAATAAAGATCCAAAAAAGCAAAAGTAATAATCCAGATGGGAATAAGGTAAATTAAAAATCCTACATATTCAGAAAAAGGGACTTTAAAACCATAGCTTAAAGCTGTAGGCCCAAATTTAAAACGTAAAATATAAGCTAAAAGGAAAGAAAAAACTAAAGCAATAATATCTAAAATGACTGGGACGAAATGGAACCAGAGTTCTTGTTTTTTTGACACAATTTTAAGGATAACAAAAGAAAATTAAGTTGACAATAATTTATACAGAAATCTGATCTGTAATTAAAATTTCTTGCTATTAATTAACTTGATAGCCGAAAGTAAATCTTCGGCTGTATAATCAGGGTTAACTTTAAACAAGCCATCTTTTCCAGCATAACCAGTCTGAACCAAAATAGTCATACATCCTGCATTTTTACCTGCTAAAATATCACTGGTTTTATCTCCAATAAGAAACGAATGATTTAAATCTAGATTAAATTCTTTTTTGGCTTTTAAAAGCATACCTGGCCCAGGTTTCCGACAATGACATTTTTTCCGATATTTTTTTATTTTTGCTTCAGGATGATGGGGACAGAAATAAGTTTCTTTAATTCTGATATTCTTTTTTGCCAATTTATTTTTTAACCAGCGATCTAATTTTTGAAAATCTGCTAAAGTATGAATTCCTTTAGCTACGCCAGCTTGATTGCAGATTAAAAAAACTAGAAATTGATCAAAATTGATCGCTTTTAACCCTGCTAAAGCATTTTTTTCAAATTCAAACTCTCTAATTTTATGCAAGTGATTTTTTTCTTTATTAATTACCCCATCTCGATCTAAAAAAATGGCCTTTTTTGTTTGTTGAGACATATTTAGCAGCTTATCTTTTTGACTGAAAGGCCTGAAAAATCAAACTTAAATTCTTGAGGTTTAATTTTAAATTTCTTGGCTTCTTTTTTGATGGCATTTTTTTTATTGGGTTGGCATAAAATTAACATATGGCCTCCACCTCCAGATCCAGCAATTTTACCTCCTAAGGCTCCTACTTTTTTAAATTTCTCATATAAAGAATCAATTCTTTGATTGGAGATCAAAGGAGTAAATTTTTTCTTTAGCTGCCAAGCCTGATCCAACAATTGTCCTAATTTATTTAAATCAGAGGATAATAAGGCTTTTTTAACCTCAAAAGTGATTTTCTTTGTTGCAAGCATTGCCCTGATAGTTTCTTTATTGGTTTTGATATTTTTTATTTGGTCTTTCATCAATTTATCTGGCGATATTCTTTTACCTATATCCAATAAAATTAAGGCATTTTCCAATTGACGAATAGTTTTTGAAAATAATCTCAAAGGAATTACTTTTACTTTGGTAGCGCCTCTAAATTCCATCCAATTTATCCCACCAAAAGTCGAGGCATATTGATCCTGTCTGCCACCTAAATTTTTTAGCTTTTTTCTTTCTAAATTAAAAGCCAGTTGAGCAATTTTATACTTATTAAGTTTGAGTTTTAAAAGCTCATTGAAACCACCGATCAGACTGACAAAGAGACTAGAAGAACTACCTAACCCAGGGGAAGAAATGCCCATGCGAATTTGAATGTCGAGTCCTTCTGGTTTCTGATAAAAATGCTTGATCACTGCTAAAACTTGATCGAATTTGTCATCATGGCTAATTTTTTTAATATTAGGGTAAACAATTTTTTTTAAGCCATTAAGTTTAATGGTTAATTTTTTATCTTTTCTTAATTTGAGACCTATGTCAGTGTATTTATTAATAGTAGCGTTGACTACCGTTCCATTATATTTTTCCGGGAAAGGAGAAACATCTGTGCCCCCACCGGCAAAACTTATTCTTAAAGGAGCTCTACTTTTTATCACCATTGTCATATTTGATTTTATTGTTTTATATAAAACAAATATAATTTCTGTTGCTTTCTACAAAGATAAAATTATCGTATCACCAAAAAATACCTCTATTCAATAGTTCAATAGATTTCTAGATAGATTTTTCATTTTATTTCTTCTAGAATCAAAATTTATCCAAATTTTCAAGCCAAATATTTCCACTCTTAGCCCATGTATAATGATCTAAAATTAATTCTCTAGCATTTTTACCAATTCTTTGCCTTTCTTTTTTATTATTTAATAATTCTAAAATTTTCTTGGCCATTTGTTGAGGTTTTTTTGGATCAACAATAATCAATTGTTGATTATTTTTTGCCTCCGGAATACCAGCTGCACTTTTTGGAGTGGCAATCACAGTTTTTCCTAAAACCATACCCTCTAAGACTTTATTTTGAATACCTGCCCCTAATCTTATGGGAGCGACGACTAATTTTGATTTTTCTAAAATCGAGTAAGGATCCTCAACGAAACCAGTAATTTTAATCCCTGGATATTTTTTTAATTTAAGAATTCGTTCTGTCGGATTAGCGCCAATAATATAAAATTCAATGTTTTTAATTTTTTTTCTGACGAGAGGAAAAACATCTTTGGCAAAATATAAAACCGCATCTTCATTGGGTAGATAATTTAATTTGCCAATAAAACTCAATTGATTTTTTTCTTGATTTCTCAATTTTCTATTAATGAGTTCTTCTTTCACAGCCATAGGCAAAACTACAATTTCTTTATCTTTAATTTTGGCATTTCTCAAAATATGTTCCTTATCAGATTGAGTATTAATAAAAGCTAAGTCAAAATTTTTTAAGATTTTCGCTTCATATCGGACAATTCGATCTTTTTCCAAAAAATACATTATTTGCCAGAAACCTTTCACTTCCTTAAGTTTCAAGGCATCTTGATAATGCTTGGAAAGAGCATCATGAAAATCAATCACTTTAGCGATATGTAAGTTTTTGGCATATTCAGCTGTTCTAATATAATTGCAATAAATTAAATCATATTTTTGATAATTTCGATCAAGCCAGTCTTGTACTTTTCTAAAATAAAAATAATGAACTTGAATAGGTTTTCTGGATATAAGACCTTTCAGAGCGTTGAGTTTAAAATGAAAAGAAGGAAAAGAGAAAATAAAAATCTTCCTAAAAACTTTTTTCAGCTCTTTGACATGATTTTTATCTATGACTTGGTCGCTAATGCATAAAAGATCAAGATCATAAATTTTCCTTAAAATTTTAGCGTGATAATAAGATCGAATTCTGGCGCCAGAAAAAAGAGGATAAGGTAAATAACAGGCTAAAACAAGGATCCTTTTCCCAGCCCGAGGCTGGTCGGCTTTGGGCCGATTTTTTTTAATCATTTTTTCTCTCCATTTAAAACTGCCAACCAACAATAATATTTTAAATATGAACAGAAGAAAAGCAAAAAAGAATCTAAAGCAAATAAAATTTTTCGACTCAGACGATATAAAAAATCAGATTTTAAAAAAATTTTGAAGCCAAAACTTAAAATAGTGAGCAGATAAAAACCTTTGATTTGGAGTTTGAAATATTTTTCAAGTATCTTAAAATCTTTGATTTTTAGGGGATGTTCAAATTTAGTTCGGCCGAAAGGTGTCTTTTTACGATACCAGTTAACAATCAAATTCATACCTAGAGGTTCAAGAAAAATTATCTTGCCTCTTTTTTTGAGAACCCGATAAATTTCGGGTAAGGCTTTTTTAAGATCTAAATGATGCAAAATCGCCTCGCCTAAAACCAGATCAAAAGCATTGTTTGCAAATTTCAAACTATGAACATCCATCAATATGACTTTGACTTTGCTATTTAATTTTTTCTTGGCGATCCTTTGATTGATTTTCTCAAGAGATTTTTGAGAAATATCAATTCCAACTACGCTTTTAAATCCCTTCTTAAGAAACCTTTCTATTTTGGTATCACTACAACCCAAAACTAATAATTTTCCCCTGCCTTTAACTAGTTGATCAAAATATTGGTCAATTTCCTGATTATCTCGATAAAAAAAAGCATATTCTGACCGATTGCCAGTCATAATTTTTTTATCCTGAAACTCTGCTTCTTTTTTTACGATCTTTCTAAAGTCGTCCTCGACCATAATTTGCGGTTATAAAATCCCAAGTGCCCCAAAAAATCATGGGCAGGGAAGAAAAATTTCTCGTCAAAATCAATTTGAAAAAATAACCTAACCACCGTCTCATGAAAAATGAGCCTAAAATCGAAGGCCA
>Ga0172362_10002596_pt1 | contig 15659 bp, 13 predicted proteins | sample LakKivs1_kivu2a2_FD_114534 | JGI IMG/M metagenome (GOLD analysis project Ga0172362, IMG submission 114534) | Sediment microbial communities from Lake Kivu, Rwanda - Sediment s1_kivu2a2 | ecosystem: Environmental > Aquatic > Freshwater > Lake > Sediment | place: Rwanda: Western Province, Lake...
CCGCTGGCAATCGCCAGATTCAGTGATGTTGCCCTACCCTTCATGGGGATGCTGAGCGTCACATCACATGCCGCCGATTGCGCCGGGGTGAGCCCCTGGCGCTCGCTGCCCATCAACAAAACCAGGGGGCGTGTATAGGTTTTAACCTGGCGGTAATCCTGGGCGGCGTGAGCCGAAGTGCCATAGATGGTAAACCCATTGCCTTTGGCCCAATGTGAAAATTCCAGGAAAGAAGCTGATACCAGCGGGTACCAAAAAATGGCTCCCATGCTGGCCCTCACCGAGCTGGGATGGAAGGGATCGGCGCTATACTGGTCGCTATCGGGGTCGTCCAGCAGTAACAGCCCGCTGGCACCCACCGCATCGAGGGTGCGCAGGATGGTGCCGATATTGCCCGGGTCTTGAGGAGCCACAAGCGCCACCCCAAAAGGGAAATTGCCGGCAGAGAGATGCTCCAGGCTGGTATGGCGTTGATGAACCACAGCCAGGATCCCCTGCGGGTTATCCTTGCCTGCCAGGCTGGAGAATGTGTCGCTGCTGACCGCATAGCACACCGTCCCGTGATGTGACTGCTCATCGATAAGCTGGCGGGCAAATTCGCTGCTCAGCAGCTGAGGCGCGTAACAAATATACTCGACCGCGGCGTGCGCCTCGATCGCTTCTCCCACGTGGTGGATGCCTTCCACCACGAACAACCCGGAGCCAAGGCGTTCTTTCCGGTGGTTGAGCAGCTGCCTGATTTGTTTAATCTTGGGGTTTTCGCGGCTGGTCAGCGTGGCCATTCTGGTTCAAAGGTATCCATGTGAGCACGGAAGTGCCTCTGCCGGGCTCAGATACAACCTCGATATCCCCGCCCATTTTACGCGCACGCGTGCGCATGTTCGCCAGGCCATGCCCCAGAACAAGGTTCACCTTGTTCACATCGAACCCCACCCCATCATCGGTGATTTCAAGCAAAATGCGCCCTTTTGCCTGCCACAGGCTGACCTTAGCCTGGTGGGCGACGGCATGTTTGGCGATATTGGCCAGCGCTTCCTGCGATATGTGGAATAATGCCGTTGAAATTGCCGTGGGCAGTATCAAGCTTCCTTTTTCAGGCCCGTCCAGGCTGATTTTCAAGCGCGTATGGGTGCGGGTATCATCGATCAGGCGCTGCAAGCTGTCTATGAGGTCTTCACCGCGCAGCTGGAACGGCCGCAAATCCATGATATACGTGCGGATATCGCGAATGATGCCGTTCAGGCCTTCGATGGCCTGCTCGAGCTTTTCCAGCGCCTGCTTTGGATTGGTTTCCACTTCCATGCGGGCATAATCAAGCGCCAGGCCAATGGCATAGATAGATTGTATGATGCCGTCATGCAGGTCCATACCGATACGCTCGCGCTCCTCCAAAACCGCCAGCTTCCGTGCCTGCTCGTTCAGGCGCACATTTTCGATGCTCGTACCTGCCCAGGTGCCGATGGAACATAACAAATTGATCTCGCGCTGCTCCAACTGCTGCATTTTGCGCGTGGCCACCCCCAGCACGCCGATGACATTCGTATGGGCGACCAGCGGGATGCAAGCCAGGCATTGAAAACCTGCGTTAACCACATCGTGCCGTAAAAATCTCACGTCGTGTTGCAGGGAATTAGTCACCATGGGCCTGGCGCTCTCCGCCACCATTCCCACGAAGCCCTCGCCCAGCCGGAACTGATCTTTGGTCCAAAATGCCTCGGCTGCTTCACCGCGATGCATCGCCATGCGTAAGGACTGCCCATCTTCCTCGGTAAGGAAGATTTCGCCGGCCTCCACTCCCAGGTACGACATGACATAATCGAGTATCTTTTCCAGGAGTTTATCGATCTCGCTGGTATCGGCAAGCATCTCACCGACATCATTCAGCAATTTCAGGTCTTTATTGCGCTGGGAAAGCGATTCGTCCCTTTGCTTAAGTTCTTCGTACATGCGGGCATTGGTTATTGCCACTGCCGCGTATGCAGCCAGCATCTCGATCACGCGCTCATCATCACGGGTGAATTCGGTGTAGTCTTCCTTGTCGGTCAGGTAGATTTGGCCGAGCAGCTGGTTGCCGGAAAGAATAGGCACCCCCAGGAAACTGGTCATGGGTGGATGGTGATCAGGGAAGCCGACGCTGCGGCTATCGCGCGAAATATCCGGGATGCGGATGGTGCGGCGCTCTTTGGCGATCGCCCCAATCAATCCCAGGCCGACAGGTGGGTGATCAATCTGGTGTATCTCATCAGAGGTCATTCCAACCGGGATGAACTTGACCAATACCCCTGTTTCATCCAGCACTCCCAATGCGGCGTAACGTGCACCCGACTGTTCACGCGCCAGCTGGGCAATCCGTTCCAGGACGATATCCACAGATAGGTCGCTAACCAGCTCAAGACTGGCGCGATGGAGTGCAACCAATCGGGCTTCTATCTCTTCGCGGGTTAACAATACCATACAGGATACCTCAATACACTAATATTTTACCTTAATTGGTAATTTTTGGCACATATAGCTTCTCTCGCGATGCCTTTAATGCATAGCACAGCAACGTGCCCGGTGGCAGGCAGACCAGCGTTATATTCTACAACATCGAAAATGACTTTAACATCGCCGGGAGCATCGACATGTTGCATACTTTTCAAACCACGGGGATGTTTGAACATTTTTAATCCATGCCAAGTAATGGTAATGGAGCTTACACCCGCGTTCCCAGCTGGCGAGGAGATATTTTTGATGGATCATGATCGATCTACCGAAAAAGCTGAACAAGCATTAGGCTGCATATCCGCAGGGCACATCCTGGATGTGGCCACGGGTAATGGAAGCTTCATCACCTTCCTGCTGGACAACCTCAAAGACTTTACCGAGATCACCGCCATCGACTTTACTGAGCGTCCACTGCAAGCAGCCCGCGAGGTGTATCCGCAGGATAATATTCACTTCCTGTGCATGGACGCCGTCTGCTGCGACTTTCCAGATGATCATTTCGATACAGTCTGCATCGCCTTCTCCCTACATCACATGGACGACTTAGCCGGTGTGCTGGCCGAGATGCTGCGGGTGTGCAAACCGGGGGGATATTTCATCATCAATGAAATGTACCGTGATGCCCAATGCGAGACCCAGCTGACCCATGTTTTGTTGCACCACTGGTGGGCGGCAATCGATACCGCAGGGGGAATCAGCCACCACGAGACCTATACCCGCCGGCAGATTATCGAGATTATCGATAAGCTGGGATTGAGCTCAACAGATTATTATGACCTGCTGGACCTCGACACAGACCCAAAGGACCCCGTGCTCATCCAGGAGCTGGATAAAATTATCGACCGCTACCAGCAGCGCATCCAGGATTTGCAAGGTGAAGCAGCTTTATGCAGGCAAGGTGAGCGGTTGCGCCAGCGTGTCCACCAGGTGGGGTTCCACGCAGCTACCAACGTGCTGATGATCGGTAAAAAATAGGTCGCAGGAGGGGATGCAATGGTCAAACAACACAGGCTCTTATCGATGATCCTGTTGGTGAGCCTGCTACTCGCGGGTTGTGGGGTACAACATCTCCCCAGCGCAAGCCAGCCCATTACTGTAGCGCCAACGGTCGATTTTGACAGCTTCGTGGAAGATTCCTACCGCAGCCTGCTCAGCCGGGACCCCGAGACAGTGCTCGAGCTGGGGCTCTCAGAGGCTTTCGGTACGCCCACCGACCAACTGACCAATATCTCAGACGAATATATCCGCCAGACCCACGCGCTGGAAACGGGGACCCTGACTTTACTCAAGCAATATGAACGTTCGACACTGACAGCCGAACAACAGGTAACGTATGATATCTATGATTGGTACCTCGCCGACCGAGTGCAAGGTCACCAGTTCATGTATGACGATTACCCGGTCAACCCCACCGTATTCAGCGTCCACCTCGACCTGCTGCAATTTTTCACCGATCTGCGCCCGGTGACCAACCTGCAGGATGCCCAGGACTACATCGCCTGCCTGTACCAGGTGGATACCAAGTTTGCCCAGTTGGTGGATGGGCTAAAGCGCCGGGAAGCCAGCGGGGTGACACTACCGCTTTTCCTGGCCAATTGGATCATCCAAGACTTGAACGGCATTGCCGAAAGCGATGCTGCTTCGACCCCTTACTACACCGCTTTCGCCGCCAAAGTAAATGCCCTCGATCAAATTGATGCTGCGCAAAAACAAGAACTGCTCGAGCAGGCCATGGAAGCGATTATTGGCGCGGTGATTCCGGCGTACCAATCGCTGGTGCGATATTTTGAGCATCTAACTACGGTTACCAATAATGATGCGGGGGTATGGAAATTCCCCGGCGGTGACAGCTATTACAGCTACTTGCTCAAGCATTACACCACCACTGAGCTAACTTCCGGGCAGATCCACCAGGCAGGACTGCAAGCCCTGGAGCGCATCCACGTTGAGATGCGCACGATTTTTGACCAGCTGGGTTACCCCCAAAGCGAAAGCCTGCCCCAGTTATACACGCGCGTGGCCGTCGATGGCGGCATCCTTTATGGGAATGCTATCGTCAGCGGGTATGAGCAGATCATTGACCAGGCCAATGAAAATATCGCCTGCGCTTTCGACCTGCGCCCGGAGATAGGCGTGATCGTGGTCGGCGGACCTACCGGGGGCTATTACGTTACACCCGCCATCGACGGCTCGCGCCCCGGCATGTTCTACGCTCAGGACAGCGGTGCCCAGCCTAAATTCAGCATGCCCACCCTGGCCTACCACGAGGCCATACCCGGGCATCACCTTCAATTAGCCATTGCCCAACAGCTGGACCTGCCTTCCATCCGCCGCAATGCAGAGTTTACCGCCTTCGTTGAAGGCTGGGCATTATATGCCGAGAGACTAGCGCTTGATTTGGGTTTTTATGAGAATGACATCTATGGCAATCTCGGGCGCTTGCAGGCCGAGGCTTTTCGGGCCGCGCGGCTTGTGGTTGACACAGGCATTCATGCCATGCAGTGGAATTTTAACCAAGCGGTGAAATTCATGGTTGAAAATACCGGAATGCCGCAATCTCAGCTGCAAGCTGAAGTCAGCCGCTATATTTCCATCCCCGGCCAGGCCACTGCTTACTATATCGGATATACTAGGATCATGGAATTGCGGCAGCGCGCCATGCACCAGCTGGGTGAGCAATTTGACCTGAAGGAATTCCACAACCTGCTGCTGGGTAATGGTGGCATGCCGCTGGATGTGTTGGAGGAGGTGGTTGAGCGCTACCTCCAGCAAAAATTGAGCGGAGGGTGACCTGCCTATGAAGGATTTGATCTTTGCATTCATGCTTGGATCGGGGGAAGCTGAAAAGGATGCCTTGAGGTTGGCGAGCAGCATCCGCACATTCGGCGGGGAGCTGTGCTTTAACCCCATCTGGCTGGTCAGTGGCAGGAGGGAAGAGGAGCTATCAGAGGCAACCCGCCAGAAGATTTTCTCGCTTGGGGCGCGCCTGGTCACGTTCGACCCACAGTCCATCCAGCCGAAAGTAGCTTTTTCAAGCTTTGTGAGCGCAGCGGCCATTGCAGAGGGCATGGCACAGGGGGAGGCAAGCTTCCTGACCTGGTTGGCTGCCGACACAATGGTCCTCCAGCCGCCGATTGACATGCTTTTGCCGGCCGGGAAAAGCCTGGGAGCCTGCCCGGTGCACCTGAAATTACTCGGCTCGCAGTTCAACGAGCCCATCGATGAATATTGGGGGGTGGTTTACCGGCACTGCCAGGTGGAGGTAGCCGATATTTACCCGATGCAAACAGTGGTGGATGAGCAGCTGGTGCGTGCTTACTTCAACGCTGGACTGCTGGTGGTGCGCCCCGAGCGCGGCTTGCTACGCGCATGGCAATCACGCTTCGAGAAGCTGGCCGGCTTGCCGGAATTTGGCGCATTTTATGGACAAAATGAGCTTTACGAAATTTTCATCCACCAGGCGATCCTGGCAGGCTGCATATTGGCCTTATTAAAACAGGAAGAATTGCAGTTGTTGCCATTCGAGATGAATTACCCCCTGCATTTGCACACCAGGGTGGCTCCATTCCACCGGCCTAAGAACCTGGAGCAGCTCATCACCTGCCGTTATGAGGAATATGGCGGGTTCTTTGGTAATCCCAACCTGGATAAACTGATCCACATCGAACAGCCGCTCAAAGATTGGCTACAAGCCCAGAGGTAATCGCCTCCGCCCAAATTTCCAGAATAATGTATGGCGGCAAACAGGCATTCCAGGCTAAATATTCGCAGCATGAGGCAAGCAGATTTAGCCTTTGCCACACAATGCACAGCCGCCGAGGGCTGGCTCAGCGAAAACCTGCACACCCTGGAGGGGTTCTTCCTGTATGATCCATATGGCTGCCTGGTCGCAGAGCAGGATGACCATCCCGTCGGAATATGCATCGCCACCTGCTATGGCGCCAGCGGCTTTATCGGCGAACTGATCGTGAGGCCGGAGGCGCGCGGGATTGGGGTGGGCACAGCGCTGTTGAACCAGGGGGTCAGTTACCTGAAGAACCGTGGAGTGAAGACGGCTTACCTGGATGGCGTGATTAGGGCCGTGGGCTTATATGAACGCAATGGTTTCCACAAGGTGTGCCGCTCATGGAGGTTTAGCGGGCAGCTCGGTGGTGAGTCCAGCCGGCATACACACCGCATGTCCGAAAGCGACATGGGTGAAGTGCTGTCGCTCGACCAGCATGCATTTGGAGAAGACCGGGGTTTCTTCCTGCGGCGCAGGTTCGCCAGTTATCCTGAGCTAAGCTACGTGCTGGTGAGGGCAGGCCGCGTCGCTGGCTTTATGTTGGGGCGTAGAGGCCAGGATTGGGTCTCGGCGGGCCCGTGGGTCATCAGCGAGCAGGCTGAAAAACCCGCCGCGCTGCTCAGCGCCTTTGCCTACGGGTTGGGAGGCCAGCCGTTCAGCCTGGGGGTATTGGATTCCAACCCTAAGGCCTGCAACTTATTACGTTCGCTCGGTTTCGTTGAAAGTGAGGACAGCCCCTGGCGCATGGCACTGGGCGCCTCAGAAAACCTCGGCGCCCTCCCGCATTGTTATGCGGTGGGCTCAGCCGCCAAAGGGTGATACTGCCCCTACTCAACAAAAAAATATAGTTATGGTTTGCCTGGCAGGTGGGCTTCTTCGAGGCTGGGCTCGAATAGCTCGACGGGGTTGCCCGACGGGTCCTCCACGATGATCTGCCTGCCACCCACACCAGTGACAATCTCGTTGCGGAAGCTCACCCCGGCTTTCCGCAACCCCTCCACCATCGTATCCAGGTCACCCACCTGGATGGCAAAGCGATTCCAACCCCCCGGCTGCTGCTGCCGCCCATCTGGCATGGGCTGCCCTCCACCACCCTGCGGGTTGGGTACGCTGAGCACCAGGCGCAGGTCACCGCGCGAAAGCATGGCGAAGGGAGGTGCCGGGTGCATATCAAGATGGAACCCCAGCTGCTGGGTATAAAAGGCGATAGCAGCCTCGATATCGGTGACAATGTAACGGACCTGGACCATGACTAGTTCCCTTTCAATCCAGCCATATTTATTCGTGGCTGAATTTCTCCCCACTTTGAAAAGCTATTATAACAGGCTGGAGGGTTTCAATGCCCAAGCAAAAGCACTTGTTTTCACCAGGCCAGGTATCGAAATTATCGCCTCAGCGGGTGCGATTATCCTGCCAGATCAGCTGCTTGTTCGTGCGAGTGATTAAGAAATCGGGGCATTTGCCATCACCCTTACCGGTAATGCCGCCATCCGGCGAGCACAGCACCGCACCCTGGGAATCGTACACAACGCTGGCAATGTCGCAGCAGTGGGCGGGTACGAAATACACACTCTGTCCGTTATACTGGTAGCTCCAGATGGATAAGGGCGGGTTGCCCACCGGGTCAGCCAGGAAATTTCTGATCAGCTGGTCCACCCAGGCAGGGTTGCCTGATTGGCTTGCCTGGGCGCAGCCGGCGAGCAATACGACGATGATGGTGAGCACAAAATAGGTCTTTTTCATTTTCCATTCCGAGGCTCCAGCCAGTAGCCGGATGAATTTAGATTACTATGATGAATAAGACGTCCAGCTCGACCTTTCAGTTCCAAATGATCATCTTCATGGCAGCCAGATCACCTGCATCACCCCGTCGCCCAGGTCTCCCAACGATTGCTTAGTTTATCCGGTGTTGTCTCTTCTGAGGGCACCTACAGGATTACGGACAGTTATACCTGATTTTTGCGATTATTGTTATCTGGTTTACAGGTTTTTACTCAGGTAATAGCGTTGATGGCCGGGTGGAAAATCTTCCAAGACCCCGAATACCTGGTAACCGTGCTTCTTATAAAACTCTGGTGCCTGGAAACTGAACGTGTCCAGGTAGGCGTGAGTTGCCCCACGTTTTCGACCCTCTTCTTCAGCTGCTCGTAGTAGCTGGTGCCCATATCCCTTGCCGCGCAAGCCTTCTTGGATCCACATCAGGTTGATGAACAACCAGTTCCAATGGGTCTCACCGATGATGCCGCCTAAGACAGATCCATCGGGTGCATACAGGGCGTAACATAACAAGACAGCCCGGCCATCTCCCGCCTGTTGCGTGTTGTATTCGCGGATGCCTCCCCCGATGATCTCCCAGGCTGGTGGGTCGAGGTATTGAATTGTATAGTCGTCAGGCATTAGGTACTCCTTTTATTGAATATTCATCGATACATTATATCGATTAAACCGGGTATGTCAGTGATAAAAACCAGACCCAAATTGTGGAGACAGCCTGCAAATTTCGGATATCACCATGTCGGTATGAGTTGATCTTAAGACCTGGCGTTTGAGGCTGCACCTCTGTAAGTCATAATGACAGCCTGCAGCGACTTTTTTAGAATCGCCGAAAACGGGCCAGTGAGTAAGCAAATTTAAATCTGCCTGACCCAATCTGATAGCTTTTGCCAGCCCCTGCAGATAGACTAAATGGGGTTGGTTCGGTATACTTATTTCAGGCTAACTGGTGAGAATGAAATGGAATTGGAAACTAAAGGATCGCGCATTCCCGGTTTTTATAACCTGACGCTTGAGCAACGCCTGGCTGAATTGGCCCAGCGTGGCGAATTATCCGCAGACGAGATCGACGTGTTACGCGGCAAGGCCGGCTTAACCGCTGATCAAGCTGACCACATGATCGAAAATGTGGTGGGTATCCACGCCCTGCCGCTGGGCATGGCTTTGAATTTCCTGGTCAACGGGCGTGAAGTGCTGGTGCCCATGGCCATCGAAGAGCCCTCCGTGGTGGCAGGGGCATCGTTCATGGCCAGGCTGGCACGTGCCGGGGGAGGCTTCATCGCCCAGGCTGACCCGCCCGAGATGATCGGCCAGATCCAGCTGCTGTGCCTCACCGACCTCACGGCTGCCAGGCAGGCCATCCAGGAGCAAGAGGCATCCTTGCTGGCCGAAGTTGCTGAGCTAGACCCAGTGCTGGCACGCCTGGGAGGTGGCCCGCGCCACCTGGAAGTGCGTACCATCGCCGAATCGCCCATCGGGGCCTTCCTGGTGGTGCACCTGATCTACGATGTGCGGGATGCCATGGGCGCCAATGCTGTCAACACCGCCGTGGAGCGGCTGGCCCCCCGCCTGGAGAGCATCACGGGCGGCAAAGCCCACCTGCGCATCCTCTCTAACCTGGCCGACCGGCGCCTGGCGCGCGCCAGCTGCACCATCCCACTCAACCAGCTGGCTTTCGATGATTATCCCGCTGAAGACGTGCGCGATGGCATCATCTCTGCCTGGGCCTTTGCCGCTGCCGACCCCTACCGGGCAGCCACCCACAATAAGGGCATCATGAATGGTGTGGACCCGGTGGTGATTGCCACAGGCAACGACTGGCGTGCCATCGAGGCCGGAGCGCATGCTTATGCCGCCCGGCACGGCTGGTACACCTCGCTCTCCACCTGGGCCCAGGATGAACAGGGAGACCTGGCAGGCAGCCTGGAGATGCCCATGGCAGTGGGGATTGTGGGCGGGGCCACCCAGGTGCACCCGGTCGCCCAAATAGCTATAAAATTGATGGGGGTTACAACTGCGGCGCAGCTTGCGGAGATCATCGTATCGGTGGGGCTGGCCCAAAACCTGGCTGCCCTGCGCGCCCTGGCCACCGAGGGTATCCAGCGCGGCCATATGAGCTTGCACGCCCGCCAGGTGGCTGTCGCGGCTGGCGCCGAGGGTGACGCCATCGAAAAGCTGGCCGCCCAGCTGGTGGCCGAGAAGGCTGTGCGCATCGACCGGGCAAAAGAAATCCTCCTGGAGTTGAAAGACAAGGCTGGTTAATCTGATTTTGACCTATCGTGCCGGCATGCATGCAGCTACTGGTGGACGGGCAGCGGTAAACAAAACAACTCTTAATCATTAAGCAAAATATTAAAATGATATACTACACAGTTGCCTGGTTAACGGGCCAAAAATGAAGTCAAGGAAGAAGTAATTATATGGAAATTTCACGGTCCAATCTGAAGCCCATGATGCTCCAACCCACCCACCCGGTCGGGATTATTGGCTATGGGGCTTATGTACCACGTTACCGCCTGCCCGCCAAGGAGGTGGCACGCATCTGGACGGACGGCTCCGGTGGGCTGCCCATTAAAGAAAAAGCCGTGCCCGGCCTGGACGAAGATGTGGCCACCATGTCTATCGAAGCAGCCCGCAACGCCATGTCGCGGGCGGGCATCCATGCAGAGGATATCCGCGCCGTCTGGGTGGGCTCAGAATCGCATCCCTATGCCGTCAAGCCCACCTCCACCATCGTGGCCGAGGCCATCGGGGCGGTGCCCTACGTGCAGGCCGCCGATTGGGAGTTCGCCTGCAAGGCTGGTACTGAGGCCATGGTGGCAGCCATCGGTTTCGTCGGCTCGGGCATGGCTCATTATGCGATGGCCATCGGCATGGATACCGCCCAAGGGCGCCCAGGTGACGCCCTGGAATACACCGCCGGGGCAGGCGGGGCAGCCTTCCTGCTCAGCCCAGCTGAGGAAGCATTAGCCGTGTTCGAGGGTTCCTATTCCTATGTGACCGACACCCCCGATTTCTGGCGGCGCGAGCACCAACGCTACCCCGAGCACGGGCAGCGCTTCACCGGCGAGCCGGCTTATTTCAAGCACATTGTGGAAGCTGCCCAGGCACTCATGGAAGGCACCCACACCACCCCTAAGGATTATCGCTGGGCGGTTTTCCATCAGCCTAACTCGAAATTTCCCCAGCGGGTGGCTGCCCAGCTGGGGTTCAGCAAGGAGCAGATTGCCCCCGGGCTGCTGGTGGGGGTGATCGGCAACACCTATGCCGGTGCAGCGCTCATCGGCCTGACCGGTATTTTAGATGTGGCCGAGCCGGGTGACAAAATCCTGATGGTCTCCTTCGGCTCAGGAGCCGGCTCGGACGCCTTTGCCATCCGCGTAACCGAGGCGATTTTGGCACGGCGCGACCGTGCCCCCAAAACGCAGGAATACATCGCTCGCCGCACCGAGATCGATTACGGCACCTACGTACGCTACCGCGGCAAGCTGGCCATGCAGTGAGCCGGACAAAATGGGGAGCGTAAACCTATGAGCGATGTCATCATCGCCGGCATCGGGCAGACCGATGTCGGCGAGCACTATACCATCTCCTTGCGCGACCTGGCCCTCACCGCCCTCGAAGCTGCCATACAGGATGCCGGCGGCCTGCGACCCGACATCCTGTTCGTGGCCAACATGGTGGCCCCTGCCGCCTCCCATCAGGCGCACCTGGGAGCATTGATCTCCGATTACAGCGGCCTGGCGGGCATCGAGGCATCCACCATCGAAGCCGGGGGAGCCTCGGGTGGCGCAGCCCTGCGCATGGGCTATTTTTCCATTAAATCTGGCGAGGCCAGGGTGGCTCTGGTGCTGGGGATAGAGAAGGTGACCGACCAGCTGGGCCCGGGCGCCGAGGCCATCCATACCCTCAGCGAGGATAGCGACTACGAAGCCGTGCAGGGCCTCACCCCCAACGCCCAGGCTGCCCTGCTCATGCGGCGCTATATGCACCAGTACAATGTGATGCATGATGCGTTCGCCAGTTTCCCCATCCTGGCCCATGCCAATGCCCTCACCAACCCGCACGCCATGTACCACAGCCAGGTGTCTTTGGAGGCCTATCACAACGCCGACCCTATCAGCGAGCCGCTCACACTGTTCGATGCGGCTCCTGTTGCCGATGGAGCTGCCGCAGTGATCCTCACCCTGCCCGAGCTGCTGCCAGCCGGCTACAAGCATCCGCTGGTGCGCATCACCGGCTCCAGCCTGGTTACCGACCGGCTGGCCATCCACGACCGTACCGACCCGCTGGCATTCGAGGCAGCCTGCCACTCGGTGGAACGCGCCTGCCGCCAGGCTGGCATCCTGCCGAGTGATGTGGACCTGTTTGAGCTGTATGATTCTTATTCCATCTATGCCGCCCTGGCTCTGGAAGCGGGTGGTTTTGCCAAACCCGGCGAGGGTTGGAAGCTGGCGCAGGAAGGCAAACTAAACCGTGATGGGCAACTGCCCATCGCCACCCTGGGTGGGCTGAAGGGTCGCGGTAACCCAGGCGGCGCCACGGGCGTGTACCAGGCCGTGGAAGCCGCCCTACAGCTGCGCCAGCAGGCTGGAGATAACCAGGTGGAAGATGCCCGCCGGGCGCTTATCCAGTGCTTGGCCGGACCAGCATCCTCGGCGGTAACCCATGTATTGGAGGCGCTATGAAAGTTGGCCTCGTGCTGGTGATTGCAGAACGCAAAGATATGGGGCGGGCTTACAGCTACCAGGAGACGCGGGAGATAGCCCAGCAGGCAGAGGAAGCGGGGTTTGATTGCCTGTGGCTGTACGACCACCTACTCTACCGCCCTGAAGGCGAGCAAGCCATTGGCATCTGGGAATGCTGGACATTCCTCTCCGCCCTGGCAGATGCCACCCGGCGTGTGGATCTGGGCACGCTGGTGGCGTGCAACTCTTTCCGCAACCCGGCGCTGCTGGCCAAGATGGCCATTACCCTGGATGAAGTTTCGGGTGGCAGGCTGATTCTTGGGCTGGGTGCCGGATGGAACAAGCCTGAGTATGATGCCTTTGGTTACCCGTTCGACCACCGCGTGGACCGCTTCGAGGAAGCTTTGCAGATCATCCGCCCGCTGCTCACGGAGGGTCGGGTGGACTTTAAGGGTAAATATTATCAGGCACGCGATTGCGAGGTGAGGCCGCGAGGACCACGCCAAAATGGTCCACCCCTGATGGTGGGCTGCGGCGGCACGCGCATGATGCGCCTGACCGCCCGCTATGCCGACCTGTGGAATTCGGGCTATTTTGGCCATCCCGGTACATTTGCCCAACCCCGCCAGGAGTTCCTGGATGCGTGCGCAGATGTGGGGCGCGACCCAGCTTCTATAGGGGTCACAGCCATGTTATACGTGCATTACCCCAAAATGATGCCCCTACCTGATGACCTTGACTACCCGCCCATTATCGGCACACCTAGCCAGGTGGCCGAAGCCATGCTGGGCTACGAGCAAATGGGCGTGGAGCACATCATGTTCCATGTGCTGCCCTATAAACCGCAGGCCATTAGCGAATTGGAACAGGCCTTGCAACTCTACCACCAGCTTGCAGATGAGAAAGGTCGTAGAAGAGCAAGTTGATAGGATTTGATAGCGACCAATGGCTATAAATAACATCGAATAAAGTAGACAAGGAGAGTCTGATTATGGAAATTCCTCGCCATTGGAGACTAAAGAAACAGCGCTACGCCTTGGTGGGAGAAGTATGCCCGCACTGTGATGCCAAGCTGTTCCCACCTCGCGACATTTGCCCCAATTGCGGGCAGGAAGCCCGAACCGAGTACCAGTTCAGCGGTAAGGGTGAGGTATTTTCATACACCACTGTTTATGATGCCCCTGCCGGGTATGAAGCGCAGGTGCCCTACACGGTTGCCTTGGTCAAGCTGGAAGAGGGCCCCATGGTCACCGCCCAGCTCACCGACCTGGGCGGGCAGAAGGTGCAAATCGGCATGCCAGTGGAGATGGTCACCCGCAAGTTACGCTCTGATGGCGACGAGCGTGGAATTATCGTATACGGGTATAAGTTCCGCCCATTGGGACTTGGTCCGCACTAGGTCGTTGTCGAATCATCTGGAGGAGATTTAAACGGATCGTAACCTCTAAAGACCGATCCTTGTGGATGTAAACCTTCTCGACCAAAGTATTTACAATCTTTCGTTTCAACTCAAATTGTTCAAGCCGTTCCTCATCTGTTTGAGGAACGGTATTTAATTCCAATAAACCGACCTTAAGATCAGCAAAATATTCCCGCGCATGTTCTTCCCACTGGTTGAGGGCAGACAGTAAAGATTGATCAGTTACCATCTCCATTTCCTGCTTCAACGTAATTTCTTGGGCTGAAAGATCTGCTAACTGTTCATCCATGTCTTGCTCTGAAATACTACCTTTTCGCGCCTGGGTAATCACCCATTTCCGTTCTAAAACCAGATTATCCAACTCTCGTTGTATCCGATCGTTGTCTTCATTTGCGGATTTTGCCTTCTTACGTAGATCTTCTACATAATCTCTTGCCCTTGCGATGAGAATCTCAGGGTCATCAATCGCACCTTTTACTTTACCCCAAACATAGTCATCTGCTTTGAGATGACCAATGCTGCGGGGACAGTCCTCATGAATCAATTCCTTGTGGTGTTGGGTGCAGCAATAAGTGCTGGACATGGTCTTACGCGGCACAACCTCACCCTTACGGTTCTTTCGGGTTGCAGAAGATTGGGTTCTGCCGGCCCATTTACGCCCACAGGCGCATTTCAATAATCCACTGACCAGGTAATCATGGCGATAGTTGAACATAGGATGCTTAACGTTTCGTTCTCGAACAATTCGATACCGTTCATATGTTTTGGAATCAATAATTGGTGGTGCAGGAATCTCGAAAACTTCTCCATCTCGACTTTGTTTCTTAACCCCGCGATAATATGCATCGGCAGCTTGTAAAATGGATTGAATTGAAGTGACTGCCCATTCAATTTTCCGAAGACGAGTTGAGCCTTTTTGAGGAGCCCGCGCTTCAATTAATCTCCTCCGGATCTCCATCAGTTTGACGCCCTGGTTATACCATTCAAAAACTTTTCGTACCCACCTGGCTTCTTCCTCAACGATTTCAATAATTTCACCATTCCTACGATAACCATAGCGATCCTGCCCGGTGTTTGCTTTCCCATTACGTAAACGAGCCTTAACTCCCATGCTCATGCGTTCACGCATCCCTTTTAATTCCATGCTGGCCACCCATGCTTTGAGTGGGGCCATCATTGGATCAAACGATTCTCGGGCAAGAAGGACTTGAATATGGTTATCCTGAATAGTATCTATAACCGTCAGCATGGCCCGCATACTGCGATATAAACGATCTTCTCTCCACGCAATAATGTAACCAAAGTGTCCTGCAGCTGCGTCTTTCTGTAATTCCAGTAATTTTGGTCTATCCACTCGTGTCCCCGAAGGATCAACCAACCGGCCTTTGACCCGATACTTTTCAGTGTCCCGATAAATCTTATAAACCGTCAGATTGTTTTGTTGAGCCAGAGCCCGACATTCAGATTCTTGCTCATCCGGGCTGGCTTTTTCGCCCTGGTGTTCAGA
>Ga0172362_10002598_pt1 | contig 15655 bp, 14 predicted proteins | sample LakKivs1_kivu2a2_FD_114534 | JGI IMG/M metagenome (GOLD analysis project Ga0172362, IMG submission 114534) | Sediment microbial communities from Lake Kivu, Rwanda - Sediment s1_kivu2a2 | ecosystem: Environmental > Aquatic > Freshwater > Lake > Sediment | place: Rwanda: Western Province, Lake...
CACCAACCACCTTGAGTTTGGAGCCACTACTATTGCCCGTATCTATCAGGATCGCTGGCAGATTGAAACCTTCTTCAAAACCCTTAAGCAAAACTTGAAGATCAAGACCTTGGTTGGAACGAGCTGTAATGCACTCTTTATTCAGATTTGGATAGCATTGATTACCATCCTTCTTTTAAAGTATCTCCAGTTCCAATCGACGCTCTCCTGGTCACTCTCTACTTTAGTTGCTCTGCTTCGCTATCATCTCTTTACCTATCGGGATCGGTGGCTGTGGATCAACCATCCCTTTGAGGTTCCGGTGATCACATCCGAGGAGTGATGATTCCTCTTCCGTTTAAATAATTTGGACAGCAGTGAATTCATATCAAATAAAAATGAGAAGTGATTTGATGAGAAAAAAGTATACACATCTTGATTGATGCCGAACAGTTGTTTATGATTTTCTCATCCAACGGTTATTCATATTAAGGGGTGGTCGACATCTGTTGAATCTGCATGTTGATCCAGTAAGGGGTGGTTTTATGATTTTACATTATATTGGACAGCATGATATATACTATAATGAATTACAATCATATAAAGGAGGTAAAAAGATATGGCATGCTTTCTTGTCCCCATGGGAGAGGCTATTGTAACAACCGTTATACAGAAAATCGTAGAGAATAGAGAAAAAAAAGCTGGCAAGGAAAGGACGGTTAAAACGGGGCTATACTGGAGCCGGAAGTTGAGCTGGCTGAATCGGCTCTTGTGGGGTGGAACTATCCTTTTGGCATTGGAACATATATGGCATGGAGAAGTGATCCCCTGGCCGCCTTTTTTAACAGCAATGAAGAATCCGGCAGATATCGCTCCAATGCTTTATGAGATAGCGACAATCGGAGTAGCTATGGCCACATTCGTAACAATCGTCTGGGCAATAATGATTTTTATCGCTGAAAGAAAGGTAAAGGCGATACCCGAAACAAAATTTAATCCTGTCAGCGGAGGTGGTGAGTAATGTGGCTCATCATGACAACGCTTGCAGCAATCATCACAACGGCGATATGGTATATAAAGGCTCCGGAAGATCAATACAAATTGGGCTTTTTAAGCTTATTTCTATGGGGAGCATCACTCATGTGGTTTGTTGACCATGTGATGGCCTATTTAATGGAAGGGAGAGAGTTTATCGAGATAAATCTCGATGCAACATTACTTGGACTTTCGGTCATCACTCTTGCCCTCTTGGTATGGGTCGTGGTGTTGTTGGTCACCGATCCCAAAGGTGTCTTCAAAAGTGTCTTGAAAGTTTAAAGTCGACTGAAGCCTCCCGTGATACCTTCTATTCAATTGGAGTTGGGATAATTAGCTCCAACCTATTAAAGTATTACATGACCAACCATGATTGAGCGATATACCGTGTTTTGGCTGAAGTGAATCATTGCTTTTCCCATGACCATCAATTTGGACTTCCCCCAATTTTGTGGAAGTTTAGATAAGAGAGTCACATGATAAATCGGGAGTGAATAAGAAACGGAATATTGGTTCTTCCGGTATTTCTATGGGTAAAAGTTTATTCCACCACAATGAAAGAGAATAGCAATCCGGTAATTGTGAAAGCTCCGGAATCCCCGAGCGGCTGATTTGATCTGTTGGATTTTACTGTTGATCCCTTCAGCTACCGCATTGGTGATCCGGTAAGTGAGAAAAGAGACGATACTAGAAAGGTATTTTTGAAACATTTTGGCCACTTTGATGAGGGGGGTTAATCCTGATTGGATGACTTCCTCATACCATTTCGTAAAGAAGTTCCGGCCAGCTTCTTCCTGAGTACAGGCATAGAATTCTTGAAAGAGTTTTTTATAAGCCCAGTCTTTTCCGGTGGTGAGTTGTCTGGTTTTTAAGGCATCATACTGGTCAACTTGCCAAGGAGTAAAGTTGATGGGATTCTTGAGCCAGAGATACTTGGTTCCCTTGAGGAGTCCACGGTGAGTTTTGGTTTCATATTTTCGAACCTGATCCACAGCCTGGAGGAGGTAACGGATGATGTGGAATTTATCATGGACGATTCGTGCCTGGTGAAGGCATTGGGTGATCGCACTCAAGAAAGGATCCCAGATATCAACCGCTACCGCTTGAATGTTTTTCTTGAAAGAGGAAGGCATTCGGTCCAGAAGCAAGGATAAAGATGCTGCTTTACGATCAGGAGCGACATCGAATACCCGTGATCGGTCAAGGTCATAGAGAAGGGTAACAGAGGAATGGTTTCTTTTGAAGTTCTTTTCATCGACCCCAAGACGGGAAAGAGGAAAGTCTTCTCGGCGGTGTAAGCCACGTTTCACCGCTTTCTCCTGGATGTGATGAACTTCTTCCCAGGAGAGGGAAAGGAGTTTTTGGGCACTGGTTTGATTCTGGAAAGACGTGAGGATATCGATGGCCAATCGTTCAAAGAAAATGGTGAAACGAGAGTGCTTTGCTGACCAGGGAACGGGAATAGTTTGGACGCCATGGGTGGGACAGTCAATACTGGGAATTGAGGTATGGATAAAGGTCTTAAACTGCATGGTGTCAAGATTTCTCCAGGGCTTTTCCGGGCAGTGGTCATACTGGGAAGCCAAAGCTCCACATAGAGGATAGGGAGCTTTCTCCCTTTTGGGGAAGGAAACGGTGATGTGAACTTCAAGGAGTTGGTAGTTGACCGATATGTCAAAGATTTCCCAAGGGTTTTTAAACCGATGAATTGGAAGAAGAGTTCTTTATCTTGCATCGTGTCGTTTCACTTTGATTCTATTTTTTTTATTATTGTGTGGGGTTATTGGTTAAATTTCAAGATTTACCCACAAAAAAGATAGAAGAACCTCATTTATTAGTACATATATTGATTGACCACAGATTTACTATGTAATATAATGATAATGTAATAGTGTCATTACATTACAAAAATATAAAGGAGAATCCAATGAAGGGGATTGTGGTTGAAAAGCCAGGAGTAGTAAGGTTAAAAAACGATATTCCAGAGCCAAAAGTGTCAACATACAGTGCGGTTGTCGAAAATATTGCCTGTGGTATCTGCAATGGGACTGATCTCAAAATCATCGATGGCCATTTTAAAGGCTTCGATACCTATCCGGCTGTGTTAGGACATGAATCAATCGGGCGAGTGATTGAGGTTGGAAACAAGGTCAAATCATTTAAAAAGGGCGACCATGTCTTGCGAACCTTCCTTGATGATATCGGACCATACTATTTCAGTGGCTGGGGTTCTTTCTCGGAATACAGCTTAGTCTATGATTACCAGAGCATGATCGATGATGGATTAACCAATGTAAATGATTATTATATTGCCCAACAGGTCGTTCCTCATGATATTGATCCAGTAAAAGGTGTTATGATTATTACTTTTAAAGAAGTATTCACCGGATTGAAAAGTTTTGGAGCCTTACCCGACCACTCAATAGTGATTAATGGGTGTGGACCAGTTGGTCTCTCAATGGTGCGATTTGCTCGACTCCTTGGTGTGAGAAAAATAATTGCCAGTGATATCGACCAAACTCGCTTAGAAAAAGCGGCCGAATTGGGTGCACACCGAATAATAAATCCTCTCAAAGAAGATATTTATAAAATTATCCAAGGAGAAGAAAAAGATGGATTGGATTTATTTATCGATGCAGTTGGAGTGAATAACCTGATGAATATTGGGCTGAATCTAATCAAATTTAATGGGAAAATTGGTATTTATGGAATCTCGCCCAATTGTTCATCCAATATCGATTGGTCGAAAGCGCCCTATAACTGGACGATTCAGTTTGTTCAGTGGCCGAATGTTAAAACCGAAGCAACCTTACATAACCAGGTCATTGATTATATACGCCAAGGGATGATTCAACTTGATGATTTTGTCACTCATATATTCCCCCTTGAAGATTTTGAAAAAGGGATAGAATTAGTGAAAACCAAAAAAGCTCTGAAGGTTTCACTGGTCATTAAACCATAACAATTATGAAAGAAAACGACTGCAATCCATTAGATTTTTTTAAAAATAAAAAAATTGATAAAAATATACCAATCCCTCTCTATTATCAATTAAAGGAGATTCTTTTAGAATATATCAAGAATCCGAATCATTGTGGTTGTTTACCTACCGAGATAGAAATCTGTAAACATTACGATATTAGTCGACCAACTGTCCGACAAGCCATCAATGAACTCGTCACCGACGGCTACTTGGAGCGGGTTAAGGGGAAGGGAACTTTAATTGTCAGAACGAAAATCAACCAGGATTACCTTTTGGTCATCGAAAGCTTTAACGATGAAATGAGCCAAAAAGGGCTGGTCCACAAAACCAAGGTATTAGAGTTTGAAAAAAAACCAGCCAACGAGATTGAGAGCACCAATCTGCAGATCCCGCTTGGTAGCGAGGTTATCAAACTGGTTCGGCTGCGTTCGATCAATGACGAGCCAACAGTCTATGTGAAAACCTATCTTCCGGCTGAGCTGTTTCATGGAATGCTCGAAAAAGATCTTGAAAACAATTCACTTTACCAAATTGTTGAAAATGATTATGGGTATCAGATCGATAGATCAATAAGAACCATCGAAGCCATCAAAGCAGATGAAATTTTGGCAAAGCATCTTTGCATCCAAAAAGGAGATTCTATTCAATATATTGAGTCGGTTTCCTTCCTTAATAATGGCTTGCCCTTTGAATTTACTCTCGCCTTTTACCGTGGGGATAGAAATAAGTTCCGATTCGTTTTGACAAACAAGAGGGAAAAAAGAAGATAGTAACAATAACGGCTAGTTGAAGTAAAAAAACACCTATGGGCACTTCAGTGGAGAGAACGGGGTGCCCATAGGTGTTTTTTTACCGATTGACTTGGAGATTTTGAATTTTCTCTTCTAACATCTTTTCAGCTTCCTTCATCGAGGGGATGGTGCTTAAATCAATATCCTGATCTTTGGGAAGCTCATCCCATAAAATTTCAATTGCCCAGGCTGCTCCACGACCAACTACGGTAGGAGCGACAATTTCATGACCCCCATGTTTTTCGAAATTCTTGAATGCTTCTTTGTCCAATTCACCATCTTTTACAAATCGAGTAGCGAACCCCAGACAATAAGTTTGAATATCCTTGCAGACTGCAGAGCCGTAAGTATCCTGGAACTTTTTTAAAAGTTTCTGTCCGAGTAAAGAAGCCTTTAAATCCATTTTCCCTTTTTCCCACAAAGAATAATCTCTCCCAAAGAAAAGACCGAACACCGCCAGCGGTCCACAAAAAGCTCCACATGAGTTGAGTCCGGAATCTGCACCTCCACCCTGGAAAGGCAGGAGACATTTAAAAACGAGAGGATTTCGATATCCAAGAACAGTGGTAATTGCATGAAAAGAAGACTGTGAACACGACAACCGGTTTTTTTCACTTTCAAACCCCAATTTGAAAGCAAGTTGCATCGCTTCTTCTTTTGTATGTCCATTAATCGTCTTTCCCATGATAGACTCCTTCAACTTTATTATTTTTTTATTCATGCATAATAGACAGCGTTCTCAATATGATTTGCTTTGAGAATCGATGCGGCACGAATCATTTCCAATTTTGTATTGAATAAACACTGGATTTTCTGAGTGTCAAAATATTTGGTTAAATACGAGAGAGTTTGATGAGTTTTCTCAATAACATCAACTTTATCTTCAATTGCAGCCATAATAGAAACATCTTTTTTTGAAAGAAATCCCACCATTTGATTCAGTTCCTCAATAGAAAAATAATCTATCGGGAGATGTATTATGAAAGAGATTTCGTTATTTTTTTCAACCAATTCGTTGATTTCTCTTTGAAATAAATCGAAATAACCGAACTTTACATTCTTTGCGTCAAAATAAAATAATACCGTTTTCACCCCCAAATTCTTAGCGTAAATTATTTCATCTTTTTTTACTAAATATTTTTTTGCCCCTAAAAAGGCTGAGATCACCGGAATACAGGAAGAGGGTTTAACGAAACCATCATTCAAAATCCTTTCTATAGCCGATATTTCACCATATATATAACTGCATCCTTCCATTACTTCCTTCTTCACGTGAGAAGGAGTATTTTTAAAAAGAATCCCATATTTCATTGAATAGCTCCATGTCAATCAGTCATAATGTGATTGAAATCAATTTTTTTTATTTTATACTCTTCCATTATTGCCGGACCTGCACTGGTTCCAATCCTCCGCGCTCCTGCTTTGAGCATCTGAACAACCTTATCCAGTTTGTTAATGCCACCGGCTGCTTTGACTTTGGTTTTATTGAATACACTCTTCTTCATCAATTGCACGGCATGGATGGTTGCCTGATTGCCGTTGAACCCAGTTGAAGTCTTAACATAATCAATTCCAATTTCACTTGCTATACGGCATACCCGAATAATTTCCTCATCATTCAGGAGAGTAGTTTCGAGTATGGCCTTTGCGGTTAAAGATAAAGTGGCTTCCCTCAAGGCAGAAATTTCTTTCTCAATCAAGTCATAGTTTCCACATTTAATCGCATCAAGATTTAAAACCATATCAATCTCGTTCGCTCCATCATTTAATGCTTCATCGATTTCTTTAACCTTTAAATCTTTAGGGACCATCCCCCGAGGGTAGCTGATTGCCGCCATAATGTGTACCTCAGTTCCTTTTAGAATCGAATAGGCTTCTTTTATGACATTCGGCAGTAATGCCACGCAGACGAAGTTGTATTGAATAGCTTCCATACAAAATTGTTCTAATTCATTTTTGGTGGCATTCGGTCTCAGCATGGTTTGATCGATGATTTTGTTTAGCTCATGTGACATAATTGACCTCAATAATCGCATATTCCTTGAGAGGAAATTTATTATCTTTGTGGTTTTTGCATAAAATCCTGATAAGGAATTGGCTTAAAAATTTGGATATCCTTCCAATTTGCAAACTCAGCGAGCTCCTCATAGAGATTATCATACGAAGTCGGATAGTGATGGTTCACCCTGTTAACCATAATGGTATTGATAAGCTCTGGTATGGTTGTACCCTTTCCGGCGATCTTTAAATTATTCACCCATCCACTTGATCCGTAATACGGCTTTTTATTTTCCATGATCGACCCGGTCAGGATGAAGAGATGATTAAAATCATTATGCAGAGCGGCAATGGTAATATCGCCTTTTTTGAAATTCATATCGGCGACCACTCCTTTGCCATGCCATTTACCATTTTGGTATTGACCAATGTTGAAATGCTGGTCCCAGGTGATTCCGCTGAAGTCTGCCCAATCATTTGCCGCTACCCCACAATGCCAAAGATTGATGCTGTTATCATCAGGATCGAGTGCCACCATATCATTGATCGTCGGTATCTTGTCATTCAATGCTTTAAGAATTATCATGCTCACCGTGCTAGGGATATCCGCTTCACAGGGAGCAGCAATACCAGCTTGGTTTAATCTTCCCATGGCTCCACAAACAGCTAAATCATATACTTCCTGGAATTTGGTCCAGCAACTGATAGCAAGCGCTTGGTAATTGTTTTCTCTGGCAAAATCAATAAACGCCATATCGAGTCGCGCCATCTTATTCATTTGTTCAGCAGAAACGTGTTCTTGGTTCCACTTTCCTTCGCTCAATATCTTTTGAAGGGTTTTTTCGACTTCGTTTTCTGGGTATGACTGCGCTCTTCGTACGATATCCTCAACCGTGTGTCGAGTCTGAATGTAGGTACCAAACTTGGCTTCAAGGTCACGTTCGTCAATATACATGTTTTCGAATCCGTTCGCCAAATCACCGATTTGACCAATACGAGCGTTTTTGATGGTTTTCAGGGCCTTCATGACCTTGATGGTAATTTTGAGTCTCTTGCGAAAAAGCTCAGTTTCTGGATAATCATAAAACCATTTAAATGAAAGATTATGGGAACTGAAATAATTGGCAAAAATTGAACCTACCATGTTCAATCCACAGAAGGAATTGAGTTGTAATACCCCGTCTTGAGTTGGTTCAGGAACCGCCCAAATACCAATATAGCTGTTTACCTTTGCTAAAGGGAGGATGGAACGTCCAAAGGGAAGGCTCGGACAAAAGAGCAACATAAAATCGACTTTTTTCTCATCCATAAAGGTTTTGACTTTATATCCATCGTTTTCGTTGCGAATTGGTTCCGGAACAAAAATCAAATCAAAATCATATTCTTTGGCAAGTTTTTCCATCTGAGGGAGAATTGCCTGATACACTCCCACATCATCACCAGGCATTCCAGGGTGAACCGCAGCCGTTAATCCCACAATGACTCTTTCGTTCATACTCGACCTCCAATTTTCCTTAAGATTTATGAAAGCCTTTACAAAACTTTTCTATTTTACACTTCTTAAATACTGTTCAAATTGATTATTCATAAACTGAACATCCTGATCTTCAAGGGTAAGATACCCGCCAATGGCATTTTCTTCCGCTTGTTTTTCATCTCTGGCACCGATTAAAGCATGGGTTATTCCCAGTTGAGTCAGAGTGAGGGCTATCATGAGTTGGGTCAATGAACAGTCGTACTTCTTAGCAATTGGTCGAAAAGAACTGAGTAAATCATTGATACGACGACGATTTTCCGGAGTAAACTTCGGATCGTTTTTTCTCACGTCTCCGTTCTTAAACTCCCGATCGGGTGACATGGTCCCGGTTAAAAGTCCCTGTTCCAGGGTGAAATAACTTAATAGTGCTATATTGTGTTCAATGCAGTAACTGACTATTCCCTTTTCCACAATGCCTCGGTCAATGAGATTGAATTTTTCCTGAGCCGAAGCAATATTCCCATAGCGTGTGAGGTGGTCGACAGTGATATTTGAAACACCAATTGCCCGTATCTTTCCTTGGCCTCTAAGCTTTTCCAGTGCCTCCATGGTCACTTCAATTGGTGTGGTCGAATCTTGCCAGTGGGTTTGATAGAGATCGATATAGTCAATATCAAGTCGCTTAAGACTTCTTTCCACTTCTTTCTGTATTGAATCCGGTTTTAAGTTTTGATAGACCTCGTATTTTGATGGACCACTGGTTGGCCATTGGTCATTGGCATAAAAAGAAAACTCTCCCTCTTTGCTATCCCACACCAAACCAACTTTGGTGGCAATGAGAACCCGATCTCGCCTTCCCTTTATCGCTTTCCCGACTATTTCCTCCGCTAATCCAAATCCATAGATGGGTGCAGTATCGATGAGATTGACCCCTCTTTCGATGCTTGCTTGGATGGCGGCAATGGATTTTTTCTCATCCGCGCCTCCCCAATACCATCCACCAATGGCAAAGGTTCCTAACCCAACGACAGAAGCTTTCAAGCCACTTGTTCCCAAATCACGATATTTCATTTCATTTTTCATAATAATTTCCCTCGCTCGATCTTTCAAAGATATTTTTTGGTGTATTTATTCTTCATTTTTATGCTGAATACGGTCAATAACCACCGTAATCACGATCAGAAATCCAATAAACACTTTCTGCCAATAGGGAGTAACCCCAATTAAATTTAATCCATTTCGTAAGATACCAAGAATTAATGTTCCAATCACTGTTTTCCATACCCCACCTCGACCACCGTAGAGGCTCGTCCCTCCAATGATAACCGAAGCAATAACATCAAGGTTGAAGTCTTGGGAAGCAGTAGGTTGGCCAGAATTGACTCTCCCAGCTAATATGACTCCAGAAAGTGCTGCAAGCAATGAACAGACACCGAAAAGGATAATTCGAATTTGATCAACGGCAATTCCTGACAAACGAGCTGCTTCTTTATTGCCACCAATCGCATAGACAGCACGCCCGGATTTGGTTTGAGTTAAGAAAAACCAACAGCAAATCACAACGATGAACATGATGATGGTCGGCAGGGGAATAAACCATATTTTACCCTGTCCGATGAAATTAAATGATTCTTGAAGACCAGTTATGGGATGACCTTGGGTTACTATTAAAGCAAACCCTCTCGCGATTGAAAGAAGCCCTAACGTGGCGACAAAAGAGTGAACTCCCAACTTGGCACAGACTATACCCACCATAATGCCAAAACCAAAAGAAATAGCGAGAGCAAGAGAAATTGAAAAAAAAGTACTCCATGAATATTGTACTTGAAGTAACGCTGCAAGAACTCCAGCAAAAGCCGATACCGAGCCGACTGAAAGATCGATATCCGCCATAAGGATAAGCATGGTCATACCAGCAGCGCTTACTCCAATCATGGAGGTTTGCAAAAGTATATTGAGAAAATTTGAAAGGCTGAGGAAAGCAGGAGTCAATATACCCATTACAATAATGATAATGATGAATACCAGAACCAATGTCTGCTCTCTCACCAGTTGTTTTAAGAATTGCCAAGTATAGGACATCCTCTCCGTTTTTTCAACATTTACCTTTTGCACTTCATTTTTCATTTCAACCATTGAAACATTCTCCATTTCAATTTGAATATATTCGCTCTCTTTCGTCTATCAACATTGTCTTTTCAGATCATAACCTAACTTCTTCCAAATGCCGCATGGAGAATTTGATCTGATTGTAAGTTTTCGTTGATAAACTCAGCAGTAATGTACCCTTCATGCATAACATATATTCGATCACAAATCTTCAATAATTCTGGAATTTCCGATGAAACAACTAAAATAGCCTTCCCATTCGTTGCCATTTCAAATATTAAATGATGAACTTCCTGTTTAGCACCTATGTCTATGCCCCGCGTTGGTTCATCAAGAAGAATCAAATCACTATTCGCTGCCAACCATCTGGCGATAATGACTTTCTGTTGATTTCCGCCACTTAAATACATCACCAATTGTTTGGGTGTAGGGGTTTTAATGCTCAGCTTTTGAATAAAGTCTTTAATAATATTGAGAATTTTTATTTTGCTTAATATCCCATATTTCGATACGTAATTATAGGAAGAAATTATTATATTTTCCCCGACCGATAAACACATAATGAGCCCATGCTTTTTCCGGTCTTCAGGAAGGAGTGCAATTTTTTGATTGACAGCATCTTGTGGATTATTGAATTTTACCAACTGTCCTTTTAAGTGGATTTTCCCAGCTTTACATCGGTCAGCAGCAAAAATGGCTCGAAGCACCTCGGTACGACCCGCTCCAACCAAACCAGCCAATCCAACGATTTCACCTCTTCGTACGGTAAGGTTGACACCTTTAAATTTTCTACCGCACAAATTTTCAACCCTCAAAATCTCTTCACCGATATTCTTTTTACGTTCAGTGTCCTCTTCATGCATTTTTTTACCAATCATTACTTCTATTAATTCTGTCTTAGAAATATCCTGTTTATTGACAGTAGTAATATACTGGCCATTTCTCATAACTGTGATACGATCTCCAATTTCAAACACTTCTTCTAATCGATGGGAGATAAAAATAATGCCAATACCTTCGTCTTTAAATTTCTTAATGAGGCCAAAAAGCCTATCTTTTTCTTCTGAGGTAAGTGTCGCAGTTGGTTCATCAAAGATGCATATTTTGGAATGAGTTGCAAAGACCTTCGCTATTTCAACCATTTGTTTCTCTGCTACTCCTAACCTTGCGATTTGCGTTTTGGGATTTATATTAATATTCAGGTAAGATAATACTTCTCGGGCTTGAGCATACATGGTTTTTTTATCGATCACCGGAAAGACTATATTTTTCATGGGATTTCGACCCAAAAAAATATTCTCAGCAACACTGAGATAGGGAATCAAATTAAATTCTTGATAGACCGTTGATATTCCAAGCTTTTGAGCATGGCTTGGTCCTAAAATTTCGGTTTTTTGACCATCTATATATATTTCTCCTTCATCCTTTTTGTATGCTCCCGAGATAATCTTGATCAGGGTTGATTTGCCAGCCCCATTTTCACCAAGGAGGACATGAACTTCACCCTTATATAAATCGAACGATACTTTGTCCAGAGCTAAAACACCTGGAAATCGCTTGGAGATATTCACCATTTTCAAAATAAGATCATTACCATTCACCATATACATTCCTCAACTATTCATTAATTAATAAAGATGTTATCAACAGATGGTTTTTGATCTTTTAAAAAGCATGGTACCTGGACAAGGGAAAAACATCAACCAGGCACCATGCTCCTATTATCTACTTCTTATCGTTAGCGATGAGTGAGTAGAAATCACCAGAATCGAGGTTCTCTTTGGTGATAATCCAGGGCGGCATTTCATAGTCTTTCTCTGCTGGTTTTTCACCTCTCAAGTAACGAACCAGACGTTCGAGGACCTCTGGAGCTTGAGCGATAGGATATTGAACAGTGCAGTCTGCTTCTCCGTCTCTCACTGCACGCAGACCATCGGGAACACCATCATAACCAGTAATAATATATTTACTCCGATCTATACCAGCGGTTTTCAACGCTTGAATAGCACCCAACATCATATCGTCATTTTGGGATACAATCGCATTGAAATCGGGAACTGCTTGAATTGCATCCTCCATGACCTGCATCCCTTTCTCGCGGAAAAACTCCCCAGTTTGCTCAAAAACAATTTCGAGTCCGGGATATTTTTGGAGTTCTTCTTTAAATCCTTTTGATCGGTCTAATTGTGGCGAAGATCCAGGAGAACCAGTAATGAGGATGATTTTCCCTTTCCCACCTAATTTATCGGCGACAAAATCAGCTATCATTCGACCACCAGCTACATCATCGCAGCCAACATAAAAAGTATAATCTGCACCGACTGCTGCCCGGTCAAAAGTGGCAACTGGTATACCAGCCTTTGCAGCTTTATTAATAGCTGGAGTTAACGAATTAACATCAATTGGGTTCGCAACAATCCCATCAACACCGAGAGTAATCAAATCCTCCATATTTGAGCTTTGTTTAGCAACATCGTTTTCTGAATCAAATACGATAAATTTAATACCCAAATCTTTTGCTTTTGCCACCATTGCATCATGAGCAAATTTCATCCAGGTGAAGACCACATTCATTGCATCAAATCCTATAGTGAGTTGTTTTTCCTCAGCAAATGCAAAACTGCTGAAGAAAAGTACTAAAATGAGGCATGACGCGAGAATTCGTGTTATTTTGTTTTTCATGTTCTCCTCCCCTTAATATTAAATAATAATTCAATAAAAAGCACACTACCCTCCTTTCATTCTTAAATTGATTCAAAAACTCCCCTCTTTTTGTTCGGTAGGGGGATTTTTTAACTGAATTAATTACATACTAATAATCTATTGTTTTTATATGCTTATGTTATTACATACTATCATATTATTATTACTTGTCAAGCAGATTTTTCATAACATCAATTGACAAATATATTGTGGTTTATTATGAAAATACCTTTCACCATTACCCTCTCCCACGGTGGAACAACAAGGGAGGTGCCTATTAAACTTTTAACTTTCCCCTTTTATTCTCTTAATGTATTATCATAAAAATGAATAAGTGAATCTTATGAGTAAGGAGACGCTCGTATGTGTGGCATCATCGGTTATACCGGAGAAAAAGCTGCATTACCAGTATTGTTAGATGGATTGAAGCGCTTAGAATATCGAGGCTATGATTCGGCAGGGATTGCAGTGGTGGAAGACGGGTGTATGGTTACTTTCCGGAGAACAGGAAAGATTGCCGGATTGGAAGTGCTGTGCCAGGAAAAACCATCGTTATCGCGATGGGGAATCGGGCATACTCGCTGGGCGACTCATGGGATGCCTTCTGAAAAGAACGCTCATCCCCATCTCGATTGTAAGAACCAGATAGCGGTAGTCCACAATGGGATTATCGAAAATTACCGGCAGCTTCGGAAAGAGCTTGAAGCAACCGGACATATATTTTCGTCTGAGACCGATAGCGAGGTGGTGGCTCACCTCCTGGAAGGAGAAGATGCTCCTCTTCAGCGAATTCAAAAGATGGTGAACAAGCTTAAGGGTTCCTATGCCTTGTGTATCCTTTTTCAACAAGAGCTGGAGACCCTCTACGGGGTGAGGATGTTCAATCCGCTAGTGTTAGGGGTGGGTGAGGAAGAGAATTTTCTGGCTTCGGATATCCCGGCATTTTTGGACAAAACTCGGAAGGTGGTTTTTCTGGATGATGGCGATATTGCCCGGATCACTCCCACTTCCTGGGAGGTTGTTGATTTTTCCGGAAAGAATAAAACCAATGCGACGGTCGTTCAAATTCCTTGGGACCCGCTGACTGCCGAAAAGGGGGGATACAAACATTTCATGCTCAAAGAAATACATGAACAGCCCCAGGTGCTTGAGGATACCTTTCTGGGACGGTTGGATTTGGTAAACGGGCGGGTACGATTCGACGAACTCGAAGATTTTCCGCTTGATGCTATTGAGCGGATAGTTATCATCGCCTGTGGAACCGCCTGTCATGCCGGGATGATTGGAAAATATATGATCGAAAAATTGGCCCGGATTCCAGTCGAGGTTGATTACGCATCTGAATTTCGCTACCGTGAACCCATGGTCGATGAAAAAACCCTGGTGATTTGCATTTCCCAGTCTGGAGAAACCGCCGATACCCTGGCCGCTGCACGCCTGGCACGGGATAAAGGAGCCATGCTTCTCTCAATCTGTAATGGAGTGGGGAGTACTCTTACCCGGATTACCGACCGCACCCTCTATACCCGGGCTGGGGTCGAAATTGGAGTGGCTTCCACCAAGGCTTTCAGCTGTCAACTGGCTGTATTGTTCTTGCTTTCTCTCTATTTAGCTCAACAACGAAAAACTATTGACAATCAATCTCTTCTCACCCTTATCCAATCTCTCCTCACCCTTCCCCGCCAGATGAGCGATCTGCTTAAAAGCTCGGAAACCATCCACGAACTCGCCCGCCAGTATTATCTCTATCACGACTTTCTCTATTTGGGTCGGGGGGTTTGCTATCCGCTTGCCCTGGAAGGGGCATTGAAACTCAAAGAAATCTCCTACCTCCATGCTGAAGGTTTAAGTGCAGGAGAAATGAAGCACGGACCCATCGCTCTCATCGAACCCAATGTGATCTGCTTAGTCCTCCTGGGGAAAGGAATAACCGGTGCTAAAACATTGGGGAACATCGAAGAAATCAAAGCCCGAAAAGGAAAGGTTATTGTAGTTTCACACCTGGATCAATTGGTAGAAATGCCCCTCGTCGAACAGGTCATAGCCATCACCGATACCAGTGAGTATCTCACCCCCCTCCTGATGATCATTCCTCTGCAACTCTTCGCTTATTACGTCGCCCTGGAAAAAGGATCCGATGTCGATCAGCCAAGAAATTTAGCTAAAAGCGTGACGGTCGAGTGATTTTTTAAATTGAAGTTTTTATAAAAATAATCCCAAAAATAATGGCTCGGGTGAAATAATTCTTAAAAATAATGGTTGGAAAATTTATAGTTCTGATTTTGATCGTCAGTGGAAATGAAATCAGAGCCGTCATTAAATCCTGAAGGAGGTATTTCTGATGGAAGAAACGGAAAAAATTATTTGTAATCACCCACGTTTGAACGAAAAAGCCCCTGATTTTGAAGCGATGTCTACCCATGGTAAAATGAAGCTCTCAGATTACGCCAATCGTTGGGTAGTATTCTTTTCCCACCCTGCGGATTTTACTCCGGTTTGCACTACTGAATTTGTGGCTTTCAGTAAAGCGAATGACGAGTTTAAAAAACGCAATACCCAACTCATTGGGCTGAGTATCGA
>Ga0172362_10002599_pt1 | contig 15649 bp, 12 predicted proteins | sample LakKivs1_kivu2a2_FD_114534 | JGI IMG/M metagenome (GOLD analysis project Ga0172362, IMG submission 114534) | Sediment microbial communities from Lake Kivu, Rwanda - Sediment s1_kivu2a2 | ecosystem: Environmental > Aquatic > Freshwater > Lake > Sediment | place: Rwanda: Western Province, Lake...
ACAACTTCACAAGAGACGGCAAGCTTGCGATAGGTGCAAACCTGAGAGTTGCGTATATGCCATATAAAGGGTACAACTACGAAGACTCTGCAATAATCTCCGAGTCTGCCGCAAAGAAACTTACATCTCAACACATGTACGACTTCAAGACGAGAAGGTCCTCTGATGGTGTATTCTCCAAGGAGAAGTTCAGAGCGTATTATCCAGAAGAATTGAAGTCAGACAATGCTGACAAACTCGATAGTGATGGGGTTGTAAGAGTTGGTCAGAAGGTGAACAGGGATGAGGTTCTTATAGCACACATGGAGAGGAAGGCTCCGAGTGCTGATGATATTGCGGTCGGAAGGCTCGACAAGCAGCTGAAGCGAGACATGGCAAGCCACGCACTCAAGTGGGATAAAGATGAAGTCGGCGTTGTCACTGATGTTCAGAAGCATGGCAATAATGTGGTAGTGTCCGTCAAGACAGAGGAACGGCTTAAAGTTGCTGACAAAATATCTGGACTGCACGGGAACAAGCATATCGTTTCAAAGATAGTTCCAGACGAAGAGATGCCATTCGACCCAAAGACCGGGAAGCACATCGAAATTACGATGAGCCCGATCGGTGTGTCCAACCGGATAAACACATCCCAGCTTATCGAAAACGCTGCCGGTAAGATAGCCGAAGCAACCGGGAAGCCGTACCAGATAAAAAACTTCACCGACCACGACAACTCGAGAGCTGTACTCGAAGACCTTAAAAAACTCGGGTTGTCAGACAAGGATGAACTTGTCGATCCGTCTACAGGGAAGCCTTTTCTGAACCCGGTTGCTAACGGAGTGTCACACATATTAAAACTTGAGCACATAGTTGACCACAAATTCTCAGCGCGATACAAGGATGGTTACGACTCAAACGAGCAACCAATAAGTGGCGGTCATACTGGCGGAAAGAACCTTGGTAGAATGGAGACCGCCGCACTGCTTGCTCGCGGCGCAAAAGAAAACCTCAAAGAAATGTTCGCCGTTAAGGGTCAGAGGAATGATGATTTCTGGAGGGCGATGGAGACAGGGCAGAGCCTTCCGCCCCCAAAGAAAGCGTTCGTCTGGGACAAAATGCTTGCAACAATGGCTGGTGCAGGGATTAATGTTGAGCAGAACGGTAAGACGTTTCAGCTTAAACCAATGACAGACAAAGATGTTATTGCTATATCATCTGGCGAGGTGAAAGACCCTACACTTACATATAGGAGAAAAGATCTGGCACCAATGCGTAATGGTCTTTTCGATCCAGACAAGGTTGGCGGGGTATTTGGCAACAGGTATACACACATAAAGCTTCCGGAGAAAATTCTCAATCCGATCATGGCAACCGCTACAGCTAACCTTCTCGATATACCAAAAACTGAACTTGACAGGATTATTGTCGGTAAGACATTTGTTGATAAGAATTCAGGTGAGCTTGTCAGCCCTGGTACACCAAACTCATTGTCTGGCGGACCAGCTGTCGAGAGCTTGTTGTCGAAGATTAATGTTGATCGCATGCTTTCCGAATCTGAGGAGAAGATATCTACAACCAAAAACCCGTCAGAGATGAATAAGCTCCATAAACGCATCAGGTATCTGAAGTCAATGAAAGACAACAAACTGAAACCGACCGATTACATGGTTGAGAACATACCGGTCATCCCGTCGAAGTACAGGCCAATGTTCTCTATGGGTACCGAGAAGACTGTAATCATGTCAGATATAAACGACCTGTATCAGCAGGTTGGTTTCACAAAAAATGCCATCGATGGGTTGAACAAAGAACTTGGTAAGGTTGTCAAAGATGACGATACGAAGAACCTCATGCTTGCTGAGGCTCGTGGAGCATTGTACAACGATGTAAAGGCAGTGGTTGGGCTCGGAGACCCGACATCCTTTCTTCATAGGGCTAGAGACAAGAAAGGCCTCATCTCACTTATAGATGGTGGGAAGGAGAAGCAAACAAAAGAAGGTTTCTTTCAGAGTAAGGTCATGCAGCGCAGGCAAGACCTTGTCGGAAGGTCGACCATTATATTGAACCCAAATATTGGCGGCGACCAAATGGGAATACCGAAAGAGATGGCTGATAAAATATTTCAGCCGTTCATAATGAAGAAGCTTACGTCTTGGGGGTATAAGCCACTTGAAGCTGCAGAGATAGTGAAGAATAAAGATAGTGTTTACGAAAGAGCGCGGCAAGTCATTGCTGACGAGCGCCTGATTATTGCCAATAGAGCGCCAACGTTGCATCGGTGGAACATGACTGCGTTCAAACCTATCTTGATAGATGGCAAGTCTATCGAGGTCCCGTCCATTTCTGTGCATAATAATTTCAATGGCGATTTCGATGGTGACTGTGTATTATCCACAATGTACATCTCGTTAGATATCAAAAAACTACACAGCTTCATCAAGATGTCTGGTGGGTGTGTGTTTTTTGGTGACTTGTGTATTGATTCTGATTGTGGGCTCAATTATATTGCAGATGCACTGAAGAAGCAGGAGGTATCTGTGCCACACATATCAGAACTTGTTTGTATCGACAATGAACTTGTAATGCATTGCCACATTTCTCAATTCCCAAGGGTTAGTGGAACAGGGGTGACAAGGGGTAATGGTAATGTTGATTACGATGTCCCGGATGGCGTATCGATCTTTACGATTGACAATAATACACATGAATTTGTGAAGGTTGCTGTTACAAAATTCAGCGTGCACAAAGACTTGGTGAATTATACCGTTTTCTTGTCGAAAGGTGATAGTTTACTCGTTTCTGGAGACCAGAGTGTAGTACGGTTAAATACAAATACATGGGAGATCGAAAAGTGCACACCAGAGGATCTTGTGACTGGTTCGCTTATTCCGAAGGTTATTGGTATTGATGTTGTACCGACCGTATTTGAAATACCGCTCGAAAAATTCTCTGACAGGGCTGTTCAGTGCGTCGATAAGATGCCTTTAAATTATGATAGTGGCTGGCTTCTCGGGTCAATGGTTGGCGATGGGTGGTGCCACGTTTCAGACTCACATAACCAGGTGTGCATCTCGTCAAATTCGCACGGCATTGCAAACAAGTTCAAGCAGGTGGTTGTGTCACTCATGTGCGAAGGTACTAGTGTTGACATGTGCAGAACCGAGAACCCTCACGTGTTTGATGGGTTTAGCTGCTTTGGCGTGAAGTACACATTCTGTTCAGTAAATCTCTCAAGAAACATAAAACCGCTTATAGGAAGCTCTGCTGCAAACAAACACCTTCCGAAGTTCTTTTTATCATCACCTGTTGAATTTAGACTTGGATTGCTGTCCGGTTTACTTGATACTGATGGTGCTGTGTGTTGGATCAAGAAGAAGAGGGGTAGACAGTTCAATGTGCAATATTCAACTATATCAGAAGTGCTGGCAGACGAGATTGTCACCCTATGCAGGTCGCTTGGGATATCTGCGTCAATAACTATAGGAAACAAAACGCAGAACGGACAAGAGAGGCGTGTTGTCATCTCGTCAAACACCATCCATGGTAAAGGGTTGCTGTTACATAATGAGAATAAGGCTGCGGCGCTCGCTGAGTTTTATTCTATACCACTCGCCGACAGTTCTGTTTCGGCAAGGAATGATCTTGTTCCGTTCAGTGCCGAATTATTTTCTATATCAAAAGAGTTCGTCAGATTTGATAAAGATAAGCGCCTGTATTCAAACATAAACAGCGCAAAGACTTATCGATGGAGAATTTCAAGACAGTCTGCGCTAAGGTTGATAGATAAGGATGTCGATGGGAGGTTGCCCGAGAGGTGGAAGCAGATTGTTCGAAATCGTAGTATCACCTGGTTATACGCTAAAAAGGTGATTTTGAATAAGGGTCGAGTCGACATGTATGACATTACTGCACCAGGACCTTACACATTTATGTTGCAGAATGGGGTTATCGTACAAGATACTTTTCAAATACATGTTCCTGTATCTGCAAAAGCACAGAAAGAAGCATCTCAGATGCTCCCGTCATCAAGCATGTTAAAGGTCGGTTTCGACTCTGTCCTTAACATGCCAGATATGGATTCTGTTGTTGGCGCATACCTGGCATCGAAGGGCGATGGTGGAAAAGATACCGGGCTAAAGTTTAAAGATATCGAAGAGGCAATGGTTGCTTTCAAAGAGAATAAGATAATGTATAGCGACAAGGTTACCATTGGTGGAAAGAAGGACACGCTATGCATGCATGATGCGAATTCTGTTGTCCCGGAGCAATACCAGAGGTGGGGTACAGCTTTGAATAAGGGGAATATTGAGTCTTGGATACGTGATGTTACAAAAGGTGTCGGTGGCAGTGCTGCGCTTGGACTGGCCGACAAGCTGAAAGACATTGGAAATAACTACTCTACACAATACGGCTTCACACTTGGTATATCTGACACTGTTGCCGACAAGGATATGCAGAAAAAGGTTATTGAGCTTGTTGGTAATGTAAAGAAGGGTGATGTTGCTGATTTTGTGAATAAGTGGGGTAACGCTCTTGAGAGCGGGAAGAAGATGCTGAAGGATAAGCACTCTGACAAAACAATGATTGGTGTTGCTGTCGCTTCCGGTGGAGGGAAAGGTATTGGGAACCCGTCGGCGATCACGCTTATGCCTGGAGTTGTGTCTGATGCGAGCGGAGTCCCCGTGCAATCCCCGATAACAAAATCTTATTCAGAAGGCCTTGATACCGCCGGGTATTGGTATGCGGCTCACGGTGCCCGTGGTGGCAACATACAGAAATCTGTCCAATCCTTTAAGCCTGGGTGGTTGACGAAAGATCTTATAAATTCAATATATGAGACCAGGATAGAATCAGAAGATCCTGTCGACAATGAGGGTGTCGAGTACAGCATATCCGACGACCGGGCAGTGATGAACAGATATCTTGCTACAGATGTTGTCGGGTCTAAAGGTAAAGTGATAGCGAAAAGGAATGAAGTTGTCAATTCTGACCTTGTCAACAGAATGAATAGAGAGGGTGTAAAAAAGATCAGAGTACAGTCACCACTCACCGATCCAACACCTGGCGATGGGTTCTCGTCATATTCTTATGGTATCGACTATGATGGGAAGAGAAAGAATATTGGAGACAATATTGGTGTCATGGCTGCACACACCATCACAGAGCCATCCCTTAATATGGCTATGAAGGCGTTTCATACTGGTGGTGCCATGCAGACTGGCAAGAGGGTAAGCAACACAACTGTATTCGACCAACTGTTTGATACACTACAATTCACGAAAAAGAGTTCGGATAAAGGTACAATGGCCAGCTTTGCAGGTACTGTTGATGATATCAAAAAGTCATCGATTGGCGGGTGGGATGTTACTATATCTGATGGCACAAACAAAGAGGTAAGGTACGTCAATCCGAACAATGATGTGAAGGTCAAAAAAGGTGACAAGGTATCTGTTGGTGATATGCTTTCTACTGGCGACCCAAGCCCTCACGACATTGTGAAATATAAAGGGATGAGAGAGGCTCAACATTTCCTTGTTGGAAAGCTCGATGAGTTCAATGACGGAAAGCTTGATAAGCGCGAAATAGAGACAGTTATCAGGGGTATAACAAACACGACAAGAATAAAGCACCAGGGTAGTAGTAAGGATTATGTGCCTGGTGATGTTGCACCACTGACAACCGTTGAGTACTACAACAAGAACAACGAAAAAGACGAAGATATCGAGAATGCAGAGGGCGACCATTTGGCTGCTGATTATGGCCAATTAAGAAAGAATACAAAGATAACGAGAGAAGTCATAGAGAGGCTCGCCAAACAAGGGACAAAGCGTATTCATGTGTTTAAGGACAGGATAAAGCACGAGCCGTTCCTTACACCTGGCGGTATTGCAGCAAAAGCTTCTGCTTCAGAAGATTGGATATCAAGACTTGCTCATAACAGGGTCCGGTCTGCACTTGAAGAGGGTACGGCGATGGGGTGGAAGACTGAGATAAGCGAAAACTCAGGCAATCCACTCCCCGAATTGATAACTGGCGAGTTCAAATTCTGATATTTTCAGAGGTGATTGATGCCATTCAAATCTAAGGCACAGATGCGGTGGATGTACGCAACACATCCCGAGATGGCGGATAGGTGGTCCAAAGAGCAAAAGGAATCACTTGGAAAGAAGTCATTCAAAAACTTACCAGAAAGAAAGGGTGCTGGTATGGGTATTGCAGAAGATGCGTTTGTTGACGAGTTGAACAAGATAGCGTCAAAATTTTCACTACACCCTGTAGGATTCGGCGATAGCGGTACAGGATATAGGCGCGACATCAAGCGAGTGAGTGGCAGTGGTCGCAGACCGTAGGAAAATAGGTACAACGCAGCAAGGGCTGAGCGCAAAAGGAACGGGGAAGGGTTGTATTCAATAGGGCAGAGGGTAAGGGAGCGCCAACGGCAGGAGAGGCTCGATTACGTGAGAAAGGCTTCTGCAGAATATGAAAATCAAAGAAAGGCCAGGGTTTCACCATGAATGAGATATTCGACTTCCTTGCATCAGGAAGCGCAAGCAATGCAACGATAGGAGAGTTTGCTGCAAGTATCGGAGATTCTGAAGAACATGTTGTTGATACAATATGCAGCATTGCCGGTAAGATGGTGTCTTTCATGAGGAGTGGTAAATTGGCAGAGGTTGGTCTCGATGTCGCATCTGTTGACCCTGAACAACTCGCCGCAGGGATAGAGATCGAGTACGAGCACACGGTTGATAGGTCGATAGCGAAAAAGATTGCTATGGACCATCTTGCCGAGAACCCCAGCTACTACACATATCTGTACGATATGGAGCAGCAGATGGGTGATGATGCTGGCAATGAGCAGGGTGACGCCGGAGAACAGCAGGGCGAAGAAGAATACGAAGACGATGTTGATGACAGTAAACAGCAACAGGAGCAGGTGCAATGAAATCAAAAATATGGCCAGTTGTATCTGACATTGAGATGGTATATTGCAACATAAAGCACCCTCTTCCATATCTTTGGAAGCACTCGTACCTTGCGTATTTTGACGACCATACCGATTTCGCCAAGTCGAAATTGTTCGACAGGGCTTACGATGTCAAGATAATAAGATCAGATCTTGATACAGCCTATGTTGCCTTCTACAGCGACCATGTTGTAATCAGCTTCCAGGGAACGAATGGTGACATAAAATCTTGGCTGCAGAACTTCGATCTGTTCCCATTCAAGCCAAGGGAAGATGTTGAGACCGACAAAAAGCACTTTGTTGATGGTGGAAGAATACACGACGGGTTCTATGATGCGTGGTCGAAGTTGAAGCCGTATATCGACGGATTGATAGAATCGAAGGGCATCAAAGCATCACAAGATACGAAACCAGTATTTGTGACTGGGCACTCAAGAGGCGGCGCTCTCGCCGAGCTGTGTGCGAGGCACCTCGACAAGAACCGTGGTATCAAATGCTCTGTAATCACGTACGGCGCTCCGGGTGTCGGAAACAAGGAATACCGAGACGAGTTCAGGATGCTGAGAGTGAATGGGACAAGGGTTCGGCATGGCGTGGACATTGTGACATATGTTCCACTCAGACACGGGTGTGCAAATACGCTGTGGTTGAATAAGCGCCCTGACATATTTAGGTTCGCAATCCCACTGCGAGTCACTGACCACTTTCAGACAAGCTACGACAAGTACGTCATGAAGAAGGCAAGGGGTTGATGTGGAAACAATGATGGTTGGGATACCTATCCCGTGCGTATGCTCTGGTATCATATCGAGGAAGGTATCGGCTGATCAGTTTGAGGTTGAGATATACTCTTCGCCGGTTGGTCAACTGAGTGGGGCTGTTGTTTGTGGGTTTGTGTACACCCCGGGTGCCAGCGATAACTACAGGGTTGGCGACTATGTCAAAGTGATAATGTCGGTTGTATTTGATACCTTGAAGGCGGAGTATGTCGACATAAGCCCAGGATCAAGCAACACCATCATTGGGAAATTCCGAGAAAAAACATCACATGGTCTCAGTCTCGAAAAGGCTGCACTATCTGCGGATGGAGACAAGGTTGTTGTCAGGAACGAGAAGAGCGGTTCGGGTGTTACGTTCGACGATTACGGGAATGCCAGATTTTGCTCTGGTGGTGCTGCAGAGATCATACTTGCATCGGCTGGGTTCGGTGTCAGCAAAGACTCTGCGTACCACTACGCGCAGAACCACCACAGGGTTATTGCAAACAATCCACCGCTCTATCTTGCGAGAGAGCATTTTGGAATGTTCTCCGGAGCTGATGCTGATGATGAGTCGTCAAGGCAGGCATCAGAGGATGTGCCTGTTGTATACAGGAGGTTTGTAACAAAATCTCAGGATATCAGCAAGTGGGTATCAATATGTGAAGGTGCGTTCGCGCCGTTTGTCGGTGCAAACAACTCGAATGATGTTGTTGACCCTGGCAAAGATGTCTTGTACACAAGGATGGTGAACAATGACGATGCCAGGGTTACTGTTGAGGCTGGTGAGCCTGGCGAATCGTTCTACTCATTCAGGGTGGACAAGGTGAGCGTCGGGGAACGATCGTCGCCTGCGTCTGCTTGTGGCGCGTCGTCTGCTGTCGTTGGAAATATGTTCAAAGTTTCAATAAGTGACGAGGGTTTGGTTGTGATTAAGGTTGCCGGAAGTGGCACGCCGGGGGCCAACACGCACAAAGCCCAGATATCCATCGATGCCGACGGTAACATGAAGATTCATTCTTCAGGCACGATCGAACTGACCCACGGAGACAATGATTCCGGCATCAATTCAATAGTCATGGACCCGTCGTCTGGAATAGATATCACGGCAAAGAATGGCTTGCGATTCAATGGGCAGGAGTTTGTCATGAAGGCGTTTATAGACTGGATGAGCAACAACCAGTCTGCACTATGCCAGGTCACATCTATCGGTGGGCCCGCACCAATACACCCTGCTGCAATAGGTGGATTCAATCTCGGCGTACAATCAATGGTTGACGCTGGTGGTTTCACATCTACTAATGTAGGTGCGCCGGCAAGTGGTATAATAACAGAAACAGAGAACTTCAGGACTGTATAATATGAGTGAAACACAAGACATAGTGTTGATGCCACATCAAGAGCGGGCTATCGAAAAGATAAATAATTCAGACGGTGTGCTTGTTTATCACGGAACAGGATCTGGGAAGACTATCACATCACTTATGTCTATAGGTGACAACTCTGCCGACATTGTCGTTCCGGCATCGCTTCGTCAGAACTACGCAAAAGAAATGGCGAAACTGTTCGGGTCTGTTACTGCCAACATAAGATCCTACGACAACTTCAGATCGCACGGATCGAAAGATTCAGACATGTTGATTCTCGACGAACCACAAAGGATAGGAAATGCAGAGTCAGGGGTCTCGAAGAAAATTGTCAATTCAGCCCAAAGGTACAAGAAGAGAGTTCTACTCACAGCAACCCCAGCCATGAACCACCCTTACGAACTTGCCCCGATCATAAGGACGATAAATCCAGGTTCTGCAGCATATATACCTCTCGATAAATCCTTGTTCGACTCGAGGTTTGTTGACCACATAAAGGTTAAGCCTGGTTTCATAAACTCGGTGAGGGGAGCAAGGGCTGGCGATATAGAAGAACCCAAAGGTCTTGACACTTTAAGGAAAGCGGTAAAGGGAAGGGTTGATTACTACAAGGGAAATAACGAAGGTTACCCGAGCAGGGTTGATGTGCAGAAAGACATTGAAATGTCTCGAGAGCAGGAGCATTACTATGACTATGTTACAAAGAAAGCTGACCCGATAATAGCACTGAAAATAAGGGCAAACCTTCCGTTGTCAAAAGCTGAAAAGAGGGTGGTGAATTCGTTCTTCGCCGCATCAAGACAAGTCTCAAACACGGCGGCACCTTATGGGTCTGACGAGGTATTGTCTCCGAAGTTAAAAGCGGTTGTTGATGATTTTGAGGACAGGATGAAAAAATCTGACAACCATAAGGGGATAATATATTCAAATTATATTGAGTCCGGGATTGATCCAATATCTGAAGAACTTGAGGCCAGGGGGATACCGTTCGGTAGGTTTACCGGAGAGCTCACGAGTGATAAGCGCAGGAAAGAAGTGATCGATAAATACAACCGCGGCGATATCAAGGCATTGTTGTTGAGCAGTGCTGGGTCAGAGGGTATCGACCTGAAGGGTACAAGGACGATACAGATTGTTGAGCCTCACTGGAATAAAAACAAGATAGAACAGGTTATAGGCAGAGGTATAAGGTACAAATCTCACGACCACCTCCCGAAAGATGAGCGCAGTGTCGATGTGATCAAATACAGATCTGTAAGGCCAAAAAAGTTCTTCAACAAGAATCAGAACAACACTTCCGATGTTTATCTCGAGAACCTGAGCGAGTCTAAACAAAAGCTTCTCGACAAATTCCTTGATGTGCTCAGAGAAGAGGGAAGTGTTTAGTGGACTTAAATTTGTAGACATCGACCAGATATAATTATATTATAGTATCACCGGAGGTACTGTGCCAATAATTAAACGAAGCACTTCTGTTATCGGGATGGAAATAGTTCAATCCATCAAGTCGTTTATCAGCAGCAACGCTTCTGCAGTCGAAGGTGATGGTGATTCTATGAGTATAGAGACTGCTGCCGAGATAGAGGCAAATGCTATTGCGTACGGTATAGCTAAAGCATTGAGTAGTAATGCATTTAAGACAACACTATCCACCTCTGGCATTGTCCCGCCATCAGGAAGCCCCACGTTTGGGCAGATTCTCGGCAATGCAATATCTTCGATAGCGACAGAGGTGTAGTGTGCCTCAGGTCAAATTCTCAACATCAGCACTTGGGGCATACTTGGCTCCGAAAATAAAAGCGTTCATATTGAGCAATGCGAATGCGACTGTCGAAGACGGAAGTGTTGATATTGGTTGCGAAATCAAGGCAAATGCAATAGCTTATGGTGTAGCGTTGGCGCTGTCGAGCCAGATATTCAAATCAGCACTCATGCCGGCAGTAGTTCCACCACCGGTACCACCATCGACAGTTACTGCAGGTAACCCTACGCTTGGAATAACAGTGGCAAATATGTTGTTTTCACAAACAGTAGAACTGTGATAGAGGTACAAAACATGTCGAACACACTTCGTAGTGCCGTAATCAGCAGACCTGAATTCAAGAAGGTTGCTGGCGTCGTGCTGTCAAACAATGTGGCTGACTGGAACGAAGAGATTATCAATAAGTTCTACGAAGATGTGCCGTATATTCCTCGTGGGTTCTCTGTTGAACCGGTTATCAAATCGGTTGACGAGAACAATGGCTACGCAAAGGGAAGCGTGGTTGTTCGCAATGGCGACAAGAAAGTGAACTTCCCTGTAATAGTTAAAAATTACGAGCTGTGCCCATTCGATGTTTTCGTCATACCCGGGGACGTGATTAAGTATATCCCTGCATCTTTCGAGAGCCTGCGATCAGCAATGTCCAATGTGAACTACGGATCGATCGACAAGAATGACAAGGGCAGTTATGATAGCGGCATTAAGCCGGTCGGTGGGATATACCCAAAGCAGTCTGTTAGTGCTGACGACATTGGTGATAACACATCGGCCGCACCACTGTCGAAGATGTCCGGGATGTGCCGGCTTGCATCAAAGTCTGATCTTGAGAAGCTCGCTGATACAATAAATTCAAACCCTGGCATCCGTGATAATTTTGTTGACAATACCGGCGACATGGTCTTCTCAATGATTGACGCAGGTATGGATAGCAGGGTTGTTGTCGACAAGCAGAAGCAAGGCGTTCTCGACATTGGAGATGTTATCAAGGCGAAGCGGGCACTTACAGTAATTGACAGCAACTTCTTCGACGTGAATACTCTCGTCCCAATACAAGCTCCGAGTGTTTGTGAGATACGGACCTACTCATACCCAACCATGGAAGATTTTATCGAGAGTGGCCGCGGTGCAGCCGACAGGGTTCTTGCATCGCAAAATGGTAACCCTGTTTCTGGCGTTGTCCTCGACATGGTGGAATCAAGCTATATAGGAAACAGTCCTGTAGAAGTACACGTACCAACATCATCACAGGACGAAGCAAACAAGAACGGTAGGGAGCACAGGAAACAGATATTTATATCCCTGTGCGGAAACTACTACAACATGTTTGATGATTACGACAAGACTGGTATTGGGTACTACGGGATGAACATCGTCGAAGCAGATGGTGCGCTCTCTGGTGCTATAAGCATTATTGCATCAAACACTACCGATGAGACTATTCGTACATTTGGTAGCAACGAATCGAATGCCGATAAAAAGTTTTCCAGTTGTCGCTGTGGGGAAAATGCTATTTGTGGACCTGATTCGCTCGTAGTTATTTACGGGGCAGGTAATGCGTACGAATGCATCAGTTTTTCCGGGTCGTTCGTCAGGAAACACATCAATGGGTCTTATGTGTATGTTGGGTCTGGTGAAGCAATTATTCCGTGCAATGTAGCGTCAGTGCAGAAAGTACGAGGCGTAAGAGATCCGATATACAAGATGGCAATCGGCAATGCGAAGAGTGTGTTCCTCGTCCCAGAGTCGTCGGTTGTTATAAACACAAAGCTCATGAAAAATATCCAGAGGGGTGATATGATGTCACCCAATGTCAGCATAAGAAATTTGTACGAAAAGGCTGAAATACAGAAGGTTTCATTTTGTGTTGGTGATGGCGGGTACAAGATCGACGGAGAACCAGTCGCTGGCATAAAGAAACTTGCGGGAATTGGAGACCGCTGCCTCAGTACAAAAGAGGCCAAGGTTGTCCTGTCAACGATCGGTGTACACCCAGACAAACACAACGAGATCATGAAGACAGCCATACTCAGGTGTGCAAACGACAATGTAAACGACAAAAACGTATACATATATGGCGTCAGGTCTGATTACGTGAACGAGAACGCCATGTCGGGAATTGAGAAGAGTGCTCGTGTGAGATCTATCCTTTCAGATATAGCACGCGAACTCAAAAGAGATCTGGTCAAAGAAGCAAGCGCAATATCTGACCCGGAAGCTGTCGATGTCGTCCTGTCGTTGAACTTCATCAACGAAGGCAATTTGGCAGAGTACGTCGAATCGATACCGGAAATGTCATCTGTTCTCAGTTCACTGTGCGAGCTACTCGTCGCATCGAGAATGGGGCTCAAAGAGATAGATGAGGGTGCGACCAAGAGAGCTATAAGCGGGTTGTCTGAAGTGATTGATGGATTGAAGAATATTAAGATGGCTGTAGGTGATATAAAATGATAAGTGGAACATCTATCGCAAGGATTGTAGACGATATTGAAGGTCCGCTTTTCAACTATTATCGCACCTATAAAAAGCTCGACAAGGCAAATAAAGGGATCGGTTTCTACTTAGACAATGATGGCGATGGAGAGAAGGATACGCTTACTTCGCAGATCATGGAGACAGTTATAAAAAAGGAATCAAGTTTTTACGACGAGTGTTTTGCTGACGAGCTCGAAAAGATCGCTGTCGCACCGGCAGCTATCTATGACCGACCTTTATCTAAAGAACAAATTAAAAATAAAAGTAAGAGTTTATACGAGAAACTAATGAATTGTCCTATTCATGAGTTTAGGGCAAGAACAGGGATAGAATTGATACATAGAGAACCTAATTTTTCTGAGCAAATGAGAATTTGGGATAATTGGAATTTGATGACGGAGAAAGCGAAAAGAATAAGCGATGCGAAATCTATAGAATTATTCGGTATAAGTAACAAAGAAAATCATGAACTAATATTAAAAAAATATTACAAAATATAAAACACATCATTTTGAGTGTTACATGGCACGATCTTCTCATGGAGACAACTATGAAAAAGGAATCAAGTTTTTACTACGAGTGTTTTGCTGACGAGCTCGAAAAAATCTCAAATTTTAGGAATGCACAGATCGGAGCAGCAATTGGTGGCATTGGTGGTATTGCAGCTTCTCTTTCTCATGCAAAATTCATTAGAAATCCAAGCATAAGGAAAACTCTGAAGGAAGGTTTTGATAGCGACAATCTTTATGAATTTTATTCATTGCCAGATGCGATCAAAGAGGAGCTCAGTAAATATCCAATAGGGCCTGACATTGCGATTGGCGGGTCTCTTGGTGCCGGGATTGGTGCTGGCATAGGTGCACTTATAGGGAATAAACCAAAAACTATTTCTGGTCGAATTGCAAACGCCATACGTGACGAGCGAACGAGGAATGCACTTATATTGTCCGGCGGTGCTGCCGGTGCAGTTGGTGCTGGAGCCGGGCTGTCTAATCTTATGCGCAGAGAATAAGTTGGATGAAAAAAAGTTACCACCAGGATATAATGAGCACCTCACACATAAAAGAAGGATTTCTATGAGTAAAGAAAGATATACAGCACGGGATGCTGTCGTAGACCTAGTCTCCGGAGTCGATCCTACCGGAACAAGCACATACAGGCGTGCGTCAGCGAGCACAGGCAACGACAAGATAAAGAGGGCTGTTGAAGATGTGGGTGGGGCTATTGGTGGCACAGCGATAGGTGCCTTAGCTCCAGCTGCCGCTATGGCTGGGGTTGGCCTTGCCTTGAAAAGAAAAAACCCAGTAATAGCACAGCAGTTCATTAATTCTGCAAGAGGATCTGCAGATATAATAAATCCATTTGCAATGAGGAAGCATTTATCAGCCGCCCCACATCTTGCAAATATGATGAGCAAAGCTGACTCTGTTACAAAGTTCGTGTCAAAGCCAAACCCGATCAGAGCCTATAAGGCTGTGAGAGATGCTGGCGCATTGAACAGGGTGAGTAAGGATATATCGAAGAAATATTATCACGGCGGAGACGTTGGACTCGGTGCTGAGCGAACGATGGTTGCGTTGACTACATTGCCAGCAGCACTCGTTGCCGGTGCTATGAATTCATCAGCTACGCATATGCAATACGGTGAAGCTTTAAAACAAAGGAGTCTTGCAATGGAGAAGAAGTCAAGTTTGTACGAAGTGTGTTTTTGTGGATGAATTGGAGAAAATCGCATCGTCAAAATCTGACTTTGCAAATCGTATTGTTGATTCGTTCGAGCATCTTCCAAAGGCTTTTGGTGCAGCGTCCGATGCCATTGCGTCGAAGATTACAAGCTCAAACAATAACAGAATGTACAACGAGTTGATCTCTACCGTTCGCGAGAGTGGCGCAAAGGGGTTGCTTGGTAAAAATGCGCCAAAACATGCGAGAGAAATTACCGAGACAATGTCTCCGCTGGAAAAACTCAAACTCAGGCTAACGCCAAAATACCTGCTTATCGACCATCTTCAACATCAGAAGGATTCTTATTCTAGATTTAATGATCTTAGAGCTAGGAGACAGGCAGATGTTTTTATAGGCCATGTTGGAAAGTCCGTGCCGGCGATTGCACTTACTGGAGCCACTGCAGGTGCCGGAGGTCTCGCAGCCTCAATGATAAATGCTATGCCAGACAGGAGGAGTGAGTCTTGGACTGTCAAGTCGAACAACCCCGAAGATAACATTGTTGGCATCAATGTACCAAGGCTCGCCGCAATGGAAGCCAGAGGTGTCATTTGATTTCAACTTTACGAATTAGATCGTAAATACGATCTAATTCGTATAGAATAGATGCGAAGGA